>Ga0114958_10002421_pt1 | contig 13976 bp, 20 predicted proteins | sample C_130208_EF_Meta_FD_89577 | JGI IMG/M metagenome (GOLD analysis project Ga0114958, IMG submission 89577) | Freshwater microbial communities from Lake Croche, Canada to study carbon cycling - C_130208_EF_MetaG | ecosystem: Environmental > Aquatic > Freshwater > Lake | place: Lake Croche, Canada... | reverse complement strand
ATATTGTCTAAGACAAGGGAAAGACAACCGCCTTCATGGCAGTAGAAATTGTCAATAGTGGCAAGAATATCAACTTTGAATGTATTGATCCCATGGAACTGGGAATAGGATCTTGGTCCTGTAATGAAGATGAGCAGCAAGGATACAGTGAAAAAGATTTTCATCAACGTTTAGAAGCTGTAAAAGGTTATTATAAATTACATAAAATGACCAGTAACGAAGCTGCAAATCTATATGAGGATGGCAGTATAGATTTCTTAATGATCGACGGTGATCATGGATATGATGCTGTGTTTCAAGACATTACAAACTATCTACCAAAAATGAGATCAGGTGGACTCATTGCCGGCGACGATGCTTATGAATCTGATATTCAACGAGCACTTGCCGATGCTGCCGGACATTTAAATCCTGTCAATACAGGAGTGCATTTTTTTATCAATATTCCTTGAAGGAAGAAAACAAATGAAAGTTTATGATGTATTTTCTTTCTATAATGAATTTGATGTGTTAGAGATCCGTCTAAAGGAATTATGGAATATAGTTGACTATTTTGTCATTACTGAAAGCAACCTCAGTCACAGTGGAAAACCCAAAGACTACATTTTTGAAAACAACATGAAAAAATTTGCTCCTTATATGAGCAAGATTCGACATATTAAAGTTGCCGACATGCCCGAGACCAGTGACTCATGGGTGCGTGAGAAATTCCAGCGAGCAGCGGGTCAACGCGGTCTATATGATCTCCGACCTGAAGATATTGTAATTATCAGCGACTGTGATGAGATATCACGTGCTGACATGATTGAATTGATCAAAGAAGATGAAAACGATTACGATCGATACATTTTATATGTTGCTCAATTTAATTATAAAATTAACTACATGAAAATTCAAAATCCCAGTAGGCATCCGGCAATTATAGCAACTAGGGGAAGGGTTTTCACCAATCCTCAACAAGAAAGAGAATATTCATTTTATTGGAATGCCAAACCTGAAAATACCATAGGAGTTGATCATGGTGGATGGCATTTTACCTACTTTGGCGATGAACAGCATTGCGTTAATAAGATTCAAAACTTTGCTCATACAGAGCAAAACAAACCCAGCATAATCAATGAGTTTAGTATCGAGTGGATGATTCGTAACAAATATGGACATGAGGGCATAGAAAGTGAACACAATGAAAGATTTGAATATGTAGTTATTGATGAATATTTTCCAAAATGTATTACAGACAATCTTGACCATTGGAAAAACATGATTATACCCAATGCTGTATTTCGTGTAGAAGATTTATATAGAACAAACGAGAAAAATTAAAGCAGCCTATAAATGTTTCTCACAGTCCGGCTCCTGATTTATTAGGATCAGATAGAGATTATCATAACGGATATTTCATAATAGTAATTAAAAAAGGTAATCAATGACAACTTTTTCACATTCTGGCACTACAGGAGATACATTTTGTGCCTTGGTAATACCAAAGATTCTAGGTGGTGGTGATTTTTACCTCAAGTTAAACAACTTAGAACATGTAATAAACACTAAATTAGGTTGGAGCAATAAGGGCAATCGTCACGAAGGTCGTATGACTCAGTTGGATTATGATGTAATGGAAGAATTAATCAAACACCAATCTTATATTAATGATTTTAAAATTTGGAATGGTGAAGCCGTTGACTATGAATTAGAGGATGCTTACGATCATTTAGAAACTGGATTCTTTCCCAGGAACTTCAGCAATCAATATGCTCTTGCAGCAGGTATTGATTCTAAAAAACATCACAAAGAATTACAAATGATTCCTTGGATGGAATGTAGAGAACCAAAATCCATCCCAGGTCGCCCTGTTGTCATCCATCGCAGTCCTAACTATCAAGAAGGTAATCCAGTAGATAGCCCAAAATGGAAGGGATTTATTCAGCGTGGGCTAGCCGAACAAGCAGTATTTGTCGGTGGCGAAAGTGACCATGCTTATTTCGAGGACACATTCAAAGTTCGTGTCCCCCATTATAGAACGCCGGACTGGATGGAACTAGCCCGTATTATTCAAGGCAGTGAATTAATGATCACCAGCATGGGCGGTCCCAGTGCGTTGTGTCTATGTTTGGGCAAGACCATGATGTTGGAAAGTCGAAAAAATGAAACACACGAGAGATTAGAAATTAATTATCCCTCAAGGATCAATATTCAATATTTTTAATTTAAATTATAAAAATGAAAATAGCATTAATAGCAGGTGGCCAACCTAGATTTACACCAGATTTTATCACATTCATGAATCAATTGCATGGGTTTGATAGGGCCGACCTGTATTTTTCTTTTTGGAATTCAGATTGGGCAAACAGCGAACACGAAGGGTGTTCCAAGATTGAAAAAATATTATTACCAAAATATCAATTGGCCAAATTACAATTAATAGATCAGCCCGAATATGAAATGCCTCCATGCACAATCGATCATCCTCCTCCAATGCCAGAAAATATCAGATGGAATTGGAGAAGAAAAATCGGCCAGTGGAAAAGTATGCAAATGGCATTTAATTTGATCGATCAAAACTATGATATAGTTATTAGATTTCGGCTCGATGGTAGACTATATGATCCACTAGATCTTAAAACCCTCGATTTAACAAACAATGAATTACTACTACAAGATTATGGCAGAGCCGGGTTTGATGATTATCGAATAAATGATCAATTTGCCGTTGGTAATTATGCAGGTATTAGGTTCTTTGTTGACCTTGCAGATCATTTTAGAAATCTAGTACCCGAATGCGATCCTAATTGGGAATATAATAATCATGGTAATTGGTCAAGCGAGCACATACTGGGTGCTTACATGAAAAAACATAATAAGAAACAAGTATTTGGCAACTTTAAATTTCATATTAACTGGTCTGGTAGATCTCGTTTTACCGATAAACATTACCATCATCCAATAAGCCAAGATCCTACATCATTATAATTATATATTGGGCATACTTCTAAGAGTGGTTTTAAAATTACCCGGCAAATAAGATATACCATTCTGTGTTAAATTATGTCCTACCATGCTTTCGGGATGAAAATGCAGTCCCGAATCGTTAATTTCTTTTATTCTAGTAAACAATGTACTGTATATTTTCATATCATGTGAGTTTCCTATAGCAAATTGATCGTTAGCTTGTGGATAGCCATACCACTCATTAGATGGCATTACGATCTGATTTGGTTCAATGTTTAAATCTTTTAAATTTAATGGAGTAGAAAGTCCAAGGTCGGCCCTGGTTCTAATAACTAAATCATATTTGAAATTGTTTGCTTCTTCAAATTGTTGTCGTAAACAGTCTGCCTTGTAAATGTTATAAAACATTTTTTGTACATTATCTGGTTTATAGACCTGAAATAGGTTTACCACAGGAATAATGGGTAGTTGAAAATCATCCGAAATTTCAAAAGATTGAATAACATTATTGTCGGGCAACCATGATTTTATTTTTTCACGGGCCCAGACAGGATCAAATACGGTCCATGGCTCATTTACTGAAATGCCCTGTTTAAAGTTTGCAATAGAATGAACGTTATTATTGGTAATATAAACAAACCAATCTGCTTGATCATATCCTGTAAGATTGGTAATGAATGTAATGAAGTCTTGAGTAAATCTGGGTTGGCCAGGTAATAAAATTGCTATTTTCATAAAAATATTTATATATCTACTTAATAGAATAAATATCAATATGAACAAACTAGTTATATTTGACCTCGACGGAGTTCTGATAGAAAGTAGAGAATTACACTATCACAGTCTCAATGACGCACTAAAAACTATAGATCCTAAATATGTAATCAACAGAGATGAACATCTTTCTATCTATGATGGTCTTAATACCACTAAGAAACTTAAACTACTTAGTGAATCCAAAGGGCTTCCTACAGAATTCCACGACATGGTTTGGCAGCGTAAGCAATTGGCTACTTTTGAATTAATCAAAAAATTTCCTGTAGATCCTAAACTACAGGATATATTTTCACGATTAAAATCTCAAGGTTATCATATTGCTGTAGCCAGCAACTCCATTAGGGAAACAGTTAAACTCAGCCTGCTTAAAATAGGAGTTATGGAATATGTAGACTACTGGGTTAGTAATCAAGACGTATCACATCCTAAGCCTTACCCCGAGATGTATTGGCAATGTATGACACGGTGTCAAGCATTGCCCAGAAACACATTAATTATCGAAGACAGTCACATAGGCCGGCAGGGTGCGCTCGATAGCGGAGCAACATTAATGGCCGTAGAAAATACTCAGGGCGTTACCTGGGAAAAAATCAATAACAAATTACAACATATGAATTCACAAATGACCTCTAATACTGTTCCTTGGAAAGACAGCAGATTAAATGTGCTAGTGCCCATGGCCGGTGCCGGCAGCAGATTTGCTCAACAAGGATATACTTTCCCTAAACCACTAATTGAAGTCAATGGCAAGCCCATGATTCAAGTTGTGGTGGAAAATCTCAACATCGAAGCACACTATATTTTTATTGTGCAACAAGATCATTATGAAAAATACAATCTCAAATTCCTACTGAATCTCATTGCTCCGGGCTGTGATATTGTGCAGGTCAATGGTGTAACTGAAGGTGCGGCCTGTAGTACACTGTTGGCAAAAGAATATATTGATAATGATGCTCCTTTAATTATGGCCAATAGCGATCAATATGTAGAATGGAACAGCAACGAATGCATGTATGCTTTTACTGCAGATGAAATTGACGGCGGTATATTAACCTTTAATGCTACCCATCCCAAATGGAGTTATGCCAAAGTGGGGTCAAACGGATTTGTTAGCGAAGTAGCGGAGAAAAAAGTCATAAGTAACGATGCTACAGTCGGTATCTACTACTGGAAACACGGTAGTGACTATGTACGTTATGCCTAGCAAATGATTGAAAAAAATATTCGAGTCAACAACGAATTTTATGTATGTCCAGTTTTTAACGAGGCCATAGCAGACGGTAAGAAAATCAAGATTAAATCAATAGATTCCATGTGGGGAATTGGTACCCCAGAAGATTTAGATTTTTTCTTAAAAAACTATCATAAGGAATAATAGTGAATCTACAAAGTTATCTAGACATGCAAAAAAAGAATTATGATCAAGATGCGAGTAATTGGACTCTTGATAATAGAAATCCGGTTGTAGGATCCTATGATCAACATAACAATTGGGAGGATTATAATAACTATCTTTTTAAGGATTTCGATACATCGGGTATGTTTGCTTTAGAATACGGATGCGGCCCAGGAAGAAACATTATTAAATTTAATAATAGATTCTCTCGCATTGACGGAGTTGATATTGCGACAAATAATATAGAAAAAGCCAAACTAAATCTAAATCATAATAATATTTTTAATTCAAATTTATATGTATGCGACGGGAAAAGTATTCCCGTAGATGATAATACATACGATGTTGTATTCAGTGTTATATGTCTGCAACATATTGCCTGCTACGATGTTCGGTTCAGCATCATGTCGGATATCAAAAGAATATTAAAGCCCGGTGGTCGTTTTTGTTTTCAAATGGGATTTGGTGGGAAATCAAATAATCATACCGTCTCTCAATATTATGAAAATGCCGTTAATGCTACAGTTACCAATGGCGGGCACGATGTTTCAATAGTAGATGAAAATAATTTAAAAGATGATCTTGTAAATAAATTAGGATTTACAGATTATAGATCCGACATAAGACCAGTAGGACCCGGGGATAATCATAAAAATTGGATTTGGGTACAGGTTCAAAAATAAAACTAATTAACAAATTTTTACTTGTTTTTAACAAATGAAACTAATAGCATAAGACATCGTAGATTAGAATTAATAAATTCTGTGTAGAAAATTGTCACCATGGAAGATTTAGATTTTTTAAAAACACTATAAGGAACAATAATTGTGTTTGACGGACATTATGTCGACTGGAGAGAAACAAGAATAAAAAAAATAATTTCTATTTTTGGCAAAGAATTTTTCAATGGCAAAACTATTTTAGAACTAGGTGCCGGTCATGGCCATATTGGTAATTATTTTAAAACATTAGGGGCACATGTGATCATGACTGATGGCAAACCCGAACATGTTGAAAAAATGAAAGAATCATTTGGTAATAAAGATATATTTTTATTAGACCAAGAAACTCAGTGGAATTCAAATGAAAAATTTGATATAGTCATTCATTGGGGTGTATTGTATCATATTGATAATTGGAAAGAAGATCTACAAATAGCTATTCGTCATGGAAATATGATTTTTTTAGAATCGGAAGTATGCGATAGTGACGATCCAAACATTGAAATTAAAGTTCAAGAACCTAATTCTTATGATCAGGCTTTTAATGCAAACAACATTGGGTCCAGACCATCGGCATCGATGATAGAACAAATCATAAGCAAAACTGGTAGTACATTTATTAGATACGACGATGCCGACATAAATTCCGGATTTCATAATTACAATTGGGCCGTGAAAAATACAAATCAAGCACCGAATGGACAAAGAAGATTTTGGATTATAAAGAATGAGACTAATTGCGCATAGGGCACTTATCAACGGTCCGGATCAGAATATAGAAAATCACCCGGATCAAATCGTATCGGCGATAGGTCAAGGATTTGATTGTGAAGTTGATCTATGGATGGATCAATCTAGATATTGTCTTGGTCACGACGAACCACAATATACCATTGATAAAGATTTTCTAATACGGCATAGAAAAAATCTTTGGATACATGCTAAAAATTTACCTGCGTTGTATTGGTTATCAACTACCAATAAATTTTTCAATTATTTTTGGCATCAGACAGATGATTTTGTTATCACCAGTCAGGGATATATTTGGGCCTATCCTGGAAAGACGTTAACAGATCGCAGTATTATGGTCATGCCTGAATGGGCAGATCCTGAATTTAAAACTATTCTAAAAAATCCCTGCTATGCTATTTGCAGTGATTATGTCATGACAATCAAAGACATTATTGCCAACGACCGTAATCTACAACGTCAGGACGTGGTACGTATAACGGGGTCTGATATTCATTCTTAATTTGTTCTATTCCTGTTAACGGATAATTAATTCCGTTAACTTTTAAATGTTGACCTAATAATGTTTCAGGATGATAATGTAAACCTTGTTTATGATATTGCTCAAAATAATCTATAGCATTACAATAAATTGACATGACTGAACTGCTTCCAAATGCAATCATATCATTCACAGCAAATCCAATTCCATTTCGATGGTTGTCCGGCATAATTATAATGTTAGAGTTGGCCTGTATAAATTGATTTACCGATCTAAGATTTAATTTAGATCTTATTCCTACATCCCCTCTTGTTCTAATTACCATATCATATGGACCATGTTTTTCTCTTAAAATATTAACTTGTTTTAATGCATAAGAATTGTGCCAAACATTAAAAGGGTTTGTCCAGATATTAGGTTGTATCCAATTAGGAGTAGAGTATGCAGGAGGATCTGTTACCACTATCTCGGCTAGGTTAGACTTTGACGGAAGATTTTTAATAATCCTAGATTTTACATCTTCTACTGCAACGGGCCAGGTTCTAGGTATAAGCATGTTATCCTCAGGTTTGGCTGTCCAAATATAGAAGAAAAAATCTAATTGATCGTAATCTTCTATATTATTAAGAAAGTCATCAAACTCTCGAGTAAATCTAGATTGACCTGAAATGAGAATAGCTATTTTTATAATTTTAACACCATTTGTCTAATTGAGGATTCCTATGAATATTACATTCAAATCCTCCACGAATAGTTTTAATTTGGTTAACACGCAAATGATGAGCAAAAATAGTTTCCGGATGAAATGTTACCCCATTATCGTTGTATTCTTTTATGAAAGATACTAAATTGGAATATATATCCATATCTGATGGTTTACCTATTGCAAATTGATCGTTAACTAATTCAAAACCAAACCAATTATTATCGGGCATTATTATTTCATTTTCAGTTATTTTAAAATCATTCACATCTATCATTTTATCAAGACTACAATCTGGTCTGACTCTTATAACAAAATCATATTTTATATCATTGCATTCTTGATAATTTATTCTTAATTGGTTTGCTTTAAATATGTTATAATGCATATTGTAAAGTTTTGGTACAGGATTATCACCAATTAAACAATGTAGATTTTTTGCCGTAGGCCATGATTTTTCATGACAATCAGATATAGTAAGAGACTGGAGATAACTATTGGCTGGGAGATTGTTTTTTATTTTTTCAATTGCCCATTCTAACTCAAATTTTTTCCAACTTTCGGGTATGAATACGCCCCCTTTATCTGGATTGCTGTTGTTAACCAAATACAGAAACCAGTCAGCATGAGAGTACCCTGTTAAATTATCTAAAAAAGATTGGAATCCGGCTGTAAATCTTGGTTCACCGGATAATTGAACAGCTATTTTCATTGAAATATTTATCAATGCAGATTTAACTGCTAGTATTTTATTGGTAATATACTAAGTAAATAAGCATATAGGAGAACAGACACATGGAAGCCAACTTGTTTAATATCATTGCTGAGCTAGGATTTCCTATTGCGGCTGCCTGTGCCTCGGGATATTTTGTATTTCTCACTATTAAGTTTATTTTAGCAGGTGTTACCAGCAGTGTCAATGGAATGAATGCTATTGTTCGCGGTTTAGATTCGAGAATTGACACCATGACCGATGAATTGCAACGATTAGATGTTAAAATTAGTCTTGCAATCGGAATTGACCCGGATTACGATCGTGTAGCTAGATCCGAGATTAAAGATCACAGGAAAGACTAGTATGGAAAATATAGTAGAAATGGTCAATAGATTTGGTTTTCCTATTGTGGCCGCCGTAGGACTCAGTGGCATGACCTACTATGTATGGAGTTGGGCAACAAAAGAAATTAAACCTGTACTCGGCGAAGCCAATGCCACACTGGTTGCACTAATTGATCGTATTCGCATGCTGGACAATGATCTCATCAGACTAGATCAAAAAGTTCATACAGTGTTACAATTGCGCAGAGTAGTGTTAGACATAGAAAGAAAAAACTCTTACGAGCAAATTAATCTCACTGATAAGAATCGCCAGTGAGATAATTTAGAGTGTATATATTAAACAAAAAAATGTCGTTTGACCGTTGTATTGGTATCGGGTGCTGTTTTAATCCTTTCGATCAATGCTTGATCAACTAGATCAGGATGTACCCACCAGTCCTCAAACGGGCAATTTTCTCTCGGAGAAACATTAGATACTACTAGTTTGTATCCCATATCGGCAAGATATTTTCTAGATTTCTCTCGATAACTTCTTGTTATATCAACATAGTAATCATGTTCGTAGGTTATCACAGCAAATCTGTATTGATCAAACGGGATTCTCAATAAAACTTCGTATGTGTTTCTTGACGGTTCGACATCAAGTTGAAGATAATCAATATCAGTAATGTTGTAATTTTCTTGCAGTAATTTTTGATAATCAACAGTTAATGCATCTCTACATAATACATTGATATTTGGTCTTGCATTTTTATAGGTGTTAACCAGTTCCTCATTCCATTCTATAGAAACTCCTGACCAACCAAATTGAGATTCAAGTTGACAGGAATTATTATGCCAATATGGGTCTCCGCCGCCTACTTCTAAGAATTTACCATTTCTTTTTCCCTGTAGCATATATAGTACAAACATGTCCTGAAACACCTGTGAGAAATTTCTAGGAACAGATTCGCTGCCGGGAAATTTAAATTTCAAATTTTCGTGTTGATTTTTTGTATAAGGTATGTGAACTTTAGATGCAGGACCGATACCGAGACGAAGAACATTCCCTTCGACACTGTTACGATGAATATGATCCATTTCGTTCCAGTGATCGGTAACTAATTTCTGAAATATTTCACGAGACTGGTCTTCTTTTCCGCAATGCCACGCACTAACTGCCTGTTCAAACAGTATTCCCCAGAGGCCCGGATAATCAACTGCAGTCGGTAAAGGTGGTAGATTAAAGTCACTAACTTTGCGGCCAACTGAACTATTTTGATAACTGTCGAGATAATTCGCTCGTCTTTCTTGAAACCTAGACAATAAAAAATACGCCTCCGGTCTTTTTGGTAAAAGAGCTACTGCCTGTTTCAGTGTAGTTTCAACTGAATAAGGTCTATTACCTAATAGGTCAATGCAACATGCTATTTTTAGCAGACATGTATATGCCAGTGTATCGTCGTCAGTGAAATTCGCAGCTCTCAAGAAAAATGAAATTGCAGAAGAATTTTGTCCTAATTCCTCGTATTCTAATGCAAGATTAAAATTTAATTGAGGATCTTGAACATTTTGTATGTATTGTGTTATTTGATTAAGCATTTATAAAATCGTAAATAAAATTTCTTGGAACATCAATAATGAAAGCAGAAGTATCTTGAAATCCAAAGGTTATTAGCAAATTGTTATTGTATTCGGCCATTCCGCAACAAAATTCAATTTTAGCACCCATGAAAGAAAACACTCTTGAAAATTTTACTGGGTTGAAATTTTTATCCCAGTAAACAAATCGATGACGATAGGTTGCATCTTTCAACCCTCTCTCAGATTTGTAAAGGTCGGTTTCGTGTGTTAATGCTAGATAGCCATCATCAAATGGTATTACCTGAGAACCGCCCCGTAGATCTTTTTGTAAATAACTTTGAAAGTTACCTAATTTGGTAGTTATAGTGGTTTTATTTGTTGGATCAAATTTCACTACTTCTGTAGGATTAGTCCATTTTACCCAATGATACGGTTGATCAATAACGGGCATCCAATTCTTTTCACAATAACTATCATTTTTACCAGGAGTAGGCATCCGTGTTCTTGCAATTTCGGTTGCACTATTATCGGTTAAGGCAATTTCGGATAATTCCATTCTTCCTTCGCCGTGTGTAGTGGTATCCCGTCGGACTCCACAAAGAAAGAGTTTTTCTTTCCAATACATTAATCTACAATCCTCCAGTCCAATAAACTCCCAAAGTGGAGTAACATCAAATCTTGAGGTATCGACCTTAAGATATTTACGCATGGAAAGATCATCGTTCAACTGACAAATATAGTTTGTTGTACGAAGAGTGATGTCGTTTTCTGGATTTAGATACGCAAGTGGACCCCAAATATGCTCATGTCGATTCTGTTCGGCATGATAAAGAGCATAATTTAGATGTCTTAGGTTTACCAATATCTGGTTATTGTGAATTAAAACAGTTGGATTACAAAGTGCCGATCCTCCTGATTCAGTTGCTGGAAGAGTTAATGTTGCTATTTTTCCACCACTTTCCAACATCATTTGTACAAAAATCAAATCATCATCCATTGGCAACCTTTATTATAAGATACATATTTAATCTGCAAGTAACACCTTCTCTTGCAATTATGAATATACTATTATAACACAGGTCAAAATGATATGCAAATTATAGTTAATGCTTGGTATGAAACATGCTGCTGATCATTGCTCGCATGATGACTAGATCGCCCTCACTCTCTATGATAATTTTTTCATCCAAATCGTTGTCGTCTTTCCAGGCCATGTCCGGTAATTGGAGAAATTCAAACACTGTTCGCCAGGTTATGGTTCGTCCTTGACTATAGGCCAATTCTATTACACTCATTATAGCATTGGCTACTTGTTGAGTTTTAAAGTTAAGTGGAGTCATAATTTTATTTAATAAAAAAGGGCCCTGAGGCCCTTTTTATTTTAACTTGCTACTGATCAGAATGAACGAGTATATGCAAAGTTAACGCTATGATTGAAACTATCACCACGAACTTGGTCATAACGAACACCTACTGTGTCATTTTTGGTAACAGCATAGCTGACACCTGCACGAGCAGTATGAGTTGTGTCAAGATTGCCGTTGTTGCCAAATCCATTACGGAAACGATAGCCTACTTTACCACTTAGTTTGTCGGTAAAATTGTATACAACGCCTGGCTCAACACTGTAGTAGCCAAAGTTAGCACCATTGGTAAATTTCTCACCAAGTGCTACACGAGTGTATGCACTTACTGGACCAACTGGACGAGTGCCAGTGATACCAGCTTCGAGCCTGTCGCTCAATGCTTTGGTACCGTCTTGTTGATAAGCAGTAAAACCAAGATCAGCAGCAAAAGTCTTGTTGATTGACTCTTTTACGCTGAGTGCATAGTTGTCGCTGTCACGGGCGCTACGATGACCTTGTTGAACCTGACCTTCGACGGTCACGCTAGCAGCACTAGCCAAAGTAGTAGCTGCCATTAGAGCTGCGATAGTAACGATTTTCTTCATATATTTCTCCTTTATAAAGAACGTTCATACAGTATATATTTAACTTCGATAGATGTCAATAGAATTTTTATTTATTGACAAAATCTATAAATATGACAAAAGGATTATACATGACTGAAATCGCCATACCCTCTATTAGAGAAACACTTCGCATTCAACGTTGGGATGATCATAGATATTATCATCACAGTAGAATCAACCAATTCTTACATTTAATTTCGGCTACTAGTTTCCTAGTTGCTTATGTATACCTGTTCATCGATCCTGTTATCAGTTCTTACATCGCTTGGTTCATTGCCATGACTACTAGACAAATTGGACATTTCTTTTTTGAGCCCGACGGCTATGATGAATACAACAAGGCCACTTTTGAATACAAAGAGAAAATCAAAGTGGGATTTAATCTCAAACGTAAACGAGTGTTGCTAGCATGTTGGGCAGCAGTTCCTATTTTAGCGTATTTTGATGCTGAACTGTTTAATTTTATCATGCCCAATGCCAGCCCAGACACACTGTTCAATCGTATCGGTTGGGGTTGGTTATGGTTGGGGGTAGCAGGTGTGGTGTTTAGAATGATTCAACTTACTGCTATTGAAAGCCGTCGCACTGCCGTCACTTGGTGTATTAAGATCATTACAGATCCATTTCACGATGTGGTAATTTATCGCAACAGTTGGTTATACCTATTGCGGGGCCAACTAATTGACCCCGACTTGCGCCAAGACTACGAAGATTAAATTACTTCCCGGCTAATGGATTGTCCATGGCCTTTTGAATCTTTTGATCAACTTCTCTTTTTAGTGTTTCTACTTCACGATTGATTTCTCTACGTGCGGTAGTAAATTCTGAGTTGATTTCTTTGCGAGTCTGTTCCATGTCCTTGCGTATGGTAGCAGCCTCACTACGGGCTCGCTCCAAATCTTCACGAACTGCTTTACGCATGTCACGCATTTCACCTTCGGTTTCACGCTGTGCCTGTTTAACACTGCGTTCTACCTGTTCAGTAACGCTTTCATTACGTCGTATATCATTCTTTAAATCGTTCTTAATATCGCGTGTATAATCGCTGGTTTTGCCTGAATTCTCTTCAATAACTGCCAATCTTTTGTCAAAACCTGACAGATCTGGGGCAGTATATTCAGCAATCTTTTTCTTCATACTTTGATAGTCTTTCCACCCCTCAAATGCTCCGTATAGTCCGCCGAGTGTACTGCTGATAATAGTAAAAGCAATAGTGAGTTTAGCCGGAGTAAATTCATAACCGCCAATACTGATTACCGTATTAGCACTCATGTATTTTTCTTTGGCTGCTGCTAGTTGATCAACCTTTTCATCTAAGTTTTTATTATCATCAGACATTTTATTTTTCCTTTATTTGTACCTACATGTACCTACAGTTATCACCATGCCATCTACCAAATGAGCAAACAGCAACAACTTTTTTACAATGAGGACACTCAGCAGTAGGATGTTTCATTCCAGTAAATGGTCCTTTTTTACCTCTATTTGCCTCACTGATAGCCTTTTTATGCTCCTCTGTTTTTTTTATAGACTTCATTTTTTCAATAGTTTCTTTACTATGTTTCTTGCCTGCGAACCCGCCGTTCCTTCCTTGTAAAGATTTT
>Ga0114958_10002418_pt1 | contig 13987 bp, 14 predicted proteins | sample C_130208_EF_Meta_FD_89577 | JGI IMG/M metagenome (GOLD analysis project Ga0114958, IMG submission 89577) | Freshwater microbial communities from Lake Croche, Canada to study carbon cycling - C_130208_EF_MetaG | ecosystem: Environmental > Aquatic > Freshwater > Lake | place: Lake Croche, Canada... | reverse complement strand
GATCTCATCAGTACGCCAATTCCTGGCCTTCTTGACCTTTTGCGACTGGAAGAAATCGAGCCCGATGTTTTTCGCGCCGGCACGCTCTTTGACGACCCGATGAATCTCTATGGCGGCCAAGTGGCAGCCCAGGCGCTTTACGCAGTCGGTCAAACGGTGCCCGATGGCCGCGTTCCCCATTCAATGCATTGCTATTTCTTGCGAGCAGGCGACCCAATGAAAGCGGTCGACTACTTCGTTCATCGAGATCGTGATGGCCGCTCCTATTCGTCTCGCACAGTAAGTGCGATGCAAGAAGGGCGTGAAATTTTCACGATGAGCGCTTCTTTCCACCTTGAGGAGTCAGGACCGGATGTGCAGTTGGCGCAACCCGTGGCTGTCGCAGGCCCTGATGACCCCAGAAGCAAGGCGTTGACTCATCGCACTGTCGATGTTGAATACCGCGATCCGCGTGAAGTACCCAATGACGACATGCTGCGGCAAGTATGGATGAAATGCTCTGTGAAATTGAGTGATGCGCCGCTGCTGCACGCCTGTCTGATCGCCTACATGTCAGATATGTTCACCGGGCTCTTTGAATTAGTGCCTCGTCGAGACGATGTCGCGCTCAGCAGTTTGGATCATTCGGTCTGGTTCTTGCGCCAAGCTCGAGCTGACGAATGGCTCCTGATGGATCTCAAAGGTGAATCCCTCAGTCATGGTCGCGGCCTGTATTCCGGTGACATTTTCGATATCGATGGACGGTTAATCGCGAAGCTGATGCAAGAGTCGCTCTTTCGCCCACGCGTGTAACGTTTGCTGCATGACTTCAATAGTTCCCTTTCTCTGGTTTGATGACCAGGCCGCCAATGCCATGGATTTCTACGTCGATCTTTTCGAGGATGCCCGGGTAATCAACGTGAGCAAAGGTGGAGATGACGGACCAGTATTTTCCGTGACCTTCGCGATCGGTGATCAAGTTTTTCAGGCTCTCAACGGTGGCCCGCACTACAAGTTGAATCCAGCTACTTCTTGGATGGTGACGTGCACTTCCCAAGAAGAAATCGATCGGCTTTGGTCTGCGTTGAGCCAAGGTGGCGAGCCGATGCAGTGCGGTTGGATAACTGATCGTTTCGGTGTGACCTGGCAAATCGTGCCCGACGTGCTCTTTAGCTACCTAGGTAGCTCAGACCCAGGAGTGGCATCGCGCGTTCAAGAAGCCATGATGAAAATGACAAAATTCGAAATCTCTGGCTTGGAACAAGCAGCGCTTAGCCAGTGAATTATGTGCAAATGAGATCGATGGCGATGGCCAAGTCAATATCTCGTTGAGTCAAGCCTCCGCGATCGTGGCTACTCAGGCTCACACGTAACGTTGTCCAGCGGATATCCAGATCGGGATGGTGATCGAGGCGTTCCGCTTCGGCAGCTATTGCCACGACCCACTGGATCACTGCTGGGAAACTGGAAGCCTCGAAACTTCGATTGATTGTGATTCCATCGCTCTCCCATAGGGAAATGAGAGCAAGTTGGCTGGGTAATTCGATAGCAGTGAGCAGTTGCGGTCGCATGGAATCAACATAGTGGTTGCAAGAGGATCACTTCATTGAAGCAACAAAGGCCGAACTTTGGAATTCATGCCGGCACAATCTTGGCAAGCTTTGTGGCAGTCATGATCCACAGAGTTCCATCATCCGAGTAACCAGTTGGCGCTGCATCTTTAACGTTCACCGTTTTGGTGTAACTGCCACCTACATCAGTGAATCCGGCAGGTGGTGAATCTTTGACGGTTGTGCTGTAGCCATCAGGATTCACGGCATAGAAACCAGCCGGGCTGCCATCGCTGGGATTCCACTGATCTTGGTTGTAATAGGTGCCACCATTGGGTGAACTCGAAAAGTCAGTATGTGATCCAGTCTGAATGAACTGAGAGTGATACGTGTAAGGACTTGTGGTGGTCACCGGGTGGAAAGTGTAGGCAGAAGTTTTTTGACACAAAACTCCAGCATCGCTGAAGTTTTCCGGGCAGACATAGATGGTTTTATAAGTAGGTTGAGGCACGGAAGGAGCGGGAGCAGGCGCTGGGTTAGGGGCAGACTCCGACTGTTGCGGCGCGGAGGATTGTGACGCTGGTTGCGCGAGGGCGGCAGCAGGAGTAAGCCCAGGTGCGAGCGCAGGTGTCAACGCGATTTGATTCGAGACACCTGAGATTTCCTCAAGGGTCTGTTTCATAACTGCGGTCGAGATCCGCCCGGTCGTAGCTGAATTACTTGGGGTTACAGTGAAGGTGTATTTGAGATTCAGGTGCAGTCCCTTGAGTACTGCATGTGAATCCGACGTCACAGTTTTCAGCGTGGGCAACTTTTCGGCGGTGGCGCTCACCGTGTACATCACTGGCAAGCCTTCGCCCTTGTTAATCGTGTGCTTCCACGTGAGGTGCACCTCTGCAATGGCATCTGTTGTTTGGACCGTGAGCTCATTCACGGCTCCCACTTGACCTACAACATTGGCGAAGCCAATGCGCTTTCCATTCATGGTGACTTGATATCTGGTGCCCGGATCAAGTTGCACTAAGACAGCGGTACGACCAGCAGTGGCCCGCATTGCTCGAGTTATGTGCCCCTTAGCCTGCGCAGCAAGAACCCCACTTGAATGCCCTGACACAGATATCGCAGCGATGTGGTTTGCCAACACTTCAATTCCCCGCGGGCTAGGTGATGAGGCGATGAGTGTTGGTGCAGGTTCTTGGGCAATCGTGGCAGCGGTGACCGGGCTTGAGCAAAAAAACACGGCACACATTGTTGCGACTGCGCTTGTTGTGATGAGCTGATTCATCGGTGTCCCTCCAGAGCGCGGCGGTTGCCGTCACTTACGAGGGTTCCTTCGTTCAAGCTTTGTTAAACATGTATCTCGACGAGTGCTACTTACCTACAAAATCTCCTGCACGTTTTTCCCTAAAGGCAGTCATGGCTTCTTTATGGTCGGCAGTCGTCATGATGATGCCCATATGCGAAGCAATTAAATCAAGCGATGTGCGCAAATCAATATCTTGAGACTGGTAGACGCTTCTGCGAATAAGTTTCACTGCAATTGGTGCCTTTGCTGCGATGCGTTCAGCCAAAGCCTGGGTGTATTCCATTAATTCATCGTCAGGAACAACGGTATTCGCGATTCCAAGGACAACTGCTTCTGCTCCGGTAACCGTGTCTCCGGTGAGCAGTAGTTCAAGAGCCTTAGCAACGCCGACAAGCCGCGGGAGGTAGTAAGCCCCGCCATCCCCAGGGACTAATCCCAGATTGATGTAGGACTCAGCAAATCTGGCAGACTCCGCAACAATTCGCATGTCACACATCAACGTCATATCCATGCCTGCACCAATTGCAACACCGGGAACCGCTGCAATGATTGGCTTGTCGCTAGCCTCGACTGCGCGTGCCACGCGATGTATTTCGTCAGTGAGAAAGTCTCGACGGGAGAGCGCAGATGGATCGATTGCAGCCAACACATCAAGATCGACGCCAGCGCAAAAGGCCCCGCCCGCGCCCGTGACAACGATGACTCGAACGTTATCGTCCAAGTTTGCTTCAACGAGCAAGTCAGCCCAGCGGTGAATCATGGTGAAGGTAAAGGCGTTCTTTCGCTCGGGGCGATTCAGAGTGATGGTGGCTACTCGATTTTTTACGGAATACAGAATTTCTTCGTTCACTCGATCGAACCTTTCATGCCATTGACGATTGAATCCCAAAGTCGTGGGTTGGGTTGAGCTAAGAAGGTTTTTCCAATGTAAAGATTCCAGAATTCTGGGCGGCCGGCCTCTTCAGTCCAAGACCAGAGTCGTGTGGTCAGTGCGCCTAGCTGGTATTCCTGACTCATTCCCATCGCGCCATGTACTTGATGCGCCAACATCGATGCTCTTCTGGCGCAGCGACCTGATACCGATTTTGCAATCGCAAAGTTCAGAGTTGTAGCAGAGGCCAGCGCAGTTGCAACCGCAGCTTGAGTCATGAGTGTGAGTTCACTTATTTCCGCAAGTTTGTGGGCGATCACCTGTTGATCAGAAATCGGTTTGCCAAATTGTTCACGAGTGCGGGCATATTTCACCGTGAGATCTCTTACTGCAATCAAGGCTCCACTGGTCTGAATCGATCGAGCAAGAGCGAGTCGTGCGAGCAGATCGATTTGGGCGAAACCGGAGTAGAAGTCAGCATGATGAATGGCCGCCGCGTTATCGAATTCGATCGTTGCTCGGGCTTCTCCCGCGAGATTTTTGTCGGGATATTTTGTCCCCGAAGCCACCGAAACAAGCGCGAGGTCTTGATCGGTCGCTATCAGTAGGAATTTGATGCTTTCGTCGGCAGGTACCTCAAAAGCGTTGCCGGATATGAGTAATTCACCGGAACTTGTGCGAGACCCGGTAAGAGTATTTCTGGGCTCAGCGGCGGTAGCAATGAGTGACCTATCGCAGGGGAGGCTATGTGTCGTAAGCGCCCAACTCGCAACAAGTCCAGTGTCTACGCCAATAAGGTCAACAGTATTACTGCTCAGCGTTTGAAGAGCGATGGCCGCGTCAAAGGTGTCTCCACCAGAGCCCCCGGCTGACTCGGGTAATCCAATCCAAGGGATTCCGGCATCGATCAGGGCCTGTGGCAGTGAAGCAACAGAACGGCTGCACATCTCGTTGAGAGCCCGTTGTAAAGATTGACGCTCTTCGGTCTGCTCCCAGTCCAAAATGCTCATCGCAGCAGACCTTTGCTGACGATGCCGCGCAGGACTTCATTGGTGCCGCCACGAATCGTGAATCCTGGAGCTTGGTATTGGGCCTCACGAAGTAAAGCCATTGCGTTTGGGCTCAACGGTGTTGGGTTACCTGGCTCATATGCAATGTTGAGTGCGATGCCAACAGTTTCTTGCTCGAAGGTTGTGCCGATGCCTTTCAGCATGGCGATTTCACTGGCTGACGTGTCACCGGAAGCAAGAAGTTCCACAACCTTGTGATTGATCGAGCGAAAAGTGGTGATGTCAGCAATCACCCGACCGATATCAGACGCTGATTGTGAATCGCGAGGTAATCCGCGAACGAGTTCGTCCAGCAGCGGGAAAGTAGATAAATAGCGTTCAGGTCCCGCGCGCTCTGCCGCAAGTTCTTGCATGGCTTGAGTCCAGCCGTTGCCGATTTCACCGAGCACGTCGCAGTCTGGCACGAATGCTGCATCGAAAGTCACGAGGTTGAAATGATGCTCACCACTGATGAGTCGAATCGGACTGATATCGACATTGGGGTTTGGCAGACGAATGATGAACTGGCTTAGTCCGATATGCCTTTGCCCACTCGTTCGGGCAAGCACCACCATGGCGTCTGCATGATGCGCTGCACTTGTCCAGGCTTTCGTACCAGAAATTAGCCAGCCGCCGTCAACCTGTTCGGCCTTCGTGCGTACGGCTGCTAGGTCAGAACCAGCATCGGGTTCACTGAGGCCAATTGCGATGCATACCTCGCCGCGGATAACTTTTGGTAGCCATTCGTCTTGTTGAGTCGTGGTGCCATGGCGAAGAACTGAAGGGCCAAATTGACGTTCAGCAAACCAGTGGGCAGCTACGGGTGCGCCTGCTGAGAGCAACTCTTCACTCACCACTAAGCGATGCGCCGTGCCGCCGCCGAAACCACCAAATTCAGTAGGCAGCATTAAGCCAATCAAGTGGGCTGCTCCCAAGCGACGGCTGAATTCTGGATCGAACCCGATAAGCCAGGAGTCACAACGCGGCGTGAAGCCTCCTGTTGCGAGTTCGGCAGATAGGAAAGACCGGACTTGGGATCGAAGTTCGATCAGTTCAGACACCATCGATCCCTTTCTTGAGAACATTGCTTGAGAAAAGATACCGACATCGCTTCGCGAAACGACGAGTTACCCGAAAATCTCTCCGCAATCCGATCTTGCATCTATCTTTGAGGGGTGATTGTGCGAAGTGAGCAACGAGGTCGGATCCTGGTGGTTGTTATTAATCGCCCTGAAAAACGCAATGCAATCAATGCTGAAGTAACAGCAGGTATAGATGCGGCGTTGAATGAGTTGGACGACAACCCCGAACTTTGGGCGGGCGTGATCACCGGGACTCCAACGATGTTTTCGGCAGGTACGGACATCAGTTCGCGCGATGCTCGAGCTACCGAACGCGGTGGTGAATATGGCGTGATTCGACGCGAGAGAGCCAAACCGCTCATTGCTGCGGTTGAAGGCAATGCGCTGGGTGGAGGATTCGAAATTGCGCTGGCTTGTGATCTGATTGTGGCCTCGACTACCGCGCGGTTTGGTCTTCCGGAAGCGCAGCGTGGAGTGATCGCTACTTCAGGTGCACTTTTTCGGGCTATGCGCGCACTGCCTATCAATGTGGCCCGCGAGATGTTGATCGCTGGAACCGTGCTGAGTGCCGATCGCGCCTTTCAACTTGGACTGGTCGCCGAAGTGACACCACCAGAGGCTGCCTGCGATGCCGCAGTTGCTTTGGCGGAGCGTATTTGCTTGGCTTCACCATTTTCGGTCCAACAAACCCTCGCGGCGATTAATCGCCAGCTCGAGGAAGAGGACGCTGCTGGCTGGCAAGCCACCAGCATTGCGGTTGAGGCGATCTTGGCATCCGAAGACATGAAAGAAGGCAGCGAAGCCTTTTTCCAAAAACGAACCCCACAGTGGAAAGGCCGGTAACTATGCCTGAGATCCGAGAACAAAAACGAAGTCGCTCCATTGCGATGAGTGACGACGAACGCGATCAATACCTCAAGAGTGAGCGCGTGTGCCGCGTCGCATCCGTTGGCTCAGATGGCAACCCACACGTCACCCCGTTGTGGTTCATCTGGGACGGTCAATATTTATGGCTGAACTCCATTGTGAAAAGTCAGCGATGGGTGGATCTGGTTAGACACCCACACGTTGCTGTCGTGATTGACGGTGGCCGGGAATTCTTTGAACTCCATGGCGTGGAAATTGAAGGATTAGTCACTGTGGTGGGGGAAGTACCCCGCGAGTCAGTCCCCAATGCCGAACTTGCACCCATTGAACTTGAGTTTGCTCGCAAGTACTCAAAAACCGATGTGTTCTACGTCGACGGTCGCCATGGCTGGCTGCGGATAACGCCGACCAAGATTTCCAGTTGGGACTTCAGGAAGAATGAAGCCCTGCGTCCCCCTCGATAACGTCTTGCATGAGTCGTCCGTAGTGCTCGGCAATCCAAGTGTCATCAACGGTTGCCAGCAATCGTTGTGTGCGCAACCCCACGGCTAAGCCAAGCATCAAACAAGCGAGCAACTCAACTCGGTATTCGATGGCTTCATCGGCTGCGAACCAGGCAGTGAGGTATGTGTGTACCCACGTGTGGAATTCCAGACGAGCTGTTCTTGGATCAGGGGCATCTGCTGTTCGAAAGACTGCCTGCACCCAGGGTTCTGACATGTCGTGTTCGCGTCGAAGCAGAATGCGCTGGGCTAGCGCTTGGCCGATTTCACTTCGTGGGATTGACGAGTCGAACGGTTCCAGGCTGAGGGGTGCAGCATCTTCGTAAATCTTTGCCTTGCTGCCGCCCACTTTCATCACCATCGAAGGAGAAAGCCCAGCTTCGGATGCAATCTGGCGAATGGTTACCGATGGATAGCCACGTTCAGCGAATAGTCGACGTGCAGCTTCCAACACATGGTCGCGCGAATTGGACTTCACTTGGACTCCTTGTGATGGTGGGTGAGTTCCTCAACGAGTTCGGGGTCGAGGGGTTCAAGTTCGTTGTGTTCTGGTTTTGGAATCGCGATTGCGATGAGCGCCCCAATGATTGAAGCTGCTGCTGCAAGCATAAAGATCATTTGGAAGGCCGACTGGCTGGGCAGGTTGTTGCCACCGACTTCCACGACGAGCACCGCCAAGATTCCAGCGATGGCTGCGCTGGAAATGGATGACCCGATACTGCGAAGCAGGGTGTTGAGGCCGTTGGCTGCTGCGGTTTCGGTTTCAGGTACTGCGCTCATGATCAGGAGTGGCATGGCAGCAAATGAAATGGCGGTGCCGGCCGAGACGATGACGGCAGCGATCGCAATGAGTACGACAGTGTCATTGAAGAAGAGTCTTTCGACATAACCAAATCCCATCAAGGCCGCACCGACAATCAAGGTGATTTTGGCACTGAATAAGCGGGTAATTTTCGCTGAGACTGGCGCGAGTATCACCATGGTTAACGAGGTAGGAATCATTACGAGGCCGGCTTGCAGGGTGGTGAGTCCGTGACCGTAGCCGGTGCTTTCAGGTGTTTCGAGCAATTGAAAAGTGGCCAGCATGTTTGCGTACATGGCAAATCCCATGAGTATTGAAGTCAGGTTGGTCATTAAGACCGTTCTGCGCAAACTGACCCGAAGGTCAACGAGTGGTCGCTCATTCTTGAATTCCAGTGGGATCCAGATTGCCAAAATCGCCGCGGTGAGGCCGAAAGTGAAGAGCGTCTCTGAACTTGTCCAGCCCCAGGAGCCGCCTTTGGATATGCCCATGAGCATGGCGGTCAGTGCACCTGAAAGCAGGACTGCGCCAAGGTAATCAAACTTTCCACCTGTGCGAATCTGCGATTCCCGCACGACGATGCTGATCGCGATGAACATAGCGATAGCGAAAATCCCTGATACCCAAAAAATGGCGTGCCAGCCGAAGTAAGTGAAAACAATGCCCGAGAGTGGCATGCCGATGGCGGCACCAATGCCAAGGGTTGCACTCATGAGCGCAACAGCGCTGCTGAGTTTTTCTTCGGGGAGCTCGTCTCGCATGATGCTCATACCGATAGGAATGAGAGCAGATGCAGTTCCCTGAAAAATTCGGGCGATGATGACCATCGTGAGGGTGCTGCTCACTGCACCGATAACCGAGCCGATCAGAAGCAAGCCCATGCAGACCAGCATCATCCGTTTTTTGCCGAACATGTCGGCAAGCCGAGACAGCGTCGGAGTAGCCACCGCGCTTGAAAGCAAGGTGGCGGTGATGACCCACGAAACATCATCCACTGAGGCATTCAAAATGCCGGGTAGTTCGCTCAGCAGCGGCACAAGCAAGGTTTGCATCAACGAAGCTGCCATGCCGCTAATCGCGAGGACCGCGATCACCGAGGTGGATGAATACGTACGTACGAGGCGCATAGGCAGGAATGCTTCCCAGTCGAAGTGAACGTGTGTTCACCCATTCAATCACACTGTTGAACCACTCCAATTCACCACAAAATGGACATGACTCATGTCACATCCGGGAATGGGGGACAGGTGGACCATCGAGACCTAGATCACCCCTCAATTGGGCTAAAACGGGCAAATGACTGGTCCTGTGGACAAAATGAAGGTTGGCAATGTCTGTGGATGTTCCTAAGGTTTTTTCAAGTGAGGTGCCTTTCGGCCTTACATGAAATTCCCTAGCGAAGGCTAGGAGCGACTTGATCCTTGTGGTCTGTCCCGTGCGATTCGGGGCGGCGGTCAGGTGTGTTGGCGAGTGCAGTTGACCAGACAGACGGTCAATGTGTGCGATGACCTGGGTTTTGACCGCGCACCTGCTCGAGGTGCTGATCAAAGAGGACGAATGCGCATTGCGCACAAGGTTGCCATCATGGCGACCATCATGGGGTTTGGATTGCTGCCGATGGCTGCGCCAGCCCTGGCTGTAGAGGCGACAACGGTCACCGTTTCGGAAGCGGTATCAACTTCGGTCTCACTCAAAGCACGAGCTGCAGCTTTGACAACAAAGACCTGGAAATTCGCCTTTGTCTCGGTAGCCACCTTGGACAAAACCGGGGTGCAACCGAGTCTGTATCGCGGCAAGTTTTACCGCCCCAGCCTCGAACATATTCGCCGCTGCATCGTGAGCCGTGAAAGTTCTGGCCACTACTTTTCCATCTCGCACAGTGGTACCTACCGAGGTGCCTATCAAATGTCACCCGCGTTAGCCCGCGGCGCAACTTGGATGATGTTTCCCGAATTTCAAAAGATTCTCGGCGAAAAAGCAGCCGAAGTAGCGATGCTTCGATTGCGCACCACCCCGATGCACCAGTGGACCCGTTTTTGGCAAGATGCAGCATTCAGCACGGTCTATAACTGGGAGCACGCAAACTCAGGTGCCTCTCATTGGCGCGCGACTAACCGTGGCTGTTAACTGACTGCGACCTATCTGGCACGATGCACGAATGCTTCGAGTACTCACTATTAACGTAAATGGCATTCGTGCAGCCGCTCGTCGTGGAGGGCTTGAATGGTTGGCGCAGGCAGACGCGGATGTTATTTGTCTGCAAGAGGTGCGCGCGACACATGAACAACTTCATGAGGTTCTGAAAGAATCTGCGCTTGCGCACCTGCATGTGCAACATTCTCCAGCCCCACAGCTAGGTAGAGCTGGAGTTGCCATCCTCACCAAAATACCAGCAAAGCGAATATCCGTCGGGCACGAACAGCTTGATACGCAAGGCCGATGGGTGGAAGTCGATGTCGAAACCGAGCTAGGTCCCATCACTGTGGTGTCGGTCTACGTGAATGCCGGTGAAGTAGAGACGGTAAAGCAAACCGAAAAATACACATTCCTTGAAGCGATGGATGAGCGACTAACTACGTTGCAGTCAGCTCGCCGAAAACGCCCCGTACTCGTCTGCGGAGATTTTAATATCGCTCATCACGAAGTTGACATTAAGAATTGGAAAGGCAATCTGAAAAATTCGGGTTTCCTTAAAGAAGAACGCGTGTATTTGGACCGATGGTTTGAGAAATCATGGACAGACCTCGGTCGAGTGCTTGGAGGCGAAGGACCTGGCCCATATACCTGGTGGTCTTGGCGGGGCAAAGGTTTTGACACAGATGGTGGATGGCGGATCGATTACGTTATCGCTACATCAAAGCTAGCCGAACGTGCGCAAAGTGCTGTTGTCGGCAAAGCGCCAACCTATGCGGAACGTTGGAGTGATCACGCACCGCTCACTGTTGAATTTATCTAGTCACTGGCGCGAGCAAAGCTTGATCAACGCGAAAAATTTCCGACGTTATGCTCCGCGCTTCCGACTCATCGTGCGTCACGTGAATTGCAACGATGTTGCGAGAACGCAGGAGTTCAGCAACTTCGGTTGCTAATCGCGTTCGCAATTGTGCATCCAATGCACTGTATGGCTCGTCCAATAAGAGCACTGCCGGCTCGGGAGCGAGGGCTCGAGCAAGAGCAACTCGCTGCGCCTGTCCGCCGCTCAGTTCTTGGACGGATCGTGTTTGAAAACCCGGGAGCCCGACCCACTCAAGGAGTTCGCTGGCTTTCTGCGTAGCCAGCACTTTGCTCATGCCAGCTCGCCGCAGGCCGTACATCACGTTTTGAATCACGGTGAGATGTGAGAACAACAATGGATCCTGAAAAACCATGCCGATGCGACGTTCGTGAATCGGAGTTTTCGTGATGTCTTCCTCGTTAAGCACGAGTGATCCGCTGAGAGCGGGCACGCTACCCAAAATGGTGGATAGCAACGTTGATTTTCCACACCCGCTGGGACCAAGAATCACCGTGATTCCATCGTGCAGGTGCATATTTACGGTGATTAAAGTTGACGCGTAACCCACGCGTAAATCGCGCAGTTCTAGTCCTTGATTCATCGAGTTCGCCTCTTATTTCCCAGTGCGTCAATGCCTGCCACAAGTGCAATTGTTCCCAGCACGAGCACCATGGCCAGCGCGCACGCTACGCCAAATGATTGCTCGCCGGGTCGTTGGAGTAGTCGGACAATCTGAACCGGCACGGTTGGAGCGCCAGAGCGAGTGAGGAAGGAAGCCGCCCCAAACTCGCCCAGTGACACGCAGGCCGCTAACCCAGCGGCGGCGATCATGACGATTCGCAGGATAGGTCCGTAGGCCGTGAGGAAGGCTCGAGTTGGGCTCGCGCCCAGGGAACTGGCTGCGATGGCAAACCGGCTGTCGGTAGCAAGAAGAGTTGGCAGCACAACGGCGATCACAAGCGGAACAGCAACGATTGAGTGGGCGATAGGCAGTAGCAAGTCACTACCTCGCAAATCCAGCGGCGGACGACCAAAGGCCAACATGAGTCCAAGACCCAACGTTGCGGCAGATACGCCTAACGGAGCTAGGGAGATGAGGGCAACCGCCCGACCTAATCGATGCGTAAGTACACCAACTGCGGCACCTACCCCCACCGTTCCTGCAATGACACCCGTGATTAAGGCGTATTTCAATGATGTGGCAATGGCGCCAAGCGGTGAGCCAAGACGAGTCGTTCCAGAATCAATACTTGTCAGTGAACTCCACCACTCAAGTGTCCAGCCGTAGGTGCTGTGCAGGGATCCATACGCAAGTGAGAGCAACGGAATAAGAACGAGCAGACAGGCAGCAGTGGCAACAAGAAAGACATAACGGCGCTGCGAACTCGAAGTGGTGAGGGAGAGACGCGAAAACCGCAGGACGCTTGCCTTGGTGGTTCTCTTGAGTGACGCTCGGGCACCTAGGAGAAGCACGAAACTCACCATGGCTAGTTGGAGAAGTGCGGTGATTGCTGCGGTAGGAAAGTCTAAGAGGAGTGAAGTTTCACGCAGAATCTGCGATTCCAAAGTGCGCGTTGAACTATCGCCAAGGACGAGAACCACACCTAAGGATGTGAAACAGAAAATAAAGACGACCGCGGCTGCTGAAGTAATTGAGGCGCGTAATTGAGGCAAAGTTACGGTCATGAAAGCTCGAAAGGGGGATGCGCCCAGACTTCGTGCAACGGTCACTGTTCTTGGATCAAGTTGTTGCCACGTGGCGCCGACGATTCGCACGATAACTGCCAGATTGATATAGGTATGTGCGATGACAACGAGCAGGAGTCCAGGAACCAAGACGGATCCCAAGAGTTCCCTAAATGCCAGTGCGATAACAACCGTGGGCAACACGAACGGGACAGTAATAATTGCTTGAGTTAACGCTCGCCCTTTGAAGGAATACACAGCTAAAGCGCCAGCTATTGGCAATCCGATACAGGTGGCAAGAACGGTGCTCACGAGCGCTTGCCCTGCGGCTGAAAACGCGATGCTCAGTTGTGGTGCAATTTCAAAAGAGTCACCCACATCAAAAGAACGTTGTAAAACATTCGCGATTGGCACTCCCAGTAAAGCGACGAGAAAGAGTGCGGGGACCACCCACACCCATCTCAGCCACGTTGGAGTTATCAGCGGCCCATCACCTGTCCCCAACTGGTAAGCCAGCTCTTGAGATTGGTTTTTACCTCAGATGCAGGCAGCTGTAATGGGTTTGGCACATTAGCCGCAAATTTAGTGAAGACTTCTGGCAGAGGTGTATTCGCTCGGGCAGGGAAAACAAACATGGAGAGTGGAACATCTGCTTGCACGCCTTCGGAGAGCAGCCAGTCAACTACTTGTTGGGCTGCCTGCTCATTTTGCGTGCCTCTCAGCACTCCTGCGAATTCAATTTGACGGTAGCAACCATCAGTAAGCACTGATGTTGACGGCTTGGTTGGCTTTGGGTTTTCGGCGTAAACAATCTCAGCGGGAGGACTCGTCGCATATGAAACGACAAGTGGGTGGGTACCTCCTGTCGAACTAAACACGCTCTCGTACGCATCAGTCCAAGAACCCGAAATTTTCACGCCGTTTTGTTTGAGTTTGGTCCAATACTGAGTCCATTGATCACCGTATTTGGCGATAGTCGCCAACATGAATGCCAGACCCGGTGACGAGGTGGCGGGGTCTTCAACGACGAGGAGGTCTTTGTATGCAGGATCAACAAGTTGGTCGAGCGACGTTGGCTTGGCGAGTTTATTTTTAGCGAACCAAGCATCGTCAATATTGACGCACACATCGCCGTAATCAATAGGTGTGACAACGCCGTTCCCCGTGTCATTCTTGAGTGCAGGAATCACCGAGTCGAGATTCTTTGATGCGTAAGGACTGAACACCTGTGCGTCCACGGCTTTGGTCAGCAAGGTGTTATCGACGCCGAACATCGCGTCAGCGCTGGGTGCTCCGG
>Ga0114958_10002410_pt1 | contig 14025 bp, 11 predicted proteins | sample C_130208_EF_Meta_FD_89577 | JGI IMG/M metagenome (GOLD analysis project Ga0114958, IMG submission 89577) | Freshwater microbial communities from Lake Croche, Canada to study carbon cycling - C_130208_EF_MetaG | ecosystem: Environmental > Aquatic > Freshwater > Lake | place: Lake Croche, Canada... | reverse complement strand
ATCAGCGCCTTCGGATTGTGGTTGATCAGGTGGCCACCTTGACCGATACTCGGGCCCAATTGATGCATACCGCCCTGCTGGGTTCGGCTCGCGCCTAGGATCGCGCACATGGCTGGACGAATTCGGGATGAGGACGTTGCCTTGGTGCGCGAGCGCTCCAAGGTTGATGAAGTCGTCGGCGAATACGTCACCCTTAAGCGTGCCGGGGGAGCCAGCCTGAAGGGCTTGTGTCCCTTCCATGATGAGAAGACCCCATCGTTCAATGTCAACGCAGCCCGTGGCTATTGGCACTGTTTCGGTTGTGGTGAGGGTGGCGATGTCATCTCCTTCATCATCAAGATGGACCACCTGACCTTTTCTGAGGCGGTAGAAAAGCTGGCGCATCGCTGCGGCATGCAACTGCGCTACGAAGAATCCGGAACCGCGCCCAATCGACAAAAGGGCGAGCGCACGCGCTTAGTCGAAGCACATACGGCAGCCGAAGCGTTCTACCAAGCTCAACTTTTGACCGATCAGGCCAAAATTGGTCGGGAATTTCTCAAAGAGCGTGGCTTTGATCAAGAGGCCACGAAAAGTTTTGGTGTTGGCTACTCGCCGCAAGGATGGGACGGTCTGCTCTCCCATCTGCGGGGCAAGGGTTTCCAGGACCGTGAAATCTTGACTGCTGGATTGGCTGTGGAAGGCCAGCGCGGGCTCTACGACCGATTCCGCGGGCGTTTGATGTGGCCCATTCGCGACCTTGCTGGCGAAACTGTTGGATTTGGTGCCCGCAAGCTCTATGACGATGACCAAGGTCCGAAGTATCTGAACACCCCGGAGACCCCGATCTATAAGAAGTCTCAGGTGCTCTATGGCTTGGATTCGGCAAAGCGCGACATTGCCCGCTCGCGCCAAGCCGTGGTTGTTGAGGGATACACCGATGTGATGGCCTGTCACCTCGCCGGCGTGACCACTGCCGTTGCCACTTGCGGTACGGCCTTTGGATCCGAGCACATCAAAGTTTTGCGCCGGCTCTTGATGGATCAAAATGAACTCAAAGGCGAAGTGATCTTTCTCTTTGATGGTGATGCGGCCGGACAAAAGGCTGCGCTCAAGGCCTTTGATGATGACCAGAAATTTGTTACGCAAACCTTTGTTGCTGTGGAGCGATCTGGTTTGGATCCGTGCGAGCTTCGACAAAAATCCGGTGATGAAGCTGTTCGCGAACTTGTTGCCCGCCGCGAACCGCTCTTTCAATTTGCCATTCGATCGATCTTGGCCGGTTATGACCTCAACACCGCAGAGGGACGAATACTTGCGCTCCGCGCGGCCGCTCCAGCTGTGGCCAAGATTCGCGACATCTCGCTGCGTCCCGAGTACACCCGCTTGCTCGCCGGATGGTTGGGTAGTGAATTGCCATCGGTACAGCAAGAAGTCTCATTGGCTAGTAAGCGCTCGCGCCCGGCCGAAACTACTGCCGTTCCTGAAGTAATCCCCGGCGATGCCGGTGCCACGCTTCCACCGGCGAACTATCGCGATCCCGCCGCACAGGTTGAACGCGAAGTACTCAAGCTTGCTTTGCAATGGCCAGTGGTGGTCGGGCCACTGTTTGATTCACTTGATGGCCAGAGTTTTACTGTGCCAGCCTTTGCTGAGATTCGCGATGCTATTGAAGATGCTGGCGGACTAGGTGCTGGCGTGAGTGGTGAGGCGTGGATAACCGCAGTTTTGGACAAGGCACCTGATGATCGCGTGCGCTCCCATGTCACCGCACTTGCGGTAGAAGATATTCGCATTGACGTGGAAGGTGCTGAAGAACGCTACGCCGCATCGATGCTGGCGCGGGTTCAAGAATTAGACACCACTCGACAAGTCGAGCAGGTCAAGTCCAAGTTGCAACGCGTTAATCCGGTAGAACAAGAAGCCGAGTATCAGCAACTCTTTGGCGAGCTCTTAGCCCTTGAGCAATATCGCCGCGGCTTGCGCGAACAAGGAATCGGTTCGCTGTAGGAATTCCAGATTCAACGTTAAAGGCCCGCCCCCACAAGAGGGACGGGCCTTTAACGTGTACGAACTTACGGAGTCGTGCTTGCAGCAGGTGTGGCGCTTTGCTGCGAGCCCTTCTTGAATCCGATGTCCTGGTACTTCAGTGAGGCAAAGCCCACGGCACCAAAGTTGACCAAGTTGTTGTTACACGCAATCAACTCGGGCCTTTGGTAGGTGGTCAAGGAGTGTCCCTCAGCCCAGATCGCCTTGTCGGCCTGGTTGGCCAAGTCGATGGCCTTGGCCGGGTCAAGTTCAGCCGAAGCCTGGTCAAAGAGGCTATCGATGTTCTTAGAGCCAATGCGGGCGTAGTTCTGGAAGATGTTGTCTCCCACGGGCTTTTGGTAGATCGACTTACTTGACGAGATGGGGAACGGCGTTCCCACCCACGTAAAGATCGTCATGTCGAAACTGCCGTTTTGCACGAAGTCAAAGAAGTCATCACCCTTGCCAACGATCTTGACATTGACGCCGATGTCCTTGAGCTGACTTTGAATCAGTGGCGATTCGACCAGGGGAGCGGGAGCTCCTGATGGGATGAGCAAGGTCAACGTCAGCTCCTTGCCGCCCTTCTTGCGGAACTTGTCTCCGGGAGCCAATGTCCAACCAGCAGCATCCAAACCTGCCTTGGCCTTGGTCGGGTCGAAAGCGACCACTGCCGAGTTGTCCACGTAACCCTTCTGGTTGCCCATGAAGATGTGGTTGTTCAGGACAGTTGGCGTGCCACCCAATGGACCTAGCAACGCGTCAGCGATTTGCTGGCGGTTGATGCCCTGTTGAATCGCAATGCGAACTGCCTGGTCCTTCAGGTTCGGGGTCGTGCCATTGAAGGTGATGTGACGGAAGTTCGGGCCAGCAGCGCGACGAACCGTGACGGCCTCGTTTTCGGTGGCCTTTTTGTAGCCGTCCTTGTCAGCACCGATGTCCACGAAGTCAATTTCTCCGTTAGCCAGGGCATCAATCTGTGCGGTGTCAACGATGACGGGGAACACGACGCGGTCCAGCTTGGCCGGGTCGCCCCACCACTTGTCATCGCGAACGATCGTGACGGTCTTGGTTGTCTTGTTCACGTTGTCGAACTTGAACGGACCAGCCGTAACCTTGATGCCTTCCTTGAGGCTCTTATTGAAAACATCCGGTGTGGCATTGATCGCCGCTGGATATAGGCCAGAGAACAGGGCCCGCCAGTCAGCGTACGTCTTGGCGAATGTCACCGTCACGACTTGGTCGTCCGCACCGCGTGAGATGGACTTGATCTGGTCGTACCCGGTGGTTGACGCAACCTGGTAGGCCGGGTTCGAACCATTCAAGGCCTTCCACTGCGCAACAAAGTCCTTGTAGGAGATCGGGTTGCCGTCGTTCCACTTGGCCTTGGGGTTGATCGTGTAGGTCACCACCTGCGGCTTAGTCGAGGTCAACACGATGTCGCTGAGGTATTTCTTGTTCACCGGCGGGGTGGCATTTGCGTTGTAGTCAAAGGTACCGGGGATCATGAAGGAGAGCACGTTAGCGTCGTATCCAGACACGTCAGCCTGGTTGATATTGAAATTAATCATGGACTCAGCAATGGGGTAGCGCAAGGTGCCACCATCGGCAACTTGATCGCGTGGCGTTAAAGCGATGTCGTTAGTACTAGCACCAACAGCTGTGTTGGAACTTGAGCCTGAACAGCCGGTGAGTAGCAGTGTCGCGGCGGCTGTGCCAGCGACAAAGAGTGCGGCGGTCTTGCGGCGCCTGAGAACGGTCAGCATCGGGTCTCCTTGTTGGATTAGAACCTGATAACCGTTCTACACCACCGGACGCTCTTCTACGTGGAAACAGGCTGCAGCATGGGACGTTTGGTACCCCAAATTGGTGCCAGTGGGGCTCTTGAGGCTTGGATCTTGGGTTCGGCAGTCTTCCGTTTGATTCTCGGGAAGGGCCTGGTAGCGGAAGCACCGAGACCTAAATCGGCACCCTTCGTAGCGCACGGTTGGGCTGGGTTGGTCCCCAATGAGCAAGATGCGCTCGCGTGCTCGTTCACGAATCGGATCAGGAATGGGAACCGCGGACAGTAAAGCTTGGGTATACGGGTGCCACGGTTTGTTGAAGATTTGCTCGGTGTCGCCGATTTCAACGATGCGACCTAGGTACATCACAGCTACACGGTCTGCGCTTTGTCGAACCACAGACAAGTCATGAGCCACAAAAATGTAAGCCAAACCTAACTGCCCACGAAGATCTGCGAGCAGGTTCAAGACTCCGGCTTGGATTGAGACGTCAAGTGCCGAGACGGGTTCGTCAAGGACGATCAGTTGCGGGTTGAGCGCAAGGGCTCGGGCAATGGCGATGCGCTGGCGTTGTCCACCACTAAATTCCGACGGGTAGCGATCGGCGTGTGTTGCCTCTAGTCCAACAAGGGAGAGCAACTCAAGAACGCGGGCTCGTTGTTCATCCCTTGGCATACCGTGAGTCGTGAGCGGCTCGGCCAAGATGTCGCCCACGGGAAGGCGCGGATCAAGGGATGCCTGTGGGTCTTGAAAGACCACTTGCAAGTTACGCCGGATCTCTTGCTTTTCATCCTTGGTCAATTTTGATGCATCTTTGCCAAAGATTGTGACGGCACCGTCCTTGAGTTCACGCAATTCCAAGATTTCGGTCACGGTGCTGGTCTTTCCACAGCCGGATTCGCCAACTAGGGCGAGTGCTTCGCCGGTCCGAACATCAAAACTGACGCCATCGACGGCATAAACCGTCCCGACTCGACGCGAGAGCACGGCACCTCTGCGCACTGGGTATTCGCGAACGAGACCATCCACGTTGATGACTACCTCGCGGTCTTCGCGGGCAATGGTGATGTGTTCGGCCACTGCTAGCTCGGGCAAGGGAAATACCAGATGACCATCAATGTGGCCGTCAGAGATTTCATCGCTGCGATGGCAGGCCACCTGGTGCGCTCGCTCATCGGTGCTGGTTGTGGTGGCAGTCAGCGTCGGCTCTTCTTCATGACAGCGGGGGAGAGCCACCGGGCAGCGTGAAACAAATTGACACTGGGTGGGCAGGTTCACCATGGATGGTGGGGCGCCTTCAATGGGAACCAACGGCTCGCCCACTGCAGCATCAAGGCGGGGAACTGCACCGAGCAGTCCGATCGTGTATGGCATTTGAGGATGTGCAAATGTGGAGAACACGTCGGAGGTTTCTACCACTTTGCCGGCATACATCACGGCGACTCGATCACATGCACCTGCAACAACACCCAGGTCATGGGTGATCAATAGCAAGGCGGCCTTGGTTGCTTGCCGTGCTGTTTCAAGAACATCGAGAATTTGCGCTTGAACGGTCACATCCAATGCGGTGGTGGGTTCATCAGCGATGATCAGATCAGGGTCATTGGCGATAGCCATCGCGATCATTGCGCGCTGACGCATACCACCGGAAAATTCGTGCGGAAATGAGCGAATGCGATCCTTGGCTTGCGGGATTCCGACCAGGTCCAGAAGCTCTATAGCTCGAGCGTTGGCTTGATCCTTAGTTAAGTCTTGGTGAATGCGAATGGCTTCGCTAATTTGTGCCCCGATGGTGTACACCGGCGTGAAAGCAGAAAGCGGATCTTGGAAGACCATGGCAACAGACTTACCGCGAATGCGCGAGAGGGATTTATCGTCTAGCCCCAAGATATTTTGCCCTTGGAAGTTGGCCACACCGCTTACCCGGGCGCTGTCTTGAAGCAGTCCCATGATGGACAAGGCAACGGTGGACTTACCCGATCCTGATTCACCAACGATGCCAACGACTTCACCCGGGTGCACATCAAAACTGACTCCGCGCACAGCCTCCACTGGCCCTGCTTCGCTGGGGAAGGTTACCTGCAGGTCCCGCACACTCAGGGTCGCAGTTTCATCAATTGGTTGCGTTAGCTCGTGGTTGGTCATAGCGCCGCCCTTGCTTCAGATTGTGGGTCAATGGCATCGCGCAAACCATCGCCCACCAAACTCACCGCTAAAACCAAGATCGTCAAAATCGAACCAGCAAAAGCGAACAGCCACACATAGGTTAGAGCTGATCCGGTACCTGCAGCAATCAATGTGCCCAGCGAAATATCAGGTGGTTGCACACCGAAGCCAAAGTAGGACAGTCCTGATTCGAGCAAGATCGCTCCACCGACGGTCAAAGTCGTATCAATGATCAAGAAGGAGGCCATGTTCGGCAGGATGTGTCGAGTGATCACCGTGAATGGCCGAACGCCCATAAAACGAGCAGCTGTAACGAACTCGCGTTGCTTCAAGGACAAGGTTAAGTTGTAAACCACCATGGAGGTGAGCATCCATGAGAACAGCGAGATCAAAATGACCAGCCACAGCCAGGATTGGCCACGGATGCGCGGGCTGACGATGGCGATAATCAAGAAGTCAGGCAGAACCAACAGTAACGAGATGACAAACAGGTTGAAACGCTCGATGACTCCGCCAAAGTAGCCAGCCGTAGCGCCCACGATGGCAGCTAAACCGGTAGAGATTATTCCTACGAGAAAGCCGATGATCAACGACTTTTGTAGGCCACGCATCGTTTGAGCAAATACGTCTTGACCAATTTGGCTCGTGCCAAACCAATGTTTTGGCGAGGGTGGTTTGAGGAATGCGTTCGCATCGATGTAGTCGTAACTATATTTGGACACCAAAGGGCCAAGGAAAGCTGCGATGAATAGTGCCGCGATGACAACAAGCCCAAAGATTGCAGACTTGTTGCGCTTAAACCTGCGCCACACTAAACGCCATCTACTCATTGGTTACCTCGCACGCGTGGGTCAAGGAAGCCGCGCATCGCGTCTGCCAAGAAAGTGGAGAACAAAATCAGCACTGCGGTAAACAAAGTGGTAGCAGCTGCCACGTTGATGTCTTGGGCGCTGATCGAATCAATAAACCAGGCGCCCATTCCTTGCCACGAGAAGATCTTTTCAGTGAAGGTGGCACCCACGACCAAAGTCCCAAACGCAAAAGCGAACCACACGGTCATCGGGATCAATGCGGTGCGAAGTCCGTGCTTGTAAAAGGTTTGCCGACGCGTTAGACCCTTAGCCTGCGCCGTACGCAGGTAGTCACTTCCTAGAACATCGAGCATGGCGCTGCGTTGGTAGCGGCTGTAGAGGGCAATTTCGCCCAAGCTGATTGCCAGGGTGGGCAAAATGATGTGTTGGAAACGGTTAACAAGCGTTCCCCACGTGCCAGTTTGTAAACCTGGTGTGACTTCGCCTGTGAAAAAGATCAGTTTGAAACCGATGACGTCATTGAATTGCACGGCGCCGTACTTCAGGACGGTGGCTAAGACAAACACAGGTGTGGCTAACATGACGAAAGAAAAGATGGTGGCTATTCGATCCGAGGGTTTGTATTGTTTGAGTGCGCCCCAAACTCCCAGTAAGACTCCAAAGACCGCACCAACGATGCTGCCGAGTATCAGGAGCCGAAGCGAGACGCCAATGCGTCGGCCCATCTCCTCATTAATCGATTGACCGGTCAGAGTCTTGCCAAAGTTTCCGTGCAGCACACCGTTGATCCACGTCACGTAGCGCTTGGCAACTGGGGTTTTGTCGTTTTGATTGACAGCGTTCAAGATTCCATCGATGGAACTAGTTGGCACGGGGGGATTACGCGCGAGGTAATTATCCCGCGGCTTCATCGTCACCGACGCCAAAACATAGGCCAAACTTGTGGCTAAGAAGACCAGCAACAACGACATGGCAAGGCGCTTAATCAGATATCCAGCCATCGCCCAACCCATCGTTGATGAAGTGTTCTCATTATGGGCTTATTTAGGCTTAATCTCACGCCAAACCAGAGGCCCTTTAGTAGCGGAATGGCTTGGCGGACGTGGCCGGAATCGTGCGTGGGGGCTGTTGCTAGGGTTTGCTCCTGCGGCGGCCTCGGTTGCCCATCCCCTGTAGCTCAATTGGCAGAGCAGCCGGCTGTTAACCGGCAGGTTACTGGTTCGAGTCCAGTCGGGGGAGCGACAGTACGAGGATCACGATGATGATCGTCAGGCCAATGGTCACTGACCCAGTTCCCCAACCCAATCCGCCGCGTTGGGGGGATACGCACATCCAGTCTGCGAATGAAGCTCCCAGGGGGCGCGTAATCACGTAGGCGGACCAGAAGGCAATAACGCTGTTGAGCCCAAAGAATTTACAAGCGATGCCAGGAATCGCTATGGCGATGGCGAAAATGATTCCCGAGGTGAAGAAACCCCATTTAAAGGTTACGGCGGTCAGATCCCCGACAGCGGTGCCCAGCGCAAATGTTGCCATGACAACTGACCAATAAAACAGTTCGCGTCGAGTGTTGATGATGGAGTAGACAGAAAGCGACTTCTCCGTTGCGTACCAGGTTGCGAATAGGGCTGCTAGGACCACCGTAAATATGGGCGTTAAAATGCAATACGGGATTCCTAGAGCGACATGAGCTGCGTCGGCGATCATGGTGCCGAAAACACTCACCATAACTACGGCAAGCCAATAGTTCTTGGGGCGATATTTCGATGCCTTGAGTTGCCAAAGTAGTGCAGCAATTAAGATGCGGGCGGCAATGGGGACGGGAATTATTGGGTTGAACCTTTTGTCAACGTAGTCGGCAGCAGTTTCGCCCATGCCGGTTGACAAAACCTTTATCACCCAAAAGATTGCGGTGATGCGAGGAACTTTCGTTGATGCAATCTGCGTGCTTGGACCTCATCGAGTTGTCCCCATGCTGCGACCCTAGTCGGTCGCGTCGGCAAATTTTTCTGGTGTGATTCGGTCTATTTTCGAAATCGTTAGATAAATCACGAGCCCGATAATCAAGAAGAGGAATGCCCCATTAACTAGATACTTGCCGTAACCCAAGCCAGGAAATCCGCCATCCTCAGCAACTTTTGGCTGGGTGAGTAGGTCGCCAAGAGATGCTCCAAGTGGACGAGTCAAAACATAGGCGGCCCAGAAGGCGAAGATGCTGTTGAGATCGTAGAGATTAGCCACAGCAATGATGAGAATGAGACCTCCAAAGAGCAGTAGGCCATTTCTGTAGCCGAGTGCATACTTTTCGTTAACAAGATCGCCAGATGCAGTCCCCAGTGCAAACGTCAAAAGGATCGTCAGCCAGTAGAAAGCTTCTCGGCGCTTTGTCCGAATGCTGTGGATCGAAAGTGTTCCTTCAACTCGATGCCAGACAAAAAAAGTGATCGCAAGACAAACCGCGAAGATGATGGTCGTCGTTTGAAGGGGCACGCCAAAATTATCCGTCAAATTGTCAGTGATGAGCGTTCCTGCGACGCTGATCAAGATTACGACAAGCCAATAGTAGGCGGCTATGTAGTGTGGGGCGCGGAATTGGAAAATGAGCGCAACGATCGTCAGAGCCGTAATAAGAATTGAAGTATTCGTCAAACCCAAGTGAAAGTTTGTGTTAATGAAATCGGCAAATGTTTCGCCAACCGTGGTTGCGAGAACTTTGATGATCCAAAAGAAAAGTATGACAGCGGGGACCTTGATATGAAGGTCCCTGAGTAGTTCGCCGCGGGCCCGCCTGGTTGAAGTTTCGGTTGAAGTTTCGGTTGATAGCATTCGCGAATCGTAGTGTAACCCGCATCGGTCACGCCAACTAGAATGCACAGTGTTCGAACATTTGACTTTCAACGCATTGGTCTTAGGGGTTGCTTAGTCTGGTCTTAGCATGCTCGCGGGCCGGGCAATTCGACTGCACCGAGAGCACCATCTAGGCCGTTCGCTCCAACTGGGCCAGCCGGCCTTGAATGCCGGCCAGTCCAGCAGGACTTTGTCGTTCTTGAATTGCAGAAGAGTAGAAATAATCGGCACGAAATCCGGGGAGTGGTCCCAAGATGACGGCGGTTATTGCTGTCCACAATGCAAGTCGAGCGATTCTCCTAATCGGCTCAAAGTCAACGGTTTGGACCTTGGCACTTGGGGGAACTTCTGGCTCGCGAATTGGCTCACGTGCGCCCCAACTTTGGCCATCTCAGTACCTGCCTAGGGAATACCCCTCTGGGTGGACATAGGCGAACAGTGGCGAACTAAGCGCCTAAACCCGGCAGGTTACTGGTTGATCTGAGGACACATTTAGGACACATGAGAACGACAAACAACGACAAGTATCCATAACTAACCAGTGTTCGAAAACGGGTTATTAAGCACGGTTTTGAGAATTCGTGCCTACAAATATCTAGGCGTGACAGAACCCGGCCTACAGGCCGACTCGTCTACTTTTTACGGTGCTTGAATGTCTAGAGACTTCAGAACTGCGGTAAGAACATCATTCTTTGATGCAAGAGTTTCCTTTGGGTTTCCGGTAGCAACTTGAGCAGCTAGACCGGCAAAGCCATGCACCATGCTCCAAGCGATCATGGGAGCTGTTTTGAAGTTCTGATCAGATAGGCACCCAATTTCATTTAATTCAGTTAGTGAGGCCATTAATAACTCAGATGGGTTTGGTGAGTCTGGTTCTAGTTCTGGGGAATCAAAGCAAATAAATGCAATTTCACAAAGGTTTGATTCCTTAATTCCAAAATCAATGTAAGCGCCACCGATTGCAACAAAGCGACTGGTTGCACCTTTTGCAGTTTTGGATTTGGGTGCGGAATTAAGTGCATCCAGCATCATTGATCCCAAAACTTCGCGGCTTGCCTTCGCTATTTCAGCCTTTAGGTGTTCAAGATCTGCGAAGTGGCGATAGACGGCGGTAGGACTCACGCCGGTAGTTAAGGCAAGTTGCCTAAGTCCCAACGAATTTAGACCTTGCTTTTGGACGTGCTTTAACCCAGCCTTCACCAGGGCGGCCCGCAGGTCTCCGTGATGAAAGTCAGATTCAGATTTCTTTAATGTTGACATTGTTAACATTGTGCCGTTATAGTTTCCCAAAGTCAATCTGAAGGGGAGCGTGTCATGAGCGAAACACATTTAGTCGTAGGTGCAGGGTCAGTTGGAAGTGCATTAGCTGAGTTACTTGCAGATGAAGGCAAAGAGGTAATTTTGGCTACCCGCTCAGACAAGGGGCCAAAGCGCGCGAACATTAAGTTAGTCACGGCTGATGCAAGTGACGTCGCGAGCCTTTTGGCTGCGGCTCCAAGTGCTGTTGCAATCTACAACTGCGTTAACCCGCCATATCACCAGTGGGCAAAGCTTTGGCCGCCGATTTCTGCAAGCTTCCTGGCCTATGCCGAAAAAACTGGCGCGGTCTTAGTAACATGTTCCAACCTTTATGGATATGGCCCAGTTGATGTGCCAATGAACGAATCTCTTCCACTAAATGCTCCTGGCGTTAATGGCAAAGTTCGAGCGAACATGTGGATGGAAGCAAAAGCTATGCATGATGCCGGAATCATCAAGGCCACTGAAGTTCGAGGTTCTGATTATGTATCCGCCAGTGACCAAAGTCGCGTTGGTGCGCGCGTCCTACCAAAGGTCCTAGCAGGAAAGCCTGCACAAGTATTGGGAGATATCGACGTAAAGCACACCTGGACTTATCCGTTAGATGTTGCTCGGCTGATGAAGATCGTTGCTTCGGATTCAAGAGCTTGGGGTAAGGCTTGGCATGTACCAAGTAATGAAGCAAAGACCCAAAATGAAGTTTTAAGTGAACTTGCATCCGCAGCTGGTGTTTCAAACCCAAAGCTCTCAAGTGTTCCAACCGCTATTTGGAACTTGATTGCGTTGTTTAACCCTCTGATGCGCACACTCAAAGAAACGGCATATCAAATGCAGCGCCCATACATTTTGGATGACAGCGCTGCGCGCGAAACTTTCGGGATGCAGCCAACACCGTGGAATCAGATTCTTGAAGAAGTTGTTACAGAAACGAGAGCGAGTCTAAAGAAATGAGCATGACACCAGTGCAACCCACAAGGCGATTTACGGCTTGGGTTTTAGAAATGGTTTTGGTTATTGGAACAGCTTACTTTGGTTGGCTGGTTTGGAGCTTGATTACTTGGGGCAGGGGACAAACACCAGCTCAAAACTTATTGCGCATAGTTACGATTAATGAGACAACAAATTCACCCAGATTAAGGCCTTTGGCTTTCCGGCTAGCTCATTGCCCACCGGCCCATGGAGCAAGATAGGGAAGGATGAGTACTTAAAACTCCAAAAAGACCTCCGAGGTTATTTCGAGGGCGAATGTCTCATGGATACCGAATTCAGACTTTGGAAAGGCTTGGAACCTGCTAAAAAGTCATAGCGGCTGTCCAAGATGCTGAGGACACATTTAGGACACATGAGAACGACAAACAACGACAAGTATCCATAACTAACAAGTGTTCGAAAACGGGTTATTACGCACGGTTTTGAGAATTCGTGCCTACAAACATCTAGGCGTGACAGAACCCGGCCTACAGGTCGACTCGTCCGCCACCCCTTATAAACAAGGGGGTGTTGAGCTTCTGCTGAACGCTGGGACGCATTGGGGACACATTCAAAGTCCTGAAATGCCATGTACCTTTCGAAATACATCATCCGGTTCCCGCAATTTCTCCTCTGAGGCGCGGGTTCGTTCTTTAGGCTAGTCACAACCGAATCGGAAGGCACGCCCATGATGGACAACGACGCTTCAACTGAAGTGACCAGCACTAGTCGTCAAAAGCGCCAACGGCGACGCGTGATCATTGGTGCGGTTGCAGCTGTTGCTGTTATCGCCGTGGTCGTCCCTGCTGTGCTGCACGGTGGACTGGGCTCTAACTCTTCACGAGCGGGAGTGGCGACGAGATGCCCCGCCCTTAACCAGGGTCAAAAGCCAAATATCACACCGGCTCCCAATATTAACTGGAGCGATTGCGACCTGAGCGGTGCAGTTTTGACCGGCGCCGACCTGACCGGAGCCGATTTGAGCAGAGCAAACATGACTGGTGCTGAAATCACCAATGCCGTGTTTGCAGGCGCCACCTTAAATGGCATCCGCGAGAGTCGGCCCCTCACGGGGCAACCGAGATCTTTGCCAACATCCTGGCTGTGGGTGACGCAGGGATATTTGATCGGCCCTGGTGTCAACCTCTCAGGAGAGGATCTTGCAGACAGTGGGGCAAACGGTGCATACCTAGCCGGCGTGAACCTCACGGGCGCAAACTTGACCGGTGCCTACCTTTTGTATGTTGATTTCACTGGGGCAATCTTCACTAACGCGATCCTGACGGGAGCACAGTTTGCCCAGGGGGCGTCAGGGCTCCTGGTCACCGGTGTTACATGGCGCAACGCCACCTGCCCGAACGGCTCTAACGCAACCCTCGCCGGTGCCGGCACCTGCATCCGTCAAGGCGGAGGGCTGTAAACACAGGCCCTGGGAAAACACAGGCCCGGCGGTATGTCGCAGGTCAAAGGCAGTGAGCTGCGATCGGTAGCGCAGTGGGTGCGCCTGCGTGCGTAGGCGAAATCACCTGTGGTGCCAGTAGGAGCAACTTGCCAGCGTTCAGCTGACGGGACCGTAACCTTCAGGCCACAGTGTGGTGGGCCACGCACCAGCAGGCCACGAATCAATCTTGCCAAAGTTGTGAGGAAGAATCGCGCCTTCCAGATTCGAGCCTGACATGTTCGCGCCGGTTAGGCTCGCGCCCGAAAGGTTCGCGCCCGTCAGATTTGCATTCCATAGGTCCGCACCGCTCAGGTCCGCATTCGACAGGTTTGCGCCAGTGAGATCGACTTCGCACAAGAATGCACGGCACAGGTTTGCGCCGCTGAGATCAACTTCGCACAGGTTTGCACGCCACAAGTTAGAGCTGCTTAAGTCCGCATTGCTCAAGTCGGCACCACTGAAGTCGCGACTAGCAAGTTGGCCACCGTTTAAGTCAATACTCGAGTCCATGTGCTCAGCTCCATTTTTTAGCCGCCACCGTGACAGCAACAAGGTAGACAAACTACCGGAACAACCACGCATTGTCCTGAGCGGCAATCAACAAACAACCTAGTCCCGGTCTAGGAAATGGCCCTTAGGGGGACGTAGGCGTGCAGGGGCGAACTCAGCGCCGAAACCCGGCAGGTTCGTACGAGAAATT
>Ga0114958_10002408_pt1 | contig 14038 bp, 13 predicted proteins | sample C_130208_EF_Meta_FD_89577 | JGI IMG/M metagenome (GOLD analysis project Ga0114958, IMG submission 89577) | Freshwater microbial communities from Lake Croche, Canada to study carbon cycling - C_130208_EF_MetaG | ecosystem: Environmental > Aquatic > Freshwater > Lake | place: Lake Croche, Canada... | reverse complement strand
TGATCGATTAGCACGGTGGCTGCAGAAATGATCACTTAGCAAACTTATGGGTTGAAAGTAAACAGGTCAAGAATAAATGAAACAGTAGTTGTTTAATGCCCATTTCTCTGCTTATTCTTAGCGTACTAGAGAGGTAACGATGACACTTAATTCAAAAGAACCAGAGCTTGGGCTTCTGCGCACTGAACAAGTTGATGCGAAGTTCCAATTGCTCGATGTCATGTCTATCTCCGAACTTTTGCAAGCAATGAATGAAAGTGATACCGAAGTACCAAAGGCAGTTAATTTAATTTTGCCACGAATTGAAAAAGCAATTGATGGAATTGTTGATCGAATGATGCAGGGAGGTCGCCTAATTTATTTAGGTGCCGGAACTTCGGGCCGACTTGGAGTACTTGACGCAGCCGAGTGCGGTCCAACTTTTTCTGTGAGTACTGATCAAGTTGTTGCGTTTATTGCTGGGGGAGACGCGGCACTACGCTTACCTGCCGAAGGGGCCGAAGATCGCCCTGAACTGGGAATTGCCGACCTTAAGTCAATTAATTTAAAAGCAACTGATTGCGTTGTCGGAATTGCTGCGAGTGGTCGTACTCCATACGTCTTGGGGGCACTTGATTACGCGAATTCAGTTGGTGCATTAACTATTGCAATTACTTGCAACCCGAATTCCGAAGCTGGTAAAAGAAGCGCTCATGCTTTAGATGTTGATTCAGGCCCTGAATTATTAGCTGGATCCACTCGCTTAAAGTCAGGTACCGCTCAAAAACTAGTTCTCAACATGATTTCGACCGTAACGATGGTTCGCCTCGGAAAAACTTTTGGAAATCTTATGGTCGATCTTCAAATCAGTAATGAAAAATTGCAGGATCGAGCAATCAGAATTATCGAGAAAGCCACCGGTGCAACTAAAGCTCAATCTGCGCAGGCGCTTACAGACTCTGGCCACGAAGTAAAAGTTGCCATTTTGATGCTTTTATTGAGCATTGATGCTCCTAGCGCGAAGGAACGCTTAAATGCTTCGCAGAATCGAATTCGCCAAGCGCTTTCAGAGGGCTAACTAAGTCCTACTTCGTAACAAAAACGTAGCCAAACCGTTACCGATTTACGCTTGACCTTGACCCTGAGTAACGATAATTTTCACGGGTCGGGGAAATCCCTGAAGGTTTTTTTCACCGCATGAGTTCATTCGGACTCATCCTTGGAAGGAGAAAAGGTGAAGTTAAGTAAGAGACTCGCAGTATTCGGCATCAGCACCGCAATGGTTGCTGGCGTCGCATTCGTTGCACCAGCACATGCTGCAACAAAAGATCTAGCAGTAGGTATGGTGCTAGATATTGATAAGTTAGATCCACATACAGCAACTAGCTTTGCAACCGTAAAGGGCCTTGGCTTGGTTTACGGAAGCTTGATTGAGCTTGGACCAAAGCTTGATATTCGTGGTGGCTTAGCTGCTTCATGGGGATTCAATGCAGATTCAACTGAACTTCGCTTGAAACTTCGCAGCGGTGTCAAGTTCCATGATGGTTCTGCCTTCGATGCTCAAGATGTAATTGCATCGCTCAACCGTATTCTCGATCCAGCTACTAAAGCTGCTGCTCGTTCAAACATTGCAACAATTTCTTCTGTAACAGGTTCTGGCCTGTCAGTAACAATTAAGTTGAGCACATCAAATGCTGCAATTCTTGCGGCCCTAGATGGCGTTAACATGGCAATGCTTTCTAGCGATGACATTGCAGCCGGAAAGATTGGAAAGACTGTAAACGGAACTGGTCCATTCAAGTATGTTTCATGGGAACCAGGCCAATCAGTCAAGATGGTAAAGAATGAGACTTATTGGAAAGGCGCTCCAAAGTTAGATTCTGTAACTTTCCGAATCATTCCTTCAGAAGCGTCAATTCTTTCTGCACTTAATGCCGGAACAATTCAATTTGCAGTGATCACAAGCCCAACCGTGGCGCAGCAAGTTGGAAAGAACTTGACTCTATTCAAGACTCCAAGCTTGAACTACGTTGCACTTCAATTAAATGCTCGTGTTGCTCCGCTAAATAACGTAAATGTTCGTTTAGCAATGCAGTGTGCAATTAGTCGTTCTGAAGTTGTAACCACAGCTTCAGCTGGCGAAGGTAAAGTCATTGGCCCAATCACCAGCCCTGCTTATGCTTCAGACCCTAACGACCGTCCATGTCCAAACGTGGATCTAGTTAAGGCTAAGAAGTACCTAACCGAAGCTGGTTACCCAAACGGTTTAACAATTAAGACAATTGTTGCGCCAACTCAGTTCGCCACAGCTTCCGGAACTGCACAGAGCTTGAAGGCTCAGCTAGCTAAGGTTGGAATCAACCTAGAACTAGATATCGTTGATGATTCAACATTCGTATCTCGTTGGTTAGCTGCAGACTTCCAGACCGCAGTTGCAAACAATGGTGGCCGTATTGATCCAGACACCATGTACACCCGCTACTTCCCATCAACAGGAAACCTGAACAAAGTTGCTGGTTATTCATCACCAACACTTGATGCTCTATTCCTAAAGGGTAAGCAAACTGGTCGCGCAACTGAGCGCAAGGTTATCTACAAGCAGATCTCAGAAGAGCTAGAGAACAACGCAGTATGGATCTGGTTGTTCGCTCCAAACGAGTATCGCGCTGCTGCGAAAAATGTAACTGGCTTTATTCCGCTAGCTACAGGTTCGTTAATCGAACTTCGTTCAGTAGATCTAAAGTAAGTTAAGTGGGAAAGGGGCGGGTATTAATTACCCGCCCCTTTTTCTTAAATAACAAATACCTAAGGAGTTAAATTGTCTTTCCGTGAGAGAACTTCTCGGATCCTTCTCTCCGCTCCTGTCTTAAGATTAAGTAGCATCATCACAACCCTTTTTGGTATTTCAATATTTGTATTTCTTGTCTTGCGAGTGATTCCAGGCGATTCAATTGTTGGTGCATTTGGAATTGAAACTGGCGTATTAACTCCAGATCAAATTGCCGAATTAAAGGTTTATTACGGCATCGATAAATCGCTTCCAATGCAGTATTTATCTTGGATACAGAGCTTTTTGAGCGGCAATATGGGCTATTCCTACTCAACTGGAATTTCAGTTGCTTCTTTAACTGCCAAATCATTACCAGTAACCATCGAATTAGCTTTAATTGGCACAATTCTGGGCGTAGTAATGGGAATAGCAATTGGAACTTTTAGTGCTCGCAAACCCGGAAGTATTCGGGACTTTGGTGGTCAACTTTTCGGCCTTCTAGCGTTAGCAGTTCCAGGTTTTGTTCTAAGCACAGCAATCGTGACCGTTATGGCCAACAAGTTTCATTACTTCCCAAACGGCTACGAATTTGTTCGGCCCTGGGAAGACCCCTGGATGAATTTTCAGCAAATGATGTTCCCAGGGTTAGTTCTTGGAATAGCAGTGGCAGCGCCAGTTATGCGTACCACGCGCTCTGCACTACTGGAAACTATCGATAAGGATTTTGTAAGGACAGCAATAGGCAAAGGTGTTAATTCGCGCAAAGTGCAGTCTCGTCATATTTTGCGAAATTCACTTATTCCAATTGTCACCATGACCGGTATCCAGTTTGGCTACCTACTTGGCGGTGCAGTAATTGTCGAGAATATTTTCTCTTTACCTGGAATGGGCCGCCAAGTTCTTTATGCAATTAATAAACGTGAATATGCCACCGTGCAAAGTAGCGTGATGATTTTCGCAATTCTTTTCATCACAATTAACGTAATAACCGATTTGATTTACCGCAAAATAGACCCAAGGATCAAAAAATGAAGCGTGATCCATTGAAACCAAAAGGTGGTTTTCACTATTACCTTCAAAGTACAAGTGGCGTTGTTGGCGCAGTCTTGCTCCTTTTTATGGTGATAGTTTCAATATGCGCCGTTTTCGGATGGTTGCCACATGATCCTCTTGAGCAAAATGTCTTATCTGCCATGAAAGGCCCAAACTCACATTATTGGTTTGGCACCGATGAATTCGGCCGCGATGTTTTTTCAAGGACTCTCGATGGAATGCGCCGTTCGCTTACTGTTTCAATTTCGGCAGTATCAATTGCCGCATTTTTTGGCGTAATTTTGGGTATTTTAAGTGGTTATTTAGGCCGATGGTTTGACCAACTAATCGTTCGTTTAAGCGATGTAATTTTTGCTTTCCCAGCCATCCTTTTAGCTTTGGCAATTGTAAGCACTTTAGGAAACTCCTGGTTTGACACTGCGCTAGCTATTGCAGTTGTTTACACCCCGATATTTATTAGAGTCGCTCGAGGACCAGTGTTAACCGTTAAAGAGATGGATTATGTAAAAGTAACTCGGATCTTAGGTTTCTCATCACCACGCATTCTGCGCAAACATATTCTGCCTAATGTGACTGCACCAATTGTTGTGCAGATTGCGCTGTCTCTCTCTTGGGCGATTCTTACCGAATCTGGATTAAGCTTTTTAGGTTTAGGTACGCAACCACCTAATGCATCTCTTGGCTTGATGGTTGCTGAAGCGCAACCGATTGCGGTATTTGCTTGGTGGGCACTCTTCTTCCCTTCCGCATTCATTACAATCGTAGTTGTTGGGCTTAATTTAGTAGGCGATGGATTAAGAGATGCCCTAGATCCAGCTCGGAGAAGTTCATGACGCAACCATTGCTTTCGGTTACTGAACTTGGCATATCAACTGTTCAGGATCCACGTACTCTCGTAAATCGAGTTTCTTTTGAAATTATGGCTGGTGAAGCAGTTGGTGTAGTTGGTGAAAGTGGATCTGGGAAAACTTTAACTGCACTTTCAATATTAGGACTACTGCCAAGGGGAGTTGCTGTTGCAAACGGTTCGATAAACTTCGAAGGCAATGATCTTACAAATACAAGTCTTGAAAATATGCAGAAAATTCGGGGCTCGGAAATTTCGATGGTTTATCAAGATCCGATGACGGCGCTAAATCCAGTCATGAAACTAGGTCGCCAACTTTTAGAAGTTATCGAGGCACACGAGAAATTAGATGCTAGTTCAGTGGCTAGGGTCGAAGTAGCTTTGCGAGATGTTGGCATTCCACAGGTAGAACGAGCTATGGAAAGCTATCCACACGAGTTTTCCGGCGGCATGCGTCAGCGCGTAATGATTGCAATGGCGCTTCTTTTGTCACCGAAATTACTGGTAGCAGATGAGCCGACAACTGCTCTTGATGTAACTATTCAGCAGCAGATCTTGGCTCTGGTTTCAGAAGAGCGCCGCAAACGTGGCATGTCCATGCTTTGGATTACTCATGATTTAGGTGTTGTTGCCAACTTAGTTGATCGCTTAATTGTTATGTATGCTGGAAATATCGTTGAAGCCGGTACCGTAGAAGAAATTTTTAATAATCCTCAGCACCCTTACACTCACGGTTTGCTGTCTTCGCTACCTTCGCGATCCGATAAATCACGCAAGCGCCTCACTTCTATTCCTGGGGTTCCTCAAAAACCATGGCTAGTAGGAAACACTTGTGCATTTGCGCCGCGTTGCTTTAAAGCATCTGAAATATGTACTTCGGCATCACCAAAATTAGTAGGAACTTTAGAGAAATCTGTCTCCTGCTTCCATCCAATGGGAGGCAACTAATGTCACTAGAAATTATCGACGTAGAAAAACGTTATCTCAATCGTGCTTCGGGTACGACGATTAATGCGTTAAACGGTGTATCAGTAAATGTTCAAGTTGGCCAAACTCTTGGAATTGTTGGCGAAAGTGGTTGCGGTAAGTCGACTCTTGCTCGCGCTGTAGTTGGACTAGAAGCGCCATCGGCAGGAACTATAACTTGGGCCGGGAAGCCGATCGATAATAAAGCTAAAGATCGCTTGAAATCTCACCACTCATCAGTCCAATTAGTATTTCAAGATCCATACTCTTCTTTGAATCCGCGTCAGCAAATTGGTGATTCAATTGCCGAAGCAATCCAAGTTCACGGCTTAGTAGAAAAAAATAAAATCTCAGATCGTGTAGTCGAGTTATTGCGATTAGTAGGTCTAGACCCAGATCTGAAAAGTAGATACCCACATCAACTTTCCGGGGGACAGCGTCAACGAGTATGTATCGCTCGCGCCCTATCGGCCGAGCCTAAATTGCTAGTTTTGGATGAGCCAGTTTCGGCACTAGATGTATCGGTTCGTGCTGAAGTAATGAACCTGTTGATTGATTTACGAAAAAATTTAGGCCTTACCTACATCTTTATTAGCCACGATTTAGCCATGATTAGATATATCAGCGATGTCATTGCTGTTATGTATCTCGGAAAGATTGTTGAATTTGGCACCTGGGAAGAAATTATTGAGAACCCAGTTCATCCGTATACCAAGGCGCTAATAGCCGCAATGCCGGATCACAGCGTTATTGGAGACCCAACTATGTTGGCACGCACGCTTGAAGGTGAAGTACCAGACCCCGTTAATTTACCAAGTGGCTGCTCTTTCCATTCAAGATGTTCGCTAGCGGTTACAAACTGCTCTGTAGTTGCACCAATTTTACGAGAAATATCCAGTGGACATCTAGTAGCTTGTTCGGAGGTTTAAAATGAAAGTTATCGGAATGATTTCAGGAACTTCATACGATGGAATAGATGTTGCTTGTTGCGAATTTGTGCAGAGCGGCGACATAGTTGAAGTCAGAGTTATCGGGTTCGACTCCATTGAATATACAGACACCTTGCACGAATTGATTGCTGATTCAATGCCACCTCGTAAAGTTGATATGGAGCGAGTCTGTTTACTGGACACCAAGATTGGTCAAGCATTTAGCGCTGCTGCGCTAAGCGCCATGAAAAAATTTAGTTTTGAGCCAGATCTAATTGTTAGTCATGGCCAAACACTTTTCCATTGGATTGATACAGACCACAAAGCTAAGGGAACCCTTCAACTTGGCGAGCCCACCTGGATTGCCGAAGAAACAGGTATCCAAGTTCTTTCAAATATTCGATCTCGCGATGTTGCAGCTGGTGGTCACGGAGCCCCACTTGTTAGCATTATTGATCAGTTAATTTTGGGGCATTCAGCAGAACCTGAAGGTGCCTTGAATCTTGGCGGAATTTCTAACATCACTGTTGCTGGCGCAAATCTCACGCCGCTTGCCTATGACATAGGACCAGCAAACGGCCTACTTGATGCGGCGATTTATGCTCATTCGGGCGGCAAGTATTCATATGATGCTGAAGGTTCCGTAGCCGCCAGCGGCAAAGTTGACCCGGCACTTTTAGCAAAGTTTTTAAATGAGCCTTATTACAAACTGCCAGCCCCTAAATCTACCGGCAAAGAACTTTTCCATTTAGATTACTTAGTTGCGCATGCTGGCCCAGAAGCTTCATGGAATATTGCTGACTTGATGGCCACATTGCTCGAACTTACTGTTGAAACAGTAGCAATCGAAGTAGAAAAATTTAATCTAGCAAAGTTGTACATTGCAGGCGGCGGTTCCGCTAATCCGGTAATGATGGCTCGACTACAAGATCGACTAACAAATTGCAAAGTGCTTTCGATGCAAACCCTTGGAATTGACCCTCGAGCTAAAGAAGGAATTACTTTTGCCTTAATTGGTTACCTGGCCCTAAATGGACTTCCTGGTCAAATTCCAAGTTGCACGGGTGCCAACGGCGAACGAATTCTAGGCTCCTTAACTCCAGGAAAAGGTTCGTTTATTTTGCCGCAGAAGCCAAACATAAAGCCAACCAAGTTACGTGTTATCGAGTAATTGCTTTGCGCAACAACTCTATTTGGGGAATTTGCCAGCGCTCATCTATTTTTTCTCGCCCAGTTAGGTCAAATTGGAATTTTCGATATAAGCCAATGGCAGTTGGATTATCTTTAAATACCCATAGCGAAATATCTGGCTTTCCAGATTTAGTCAGAGTTGAAATTACTTCGCTCAACAATTTACCGCCAACGCCTTGTCCAGCACTTTTCGGTGCAACGTACAGTGAAAACAAATGCCCCAATTCCGGGTTTTCGGAATCGCTACCAAAGCTGGCAAAACCAAGATCGGCGCCATCTTTAGTGGCTACAAGCGTGAATCGGCCAGGTATCGGATTTGCAGCCGGAGTTAATAGTTTTGTAGCTGCGTCAATATCCATCGATGCTCGGACTTCTTCGCTGATCAAATCTCGGTACGAAATATTCCAGCAGGCTCTAAAAATTGTCACAAGCGAGCCTAAATCAGCGTTTTTTACTGGGCGGATTTCCATGTTTGAGAGTCTAGTCGGGGATTCTTTATGAGTGAAGTAAGAAGTACTCGAGTCAGCACTTACCCACGTGAACTGCGAGAACGATTTGTTACTGCCCTCAGAGGGGTTTCCGAATATCAAGTCATAAAATTTGAGTTCTGCGATCAACTCGGAGTTTGGCACTGTGGCGAAACTGTTGAGACCCCGAAAATTACTGGCGATACCCATCGGAATATTTTGAATGAACTTGAGGAAGTCGTACCTAAATTGATTATTGGAAAGGATTTCAATACTGCTAAACAAATTATACGTGATTCGGTGATCAGATCTAGTAGTAAAGCAGCGGTTGATATCGCTTTAAACGGCGCCTTAGGATCGGGCGTAAGGAGTAATTTTGCAATTAAAACTGATGTCACTATTCCGGTAACTTCTCTCGAAAATCTACCCGAATTACTAGCCGATCGAATAACTGCTGGATTCTCCTATTTTAAAGTTAAGGTAAATCTTGAACCAGTTGAAAATCTAATAACAAAATTAGAATTTATCTCAAAGTCGGTTTCGACAACTTCACATATTCGAATTGACGCTAATCAATCCTGGACTTATGAACACACGATTGAGGCTTTGGCAGCGATTTCAAAGGCTAATTTAGTAATCGATTATTTGGAGCAACCTACTCCTGCTAGAAATTTTATTGACTTAGCTAGAATTAAAGCAAAATCGCACATCCCAATTATGGCTGACGAATCTTGTTTCAGTCCTGCCGATCTAGCCGAACTAATCTCTATTGACGCTATAGATCTAGTGAATTTGAAATTGCTCAAATTTGGCGGTCTAACCGTTGCTCGCGAAATGGCAAATGTTGCCAAAGCAGCCGACATTGGAGTTTATGTGGGAAGCATGATGGAGGGTGATCAAAGTTTGCAGGCGGCGGCGACATTGGCTGCAGAAGTAGCGCCAGATCTGGTGCATGATCTAGATGCTTCATGGTGGGCGAAAACCAGCCATTTACGCTATGAAAGTGGCAAGGTTTACTTATGAATAGCGCCGAAACTCTGGCCTTGGTGCCTGGCTATATCTTCGCCACGACCATAAACGGTAAACGAATTATTTCCCCGAATGGGGCACGTCAAAAGTTTGGGAGTTCGGAAGAATTGCCAGTTACTTTAAATACGAAGTTCGATCTTGCTTCGCTGACAAAAATTGTAGGTACTACCGCAGCGCTAATGAATTTAATCGACTCAGGCGAATTAAAAATTACAGATCGAGCTAGCAAATACTTAAAGGCTTGGCAAAGCTCAGATAAAGCCGAAGTAACTATAAAAGAATTGCTAACGCATCAAAGTGGCCTCGCAGAATGGCGCCCGCTATATTTCAAACCTGGATGTAATGACGAAATTAATAACCAGATCGCTCAAATGCCACTTTCTTATTCGAGAAATTCTGGTCGCCACTATTCAGATTTAGGATTTATTTCATTAGGCGAAATTGTAAAAGTGATTACCGGAAAGGTACTTTCTGATGCTTTTACGGAATTAGTCTTTGCGCCACTAGGAATGCGTGATACCTCATTCGGACCAGTGAGCGGTGAAATTGCCGCTACCTCATACGGAGATTGGTACGAAAAAAATATGGTCGCGACTAATACTCCTTATCAAGTCGACCTTGATCCAACTGCATTTAATCGATGGCGCGAACAATATATAGTTGGTGACGTAAATGATGGCAATGCTTTTCATAGACTAAATGGAGTAGCTGGTCATGCTGGACTATTTTCTACGGCTGCCGACCTTCTTAATTACGCCGAAGCGATCATCGAAAATAAGTGGCAGGCGCATAATTTCCTACGTGTAGTTGGCGATCCGATGCAGGGTCTTGGTTTTAGAAATTGGCGAGTGCCCGTAGCCTCTTCTGAAGTTATTTTCTGGGGGCATACTGGCTTCACTGGAGTCGCCTTGGGAATATCGCCTGCCCATAAAAGCGCAGCCTTACTTTTAACAAATCGTTTGCATGCATTAGGTGAACCCGCCCCAACCGAGACGTTATGGCAGCCCTATTTGCAGGATTTTTGTGCTCAAATCGTTACCTAATTAAGCCAAATTCACCCTTTCTTTGGTCAAGAGTTTCACCTAACATTGCGATCTCTTGAAGGTTTTTTTCATAAGCGGTGAGAACAATGAGAGGTTGGTGGTGACGATGGCTAAAAAAACAGAGCCAGTACTTTCATTGAATATGGCCAGCACCGATCTTCTGGGGCATATCCGTAATTCACTCGCAGCTTTTCACGCAACCGAACTCGCTATCGCGAATTGCATTCTGCAAGATCCAGTTCAAGTTTCGCGGATGAACATTTCTAAGTTAGCTGAGCACAGTGAAACTTCAGTTGCATCGGTAGTTCGCTTCAGCAAGACAGTTGGTTATAAAGGTTTCCCAGAGTTTCGCATGGCGCTTGTTGGCGAAGTCAGCCGGATGGGCCAAGTAGGTATCGCTGATGCTGAACTTGATAGTGGTATTACGGTTGATGATTCACCGGCCGAAATAATTCGCAAGATTTCGGCAGCAGATGCGCTAGCAATTCAGGCAACTGCACAAAGACTTGATGTAAAAAGTTTTTCAGCTGCAGTTGATGCTTGGGCAACCGCAAAAACAATTGGGCTGTTCGGTGTTGCATCTGGTGGATTCGTTGCGATGGATTTACAACTTAAATTAAATCGACAAGGTAAGAATGCAATTGCCTGGGGCGATATTCATAATGCTTTAACTTCACTTTCGGTACTAGGACCTGGCGATGCCCTGGTCGCAATCAGCCATAGCGGTACCACGGTCGACACCGTTGATGTAATGCAAGAGTTTAAAAATCGTGGAGTCACGATTATTTTGATCACCAATGCGCTGCGCAGTCCAGCAACTGCAGTAGCTGACATTGTTTTGTTCACTTCTGCTCGGGAAACCACATTCCGAAGCGGCGCAACTGCGAGTCGCATTGCGCAATTAACTGTGGTTGATTGTCTTTGTGTTGCTTTAGCACAAAGAAACTGGAGTGGCACCCGTGCTGCTCTTGATGAATCTAGGGCGGCCGTGGGAAGCCGCTCCGGAAGAAAAACGGTCGAAACTAATAATCGTAAGCTAGACCTAAAACCATCCCGCTCTAGAGGAGGAAAATAAGTGAAACTCACTTCACGCCGCGTCCGCGGCTTGGTAGCTGCAGCATTTGCTGTTGGTGCAATCGTTGTTCCAGCAGTAGCCGCTCTACCTGCAAATGCAGCAACAGAATTAACATTCTGGAGCTGGCGTCCAGAAGATAAGGCGTTCTACGAAGAACAGATCGGTATCTTCCAAGCCGCAAACCCAGATATCAAAATCAAGTTCACACCATATGTTGCAACTGAATACAACGCGATTCTTGCTACTGCGCTAACTGCAGGTAAGGGTCCAGATCTACTTCAGCTACGTCCATACGGTGGTATGTCTGCGCTTTCAGATGCTGGAAACTTCTTGCCATTAACTACAAAAGATGTTCCTGCACTTGCGAAGTTAGCACCAGGAATCTTGGCAGCTGCGCAAGGTTACACCGATAAGCGTCAATTCGGTGTTCCATATGCAGCTTCAGTAATGGGTGTTTGGTACAACCCAGAATTGTTCGCGAAGGCTGGAATTCGCCAGACTCCAACAACTTGGGATTCATTTATCACCACACTTAACCGCCTAAAGGCTGCTGGAATTCAACCACTTGCTAACTCAAGCGGTAACCCAGGAAACGGTCCAGGCCTTGAGCAAATGCATGCAACTATTGCACCTACTTTCTATGGTGGAAATACTTTCTACAACGATCTAGTTGCTGGAAAAACGACTTTCACTAACAAGGCATATGTTGATGGACTTGATGCTGTAAAGCAGCTTTCAAAGTACTTCCCAGCTGGCCATGAAGGTATCGACTACAACACTGCTCGTTCATTATTCGCAACTGGTAAAGCTGCGATTTATATCGGCGGTAACTACGAATTAACTTACTTCAAGCAGGTTAATCCAGCAGCAAACATTGGTTGGTTCCCAGCTCCTGCAAAGTCAGCTGGCGCGCCTAAGTTTGTTACTTCTTGGGGCGATGGCTCATATGCGATCAATGCAAAGACCGATTCAAAGGCTGCTGCAATCAAGTTCTTGAACTTCCTTGCATCTAAGTCATTTGGTCAAGCAATGGCTGATGAAATCTTCACAATTCCAGTTGCTCCATTCGTGAAGATCAACGATCCAGTGGTTGCAAAGATCAACGCTGCACGTGCTCAATTCAGCACACCGTTCTTGAACGTGGTTGGCTTCCGCTTCGGAACTCCTACTTCTTCAAACATCATCCAACCTGGTCTCCAGAAGTTGGTTGTTGGTGGAACTACATCTGCTGCCCTTGCTAAGGACATTCAGACTGCAGTTGCATCATGGTACAAGCCGCTAGCTGGTAAAGAATAAATCTAGCTAGCTGATATAGCTGTAAAGAAGAACTGGGTGCGGGGCAACCCGCACCCAGTTCTTTACTAATAAAGAGAGTTGGAAATGCAAAGTAGAACGTTGAAGCAACAGCAACGAAAGTTCATCTGGTTTTTTCTAGCACCAGGGCTTCTAACTATTCTGGTATTCACCACTATTCCAGCAGTTACAACTTTGAGTTACTCGTTCTTCAAGTGGACTGGCTTTCAGCGCAAGGGGTTTGCTGGCTTCGAGAATTTCCAAAACTTATTTAAATACCCGTGGAAAAATCAGTTCCTAGCAGCTCTTGCGCATAACACCGTTGTGTTTATCGCAATTATGATTATTCAAACTTCACTAGGAATTTTAATTGCTTACGCATTATTTAGATTAAAACGCGGTCAGCGATTTTTCCGAACTGTAACTTTCTTGCCAGTTATTTTTTCGTTGGTAATTGTCGGTTATATGTGGCAAGTGATGCTTAACTCTTACTTTGGCCCGATTAATAAAATTTTGACAGATATCGGTCTGGGCAGCTGGGCCCAACCCTGGCTAGGGCAGTCATCAACTGCGCTACCTACGCTGGTTTTTATTAACTTATGGCGTTGGGTAGGTTTTCCAGCAATCATCTTTTTATCTGGGCTAAACGCAATTAGTCATGACTTTATTGAAGCCGCCAAAATCGATGGCGCCAAAGAGGGCCAAATTTTCCGCAAAATTCTTTTCCCATTGCTTGCTCCTTCAATGACAATCATTACGATCTTGACCTTTATTGGCGCATTTGAATGGTTCGATTTACCTTACGTCATCGGCGGAACCGTTGGCAGTCCAGCTGGGTCAACCGATACTTTGGCGCTGATGTTCTATCGACTTTCCTTCGGAAGCGCCGATTCGGTTTCAAATAACATTGGCGTTGGTTCAGCCCTTGGGGTAATTATTTTCTTAATTGTTGGAGTTGGAGCCGGCGTCGGCTCGAATTTAATGCGTCGACGTGAGGTTGAGCAATGATCAGCAGAATATTAACTGGAACTTTCTTCAAAGCAGTTCTGGTGCTAAATGCCATTATGGTTTTACTGCCAGTCTTCTTTCTCTTCAATTCCGCCTTGCGGGATACCGGTAGCTTTGCCGCGAATCCGGTTGAACTTGCTCGCAAACCAGTCTGGAGTAATTTCTCACAAGTTTGGGCAGGTGGAGAATTCCCAACTTATTTAAAGAATTCATTAATCATCACACTGGGCTCACTAGTGGTGATTTTAGTCTTCGCACTTGGCGCCGGCTTCATCCTAGGTCGTTATCAATTTAAAGGCAATAACTTAATTTATGGATTCGTATTGACTGGAATGTTGGTCCCGGCAAAGTTAGCGATTCTGCCGTTATTCATTCAACTTAAGTGGAT
>Ga0114958_10002406_pt1 | contig 14043 bp, 11 predicted proteins | sample C_130208_EF_Meta_FD_89577 | JGI IMG/M metagenome (GOLD analysis project Ga0114958, IMG submission 89577) | Freshwater microbial communities from Lake Croche, Canada to study carbon cycling - C_130208_EF_MetaG | ecosystem: Environmental > Aquatic > Freshwater > Lake | place: Lake Croche, Canada... | reverse complement strand
TTTGGTCAAAAAGTAATAGCATCAGCATGATAAGTCCTATTGATGCTAATCCCCACTGGGAAAGAAATGATATTGGATGCAGGTTCGAAGCTTGGTCTGAATCCATGGAAATTAATTCGCTTTGCTGTTGACTTTCCGTAACTTTCTTTTTTATTTTACTCACGAGTCAAATGTTATTGATTCGCGTTAACATATCAAATGGTTCTCATTAGAAAAACATTAATTTAAGATGAACGCCAAGTTTATAAAGCCGAACTGACATCGTTTTTATCCTTCTATTTTAACAGAGGTGAATCTTACTTGAAATATATATTCAGATACCAACAAGGACGCATACGAACGAACAAGCCAATCTGGACTTTTCATGCATGGTTAATCGTTACTACGAATAATATCATGTATTATTTCTAAGTGATGATTGGTATGTATTTCAAGAAATTTAATCGTTTTTTTTAGTTTTAAATGCCCAAAAAATGGATGATGAAAATACTGTTCTTGACTTATGTTTGCTAACTCGTGTATTGTTGTTTGAGTTAATTTGATGTGGCCTAACAATGTATGTTTATCATAGGTTGTAGGCAATACAATGGTTGGAGATTTTGCACGGCCACGAGGTATTTTATTCATTGAAAAGACTAAAATTCTAGGCAATTTGAAGGACCATTTATATTTTTCAGGGGATGCTTTCTTTACTTCGTTAATAATCATATTTATCGTCAGTAAAATGTGTTCAATATGCCATCCTACATTTGATTGTGATATAGCCTGATTATGTTTATCTTGTTGGGATATTAACGTAGAAAGTTCATCTAAGTATTCTGCTAATTGATTCATGTTGAATATTTGTATGTTATGAAATTTTTGATGCAGAAAGTTTATTCTGTTTGAGACTTAAGATTATATATCCTTACTCAATCACTTGTGCAACGTCTGTGTAGTCTTAATTTTTATTTCGCTGTTTTGTTAAATCCATATAGATGTTTGCATTGATGATAAGCCCATTGTTATGCTGAAAAATAGGTTGACCATTGATTTGTCTACCAAATTGAAGTGTTTGGTTTAAATATCCTCCTTCTATTTTTATATTTTCATTGAACCGATAACCTAGTAATGCACCTATTCTATTTTGGTCAAAAATATTGGCATTCACATTTTTTCCAAAGCCAATGAAAATTTCATCATAAAGAGTGACATAAGGTGTGTGGTTTTTTATTGTGTTCCCTTTTAATGGTAGTTGGAGCTTTATATTATATCGTACCCTGTTTAATTGTTGGAAGTTATCTTCGCTTGTTTGATTTGACGAACTATATTTCCCAACAAATCGTTGTTCTAGCATGAGTCGATGATACATTTCTACAATCCCTTCGTTGTGTGAAAGCTGTACCATTTCAAAAAGTCTATGTTCAGTAAATTCCTTACCAAATCCATTGATTGAGTATTCGCCATACGGGAATGTTTCTATCCAAGCATAACCTACTCTGAACATGAGTCTTTTGTTTAAATTGTAGTTGACCCCAACTCGTAAAAGGCTTTGTTGCCAGTCTGTAACAATGTTATTCCTGCGACATTGGTATTCAGTATGGACACCCATTTTTTTAGTCACTTGAAACGTGCCGAAATAATTGTACCAACCAATGGTATTGCTTGTGTGCAAGCGATTGTTTTGTCCAAAAGCAGCTTGATTCATGATGAACAAGATAACTGGAACTAAACATACGGATTTCAAATTCATGTGTATACTTTTTACATACTGCCTGCGCCGTTGTTTGCAGCTCAGTTCGCTTGGCATATGGGTTCGAAAGTACTTGATTCGATCTAGGTGCCCAAAAAAGACGATAGAAATTCTATAGAAGTCAGGTTTATTAGACAGATGAAAGCAATGTGCAACTAAACTATGGTGAACTTCAATACGGGTAGTAATCCCTGCTTCAAGTTATTTTAATCGTTCAGTTTGCAGTCTCTATGTCACCTTAAATCGAATGCGATGATGCGGTTGTTCAAATCTTCCTATTTCAAGATGATTTACATTACCTTTGCGCCCATTAAAAATAGAAAAAGTATACAATGGCATTACAAGTAGGTATCGTAGGGCTTCCGAATGTTGGTAAATCAACGCTGTTCAACGCAGTTAGCAACAATGCAAAAGCGCAAGCATCAAATTATAGATTCTGCACGATCGACCCGAATGTAGGTCAGGTCGATGTGCCCGATGCTCGTATGGATAAATTAGCCGAATTGGTGAAACCCAACCGCACCTTACCAACCACCATCGAATTTGTTGATATCGCCGGTCTTGTCAAAGGAGCAAGTAAAGGCGAAGGTCTTGGAAATAAGTTTCTTGCCAATATTCGCGAGGTGGATGCGATTGTGCACGTAATCCGATGCTTTGAAGATGAAAATATTCTTCGTGAAGAAGGACCTATTAATCCTGTTGCTGACAAAGATATTATTGATACCGAACTTCAATTGAAAGATCTTGATAGTATTGAAAAAAAGATTGGCAGATTAGAGAAAATGGCGAAAGCTGGTGATGCGAAATCAAAGACTGAACTAGACGTGGTGATGCGTTGTAAAGAGCAGCTCGATAATGGAAAGAATGTACGTGAACTTCATTTAAGTGACGAAGATAAAACTGCTATCTACGATTTGTTTTTATTGAGTGACAAACCCGTTTTGTATGTGGCTAATGTCGATGAAGCATCTATTCATACAGGGAATAAATTTTCTGAGGCATTAAAAGAAGCAGTGAAAGCCGAAGGAAGCGATGTCATCGTGATGAATAATTCGATTGAAGCGCAAATTTCTGAAATGGACAATGACGATGACAAGGAATTGTTTTTAGGTGAATATAATCTCGCTGAGCCTGGTTTGAATCGATTGATTCGAACAGCCTATCAATTATTGAATTTAATAACTTACTTCACAGCCGGTGTGCAAGAAGTGCGTGCTTGGACTATTCACACAGGATGGAAAGCACCTCAGGCGGCTGGTGTCATTCATACCGATTTTGAAAAAGGCTTTATCAAAGCGGAGGTTATTGCCTACGACGATTTTGTTCAATACGGTAGCGAAGCGGCTTGTAAGGAATCAGGTAAATTACGAATCGAAGGTAAAGAGTATGTTGTGAAGGATGGTGATGTGATGCATTTCCGTTTTAATGTGTAGGTATCACATTCTTTACACGACGAATTTATAACATTGATTTCTGCTTTAAACGAGTATAATTAAAACAAACCATTTACTTCAGCATCGATGATGCTAATTACTTTGGCTAGGTCTTCTTTGTTATCCGCATAATTAATTTTATCGATATCGATCACAATCATCTTGCCGTCTTCGTATTTGTCGAGCCAGTTGTTGTAGTACTCATTCAGACGTTTTAAATAATCAAGGCGGATATTTTCTTCATATTCGCGACCACGCTTTTGAATTTGCCCCACCAATGTTGGTACGCTTGCTTTTAAATAAATCAATAGGTCAGGCGGATTGACCATTCCTTTTAATGTTTCAAAAAAGTTTTTGTAGTTCTCGAAGTCGCGTTTTGACATTAAGCCCATTTCGTGCAGGTTGGGCGCGAAGATATAAGCATCCTCATAAATTGTACGATCTTGTATGACAATCTGATTGCCTTTCTGTATGTCAACCAACTGACTCAGTCGACTGTTAAGGAAGAAGATTTGAAGATTGAAACTCCAACGATGCATGTCGTTATAAAAATCATTGAGGTAGGGGTTGTTTTCTACATCTTCAAAATGAGGCGACCAATTGAAATGTTTGGCTAATATTTTTGTGAGCGTTGTTTTGCCTGCACCTATATTGCCTGCGATAGCAATGTGCTTGATTTGTTTTTTCTTTGCCATGTGTGTTGAAGTCCCTAACGGACTGTATAATTATGTTGGGTCTGCTAAAATAATTCCGATTCGCGTATTATTCAGTGTATTAACAATAAAAATTTATACCCATCATCTTTCGGGCTTCTTCGAGTGTTTTTACGGAGCTTTCTCGTGCTTTTTCTTTGCCCATTTTCATGATCTTATGCAGATAGGCTTTGTCTTCTTGTATTGCCATCGTTTTTTCACGAATAGGCGCAATAAAACGCACCATGTCTTCTGCCAATTGTTTTTTCAAATCACCATAACGAATCGTGCAGGCATTATAATCTGCTTCAAAGGACGCGATGACATCGTTATCGCTCACCAGGTTCATCAGTAGAAATAGATTTTCAATCAAATCAGGTTTAACGGAATTGGGTTCCGTTGGTGCATCGCCTGAAACAGCTTTCATGACTTTCTTACGAATCAGTTCGTCTGAATCGGCTAAATACAGCGAGGCATTTTCATTTTCACTCTTACTCATTTTTCCTTTGCCATCGAGACTAGGAATTTTTACTAATTCCGCACCAAAGTTAAAGGGATAAGGTTCAGGAAATAGCTCGCCATAACGATGATTGAAACGTTGCGCAAAGTTGCGCGCCATTTCTAAATGTTGTTCTTGATCTTTTCCAACAGGTACATATTTGCCTTTATGGATGAGGATATCGGCGCTCATCAGCGTCGGGTAGGTGAGCAGGCCGGCATTCACATTGTCAGGATTAGCACGCGCTTTCTCTTTAAAGGAAGCGGTTTTTTCAAGTTCACCTTTATATGCCATCATATTGAGCATAAGATAGAGCTCTGGAATTTCGGGGATGTCGCTTTGCACGTACAAGGCAACTTTTTCAGGGTCAAGACCGCAAGCGATATTTTCGGCTAAAACACGATACACATTTGGTTTAAGTGAAGCCGGATCAGGGTGTGTGGTTAAGGAGTGATAATCAGCTACAAAAAAATAACAATTGTATTCTTCTTGCATCTTGATATAATTGCGAATCGCACCGAAATAATTTCCGATATGTAAAAAACCTGTGGAGCGGATACCACTCACTACTATCTCTTTGCTCATATGGCGTCGTTTACGTGTTGCGCGAAATTATTAATTACTCGCTTCTTATTGGTGTAATGTCGGATAAATATTTTTTAGAAGACAAATTGATTTTATTGCGGGGTCTAGAAAATGAGTATGCTGCTGCTCCGCGATCGTTACGTTGTGATTACGTTCGTATGAGGCTATAGTTTTTTTACAAAGCTGATGAGTAATTGGGCCACTTGCTCATAGTTGGTAAGATTGATTGAATTAGCGACATCAAATACATCATGATAAAAGCCTACACCGCCATCCGAATAAATAAAAATGGAGGGCACGCCTGCTGCTGCAAAATAATAATGATCGCTATTCTTCGCTTTGCCACGTATGCGCACGTCAGGTAATAGCTTCAAGCTATCATTCAATGTTTTTAGTACATCAAATTGCGTTCTGTTTTCTTCGCCATTGACTGCTACGATGCCCTTTTCGGCATTGCCCATAATATCAATATTGATCAGGAATCGTATTTTCTTTACATCAAATGTTGGATGTTCAGTAAAATATTTTGATCCCATCAGTCCGGCTTCTTCACCACTAAAGAGCAAAAAAGCAATGGAATAATCAGGACGGTGTCGACTATAATAGTCAGCTAGATACAGTACCATACTCACTCCGCTTGCATTGTCACTAGCCCCAGGAAATAATGCGTTTGTGCCCTGCATCCCTAAATGGTCGTAATGTGCAGTAAATACAATCATGGTATCCGTTAATCTTCCTTTGATATAACCCATCAAGTTTTTGCACGTGAATGAATCAATCCATTCGTGCTTCACGTCTACTTCAATGCTGTCTTTTGTTGCGATCGCACTATCGATAAACGTGAGTGAAGGGTATTCATTCAAGGTGCGGCTGATGGTATGAGTCAGTTTTTTTTCTTCTGTGGTAATAAACAACGCCGGCATATGTTGATAGGCTTTACAACTATCTAAGACCGATTTATCTTTATGCGATAGATGATGCAGCACCAAGGCATCATTAGCACCAAATCCTTTTGCTATTTTCTTGTATAACAGCATATTCTCCAATGAGTCGTTGGTATCGAAATGCAGTAGGTCAAAGTGGCCTGTAATACTCGGACTGCCCGCATCCACGAGAAAATCATAGCCGGCTGCGAGAGTTTTTTTGTCTGCTTCGCATTGAATGTTATAAGGATGTGTATTGACAGGAAACGAATAAGTCTGACTATACGTGTTGCCAAATTTTCGCAAGCGCAATTGATGAAAACGTTCTTCGAGATAATCTGCAGCCTTATTGACACCATTGCCTACATACCCCCTTCCTTTATATTCAGCTGAACATAAATCCTTGATGATGGTTTTGGCATATTGAAGATCTTGCCCGTCACAGATCAGACACACACAGAGTAGTAGCAACGTGATCAACGGGCGCTTCATACTTCAATTATTTTAATGTAGGCCTCATCTTTAGATGATACATTGTAAAGCTTAGGATATCACTCCATTCGTCGATTTGCTTGGAGGTAGGTTTGCCTGCGCCGTGACCTGCTTGTGTGTCAATGCGGATTAATATTGGATTGTCTACGGTATAGGCATTCGCTTCTTGTAAGGTAGCCGCAAACTTAAACGAATGCGCGGGTACAACTCGATCATCATGATCTCCGGTTGTAATCATGGTAGCCGGATAGTGGGTGCCTTGTTTGACATTATGCAACGGAGAATACTTGATTAGATAATCAAGATCTTTCTCATTTTCGCTGCTTCCGTATTCAACAACCCATCCCCAACCTACTGTAAATTTATGGTAGCGCAACATATCAAGTACACCCACACCCGGAAGGGCTACTTTGAAAAGGTCAGGACGTTGTGTCATACAGGCGCCAACAAGGAGACCTCCATTACTTCTACCATGTATAGCCAATAGGTCCTTCGTGGTGATACCCTTGCCTATCAAGTATTCAGCCGCACCAATAAAGTCATCGAAGACATGTTGCTTATTTTCTAACATACCCGCTTGATGCCATTTTTCACCGAATTCGCTTCCACCGCGTAACGAAACTGACACATATACGCCACCATGTTGAACGAAATAACTCATTGGAATACTGAAGCTAGGTGTGAGTGAAATATTGAAACCGCCATACCCATATAACAAGACTGGATGTTTACCATGATCGATATCAATGTCTTTTCTGTGGTAAATAAACATCGGAATTTGAGTGCCATCCTTGCTTGCAAACCATCGTTGTTCTACAACGGTATTATCAAGATCGGCTTTCACTTCTGGTTTCCTAAATAATTCACTTTGATTTTTGACAACATCATACTTGTAAATGGCGGGTGGAACATTGTATGACGTATACGTATAAAATGTTGTATTGTCATTGCGACCTCCTTCAAAGCCGCTGACAGTGCCCAAGCCAGGCAAATCGATGGTTGATTGAAATTTGCCATTCAGTAAATACACATCGACCTTACTGCATGCATTGACGAGATAATTACAAATCAATTTGTCGCCAACTCGATGCACACCGTCGAGTTTGTTTTCTTTCTCTGGAATGAGCGTGATCCAATTAGTAGGTTGCGGATTTTGAGGGTCAATAGAAACAACCTTGTAGTTAGGGGCGTTATAATTGGTGTACACCAGAAATTTTCCGTCCACATTGTCAATAAAATCTTGGTTGATATCAAAACCTTTACTAAGCGGTATGAAGCTGCTACTTTGGGTTTGGTTTCTGATATTCATATATTGTAATTCGTTGCCATCTGTACCTTCAGACAGACTTAGCATGAGCCATTGCTCATCTTCAGTGATGGCGACACTTTTATACATTAGAGGATGTTTCTGATCTTGATAAATCAATTGATCTTCCTTTTGTGGGGTTCCTATTTTATGAAAAAATATTTTTTGGAATTCAGTCTTGGCAGAAAATTTATTTTTCTCGTTTGGTTGGTCATAGCCGCTATAATAAAAACCTTCGTCGCCTTTCCAAGCGATATTGCTGAACTTTGAATATTTGATTACATCATTAAGAAGCTTTTTGCTTTCCACATCCATCACATAAATATCTTGCCAATCGCTGCCTGCTTTGGATACACTGTAGGCACATCGTTTTTTATTTCTCGAGAACACCACACTGCCAAGCGATGAAGTGCCTGCTGCATCCAAGGTGTTTGGATTGATCAATTCGTCGGCCATACCGTTGCCATCTTTTTGTATGTACAGCACACTTTGATTTTGCAGACCGTCATTTTTGTAATAAAGTAAGTAAGGTCCTTCTTTGCTGGGATTACTGTATTTGACATAATTCCACATACCTTTTAAATCCTTATTGATAAAGTCCCTAAACGGAATATTTTTAAGATAATCATAGGTGGACGCATTTTCATTGGCAACCCATTCAGCAGTTTCTTTCGAGTTGTCGTCTTCAAGCCAACGATATGGGTCTTTAATTTCTTTCTTGAAATAATTGTCTTTGACGTTTTCTTTTCTGGCAACCGGTGGTTTTAAAAAATCGGTGATTGGACGGATTGGTCGTTGGGCTATCAATTGCGTAGTCATTAAAATGATGGGTATGAGAATTGCTCGTTTCATATTAAATAGAGTGAGGTGTAAATATAATCCGACAATTTGAAAATCACGTATTTCATACAATGTACAAATTTTGGACACAATGTTTTTTGCAGGGTGGTGGAAATTTGGTTGTATTTACAAGGTATAAACCGTTGTTCTGTGTGGGTGAATAAGAAGATGTCGACGACTACTTATAAACAGCGCAAATTTTTTCATTAATAATGTCTTTCCTATTGTATTTTCACGCTCTTAAATGCATTCGCTGATTGACATAAGCGGATAAAAAAATAGAAACCATGCAGAAACAAATACGGAAAAATGATGCGCTTGATTATCATTCCAAAGGACGGCCAGGTAAAATAGAAGTGATACCAACGAAAGAAACGAAAACACAACGCGACTTAGCCTTGGCGTATTCACCTGGCGTGGCAGAGCCTTGCAGGGAAATTGCAAAGAATCCAGAAGATGTGTATAAATATACAGCAAAAGGAAATTTAGTGGCTGTGATCACCAATGGTACAGCAGTGCTTGGATTAGGCGATATTGGTCCATTGGCGTCGAAACCGGTGATGGAAGGCAAAGGATTATTATTTAAAATTTATGCTGATATCGATGTGTTTGATATCGAATTAAATACCAAGGATGTTGAAGAATTTATTCGTGTTGTAAAAGCCCTTGAACCAACGTTTGGTGGCATCAATCTTGAAGATATCAAGGCCCCTGAATGTTTTGAAATAGAAACCCGATTGCGCAAAGAGCTGAACATTCCTATTATGCACGACGATCAGCATGGTACGGCCATTATTTCAGCGGCGGCTTTGTTGAATGCAGCGGAAATTCAAGGAAAGAAGTTATCCGAGATAAAACTTGTTGTGAGTGGAGCAGGCGCTTCGGCTATGGCTTGTTGTAATCTCTACGTGAAATTAGGTGTGAAGATTGAGAATGTTGTCATGTTTGATTCAAAAGGAGCGATTACAAAAACACGCACCGATATTGATGCGATGAAGCGCAAATATGCAACCTCGCGCAGAATTACTTCGCTCGAAGGTGCGATGAAAGGATCAGATGTCTTTATCGGTCTTTCAAAAGGTGGTATTGTCAGTGCGAAAATGTTGAAAGGTATGGCGAAGAATCCGATTGTTTTTGCCTTAGCCAACCCTGATCCAGAAATCGATTATGAAACTGCTATTGCTGCGCGACCTGATTTGATTATGGCCACAGGTCGAAGCGATTACCCTAACCAGGTGAATAATGTATTAGGATTCCCATACATTTTTCGCGGTGCGTTAGATGTGCGAGCGAAAACAATCAATGAAGAGATGAAGCTTGCCGCTGTAAAAGCGCTTGCGGCCATTGCAAAGAAGCCGGTACCTGATATGGTGAATATGGCTTATCACGAGAAGAATTTGAGTTATGGACCTACGTATATCATTCCTAAACCAATGGATCCTCGCTTATTGCCTGAGGTTTCATTGGCCGTAGCAAAAGCAGCGGTTAAAAGTAAGGTGGCTCAACGAGTTCCAGATTGGGCGGTGTATGAAGAGGAATTGAAGAACCGTCTAGGTAGTGATGATAATATTCTTAAGATTATCATCAACAAAGCAAAACAATACAAGCAAAAGGTTGTATTTGCCGATGCCGAAAACTTTAAAACACTAAAGGCCGCGCAGCTCGTCAAAGATGAAGGTATTGCTATACCGATTTTACTCGGTAATGTCAAGCGTATCAAAACGCTGATGAAAGAAAACGGATTGGATTTGCAAGGAGTTGAGATTATTGATCCAAAATCAGATGAGAATGAACAACGACGTAATCAGTTTGGCGAAGCGTTATTTGCCAAACGTGGTCGCAAAGGATATAATAGTTATGAAGCAAAAAAAATCATGCGCGAACGCAATTACTTCGGATGTATGATGGTTGAACATGGCGAAGCAGACGCGTTAATTACGGGCTTGACTCGAAAATATCCTGATACATTGCGACCTGTTCTTGAAATAATTGGGGTCGATAAAAAAGTGAATAAGCTCGCCGGTATGTATGTGATGCTGACGAAGAAGGGCCCAATTTGTTTTGCCGATACCACAATCAATGAGTTTCCTACCGCACAAGATTTAGTCGATATTACGTTGTTGGCTGCTGATAACATAAAAAATCTGAATATCAAACCGCGTGTTGCGATGCTGTCCTATTCTAATTTTGGATCAAGTAGTCTTGCCGAAGCAACGAAGGTCAAAGAAGCCGTTCGTATACTGCATGAGAAGCATCCCGACATTGTTGTGGACGGCGAAGTGCAGGGTAGTGTGGCATTCAATAGCGAATTGCTAAAAGAAAATTATCCGTTCAGCACCCTGATCAATAACAGTCCGAATATTTTAATATTCCCTAATCTTGCCGCAGGAAATATTGCCTATCATCTGATGATGGAATTAGGAAATTCAGAAGCTGTGGGACCAATTTTATTGGGCTTAAATAAATCTGTACATGTATTGCAATTAGGAAGTACCGTTCGTCAGATTGTCAATATGGTTGCGATTGCATCGGTGGATGCGTATGTAAAGAAAAAGAAGAAAGGGTAGGCTGTTTTTATCTTGATGTAGTAATCGATACGTGTGCTTGTTCCATTTCGGATAGGCGACCTAGTTGCTTTGGATTTTATTTCGCTTAAGAAGATGAATGTTCAGTTGATCCAAAGGAATACACCCATCAGGAATAGAATGCGATTCATTTTACAAGGCAATAAGATACATGGCAGTGACTATGAATCACTGTTCAGATTTCCGTACACCACGTACTTTTTATTAGATAATCAACATCGCATCGCCATAATCGAAGAATCGATATTTGTTTTTAATGGCCACTTTGTAAGCTTCCATCGTTAATTCAAAACCCATGAACGCAGAGGTCATAATCAATAGGCTTGTTTTTGGCAAATGGAAATTTGTAATCATACAGTTTGTCAGCGCAAAATCATATTGCGGATAAATAAAGATATTCGTCCAACCCGAAGATGGCTTCAACATGCCTGTGGTTGTGATCGATGATTCCACAGCGCGTATTGAGGTAGTACCAATCGCACAAATACGACGGCCTTCTTCTTTCGCTTTATTGACAGTCTTGCACGCATACTCATCAACGGCGTAATACTCGGCATCCATTTTATGCTTTGTTAGATCTTCAACTTCAATAGGTCTGAACGTTCCAAGTCCGGTGTGCAAGGTCACTTCAGCAAAACGAACGCCTTTTATTTCAAGTCGCTTAATCAATTCTTTACTAAAGTGCAGGCCTGCTGTAGGCGCTGCTACCGCACCTTCGTTTTTTGCATAGACTGTCTGATAACGATCTTTGTCTGATTCTTCAGGTTTACGCTTGATGTATTTAGGCAATGGGGTTTCACCCATATTGTCAAGGATGGTTTTTAATTCATCATTTGATCCTTCAAATAAGAAACGAATGGTACGACCCCGTGAGGTGGTATTATCCACGACCTCGGCCACCAATGAATTATCTGCACCGAAATAAAGCTTATTCCCAACACGAATCTTACGAGCGGGTTCAACGATGACATCCCACAAGCGATTTTGTTTGTTTAATTCTCGCAACAAAAACACTTCAATTTTAGCGCCGGTCTTTTCTTTTCGACCATACAAACGGGCGTTAAAAACCTTGGTATTATTGGCTATCATCACATCCTTATCATCAAAATAGTCTTTGACATCTTTGAAGAGTTTGTGTTCAATTTTACCTGAGTCTTTATGCACCACCATCAATTTACTTTCATCTCTGTTCTTGGCTGGATATTGCGCAATCAAGTTTAAGGGTAAATCGTAAACGTATGATGATAACTTCATTCTTATAAATTTTAAGGACGCGAAAATAGTGAAAATATGCCAACATGGAGCAATTTAATCTAAAACACGCAAAAAAGACATATTGCAAAATAATTGTTGGAATCAATAGCAGCTGCTATTTTCTATGAAATAGTCCTTTCATTACCAATCAGCATATCTATTCGTTGTCGCCTTTGTGTTTCATCTCGGCCACTTTTTCAATGGCGCCGTAAAACGCTTCGCCATATTTTCGGATGAGGGGCTCTTTCAAGAATTCGTATACTTTGACACCCAGTTTTCTTCCAAGAGTACAAGCGGGTGCACACATCAATTGCCTCGGCTGATAATTAAGCGCCATATACTTGGCGTTTTTTGTTTCGCGGATAGGGTAGAGGTGACACGAAATAGGTTTCTTGAAATCAGTCTTCCCCTCGAGATAAGCCTTCTCAATGAGGCACTTGACAATACCCGCGCCATCGGTATAGCCATACACGCAGATGCCACCATTGACAGCCGGTGTCACATACCCAAAATCTTCATCGGTGGTATGTGTGCCCACACGGTTGATTTCAGCTTGCGCTTCAGGTGTTAATTCATCTTTGATGAGTTTGTACACCTCTTTGACTTTCTTTAGTTCATCCTTATTGAGTGGTGCTCCAGCATCGCCATCGACACAGCAACCACCTTTGCATTTTTCAAGGTTGCAGACAAATTCTTCATTCAGTATTTCATCACTTATCAAAATATCATCTATGATTATCATCTTGTCCATTTTAGTGTGTTGATTAAATGTTCAACATCCTTACGCATGAAATCATTCAATGGTTTCAATGAATCGACATTCGGTGTTGAATTAAAATAAAGGGCTCCGCGAATAAAATGTCTTACTGAATCTGTCGCATAAAATTGAAGAGCCGAAGCGGCATTGCCACCTACATCATAATAAAGTCCGTGTACATGATTAGAAGTATGAAACACATTTTTTTCGTTGATATAGTTTGCTTTCTTTGAATGATAATGCGACATATTATACGAATCGTTCAATAAATTGGCTAAGGTATTTTGTCCGTTGATTTCTTTGTAGCTGATATAAATTTTAGCGTTCAATGATTCCATCGTAACATTGATCCACCAAGGGTTTTCGGTCTTCTGATCAAAGAACATGGTGTCCTTTTCAATTGCTGCATACGTCGGTATTTCAAATTGATAGGGGTATCCACTCTGATGAAATAAGGTGTATTTTTTCTCAGGGAAATTTATCTTGAAATAACCTCTAGGCTTGGGTATATAGGTCGGTTCATCGCAACTTTGAATACTTAGGATGAATCCGATAACGATAAGAAACGAAAAAAGTTTGTGAGGCAGTATTGACATAGTTGCTGTATGATTAATGTCGGACAATAAAATGCTTAACTTGCTTTCTATTATCTGATGTATAATAACTTATAAAGTAATGCCCGTTAGGATATCTTGATACATCGAGCACTTGTGTAAAGACATTATTATAATTGATGCCATTACTTAATGCTGTAATGCGGCGTCCGCTAATATCATAGATTTCAGTATTGTACAAGCTAGTATTTGTGGCGTCAAACGAAAAATAGATTTTATCAGAGGCTGGATTCGGATAGGCTGTTAATTCAGACGATGTATTTGCGGCTACCGGTGGTATCTTACCTGTATAATAACTTTCAAATGTGCCGCTGCCGTGCGTGGCCACCGC
>Ga0114958_10002405_pt1 | contig 14044 bp, 8 predicted proteins | sample C_130208_EF_Meta_FD_89577 | JGI IMG/M metagenome (GOLD analysis project Ga0114958, IMG submission 89577) | Freshwater microbial communities from Lake Croche, Canada to study carbon cycling - C_130208_EF_MetaG | ecosystem: Environmental > Aquatic > Freshwater > Lake | place: Lake Croche, Canada... | reverse complement strand
TAAAAAATTCGAGGAATTTATGTGCTTCAGCGCTCGGATAATTTCCGCCCGACAGCAACGCCGCCGCCACTTCGCGGATGTTGCCCGGGGTGAAATACACGTCGTGAAACGCGGCTTTCAATTGCGCGATCGCAGCGCGCTCGACGCCGCGCCGCTTGAGGCCGACGACGTTGAAACCGATGACTTCGTCGCGCTGCGCTACCATCGTAAAATGGGGCACATCGCGCGTGACCGAGGCGTTGCCCGCGACCATCACGCCTTCGCCGATCCGACAAAATTGATGCAGCCCCGCGCCGCCACCTACAAAGGTGTTGGCCCCGATCTCGACGTGGCCGGCGAGCATGGCATTGTTGGCCAGCACAACGTGATCGGCGACCACACAATCGTGCGCGACGTGGGCGTTGGCCATGAGAAAACAGCCAGCACCGACCGTCGTAGCCAGCCCCCCATGGATGGAGCGGTTAATCGTGACGTGTTCACGGATGACCGTACCCGCGCCTATGTGCACGCCAGTTGCCAGCGCGCGGTCGAATTTCAAATATTGCGGATCACCGCCGATCACCGCAAACGGATGGACGACGACACGATCACCTAAAACACAATGGCGCGTAATCACAGCGTAGGCCATAATTTCGCAATCAGCGCCGATTTGGGCGCCGGATTCAATGACGGCCGTGGGATGGATGCTGCTACTCATTTAATCAAGTCGGCACGAATTTTACGACTCACGGGCTCACGACCAACAGGCAAATCCAGCTGCGAGTCTTTGAGGAGATCGTAGTTTTTCAAAATACGCATGACTTGGAGGGTGTCGCTCTTGCTGTAGTTTTGGTTGCTTTCGATTTTTTCAATCAAGTCAGTGAGCATCGCGCGAAAAGAAATTATGGCATCGACCCCGCGCTCCTTGAGCAAGGCCACGCTTTGCGAACGAAACGGTTCCGCCGTCGGTAGCGCGGGCAACACCAAAATCTTAGTAACCACCGCGTCGTGCTCGCCATCGGGCGCATCAGGCTCGAAAAATCGCGGTACTTGCTTGAGTACGTTTTCTTCCAGAAACCCAAAAATCTCCGGCGAACCCCGCAGAATCGCCGGCGTAAAGACGTTTGTGTGCCATGGCTTCACGGAAACTACCGCACGCTGGATGAAGGGCAGCTCGTTCGCGAAGAGGAAAAAATCCGGCGCACGACTGCCGCGTACCCAAGCTGGATTCGATACCAATAAATCAATCTCTTCTTCCCCGGTTTTCTTACGAGCGGTCACAGAATATTTACGCGCTTGGCGCACGAAAAATCCATTCTGCTCAAAATACTCGCGGACGATACCTTCGTCAATGGCCGACATTTAAACAGCTTAGCGCACGCGAGCCGAAAAAGACACGGAGATTTTTTACCATCCACAATCCAGGGTTGTCAGCTTCCACTCACGCTCAAACAGCGCCGATCGCAGCGAAACTCACGTCGGCCAACGCCGGATCAATACCGCCCTGCGTCGCTGCCGCACCCAAAGTTTTCAACACCACAAAGCGTAAACCGCCAGCGCGTACTTTTTTATCACGCTCCATCGCGGCCCGCAATTCGCAGATCGCCAACGGTGCGCGCAAGCGCGTCGGTAATCCGTGAGCCGCCACAACTGCATCCACCCGGCGGACTTCTGCAGCGCCGATCGCTCCAAGTCTTTCTGACAACCGCGCTGCCGCGCACAAGCCGATCGCCACCGCTTCACCGTGCAAGTAAGCACCGTAGCCTGTCACTTGCTCAATCGCGTGGCCAAAGGTGTGACCGAGATTCAGCAACGCTCTTCCGCCTTCTTGCGCGAGTTCACGTTCGTCCGCCTCAACGATCATCGACTTCAATTCGCAGCAGCGGCGCACGACCGCCGCCAACTCTGAGGAGTTCACCGTTAAAGGCTGCCGCTCAAGCTGAGCGAGCAACGCCGCGTCACCGAGCAAACCGTATTTAATGACCTCCGCCATGCCCGCGGCAAATTCCCGCGCAGGCAAAGTTGCCAGCAAACTAGTTGCTACGAATACACAGCGCGGTTGATGAAACGCGCCGACTAAATTTTTTCCCGCTGGCAAATTAATACCCGTTTTTCCTCCTACGGAACTGTCGACCATCGCAAGTAAAGTCGTTGGAATCTGCACAAAATCGATGCCACGCAAATACGCCGCTGCCGCAAAACCAGCGAGATCGCCAATCACCCCGCCGCCCATGGCAAAAAGTACGCTCGTGCGATCCATACGCTGAGCTGCCAGAAAATCCAACACGCGACCAAGTTCCGCCAAACACTTAGTCGACTCGCCCGAAGCGAGAGCCAACACGGGCGTTGCACCAAACATCACGGTCATAGACAACGCATGCCGTGTCGCCACGGTTTGATCGGTTACGACGGCGACCTTGCGACCTGCGGCCGTGAATTCCGCTACCAGGGCGCGCACCTCCTCAGTCAAGTCCGACCCGAACCAGATCGGATAACTCCGCTCGCCGAGATTAACGATAATACATTCAGCCATTCTATTCGCGTTAATGCCCTCACCGTGTAACAGGTCAAATATCCATTCTCGCATTCGCCCGACGACTGTGGCCCTTTTTTGCTACCAACTAGCGCAGACGATCCAGGCTCATAATAAAAATAAGCTGCTGTTTTCTTATGACGTTTCGCAAAATTCTCTTTTGGCTACATCTAATCGCCGGACTCATAGCGGGTGTTTTGATCGCCGTCATGTGCTTAACAGGCACAGTACTCGCCTTTGAAAAAGAACTCGTAGCCTACGCCGAGCGTGACGCCCGACGCATAGCTATGCCTGTCGTTGAAACTCCGCGAATGTCCCTAGCCGAATTGCTTTTACGTGTTCGTGCCGCGCACCCCGCAGCTAAACTTTCCGGCATCGCGCTCGAAAATCATCCGTTCGCCGCCGTCGCGTTCACCGCCGGCCGCAACGAGACGTTTTACGCCAATCCATTCACCGGCGAAATCCGCCAAGTCATCTCCACTCGCATGCGTGATTTCCTTAAAAACATGGAAGATTGGCACCGACAACTCGCACTCAGTGGCCCCAACCGTCCTCTGGGTAAAGCCCTCAACGGCGCAGGCAACATCACCTTCTTTTTTCTAGCAGTTACCGGCCTCTTTTTATGGTGGCCGCGCAAATGGCGTACCAAGGGCCTCAAGCGTTCACTCTGGTTCGTCTCCGCCGCCAATGCCAAAGCGCGCGACTGGAATTGGCACAACGTCATCGGCCTATGGTCGGCCCCAATCCTTATCGTGCTCACAATCACCGCACTGCCGATTTCCTACCGCTGGGCCGGCAACTTGATTTTTACGCTCACCGGCACGCCACCGCCGTCCACGTCCGCGCCCGCCGCGCCGACCGCGCCCAGTGCTTCGCTCCCGCCCCACGACTCCCAGGCCCAACCTTTATCCGCCGAAATCTTAATCGCCCGTGCGCAAAAAGAACTGCCCAAGTGGACGTCCCTCACGTATCGCGCGACCAACCCCGCTTCGGCGCCCACGTCGGCCACCGTCGCCGTACGCACCGCCGATGCGTGGCCGCGCACGGCGTTGACGACGTTAACGCTCGATCCGTTCACAGGCGAAATCCTCAAAACCAACGGCTACGCCAACCTCAACGCCGCCCAACGCGTCCGCTCGTGGACGCGCTATCTCCACACCGGCGAAGCGCTCGGTGCGCTCGGTCAGTTCGTCGCCGCCCTAGCCTCACTCGGTGGTTGCGTACTCGTTTATACTGGCTTTGCCCTCACGTGGCACCGATGGCGACGCTGGCGCAATCCGCCGCCTCTCGACGCATCCTGATTTTTACCAACCTACATCCGCGAACTCCGCTCAGACTGTCCGCGCACCTTAACCGCAACGCCCCTGCGCGCGCCTCGTCAGGCGCGCGAACCCAACTTTCACCATGTCGCTTACCCTGCGTTTATTTTTCACGCTACCGTTGCTGGCGCTTGCTCACGCCGCCGCCGATTCCACGCCACCCGCGCTTCGCTGGGACTGGATCGACTCCGACACCGGCCATCGCGTCATCCGCCTCTCACCCGACACGGGCGGTTCCAGCCTCTACTTCCACCAAAACGGCTACACGCCCGAGGGCGATAAACTTGTCCTCAACACCCCCAAAGGCATCGCCACCGTGGATCTTTCCAGCCTCGGCGTCTCACCGCCCAAAGTTGAAATCATCGCCGCCGATGCTCGCGTCATCGCCTCCGCGTGGCGCACGCGCGAAGCCTATGTGCGGCGCGGCGACGCGATCATCGCCATCCACCTCGACACGAAAGCGGTCCGCGAAGTCACACAACTCCCCGCGCCGGCCCGCGTCCGCAGCGGCCAGTACGCGATCAACTGCGACGAAACGCTCCTCGTCGGCATCGCGCCCGATCCCGACGGCCAGACGATCCCACGCACGCCTCCCATGGGCGGCAGCGGCGGGACGCTCGAAGCCCAATGGGCCGCCGGTACGCCGAAAATGATCTACACCGTCGACCTCAAGACCGGCGCCTTCCGCGTCATCCACCGCGAAAACGACTGGACAAACCACCTCCAATGTTCGCCCACCGATCCGCTCCAAATTCTTTTCTGCCACGAGGGCCCATGGCACTTTAACGACCGCACGTGGACGATCCGCGCCGACGGTTCCTCGCCCGCCCGCCTCTTGCACGAGCGCACGATGAACATGGAGATCGAAGGCCACGAATTTTTTAGCCCAGACGGCAAACAAGTCTGGTACGATCTCCAGACGCCGCGCAGCACCGTGTTTTGGCTCGCGGGCGTCGATCTCACGACTGGCCACCGCACGTGGTACAATCTCCCGCGCCAAGAATGGTCCGTCCACTACAACGTCTCCCGCGACGGCAAACTGTTCGCCGGCGACGGCGGCGGTCCAGGCAGCGTCGCCACGCGCACCGGCGACGGCGAATTGCTCAACCCGCCCGGCAACGGTCAATGGATTTATCTCTTCCGCCCCGCGATGGTGCGCGGCAGCTCGTTCCGCGACAAAAAAGATCTCATCGACATCGGCACGTTCAAAAGCGAGCGCCTCGTCAACCTGGCCCGTCACAACTACAGCAAAGACACCGGCGTCGAGCCGAACCTCACATTCACGCCGGACGGCCGATGGATTATTTTCAGCGGCAATTTCGACACCAATCCTGACCGCGGCAAAAAAGCCCAGACGCACACCTACGCCGTCGAGATCGCTCCAGCGACGGCCGCCCAGCGCTAAGGCCTTGCTTTAGAGCGTATTCAAAAACGCCAGCATCGCACCACGATCCGCTCGTCCCTTTCTTGCCAAAAACATCCCAAGGGTCACGGTGTTCGGATGCTCCTCCCCAAGCACACCCTTCGCTCCGCGTGCCTCTGCGCCGCGTTTTTGTTAACCGCGTTAAATTCGCGCGCAGCCCAGAACCCTCCGGCTTCTACGCCCGCTCCGAGTGCGCCCCTTCTAGACAAATCCGGCAATCCCGCCGGTACGCACACTCTCGCCATCGGCGACGCGGCCCCCGATTTCGCTCTCCCCGGTATCGACGGCCGCGCGTATAAACTCTCTGACTTCGCCGGACCAGATGTGCTCATGGTCCTCTTCACCTCGAATCACTGCCCCACGTCGCACGGCATCGAAAAACGTCTCCAAAAACTTCGCGACGATCTCCGCGGTCGCAGCTTCGGCCTCGTCGCCATCAATCCCAACCACCCCGACGGCCTCAGCCTCGATGAACTCGGCTACGGCGAATACAACGACTCGTTCGCCGACATGAAACCCTACGCCGCCAGCCTCGGCTGGGATTTCCCGTACCTTTACGACGGCGACCAACAACTCATCGCCCGCGCCTACGGTTGTCTCGCAACGCCGCACGTCTTCATTTTCGATAAAACCCGCCGCCTGCGCTACGCCGGCCGCTTTGATGATTCGCGTTTCCCCCAGGAAGAAACCGTCAAATCGCCCGACGCCCGCAACGCCATCTTGGCCCTACTCGACGGTAAACCTGTACCTGTCGAACTCACCAAACCGCACGGCTGCTCCACCAAATGGCGTGAGAAAAAAGCCGCCCACGTCGTTCGCGAAACCAGTTGGACCCAAATCCCCGTCACTCTCGAGCGCATCGATGCGGCTGGCGTCGCCGCCCTACGCGCCAACCCCACGCCCAAGGTCCGCCTCGTCAACGTCTGGGCCACGTGGTGCGCCCCCTGCGTCGAAGAATTCCCCTCGCTCGTCGCGCTCTCGCGCCAATTCGACATGCGCGACTTCGAACTGATCACCATCTCGCTCGACGCGCTTAAAGACGAAGCGAAAGCCCAAGCCTTCCTGCAAAAACAAGGTGCCGGTCTCACCAAAAACGTCCAAGCCTCCGTGAAAAAAGAAGGCCGCACCACGAATCACTACCTATTCACCGGCGCCAATCAGGATACTCTTGTCGCCGCGCTCGATTCTGACTGGCCCGGGCCGTTGCCGCACACGGTGCTCATCGCGCCCAACGGCAAAATCCTCTGGCGCCACAACGGCGTGATCGACCACGCCACCGCCCGCGCCGCCATCGTAACTGCGCTTACGCCCTATTACGCGCCCACCCCGCCTACGCCCAAACCCGCCAAATCCGCCGCCAAGAAATAAATTCTGCTTCGTTTTCTCGCCCTTGCCTGCGTCCCCTTTTTGGGCGCAGGCTTTTTTTATGCCTAACCTCGTTCGCCCCTTCGTTGGTTTCCTTGCCCTCATGTCCATCGTCCAAGCCCAGCCCGCTCCCGCCGCCAATCCGCTCCTTTCCGTGAGCCCGCTGCCGCTGGCGTATCCACAGTTCGACAAAATCAAAGACGAGCACTACGAGCCCGCCTACGAACGCGGCATGACCGAGAACCTCGCCGAGGTCGCCGCCATCGCCACTAACACCGCGCCCGCCACGTTCGAAAATACCATCGTTGCCCTCGAGCGCTCCGGGCAACTCCTCGGCCGTGTGTCCCGGATTTTTTCCAACATCAACGGCTGCAACACCAACCCCGCCCTCCAAGCCGTCGAGAAAACCTTCGCCCCAAAACTCGCCGCGCACCGCGACGCCATTCTGCTCAACGCAGCGCTCTTCGCCCGCGTCCGCTCGCTGCATGAAGCCCGGACGGGCCTAAGCCTCGATCCCGAATCCGCCCGCCTCATCGACGAAACTTACAAATCCTTCGTCCGCGCCGGCGCCCGTCTTTCCGAGGCCGACAAAACCAAACTCAAAGCCCTCAACGCCGAAATCGCCTCCGCCGAGACCGCGTTTTCCCAAAACGTCCTAAAGGAGCGCACCGCCTCCGCCGTTTATTTCAATGACCGCGCCGCGCTTGCCGGTCTCTCGGAGGCCGAAATCACCGCCGCCGCCGAACTCGCTAAATCCTCCGGCCACGCGGGCCAATTCGCCCTCGCCCTCGTCAACACCAGCGGCCAACCCGCGCTCACGTCTCTCACGGATCGCACCAGCCGCGAGCTCATCTTGCGCGCCTCTCTCGCCCGCGGCAGCCGCGGCGGCGAATTCGATAACCGCGCCAACGTCGCCACCCTCGCCCGACTCCGCGCCGAGCGCGCCGCCCTCCTCGGCTACGCCACGCACGCCGACTACGTCCTCGAAGACCAGACCGCCAAAAACGTCGCCGCCGCCAAAGCTCTCCTCGCCCAACTCGCCCCGCCCGCCGTGGCCAACGCGCGCAAGGAAGCCGCGGACATCCAGCAGATCATTGACGCCGAATTCGCCGGCAAATCCAACCGGTTCACTACCGCAGCCTACGATTGGGATCTTTACTCCGAAAAAGTCCGCACCGCCCGCTACGCCTTCGACGAGTCCCAAGTGAAACCTTATTTCGAGCTCAACCATGTCCTCATCGACGGAGCTTTCTTCGCCGCCACGAAACTCTTCGGCATCACCTTCAAGGAGCGCACCAATCTGCCTGTTTACCGCCCCGAGGTCCGCGTGTTTGAGGTCTTCAATTCCAACGGCGCCACGCTTGCGCTCTTCATATTCGACGCCTACGCGCGTCCCTCCAAAAACGGTGGCGCCTGGATGAACGAATATGAATCGCAATCCACGCTACTCGGCACACACCCAGTCGTAGGCAACCACCTCAACATTCCTCAACCGCCAGCGGGCGAGCCCACGCTCCTAACCTTCGACGAAGTCACCACTCTGTTCCACGAATTTGGTCACGCCCTTCACGGCATGTTATCCGACGTGAAATACCCGCGCTTCAGCGGCACTAGCGTCCCGAGCGATTTCGTCGAATTTCCATCACAAGTAAATGAGATGTGGGCGGTCTGGCCCGAGATTCTTAAAAATTACGCCAAGCACTACAAAACCGGCGAACCGCTCCCGGCTAATTTGCTCACCAAGGTCCTCGATGCCCGCAAATTTAATCAAGGCTACGTTACCACCGAATACCTCGCCGCCGCGCTCCTTGATCTAACCTGGCACGGCCTAAAGCCCGACGAAGTTCCCGCCGCCGATGGCGTGCTCGCCTTCGAAGCCGCTGCCTTGAAAAAAGTCGGCCTCGATTTCGCCCCGGTTCCACCTCGCTACCGTTCAACGTATTTCTCCCACGTGTTTTCAGGCGGTTACTCCGCCGGCTACTATTCTTACATTTGGTCCGAAGTCCTCGACGCCACCACGGTAGAATGGTTCAAGCAAAACGGCGGCCTCACCCGCGCCAACGGCGACCGCTTCCGCCAAAAACTTCTCTCGCGCGGCGGCACCGCCGATGCCCTCGGCCTATTTCGCGACTTCACCGGCAGCGAACCCGACATAAAACCACTCCTGAACCGCCGGGGCCTAGATGCGCCCGCAACTGCATCGGTCCCTGTCGCTAATCCGCTGCTCACGCCGAGCCCACTGCCCTTCAATTTCCCTCCGTTTAATCTCATCAAAAACGAGCACTACCTACCCGCCTATGAAGCCGGCATGACTGAGAACCTAGCCGAGATTGCTGCCATAGCACAAAACCCCGCGCCGGCCACCTTCGAAAATACTATCGTGGCGCTCGAGCGCTCCGGTCGATTACTCGCCCGCGTCGCCACCGTCTTCGGCGGACTCTCCGGCGCCAACACCAACCCCGAGATGCAAAAAATTCAGCGTACGATGTCGCCTCGTCTGGCCGCGCATAGTGATGCGATCCGCCTGAACCTCGCACTCTTCGAGCGCATCGCGAGTCTCTATGCCGCTCGCACCACACTCGCGCTCGACCCCGAATCCGACCGGCTTCTGTGGCGCACTTATCAAGACTTCGTTCGCGCGGGTGCCAAACTTGCCGAGTCCGAGAAAGCCAAACTCCGCACGCTTAACTCCGAACTCGCCACACTCCAAACGACGTTCACCCAAAACGTCCTCAAAGAGCGCGATGCGTCCGGCGTTTTGTTCGATACTCGCGCCGAACTCGATGGCTTGAGCGACACCGCCATAGCCACGGCCGCCGCCGCCGCGAAAACCGCCGGCCATGATGGCAAGTTCCTCATCGCCCTCGTCAATACGAGCGGCCAACCGCCACTCACTGATCTCAAAAACCACGCCACCCGCGCCAAACTCATGGGGGCTTCGCTCGCTCGCGGCAGCCGCGGCGGCGATTACGACAACCGCGCCGTAGTTTCCGCAATCGCCAAGAAACGCGCGGCGCGCGCCGCCCTCCTCGGCTACGCGCACCACGCCGCTTACCAACTCGAAGAACAAACCGTTGGCAGCGTCGAAGTGTTAAATAAACTACTCGCCCAACTCGCCCCGCCCGCCGTCGCCAACGCCCGCAAAGAAGCCGCCGACATGCAAACCATGGTGGACGCGGAAAAAGGCGGCTTCTCCCTGGGCGCCGCCGATTGGGACCTATACAGCGAGAAAGTCCGAGCCGCCCGCTACGCTTTCGACGAATCCCAGCTGCGCCCCTACTACGAACTCAACCGCGTCTTGATCGACGGCGTCTTCTTCGCCGCGACCAAGCTTTACGGCATCACGTTCAAAGAGCGCCTCGATCTGCCTGTCTACGAGCCCACGGTGCGCACGTTTGACGTGTTCAACGCCGACGGCACTGCCCTCGCGATTTTCTTTTTCGACCCCTACGCCCGCTCCAATAAAAACGGGGGTGCTTGGGCCAACTCTTACTCGTCACAAAGCCACTTGCTCGGCACGCGCACAGTCATCGGCAACCACCTCAACATTGCCCAGCCGCCCGCCGGCCAACCCACGCTGCTCACGCACGACGAGGTGCGCACCGCCTTCCACGAATTCGGCCACGCCCTCCACGGCATGTTCTCCAACGTAAAATACCCGCGCTTCAGCGGCACGTCCGTCCCGCGCGACTTTGTTGAGTTTCCTTCGCAGGTGAACGAGATGTGGGCCAGCTGGCCGGAGATTCTCCAAAATTACGCGGAGCATTATCAAACGGGCGCGCCGCTCCCGGCCGAACTCTTAGCCAAGGTCCAAGCGGCCGCGAAGTTCAACCAAGGTTTCAAAACCACCGAATATCTCGCTGCCACGCTCCTCGACCAAGCCTGGCATCAAGTCAGCGCCGCCGAAATTCCCGAGGCTGATGGCGTCCTCGCCTTCGAAGCCGCCGCGCTGAAAAAATACGGAGTCGATTTTGCCGCGGTTCCGCCACGGTACCGCTCGACATATTTTTCGCACACGTTTTCGGGTGGCTACTCAGCAGGTTATTATTCCTACATTTGGTCTGAGGTCCTGGACGCCGACACCGTCGAATGGATCAAACAAAATGGCGGCCTCCAACGAGCCAACGGCGACCGCTTCCGCCAAAAACTTCTCTCGCGCGGCGGCACTGCCGATGCTCTCGGTCTCTTCCGTGATTTCACTGGTGGTGAGCCCGACATCAAACCGCTCCTCGTTCGCCGCGGTCTCGAGACACCCGCGCAAAAATAAAATTCCACCCTGAAATTGAGCGCGGCAGTCGCCTTATCGACGGCCCACTTAAGCACTCGGTTGCGTGCCGTGTCCGGCTGCCAGATGCGCGACCGAGATCCGACCGCCGTCGAGCGTGAACCCGCCGTCGAATGGATTGGTCGCCATGAACAGCGGCGTATCCAGATCTGCAAATTCAAACCCACCGAGTCCGGCGGCGAAACAAGCCGAGACGCTCATCGCCAAAATACTTTCGACGTTGCCGCCGATCATTAGGCCAAGTCCTGCCGCACGCGCCGCTTGCGCTAATTCGAGCGCGGCGAGAATACCGGATTTCATTAATTTGATATTCACCACGTGCGCCGCGCCCGTCGCCGCGAGCGCCCGCGCATCATCCGCCGTGCACGCACTTTCGTCGGCCGCGACCTTCCAACCTGATTCCTTGATCAACGCCGCCGCGCCCGCGAGATCATCCTTAGCGAGCCATTGTTCCAGCAACGCCGGGGTAATACCCGCCGCCTTCAAACCGCGTACCAACTCGCTCGCCGCCGCTCGACTCAGGCCGGCGTTGCCATCGAGAATCAACGGAGCATCTGGTGCTGCTGCTTGAATAGCCGCCACGCGCTCGAGGTCGCCCACCGGTCCGGTGGCGCCACCGACTTTGACTTTAATCATTCGGATACCACGCGCGCGGATCGCCCGCGCCGCTTTAGCCGCTTCCGCTACAGTGCCCGTGGTCACGGTCATATCCGTCTCAAGCGTAGTGCTCACTCCACCAAAAAACTTCCACATCGGTTCACCGCGATACCGCGTCCAAGCATCCAGCAAAGCCGTCTCCAACGCGCATTGCGCTGAACCACAACTCGCCCCACCACGTTGAAAAAATTCCGCCGCAAGCGCGCGCCAGTCGTTTCCGTCGCGTCCGGGCAGCCACGAGCGGGCGGCGTTGAGCGCCGCGAGCGCCATAGCCTGCGTCTCGCCGTTGTAGGGCGGCAGCGGCGCCGCTTCACCATAGCCGCGCGTGCCGTCGGCGAACTCGATGGTGACGAGCACGTTGTTGGCCATCGCCTGCGCGCCGCCAGAAATGCCAAACGGCACGTGCAACGGAATATCGAGGAGCGCCACCGTGCATGCACGGATCAAAGTCATTGAAATCATGAAAGTGAAAATCCTAACGAACTTGCCGGTAATGCAAGAGTGCGCGCGGCGCCACCCCGTGCACGGCCTTGAACGCGCGCGAAAAATGATACGGGTCGTCGAATCCTACGCGTTGCGCGGCTTCTTTCACGAGTCCGCCGTTTTCAATGAGAAACTCGGCCGCAATTGTCATTTTTCGTCGCAAGAGATATTGGTACGGGCTGGTGCCTTGATAACGCCGAAACCAGCGACACACGCTCGAAGCTTCCACGGCGGCGGCCTGCGCGATTTCCTCCAGCGTGCCCAAGCGCTCCGCCTGCGCATCAATCAAGGCCTTACAGCGCAAAAAAGCCTCACGCGCCGGCTCGATCGTCGGCGTAGCCTGCGTGGTCGTCGCTTCGATTTTTAACAACAACAATTCGCCGAGCGCCGCACAGATTGCCGTCGTGAGCGCACCTGTGCGTTGGCCTTCGCGGATGAGTTCTTCCAGCACGCTTGTAACTTCGGCTGGGACCGCCAACACGCGCACGGCTCCCGGCATCACGCCACAACGCTGTAACCTACCCACGACGCCGCGTCCGCTGATTGACACGAAATATTTTATCATCGGATCCTGCGCGTCCGCCCGCAGCGCGCAGTGGGTATTTGGCCCATAGGCAAACACCGTGCCGGGCCCCAGCGGATGTTCCTTGCCGTCGAGCGTCACCCAGCCTCGGCCGGAAACGACAAACTCCAACCCGTGAAAGGGAAAATATCGGCGCGCGAGCGCGTAATCCGGATTACATTGTTCTCGCCCGCCCATCACCAAGGTCAGCGCCTGCGTGCGCGACGGAGCCAAGTTAAGAAAAAAATAGCGCGCCCCCGTAACCTGTTTCGAGAGCAGCGCCTTGGCTTCTTGAGGGCCGATATTATCCATGTCGTTGCAACATTTATCCATTCTTTTAATGCGAGATCGAGTGCATTCTAGGGATTGAGTATCGCCGATTTTCTCTAGCCAACCTTACCCTCTGATTTTGTGGCCCACTATGAAAACTATCCTGCTAGTCGCCAACGGCGACCTCCGACAGTCCGCTAACCAAGTTTGCTGGCCCGCCCAACTCGCGATGGAGCAGGCGCTCACCGCCGCCCTGTCTCGGCTCGGTTACAAACTCATCCGCGCCCACGCCTACAAGCCAGAGCAGAAGCACGGCTTCATCAGCTCGCAAAAAGAAGGCATGGCGGTCTTCGCCACAATCGATCCGCACACACCGTTGATTGTCGCCGAAGCCGTGTGGCAATATTCCCATCATTTATTACCCGGACTCATCTCGCACCAAGCGCCAATTCTTACTGTCGCCAATTGGTCGGGCACGTGGCCCGGCCTCGTAGGCATGTTGAATCTCAACGGCTCCCTCACCAAGGCCGGCGTTCGTTACTCGACCCTTTGGAGCGAAGATTTCACCGATAAATATTTCATTAACGGTCTGAAGTCTTGGCTCTGCACCGGTCAGACCAAGCACCGCACCACACACGTCAAATCCCTAGTCCGAGCCACGGTTCCAACGAAAGCCCGGGCCGTCGCGAGGAAAATCGCTGCCGATCTACGCCAGCACAAATCTATCATGGGGGTCTTCGATGAAGGGTGCATGGGCATGTACAATGCGATCATCCCTGATGAACTGCTCTTTCCGACGGGAGTTTATAAAGAGCGGCTTTCCCAATCCGCCCTTTACTACGGCGCCACTCAAGTCACTGACGCCGAGGCACAAACGGTCTTTAATTGGCTCGTTAAAAAGGGCATGAAATTCCACTTCGGCACTGACGAAAAAACCGAGCTCACACTCGAGCAAGTTCTCTGGCAGTGCAAAACTTACATCGCCGCACTCCGCCTCGCTGACGAATTCGGCTGCGAGACGATCGGCATCCAATATCAACAGGGTCTAAAGGACCTCCTGCCCGCGAGTGATCTCATCGAGGGCCTCCTAAATAACAGCGATCGTCCGCCAGTGAAAAATGCAGCTGGAAAAATTATCCGCGCCGGCCAGCCGCTGACGCACTTTAAC
>Ga0114958_10002404_pt1 | contig 14047 bp, 18 predicted proteins | sample C_130208_EF_Meta_FD_89577 | JGI IMG/M metagenome (GOLD analysis project Ga0114958, IMG submission 89577) | Freshwater microbial communities from Lake Croche, Canada to study carbon cycling - C_130208_EF_MetaG | ecosystem: Environmental > Aquatic > Freshwater > Lake | place: Lake Croche, Canada... | reverse complement strand
TAGAAAGTGGTCGTTGTTTAGCGGCAGCCTTTAGAATTTTAACAGCAATTTCAACAACACACGATGAAGAAGAGAAAGATGATTTACTAAAGAAAATTCAAAACCAGGTGCGGGAATTGAATTTGCGTATACGAGAAGTCACAAATATAATAACTGCTCAGAATAAACAGATTGACACTTTAGTATCTCTAAAAGAAAATCTAAAGAAAAATTTATTTACCTTACAAGATAGTGAAGAAGTTGATATTCCACAGAAGCCAAAGAAGAGAAGATCTAATAAAGTCCATCAGGTATCGGAGGAGATTCATCACTAACAGTTAGAAAAGACCATGATGCACCTTTGGAAGCATTGGTCCATTCTCCAACACTTTCACTCGTGCACAAATGAAGAGTTAAAGAATCTGATGTATTCAATGTATTTAATAAATCTACTAAATTAATAAAACGGCTACGTACAGTATTTCCGACAATGCCATCAATCATTCCGTTGATATTTATATTTCTCCAAGACATCTGAAAAGAAATGAAATCAGTGCTACTAAATCCATTAATAAAACAAGTATAAGACCACTCATCAACGTAGCCAAGTGGTTTAATATCATTTAATCCATTATGTTGCTTTAGTCTATAATCTAAAGGTACATTTGTTGATGCAAGATAAGTTCCTCCACTTCTATTTTCAATTAAATATACAGTAGCCATCCTACTCTATCTAGATATCATCTTTCCGAATAACCATTAAAAATGATGGTGCATCACCTCTTTGAGCCCAAGCATCTTCTGCTTCAGAAGTTTCTAGCACAAGAATCAGATTACTTTCAGAAAATGGCAGAGCCTTATTAGTTGCCTTATCTTTATGAATAAGAAAATTTAGACCCCACATCCGTTTCATTAATCCCTTATGACCTTTACATGATTTGCAGCAGTACTTCCAAGCCCATTCAAATTGCAGAGCAGCAGCAGCATGAGCAAATCCTTCAACATGGGCGACACGAGTCCAGCCTCCGGGACAGACTGATGTTGCTTTTGCTCCACCTTTTATTTCACCATTATGTTGACGCAAACGATGATCTAAATCAACAGTTGCACCCACATAAGTTAGTCCTGTATTAGATACTAGTAAGTAAACATTCCAAGACATTTCTTAATACTATTAAAAATTTGACTTTAAACAAGATTGAAATTTAGAATTTAATGGAGTCCGTTGAAATTACCGAGACACAAGCAATAGAATCAATTATACTTGCTCCAAATCGCTATGTAATTGCAATTTATTACAAAGGCGATCCGTATCCAGAAAATGTACAAAGTGCGGGTGAACTAGTTGTAATTGATAATTATGGACAAGGATGGACAAGTATTGGAAGTCTAAAAGAAAATGAAAAAACATATTACTCTTTTACAAAAGTATTAGTTGAAGGCACAGAATATGCAGAACCTCTGCCAGAATCATGTATTCTTCTAGTAAAAAGTCTTATAAATAATTATTTAAGTAAACATGAAAAGAACGTTACACATAAAGCAAATTTTGGTGCTAGACCAGCAATAGACTATTCTTTCTTTACTGGATTAGCAGTAATTCAGAAGGTAGCAAAGGAAGTAAATGCGTTAAAAAATCAATCAATTCTAAAGTTTAGTGAAGCCAATCGTGTAGGATCTTTGAAGAATGCGTATGAAAGTGGATGTTAAATTAATTTAGAAAAAAAGATGGATCAAATTGATGCTTTTTACTTTATAAACCTGGACAAACGAACAGATAGATTGGAAGAAATTACAGGAGAATTAAGAAAAATGGAAATTCCTCCTGCAAAAGTGATGCGTGTAGCAGCATATGAACATAAGTTTGGTATACTTGGAAATGTAATAAGTCATATTTTTATAATAAAGCATTTTATTCAATCAGGAAAAAATCGTTGTCTTATCATGGAAGATGATTTTCAATTTACGGAAACAAAAGAAAAGACAAATGAAATTTTAACAAAAATTTTTAATAGTAAATATGAAATTGATTGTTTAATGTTGGCAGGAAATAGTAATTCTGTACTTATGAATCTAGAATGTGATGGTGCTCTTCAAAAAGTATTTTGGGCATCATGCACTGCAGGATATTGTATAACAAAAGAGTATGCTCCTTTACTTTTACATAATTTTCAAGAAGGTGCGGCAAAACTTGAAAAATGGATAACTGCTTTTAATGAGACAGAGACTTCATTTACATTAGATTTTTATTGGATTCATGAACAGGTTCGTTCTCAGTATTATTTTACAGTTCCCAAACTTGGAAGACAGAGTGGTTCAGCATCAGATATAACTTCTTCTTATAAACAAACAATGACTGTTTTATTTAAAAATAAATAAATTTTAAACATACAGAGGCGGCATTTTCTTTATATTTATATACATATTCTCAAAATCCAAGAAATTAGATTGTTTCTCAGCCAACAACAAATAAAGCCCAAAATACTTTGTCTTAGTAAAAGTTCTAAAATAAAGTTCACTATATTTCCTGCAAGTAATGGGAGGAGCAGCATTACCATGACTCTTATTCTGGTCATCTAAGGACCATTCATCCGGAATATCATTAGGAAACCAAGTATCATAGAAAGATTCTCTACTAGAATCATCGGTTAGATCATATGCAGAAGAAATGCGTTTCCAAAAGGGTGTTCCTTCTTTTAAAGCCGGATAGATGTTCCTAATCTCTTGCAATGAACACTGTTCCCGTAATCCAAGAATACCAGCAGATTCAATATCAAAGATTCGTCCGTTCCTTTTTCCTTGTTTCTGTAACCAAGAAGAAATAGAAAGCCGGTAATTAGGAATATCATCAATATCAGATTTCTTACAGATAATCTTCCGTTTATCACTTCTGCAAGAGATAATAAGACAGCAAGCGGCTAATGCTGGAAGTTTAAATTGTTCATAGGCAGAAAGATCTACCAAGGTTTGAATTGCTTTTCCAAGAATCTTTTTTTCCCGTTGTGAACCTCTAACAAGATTCTTCAGGTTCTGAAAATCTAAATTCCTTGAAAGATAATACCACATTCTATCACCCAAACCTCTGCATCCAGCATCTGACAGAATATGATGAATTTCTGTTTTCTTTTGTTCTGTAGCAGGTTTCTTAGTATATCCACCAGTAGGGTGTGTCCGCAAGCCGAGTGTTAGAGTACGAATCACATTACGTTCACCCTTTTGAATGGCAGCAATAAGGCGCAAAACAATCTGAATAATATTATCATCCACATCACAATCATAATCTGCATTTCGGATATCATAAATCAAAGCAACATCATAGGGACAAGCATACCAGATCCAACTCTTGAGAAGCACTTCTCCAAGAATCCATCCACATTCACTTGCAAGAATCTCTTCACACCAGAATAATGCCGTCTTTTTTTTTCCATTTACTAGACAAAAGATTAAAGAGGCTTTAACCTCCTCAAGACGATACAGATTACGAGTTAATTCCATGATGGCATTTACTTGTACCCTTTCTCTACCTATAAATAGTTTCAATTTTTACGTGTTCTGCTACGAGGCAATTTCTCTGCTTTCAAAGTCTGATTTCTAAAGATGATACGGATCATTCCATCTTTGAGTTTCTCAACAACCGCATTATATTTTTGCGTAAAGTCGCAAGGCGTCCCTGTACTTAATTCTTTTTTATTCCAATCAGGATATTTATCTCCCCAAGAAGGAAAAGTTTCACCTTGACCATCAGTCACATCAACTACAGACCAAATTGCATTATGATCTGATTCTGGCAGCAAATTTAAAACCTTATAATACGGAATTGCAAGAGTTTTTGTTGAAGGTAAGCGGTACAAGAAACGATCACATCTGCTGGGAATACGAAGAGGCTCCATACATCCATCCCATCTTCTTTGAATACCGGCTTTATACATTCCTGCATCAGATGTATCAGGACTTGCTTCAGTTCTACAAGATGTATTAGTTCCTTCCTTAAATTTGCAAGTAAACTTCTTTTCGGCAGGATCCATTGGTAATTCTTTCAAGAAAGGTATTTCAGGCATTAAGGCATTTAACTGATTCTTTCCTTGCATATCCATTCTGAAATTTAAATCACCTCCAACAAAGACAGAAGTTGTATCATCAATCAACTTAAGTTTTTCTATTTGTTTTAAGATACCTAGAAAACCCTTCTTACGAATAGCAAGACCAAGACCTTCTTGATTCTTATTCATTTGCAAATGCATATTAATGAATAACAAGACTGAATCTTGATATTTAATTTTAAGATAAACTGCTCCTTTAGTAATTCCTAATCCAAGAATACCAGTTGCTCCTAATCCCTTTTGTACTCCAGTTAGAAACTTATTCTTTAAAGAATTTTTACCTTTTGAAGATAATTGAATACGACCTCTTGCAAGAATTTCAACTGGCGCACCTCTTTTTGACCAAACGCGTAAAACAGCATTTTGTTTAGTTGTCATTTGATTTAGTGATTCTTTACCAACAATTGAATAATCTACTGCAGGAAACTTACTAACATCAAGAATTGATTGATTATCATATGCCGTTCCATAGGTTGAAGTACGAGCATCTTCTTGAGTCATTTCTACATGAATATCTGGATCATATGATTTAGTAACAAAGTCTATTTCCCGTGGAATTTTACTAGTGCTGGCAAGATTTAGACTAAGAAGACTTATCTTAACCATCCTATTAGTACTAGGCAAAAAAATTGAACCTTTAAGCAGTAACAGCAAAAATTGAAAGGTAGCAACAAAACTGTAAGAAATCAAAGATGCCTAAGAATTTGACTGGAGGTAATAAGGCGAAGAAGGGCGCTAATAAGGAGGGAAGCAAGTCTATCAAGAACAAGCGTCTTGTGGAGGATCTCCTTGATGATATCGCGAAGGGTGAAATCAACATTCTTGCAAAGGATGAGCGGATTGTTGTAGCAAAGGTGGATAAGAAGTTGGGACAGGGTCGTTTCTCAGTGTGGTTGGGTGGAGATCGTATTGTTCAGGCGACGATTCCTGGTAGAATGGGAAAGGGTCGTGGTGGAGCGATTTGGATTGATGTTGGAAATCTTGTCCGCGTTGATCTTGGAGATCCATCGGTACGAATGGATGCGATGATTGAGTGTGTCTTTTCTTCATCGCAGATCCAGCGTCTTAAGAAGATGCTTCCTGATATGGATGGTCGTTTCTTTATGGGTGTCATTGGTTCTTCTTCTGACGATGAGGATGGGATTGAGTTTGACCGAAGCGAAGATGCTCCTGCAGAGGGTGATGCAGATGTTGACGTGGATGCAATCTAAAGCATAAGTAGAATGCGTCTTCCTCGTATAGGCGATATTATTGCAATTCCATTCTTTCTATGGTTGGCACTATACTTTGCAAGAAAATCAAAAAAACAGAGTCTAACAAATGAAGAAAAACTATTATTCTTTTTTTGTGCTGGAGGTGCAGCAGCAGATATTATCTTTATACTTTTTTACTCAGATTGATTCATCTGAATCACTTTCTGCATTAGAATTCTTATCTTGACCTGAAGTTGCAATTTTATCCTCTTGGATCTTATTGAAGAGTAAAACAAGTTCTGTATTTAACTTTTCCTTTCGTACAACTTCATTCTGCAAGTATATTACAGTCAAAAGGCATACAAAGAAGATAATAAAGCATAGAAATATAATAATACGAGCATAATCTGCTAGAAGAAGATTATGCTTTGATTCATCCAAGATTTCAGTGATTTCCTGTCGCGGAAGACAAATTACAGTAAGATCGTACATTAGCAAAAAAATAAAAATAAAAAAGAGTCAAATTTTGTTTTTTTTGGATTTTTTGTTTTTTTATCTTTTTATTTGGTTTTTATCTAGAAATCATAGTCATCATCAATCTCGGGAATATAATCATCCTGTACTCCAGCATCTTCCTCTGCCCAAATCTTCTCCATCTTCTGCAAGCGGATCTGAAACTCAGTCTCCTGCGCCTCAAGAAGATCGAGCATATCAAGTTCATACTCCATCTGAGCATAATGCTCGAAGTATGCAGTCTGCTCATCAATAATCTCCTCAACATTCTCAACCTTCTCAACCTTGGGCATCTCAACCTTGGGATTCTCAACCTTGGGATTCTCAACTAGAGGCTTCTCAGAAGTAGGCATCTCAAGGATAGCACCTGAAGAAAGATCAAACAGTTGCTGGACAAACAGAAGGCGAAGATCAATATGTGACTGAAGAAGAGTCTTCTCAGCCTTTCGGCGCTCCTTTCCAGCCTTCCGGTCACTCTTCTTCTTCTGCTTAACCCGCTGATGGGAGCACATAGAGAACATTCCCAGCGCCTCAAAATTAGAATCGTAGAACATAGTTGCCATTGTATTGATTTCTTGAATGCCGCCAAAAAATAAATAAGGTATTTTTGTTTTTCAATTTTTTTTAAGAACCTTACTGAAGGATTGTAGATTGAAGACCGCGGTTATAATCCCAAGAATCCATATCAACAGGAGGAAGAGGAAGAGGAAGAGGAGCAGAAACAGTATTTACAGTAGGATTTACCTCTTCAGATAAATTAGTCGAATTATCAATAAGATCCATTGCAGCATCCTGTGTAATTTCATCACATCCTCCAGCAGTATCCTCAAAGGAGTCAAACTCCCCATCACAATAGAAAGATCCCTTCTTATGCAAATGCTTAATAACTTCAAGAGTAAAGTTCTTCCACTTGAAACTATCAATCTTACCCATCATATTCTTTGCCTTTGCAATAAACTCAGCATCATGTTCATCATTTGAAAGAAAGTAAGGATAGCACTCCTTCAAGATATTGGATACATTATTAATGAGCCCCTCTTCAACTACCCTCTTCCAATCATGCTTGTATGCATTTCGTGTCTCAAGAGCAATAACTAGAGACTTCAAATTAGGCTCCAGTTCCTTAATCTTCTTCAGAGCAATATCAGACTGATCCTTGTGATAAGTCCACTGTGCCTTATGGTAGGCAACAATTTCCTTCAACGCATTAACTGCACTTTCATTACTGAAATCCATATTATCTTATTCAATACACCCGCAAAAAATATGTTGGTTTTATTTTTCAAATTTTTTTTTATTCTTAAACTCCATATTTTAACCAACCTGTCGCTTCCGAATCTCATTTAGTTCAGTACGAAGTGCAAGAACCTCATTTGTAACAATAACAGGCCAAGCCTGTGAATCTGAGCCAATCTGATCACGAACCTTACGAAAAGCCTCCGAGCGAAACTTCTCCTGCTCAAGATAATGAGCAGTCTGAGAAGAAATCTGTCGCTCATACTCAAGTTCCTCCTCAGTCTCAGCCAGAGCCTCCTCAAGTTCAACCTCAGATCGCTTAAGACGCCGCATCTCAGACCAGCAAGAACATGCGGTGTAGGAAAACATAAAGAAGGTCATCCCTGCAAGAAGGTAGCCATAGAAGAGGGGATCCTTTGCAAGAGGGTGCATGTTCTTTAGAGCGTATACAGCAGTCTGATTAGCGGCTCGGAAAATCAACTCCTTCCAAGTCATTACATTCATTTCATTCATTTCATTATCATTGACAAAAGCGTAGTCCATTTTATTTCTTGTGCTCCCGCAATTTGCATGCCCAATAAAAATTTCAAATTTTTTTGATTTTATTAATAGTTTAGAAAGATCCCTCGTGGTCCTTCTTATGGCACTCAGAAGAGCAATACGTATGCTGGTAAGCCTCTGAATTTGTAACACTTTTCATACAATAGACGCATGGAATGCTCCGCGTAAGATAATCTGACCTAGCCTTATTAATCTTTGCACCAAGTGCTGGAGGACGACTTGTTGGATAATACTGCAAGTAAACATTCACTTCATAAATATGATGTGTGGCAGCAGTAATGATACGGTTCCTCTTCATGTAGACATGAAAGTTGGGACCAAAGTAGTGTGAAAGAAGAGGTAGAACATCAGACATTTTAAGAACATGACTAATCTTGTAAGATCTAAGAGAATGACCAATAGCCTCATTCACATATGAACCAAGAGAATCCTCCAAGGTAACCTCGGGATTATCTGCCCGCGGATTATTGCGCATATCAAACTTTTGACCAGGTTGCCGATAGAAAGTAACCTCTGTAGTGCTCCAAATTGGAATAACTGGCTCAAATCCACCAGCAATCTTTTGCTTTAGATCATCCTTAATTCTATCATTCAAAGAATACAGGATATCGGTAAAGAGCCTATCTCCAACATCAGTATTAAGATCTGCCCTTTCCTTTACCTCATTATTCTTCTTTACCATTTCACTGATTTCTGCAAGATCGCTAGTAGTAAAGAACGCCATTTTGTCCTCTGCCAACAACTCTACATTAAAAATATTTCAATTTTTTGTTTTTTTTCTTTCTGTTTTTTGTTTTCTTACCACGATTTCACACTGAATCGCTGTTTCATCTCATCAAAACTGTTACCCATCATCTGCCGCATCTTTTGCTCAGATAGACCCCTCTTTGCACCAAATGAAATTGGATTAGTCTTCCAGTGGAAATCATAGGGATGGACGCCAGCCAGACCTGCAAGAGTCCGAAGATTTGCGTCATAGTTTGTTGGCTTAAGATTCAATGCAACCATAAAAGCACGAACACGATGTGCAGACCATACAACATGGCGTCCATAACCCGGAGGGACAAACTTCTTCGTATTATACTCCTTACGACGAATCTTCTCCCAGTTATCGGGTGCTGCAGGAGGCTCTGCAGGAGCCTCTGTAGGAGGAAGTGCACCAGTGGCAGTAGGCTCTGCAGGAGGAGGCGGAGGAGCAGAGATAATAGGCGGAGGCGCCAAGACTGATGCCGGAGTCACAGGAACCTGACAGTACTCTGCAAGAATATCCTCAATCGCAGCAGCATGGTCGAGCCGATCATCCAAACGGTACATATTCTGCTTGAAGGCAGACCAAACAGAATCGGGCAGACCAGTTCCAAGAGGCTGACCATGCGTCATATTGTAGACACGCTCTACATCACCCTTTGTCAGAGCAAAGATAATCTCATCCGGATTACCAATGATTACACCGATTGCATTCATGGAAGACATTTTATTACAAAGTTGATAGATTGCTAGATACCCAATTACCATTGTGCATTAAAAAATATTTCAATTTTTTTTTGTTTTATTTTTATATCTTTTTCTTTTCTGTTTTAAAAGTTTACACCACATTCCAAGTTCCATCACCATCTACCATCGTGGAGGCAGCAGCGATCAGATCAGCAGGATTGATGCCCTCTGTCTCTGCTGCAGAGGTCGAAGCAGAAGGAGCAGGCTTAACCTTCTTAGCCGCCAGTCGGGCAGCCATCTTCTCTGCAAACTCAGCCTTGTGGATCTTTCGGCAAGGAACACATCGGCGCGGATCCTCCCAGCCCTGCTCCTTGAAGAACATCTGCTCTCCGTAGGTAAACTTGAAGTCCGTATTGCACTCCTTGCAAGTAATCATCTCAGGTGGAATGACCTTCTTCTTGGAGGCTCGGCACTCGTGACAGAGTGAAGGAGGATCATAACCCTGCTCCACATAGTGCATCTGCGCACCAATGCCAAAGTTAAAGTCCTTAGTACACTCTGTACAGTTCAGAACCATATGCTGGAACTGCTTGCGATACTCCCGACACTCATCACAACGAGTTGGCTCGGAAAGCTGTCGCTCAATAAACTTCTCCTGCTGACGAGCGGAGAAGTAGAAGGGGTATGAGCAGTCCTTGCACATGATCTCCTTATCATGGTAAAGACTAATAGACTCCTTTCCAGCCTGCTTCTTAGCCCATCGATCCTCCTTCTTCTTGTTGGCAGCAATCTCATGTGCTGCCTTGTGCTCAGCCTGTGCCTTCTCATCTTCAGCACCCTTATCAATAAGAGCAATCTGCTTCTTGATCTTGGCAATCTCTGCCTTAGAAACACAATTCTCCAGCTGGCCTACCAGCTGCTTGCGGATTACGGGATTATAAAAGCCGGACATTTTTGATTTCTTAGTTCACTAGTGCCAATAAAAATAAAGTTTTTTATAGGTTTCAATTTTTTACCCAAGTGTTTATTCTGACTCATCCGAATCTACATCTGGACTAGCAGGAGCAGTACGAACAGTTGTCACTACATATGGCGTATTATGAAAGACATGATTGTGTCCCCTCTTCCAACGCTCAAGACTCCAATTCCTACATTCGCCTACAACTTCTTCACTCTGAAGTTTATGCTTTCTGTAAGGAGCATCAAGTTTGCGTTCATGTACAAGAAATGATACCCAACGCTCTTTCAAGAAATCACCAGGAATTGCACGTGACAAACTATAGATAATATATCCAGTTGCAAAACCAGGATCAAACTGCTTCTTGCACTTAGGCATATTGGCTGGATGACGATGCTGGACTTCCTCATAGATGCTAAAGATCATATCTAACTTAGAGATAATCTTTGCCTTAATCTGATCTTCAGTTTCCCCCGCGCCTTCTAGAGGCATAGTAAGCATACTTGTTGCAGGGTTTGTTGCAGTTTCTGGTGTATTAATCTCATTCCATTGCTTTGTAATACGAGTTGGACCCCATGCAAGACCACCAATAATGGCACATGCAGATGCAAGCCATGTGCGCTTCTTATCAGTAATTTCACCATTGCTATTTTTCTCATCACAACGACGACCCCAGATAGTTTCGGCGCGATCATGAAATCCACTACCAGCTGTCATGAGAAGTTCCTTTGTCATCTTTACAAGAGGAGACCAATCATTCACTGCATGATACTTTTCACCAACAGAAAGAGCCTTGCCTTCTTGGTATCGCATGAAGAATTCAATTGCTTCCTTGTTAGAGTAACCCCAGTATGATTGAACAGGAATACGATACTTGAGAAAGTTATTCTTTTCATCAGCAGAAAGATCATCAAACTTGCGACTTTTCTTATCAGTCAAGACATTCTTCTTAAAATCTAGAAGAGCAGTTAAACGCTGCCTTCCATCTTCAAGACTCCACTTGATATCAATCTGACGGAGAAGAATCTGTGGAGTAGGATCATTGTCTATGACAGAAGATACATATACACTACGCATATACTGGGGCCAAGCAAGTTCCCTCTGCCAAGGAGGAATTTCAATTTCTCCACGTTCAAGCCATTCAGTAAGAGTTTTTACACTCATTTCCTTATTTTGCCTTCCCTTTACTTCTTCAAAGTTCTCAAAAGCCATTTTCAACCTTTCTGCAAGGTTTCATTAGTACCCCTTATTTTCAATTTTTTAGTAAACCAAATAGACAAAAAATAAGTTAATAATTTTTGTTTTTTTTTGTTTTTTTCCGGTTTTTACTCATCTGCAGGAAACTCCCTTCCCCAGTCATCGATCTCCCCAGCCTCGTGGCGGATAAAATCATCGGCAAACTTTTTAAGAGTACTTGCCATGCAAGAAGTGCAGATAAACTCAGACAGATCTTGTGCTTCCTTCTCGGTTAGATCTGCACATGTAAGATGGACCCAATGAAAGCAGTCATCGCACTGAACCATCGCAGAGTTATCACGTTCGCCACAAGAACAGTGCTTGATTCGCTTCTCATCACGGACAAGGAAGTCCTGCCACTGTCTCTTCTTGAGTTCAAAGAAGTCATAATTCTTCCAGTGCTTCTTATGAGCATCCATTCTTGCAACATTTGCCTTTATCGCTGAATTTTGTAGACTCTTATATTCCCGTGAATTCCAATATCCGTACTTATCATTCGGATTTTCCTCCGCCCATTTCTTCTGATAGGCAAAGACTAGAGCCCATGATGCAGTCTCATCAATATAAGCCTCCTCATGGATCTTCTTAGATTCCTTGAAGATCTGCTCTGCCTTAAACATTGCCTTCTCAGATCGCGATGACATTTCTTACAGATTTGATTACAGATTAGATTCTTTCAACCCAACCCATTCTAGCAGTAAAAATAATTCAATTTTTTTTATCTTGAAGTAAAATTTGAAACATGTGATTCTTTCTCTATTATACAGAAATGTCTAAGAATAAGTCTCCACTCCGCTATCCGGGTGGTAAAACTAGAGCAATTGCAATTCTAGAAAAATATGTAACGGATTATTATCCAACACGGAAACTTCTACTAAGTCCGTTTATTGGAGGAGGATCTTTTGAACTTTATCTTCAGAATAAGGGATATCATGTTAAGGCAAATGATCTTTTCAAACCTCTTTACACATTTTGGCAAATTCTTCAAGCAAATCCTGCAGGAATCCGAGATGGAGTAAAGGCAAAGATGCCAATTACAAAAGAAATCTTCAGTGAAATGAGAAAAAATATTCTAACAATTGAAGATCCACTGCAAGTTGCAATTGCGTATTATATAATAAATCGCTGTTCTTTTAGCGGATCCACATTCTGTGGAGGATTTTCTAAGGAATCATCTACAGGACGTCTTAATGAATCATGTATCGGAACAATGTTTGCCACAAGACTAACTAATGTAACATTTTCAAATATGGATTGTTGTGCTTTTCTTGATGCAAATCCAGAGACGGAGAATACTGTAATCTATGCAGATCCACCGTATTATATTACAACATATATTTATGGCAAAGATGGAGATATGCACGCTGCATTTGATCATGCTGGATTTGCAGAGAATATTAAGAAGCGGAAGGATTGGATTATAAGTTATAATGATTGTGAATATATTAGGAATCTCTATGCAGGATGTCGTTTCTTTACTGAAAAATGGTCGTACGGAATGAATGCAACAAAGAAATCCTCGGAAGTTATTATTCTGCCATCTGTGTCAACGGCACCAACAGAGTAATCTTTGGAGGCAACTTAGAATCCACCATCAGATCAAAGGGGGATGAAGGCTTCTTCTTAATAGTCATAGACCAAGTCACAGAAAGGCTAGCAGGCTTTCCATCTTTTGCAGATCCATGTTTTTTAACACGGATGCGAAATTCAATCGGGCATTCGAACAAAGGAACACCAAGACCTAGGGGATCTTCACCGGTATGGAAAAGTCCAAGCCCAATAACTTGAATATAATCTGATCCCTGTTTCTTATAGTATTTAGCAGCAGCCAATGGATCTGCACAAGGAATATGAATATCGGGAAAATTCCGTGCCTCAGAAAGTGGATCTTTAGATAGCCAAGGATCACTGCGATCACCTGTCAAGAACTTAGGAATTCTGCCTTCCCACAACAGTCCAGTCAGTCCGTTAAAAGATACATTCTTCTCCAAATCTGGCAATTGGATCTTTCCATCAATTAGAGACCGAGTAGATCGCTGTCCTGTCTCAAATGCTCCAGCACTCTTGATTTCAAATGCTGTCTTAATTTCTCCAACTTTAACGGGAATATCAGGTCCATGCCCCGATCCTGCAGTAGATTTCACACTAAAAGGATTACCATTCCAAGCAAGAGTTGCGATTCTTGCTGCTGCTGCATTTTCATTCGTCTTTCCACTGAGGGCTGCCATTGTAACATTACTGATTATAGTTTGCTAAATACTAATATTCAAATTTTTAAACAAAAAGAACCTTGTTAGGAAAGAAAATCTGCATTTTCTTTTAGTGCTGTCTAAGCAACAGTCTTCATTCGCCTTACACCCTCTTCACAGCACCAAGTGACAGCCTTTTTCATCCACTCATCGCCCAACTTTCCATCAAACCACATCCCCAAGATATTCCGCAGAGTGCGGTTCTTATCAATAGAGATCTGTTGGAAAGCCTTATACTTTGCCACATCCCTCTTTAGAAGGATCACAGAACCAGAAGATGAGTCTCTATCGATGACTGCACTTCCAAGAGACTCCTTAAGACCTGGCAAAACATCCTTTTCACCCTTCTTCAACTTCTTAGCCTCAGCCGCAGCAATCTGAGCCTTGATGATTCCGATAAGTTTATCGGCTGCAGCAAAATCATCTTGTGCCTCCTGCAGTAGACGGCGGCTATTTGTCAGATCCCAGTCATAAAGAGTGTGATCACCCTTCAGCAGATCAGTCTTCCACTTGATATCTGCATCACTGAGGAAGGACGCGCAAACACCCTCGTACTTGGGAAGAGGCTTCGTAGCCTCAATTGCATCT
>Ga0114958_10002403_pt1 | contig 14058 bp, 9 predicted proteins | sample C_130208_EF_Meta_FD_89577 | JGI IMG/M metagenome (GOLD analysis project Ga0114958, IMG submission 89577) | Freshwater microbial communities from Lake Croche, Canada to study carbon cycling - C_130208_EF_MetaG | ecosystem: Environmental > Aquatic > Freshwater > Lake | place: Lake Croche, Canada... | reverse complement strand
TGAGGATGTCGCCGCTGCCGTCGCAGATCAGGGCGACGTGCTTGGACTTGACGTAGTCGAGGGCGACGCAAAGGACCTTGCGGGCGCTGCCCGCGCGCTCGAAGACGGCGCGGACGGGGACGTTCTGATTGCGATAGACCGTCTGAAGGGGTCGGTCCTCGCGGATTCACATCTGCAAGCCGTGTCGCTCTGCGATGATCCTTTACTCGCCGTCGGATGGAACCCCGTTGGGGTTCGGAATCAACTCTTCCCCACCCAGGGTAGCCCGGATCCGGGCAACCCTGGGCTTTGGGACGAAACACCGATGGCGTAAGGAGATGAGACTCTTCGTTTCGTGGCGAGGTTCAGCCTCAAATTTCAAGTTCCAGACTCCGCAGACCTTGCCAGCAGGCGGGCGGCGGGAAAGCGGCAGCGGGTTGCGCGTGGTCCAGGGACTGAGCACCCTGGAGTGCGGTGGCAAACGCAGAGCGACACCGCTTTCAGATGCGAGGAGATCTGCATCTTTCGAGCGGGAAACAGTCCGTCTCGAACAACCGGTTTCCTCTTTGAGGGTCCGCGCGAGACGAACCGCACGGCCTTGATTATCCGACCTTTTGTCCCGCATGCCAAAGCGGCGTGGCGCTACGCTTCCCACCGCAGTCCAAGGTGGCGGTTACTTCGCGGCATAGCGCTCGGAGCGAGACGCTCCAGAGACGGACTGGAGTAGGATGCTCCAGCTACGGTGGGGGGCTCTCGGCTTTGCCTCGTCTCCGGTGCCTGTCTGAAGGGGTCGTGAAAGGGTCGGTCCTCGCGGATTCACATCTGTCAGGGTGTCGCTCTCCGTAGCGAGGGTCAGCGTAGCGAGGGCCAGTCCCGAAAATCAAGTGTTCCGGCCTTCGAAGACCTTGCCCGTAGACTTGCCGTGGAAGAGCAGGCTTTGATTTCAGCTCATCGGAGTCTACGATCTTGCACATTTCAGAGAGCGAAACGCCTATGGCTACCAGAAAGACTGAAGCGCTCCAGGTTCCTCGTGAGCCCTCCAGCAGCACCGCGCATCTGGATCTCTCCAAAGCGGTCAAGGTTTCCCTTCCGAATCTGAAGCCGACCACGGAGACCATTTCCCTGCGAATGCCGGCATCCCTGCTGGACGCCATCCGTTGCGAGGCGAACAAGCGTGGCGTGCCTTACCAGTCCCTGATCAAAATGGCGCTCGCGGATCATTTCACAGGTCAGTCCCACTGACCCGGACTCATCACGTGGCGAGGGCTATTCCTGAAAATCCAATTTCAAGCCTCTGAACACCTTGCCAGCAGACTGGCGGCGGGAAAGAGGCAGCAGGCTGTGTGCATTACGAAATTGCAGTTTGTCTGTCCCCATGAAGAATGATGCGTCCTAACAAGCCTTAAGGAGAGCGCGTAGCTGAGTAACGTGCGAATGCGTTCGCGTCTCCGCCTTTCAGCACGACGTTCGGATCAGCATGATTGGCAACCGGCCAGATGGATTTTTCCCCGTTTGCCCTAGCATAATAAGAGCGAGGATAGAACACCTCGTATTTGCCGCCACCCTCCACCACTCCCTTGCCAGCTCTCATGAGAAGCCTGCCAGAAGGCGCAATGACCGGCAATTCAAGGATGTTCGCCAGCCGGGCTCCAAATGAGGGGAATCCATCCGAGGTCAAGGAGCCTGTTCTGCAGCTATAGAGAACGACATATCGCGAGTTCATCAGCTTTTCGTTCAGCACTGGATCCTCACGCAGCACTTTCACCAGTTCCTTGGGAGTTAGCATTTTTCCCACCGGGCCTCTCTCATCGATCATGGCCGGCCCGAACGGGGCGTTGTTCACGCCATGGCCCATGATGGTAAATGCGCTTTCGTCATCCCATGCCAGATTGGGATTACTTTTCGGATTCAGACGCACCCGTTCGTTGTGAAGGCAGAAATCCACCCCGGCACCCGCCGGACTATGATTTGTATTTGAAAAAGACGGCAATGTATTTCCTGCCATGAATGACACTGGAACCGAGATATGACTCGATACACATCCCAGCAAACTCAAAGCCATGACAGCCACGCCGAGGCATTTGCGGACATCCGCAATCGCCGCCTTGGGGAAAACATCATTTTCAGCGCGCATAACCACCCGTCATTACGCCGACCGGATCCTTCCGAATCAACCCAAGCGCCCAAAATAATAGCCCATCTAATGCAACAGTTGCACTAGGAAGGATTCATGCAGTTTTTGCATTAATCGCCCATTGCCGCAAATGAGGTGAAAACCTGGCATCCTGCCTATCGCCTCCTCAAAGGAGCACACTGATATGAAACTTGTATTACCATCGCTGTTGATTGCGCTAGCCCTTCCGTCCATATCCCCGGCTGAAGTAAAACCCAACGCTCTGTTCTCCGACAATGCCATCCTTCAGTGTGGCGTGCCGGTTCCTGTCTGGGGTACGGCCAGTCCCGGCGAAGAAGTAATACCAAGGAGCTTTCGAATCTGGACTTTTCAACCGCAATCGAGCCATACGAGATAGACTCACACTTGATCCCCTTCGATTTGAGTCAAATGGACAGGATGCACATGGATGAAGAGGTTGATCAGATGGTCTAAAATCGAGAGGACTTTGGAATAACCGTTACATTTGGAAACCAGTCGAAGATGGCAAAGGCCGACGCGGCTGGGAAATGGCGGGTGAAACTCGATCCCATGCCCGCCTCCGCCGAGCCCCGCGTTCTCACGATTTCCTCGCCGAATCCAAAATCTGAAACCCAAAATCAAAAATCAGCCAACGTGCTTGTTGGCGAGGTCTGGGTCTGCTCGGGGCAATCCAGAATGGCATGGCCATTGAAGCAGGCGGGCAATTCAGCAACGGAGGCCCCGACCGCAAATTATCCCAAGCTGCGGATGTTCACCGTCACCCAGAAAATTCACATAGTTGTGCGTCCAGCCCGCGAGATAATCGAAGTAGCCCTCTTTCGTATTCGCCGCATCCTTGCGGTTCGTTAAAAAAGCGAAAGCGCCTCGCCACTCACCACCCTCGACGGCAGCGCGCACGCGCACTTGATAATGCTCCGATGCCGCGAGCCCCGGCACTGATGGATAGAGCATCAGCTTGTCAGCGGCGTTTGCCACTGTAAGTAAGGCGTGCAGTAGGCAGGCGCTTAGCGTGGTCAACGGTATATTCATCGCGCAACCTTCTGCTTCAGGAATTCCTCACGCGAGATGGATCCGTCCTTGTCGGAATCAAGCATTTCAAACCGGGCCTTGGCAGCATCTTTGGCTGAGGCTGTTGATAGAAATTCGTCCCAGCTCAGCTTGCCATCGTGATTGAGGTCGCGCGGGTCGAAGCGGGCCACCATTGTATCGGTGATCTTCGTCACAGGCGCGGCGGCCTTTTCAGTCACCCCTTTGGTGGTCTTGTTGCCATCGGCGTCCTCGCCAGTTTCGCCACCGAATCCCTCACCCTGCTTCACAAAATACTCGGCACGCGGGCCTTTGTGCTGGTCGAGAAGGGCTTGCAGCTTGGCCTTCGCCGCCTTTGCTAGATCATCAAGCGTGCCATCTGCAAGCGGGGATCTTTCAAGATCGTCCTTGGCGACGTTGTAGAACTTTCCGTCGGCATAGAGCTTGAAGTTCTGGTCGTGCGCAAACTCGAACTGTGCCGTTGGTCCGCCGCTCGGATTATACCAGACGTAGAGCCCGTCGCGCGGGTTGCCTTTTTCGCCGCGCAGTTGCGGGAGGAAACTGCGGCCGTCAATTTTCAATTCCGCTGGAACCGCCGTGCCTGTCGCATCGCAAATGGTCGGTAGAAAATCCGTGGTGTCGATCATGTCGGTGTTGATCTTACCGCTCGCGAAGTGGTTGGGCCAGTTGCCGATGCCTGGCACATGCGTGCCCCACATGGTGGACGTGCCCTTCCCGCCGACCACGTCGCGCCCCTTGAAGCGGGAGGGCGTGCCCTTGCCCGTGCCGTTGTCACCGAGGATGAGGATGAGCGTGTTGTCGCGCAGTTTCAGTTCTTCGAGCTTGGCGACGAGCTTGCCGATGAGCTTGTCCGTGTAGGCGACCATGTCGGGAAAATGACCGACTTTGTTCTGACCCTTTCCCTGCGCGGATTTTGACTCGAGATAATCCGGGCTGTCCGGCGTCGCGTCATAGGGGTCGTGCGTGAGCATCATCGGGTAGTAAAGAAAGAAAGGCACATCTTTCTTGCGGGTGATGAAATCGAGCGCGTAGTCGCTCACGATGTCGGGGCCGTACTCGTTTTTCGTGTAGTCGTACTGCTTGCCATTGATTTCGAGGCCGGGATTTTTGTAACGACCCGGACGGCGCGTAAGCTGCCAGAGCGCGTATTCGTCGAACCCGAAATGCCTCGGGCCTTCGAATTCGCCCTTGAGCTGCCACTTGCCCGTGATGCACGTTGCGTAGTCAGCGCCCTTGAGGAGGTTGCCAAACGTCTTCTGCGACGGATCGAGATGGCCGAAGTGCGTGTAGTTGAGTCGATTGCCAATTCCAGTCATTAACTGAGCGCGCGTCGGCGTGCAGACCGGTTGCGCATGGCATTGCTCGAAGCGCACACCCGTCGCGGCGAGTTGATCCATCACGGGCGTCTTGTAGCTTTCGCCACCATTGGCCGTGACGCATTCGTAACCAAAGTCGTCGATAAGAATGAGTACGACGTTCGGCTTGCGATCTGCGGCGTGAAGTGTGAGCAGTGGAGCGAACAGTAAAGTGCGAATGAGCAAGTGCTTCATGGTATAACAAGCGATTGGTGTGAGATCTCGAAAAACTATTTTGCCGATTCCTTCCCTTTGCCTTTCGCCTTTTTAGGCCTGGCGGTTCCATCATTCTTGGTTGGCATTGGAGCGTTGACTTCTTTCCGCCACGCGACGAGGCGGGCGTAGAGCTCCTTGGTCTTGTCAGGAAGATCCGCCGCGAGGTTTTTCGTTTCGCCAATATCGTCGTGTAGATTGTAGAGCTCGAGCTTCTCGTCCTCGAGATACTCCATGAGTTTCCAGTCACCCATTTGAATCAGGCTGACCGGTGTGGTGCGCCAGAGACCAAGGCCGTAACCGAGATAGCCCGGGAAGTGTTGGAAAATCGCGTCGCGCTGGAGCTTCGCTGCCGGGTCGCGGAAAAGTTTCACAAGACTCTCACCATCGAGCACCTGGCGTGGTTTGGGCGAGGAGCCGATTTCGAGGAAGGTCGGAAAGACATCCACGTGAGCGGTTGGCACTTCGCAGGTAGAGCCGGGCTTCGTGACGCCCGGCCAGCGGACGATAAACGGCTCGCGAGTGCCGCCTTCATAGAGGCTGCCCTTGCCACTGCGGAGCGGGGCGTTGTCGGTGATGCCGCCGCCGTCTTCGTCGTCGCCTTGGTTCTTCTTGGCCTCGCTCTCCTTGCCCGGCTCGCGGATGATGCCGTCGGCACGGTCGTAGCCGCCCACGCCGCCATTGTCGCTGGCGAAGATGAGCACGGTATTGTCAGCGAGTTTTAAATCATCGAGCGTCTTCATCACGCGGCCCACACTTTCGTCCACGCTGGCGATCATCGCGGCATAGATCGGACTATTGTGACCGCCGACCCCGGGTTTGGGTTTGAATTTCGCAATGAGATCGGGCTTCGCCTGAAACGGCGAGTGCACACCGAAGTGCGGGAGATAGAGAAAGAACGGTCCGTCCTTGTGGCGGGTGATGAAATCCACGGCTTTGTCAGTGAGAAAGTCGGCGAGGTATTGCCCTTGTGGGTAATCGGTCTTCGGGTTGGTCTTGAAATCAAAGTGGACGCCCATGCTCACAATGGCTTCGTCGAAGCCGCGCTTACCTGGATGAAACTCGCCATTCTCGCCAATGTGCCATTTGCCAAACATCCCCGTTGCGTAACCGCCAGCCTTGAGTTGCTTGGCGATGATGTCGCGGTCGAGTGGCAGTTCAGTGACATTGTCCACAGGCCGCAGAGGGCGCGAACTCCAGTCGAATCGACCAATACCCCCCACGGTGTACATGCCGGTCCGAGCGCCATATTGACCGCTCATCAATGCTGCGCGGGTTGGAGTGCAATTCTGGCAATGGTGATGGCTCAGCATTTTCATGCCCTGCGTGGCGAGCCGATCAATGTTAGGAGTTTCGTAGTATTTGCTGCCGTAGGTCGCAGTGTCGGTCCATCCGAGGTCATCCGCCAGGATGAATATGATGTTGGGCTTCGCCGTCTCCGCCGTCGCCGAATGTGGAAGGATGAATACACAAGGAACAAATATGCGGATGATGGAATGTATCATGTCTGATAGGAGTTTCTCATTGACGCACTTCCTTCACATGCAGCACTCCGCGCATGACCAGGTGGTGTCCTGGGAAAGAGCAGAGATAGGGATAATCGCCCGGGTTTACTGGTGAAGTGAACTCGATGACTTCCTCCTGGCCGTGGTCGATCAGCTTGGTGTGCCAGATGATGTTCTTGTTGTCAGGGATGAAACCGTTCTCGAAACCCTTGGCACCCATGACCATCGCCTGATTGCCAATCTCGTCCGCCTTTCCGGGCTGCACCATCATGAGGTTGTGCGGCATGAAGTCGAGGTTGGCGAAAGTGATTTTCACCTTCTTGCCCGCCTTCACGGTGAGTTCCTTCACGTCATACATCAAACGCTCGGGCACGGTGGCGATGCGGATGGTGGTGAGATCCGCGGTGTCGCTGAGGATGCCGGATTTCTGGGCTTTCTCCTCGACCTCGTCGGCGATGACGCCGCCGTGCATGGTGGACTCCACGTTGGTCCAGAAATGGTTCACGGTCTTCGCCGCAATCTGCGCGTGCGGCTCCGGTGATTGCAACAATTGAGTGAGCAGTTCCACGCTGCGGACATTGTGCTGCTGGAACACCCACAGAGCTTCGAGCAAGGGGTGGGCGTCTTCCCTCTTGTTAGGGTCGAACTGCTTGATCCACTCCCTTGTGGCGGCAATGACGTCCTTGGTGTCGCGCGCGCTGAGCTCGACGCGCGTGCGCTGTCGAACGCCGTCCGTCGGGTGCTTCAAGTTCTCCAACAGTACCGGAATCGGCTGACCGGCAATGGCGACGGGCTTCTGTAACGGACGTCCTGTCGCGATCATCCGGTAGATGCGGCCATGCTGGTGATCGCGACTCGGATCGCGCACGTTGTGCTGCATGTGCCCGATGATGGCGTTCTGCCAGTCGGAGATGTAAAGCGCGCCATCCGCACCAAAGATGGCATCCGATGGGCGGAAGTTCTTGTCGCCACTCATCAGCAGTCCGCGCGACGTATCTTCGGTCTTACTGCCGCCGGAATTGGTCGTCTTGACGGTGAGTTGATCGCCGTCAGGTTCGCCCCAAACCACACCCGTCTGCGGATTGCGATCGAGGTGGTACTGCTTGATCCCGAGGAAGCCAATGACGTTGCAGACTAGGAAATCGCCCTGCATGGCATCCGGGAACTGCGTGCTGGAAACAATCTCACAGGCCGGGACGGGACGCACTTCCTTTTTGAGAAGCCCGAACATTTTGAATCCCTTGCCTTCAGGCCGCACCTGGAAGGCGGTGCCGCCAGTGCCGTTCATGGCGTATTGATAACCCCAGAAATCGAAGGCCGTTCCATGTGGGTTGGGACTGTTGCCCGCGTGCATGGAGATGGTGAATCGGCGCGGGTCAAAGCGATACATCGCGCTCGTCGTGGTCTGCAACGAAGTTCCCCAGGGGTGCTCGTAGTTGTGTTGCATGAAGATGCCGCTCTGCCAGTAAATGCCGCCGTCCGGGCCATAGATGAGATTGTTCGCCGCGTGGTGCGTGTCAGACGTATCAAGCCCTTGCAGCATGACGGTGCGGACATCCGCCTTGTCATCTCCATTCGTGTCCTTGAGATAGAGCAGTTCATTCATGCAGGTGACGATCACCCCGCCGTTCCAGAATTCGAAACCGAGTGGATTCTGTACCTTCGCGAACTCGGTGACCCGATCCGCTTTTCCGTCATTGTTATCGTCGTGGAAAAGGAGGAGCGCGTCACTCATGGGTTTGAGCGGTTCCCATTTCGGATACGTCTGCCACACGGCGGCCCAAAGGCGGCCCTTGGCATCCACCTGCATCTGCACGGGATTCACCAACTGCGGGAAATGCGATTCATCTGCGAATAGATTCACGGCAAAGCCTTTCGCGACTGCCATTTGTTGAATGCCTTCCTCGCCGCTGAGGTAATGCAACACGCCATCCTTCATGGCATTGGCACCTTTGCCATCACCACCGACGTTGGAAATCACCGGCAGGGGTTTCGGTACGTTGCTGTCGTCCACGGGAGCGTCCTGACCGCGCGCCCTGGCCCAGATGCGCTTGTCGCGGTTCGCAGTCATGACATCGAGCATCAACAACTCGTGCTGCAGCACGTCGGCATTGGTTTGGTTGCTCACAAAGCTGAGCTTTGCACGTGAGCCCCAGATGTCGTTGCCGTCCGAGGCGCGGTAGCGGTTATGCCAGATTGTGCTCTTGTCGACCACGGCCGCGCGTAAAGGCTCCATTGCGGGCGTGGAACTCACCTTCCTGCTCATCAGAGCGGTTGCGATCACCTCGGCCAACTGTCTGTTGCCTTCATCGCTGAGATGCGCGCCGTTGATGGTGAGCGGTGACTTCGCGGCCTTGAAAAGTTCCATAGATGGATGAAACAAATCCACGTACGAGACGCCGGCTTCCTTCGCGGCGGCTTCGGTGGCCTTGGTGTAGGCCTCAAGCTGCACGTTGTGGGCCTTGCCGTCGGGCAAGTTTGGACTGTGGGTGTCCTCATGCGCGATGGGACTGAAAAGCACGATGCGTGGGAAAGTGGTGCCGTTAGCCTTCGATCCGCGAGTCTTTCCAACAAACTCCACCAGCGTTCTGCGATAATCATCGGCCTTCCCCACACCGTCGAAAGATTCGTTGTAGCCGAAAAAAGCAAACACCACGTCGGCCTTCACTTGACGCAGGTAGTCGGTGATCGAGACCTGGCCTTTGCTGCGCGGAAACGAATCGGGTCGGTCGCCACTGGCGCTCATGTTGCGGAAGCGCACTTCCTGCCCGACCAACTGGGTCTGGAGCAGCGTCTCCATCCAGCCGTCGTGCTGCATCCGATCTGACAGACCGTTGCCAAGAATCGCCACCACGTCTCCCTTCTTGAAGGCAAACGACATTGGATCGTGATAACCAGCAGGCACTTCAGCGAGTGTCGGCGCGGCTTGTGCCTCGGGTTCTGATCGCTTCTTGTTCTTGTTGTCCTGAGCGGCAGCGTCCGGCGGCGGCGTTTGTTTATCTATTTTCTTCTCGTCCTTGACGTCTGCGACTGGCGTTGGCCCGGCGCGGGATAGCGTGGTGCCCACGATGGCAAGCGAGAATAATGCGAGTTTAATCAAATTCATAACTGGAGTGTGGTGGGATTGAGTTTTATGGGATTGAATTGAGAAGGTTCATTCTTCTACATTGCTGCCTTTTTTCCGAATTTGAATAAGAGAATCGTTGGTCTGCTTCGTGCCTGGAGTGCTGCGGCCATCGGCAACGTACTTTTCCAGCAATGCGGTTAGACCCGTGACAATTTTCGGGTGGGTCTTGTATTCGTTCTCAAGTTCACCCATGTCCTTTGCCATATCGTAAAGTTGCGTCGGAGAACCGTCGCCACCCTTGCTCCAGCCTGCGCTGCCGCTGCAGAGTTCCAGCTTCCACTGGCCTTGCCGGATGGCAAATCCGCCGCTGATGGAGTGGTGGACAACCGCTTCGTGCAACGGTTTATCAGCCTTTCCCAGCAGCGCGGGCAGGATGCTCACGCTGTCTTCGCCCGCATTGTCCGGCAGCTTCGCGCCAACGATCTCGGCGCAAGTCGCCATCAGGTCGGTGAGACAGATGAGTTGATCGCTCCGCGTGCCGGGCTTGATGCGGTCCGGCCAGCGCGCGATGAAAGGAATCCGGTGACCACCATCCCAGATGTCCGCTTTGTGTCCGCGGCGGAGCTCGCTGGGGAAGTGACCTTGTTTCTCCAATTCCGTGATGCCAGCGGCTGGAGAGCAGCCGTTGTCGCTGGTCAGGATCACCAAGGTACTGCCCGCGATGCCATTCTTCTCCAAGGTCGCAACTACCTCGCCGACCGCCCAGTCGGTTTCCATGACGAAGTCGCCGTAGGCTCCGAGGCCACTTTTGCCCTGCCATTCCTTGGTCGGCACGATCGGCGTGTGGGGGGAATTCAGCGGCAGATAGAGAAAGAACGGCTTGCCCGCCTTGGCCTGCGCGCCGATGTGCTCGACCGCCTTGCGCGTGAGCGTCGGCAGCACATCCACCGCCTCGAATCCCGGTGCCGCCGCACCTTTGCGCTGGAACTTTTTCTCAGCCGTGGGCGCTTCCGTGAAACGATTGTTCTCGATGAAGGCGAACGGCGGCATGTCCAGCGACGCGCTGATGCCGAAGTAATAATCGAAGCCGCGTGTCGTCGGACCATCGCCGACTGGCGCGGACGGATTCTCCCTGGCAACATCCATCCCGAGATGCCATTTGCCGATGCAGGCCGTCGTGTAGCCTTTCTGCTTGAGGAGGGCGGGCACCGTGAGCCGGTCTGCGGCAATCAACGGTTCACTGTAACCATTCAACACTCCGTTCTGCAGATGCGTGCGCCAGTTGTAGCGGCCCGTCATGATGCCATAGCGCGTCGGGGTGCAGACCGCCGAACTGCTGTGCGCCTCCGTGAAGATCATGCCCGCTGCCGCGAGCCGGTCGAGGTTGGGAGTGGCGATCTTGCTTCGCTCTCCACCGAGGCAATGCACATCGCCATAGCCGAGATCATCGCAGAGGATATAGACGATGTTGGGCTCAGTGTTAGCCGAGCAGATCGGGCTTATCGCCAAGAGACAGGCGATCCAAAGTGAAAGTTTTTTTTTCATTTTTCGTTTTTGTCCGATGTCGGTCAGTCAAACGAAGCGTCCGCCGCAAGCGCCATCTCCCGCGCCCGTTCGGCCTCCGATTTTATTGAGGCTCCCGCCTTCTTGTCTTTCTTGTTTCGCTTGCCTTTGTTCTCGCCGGTGACCGAGAGGTCGAAGTCATTCTTCTGTGCGATGCCGGGCGTGCTACGTCCATTGGCGATATAGCCTTGCATGAGCGCCATCATTCTTGTGGCGACCTCGCCATTCGCCGCCAGGACATCCTTCGTTTCGCTCAAATCGGTTTGCAGGTTGTAAAGCTCGCGGCTGTCATTTTTCTTAAAGATGAGCTTCCAGGGTCCCTGGCGGATCGCGAGGTCACCGGAGTCGGACTGATGCACGGTTGCCTCGCGCGTGCCGTTCGTTGCAGTGCCGAGGAGTTCGGGAATGAGGCTCACGCTGTCCTCACCCGCATTGTCGGGTATTTTCGAACCGGTAATTTCAGCGGTGGTGGCCATGAGGTCATTGAGGCAGATGGTGTGATCATTGACCGACCCTGCTTTCACCTTGCCGGGCCAGCGGACGATGAACGGCACGCGATGACCGCCTTCGTAGATGCTGCGCTTGGATTCGCGGAGAGGCTCGTAGGCACGATGTTCCGCGCCGTTGTCGCTGGTGGCGATGATGAGCGTGTTGTCAGCCAAATGATTGCGCTCCAGGGCTTCGAGGATTTTTCCCAGGAAGGCATCACCCTCGCATAGCCAGTCACCATACTTCGGATCCTTCTTCACGACATCCTGTGCACCGCTCTTCCCGGCGAACTCGTCCGATGGCACGATCGGCTCATGCGGGATGCCCAGCGGGTAGTAGAGAAAGAACGGCTCGTCGGTCTTGCGCTGATCCAACCACTCGACCGCCTTCTTGAGCATGAGCGGTTGGTTTTCGACCGGCTCCACGTGAGCGACGACGTGATCCTGCTCGACGATCGTGCCGATGTTGCGCGCATGGGTGAAGCCATAGAAATAGTCGAAGCCGAGCGCGTTCGGGCCGCCGGTCATTTTCGCGCCGATGGGCACCTCCTTCTCGCTTCCCGGCTTGTCGTCCACCCAATCCATGCCGAGGTGCCACTTGCCGATGCACGCGGTCGCATACCCCTGCTGCTTGAGCAGCGACGCCACGGTCGGACGGCCTGGTGGAATGATCGGCTTCGAAAACGTGGTCAGGACTCCGAACTGCCCGATGCGCGAGGGATAGCGCCCGGTCATCACGCCGTAGCGGGTCGGAGTGCAGACGGCAGCGGCGGTATGCGCATCGGTGAAGTGCATTCCCTGGGTCGCCAACTTGTCGAGGTTTGGCGTGCGCAAGGCCGACTTGGCATTGTAGCTCTGCGGCTGGCCATAGCCCATGTCATCGAACAGAACGAAGATGATGTTGGGCTTGGTTGTTGCTGCTGCGGCGTGGAGCGGAATGAAGGATGAGAGCCAAGATATGGCGAGAAGCGCGTGTTTCATGGCGTGGATTCTTTGGTGGAATGCTGAGCATGGCCATCGGCAATGGGAAGAACGGTCTTTGGTGCGGATTCATTCGGCACGGCCGCATCCCGACAGACCAAGGGCCTCCGTGCTTCGGGCCGGGCCCCCATGCTTGCTTTCAGGGTTTGCCCGCCGTGCTCACCGTAAACGGCACGGCCCAGCGGTTGGAGGACTTGATCGAACATGTGATCGCTGTTCCAGATGGGCTTCACGGCGTTCGGCGCCAAGGAGATAGCGGCGAGACGGACCGTGCATAGATCGGATGGGGGAGTGAGAGTGAAGCGGAATTGCCTCCTAGTGGAGTAAACCCTGCCGGCGCCAGGATTACGCGAAGATTACGGACGGAAACTTTACCAGCCGCTTGCAGCTCGTGTCGGGGAGTGGCGCCGTCGGGCTGCATTTGATCAATCGGCGGATGTAGACAGCGCTTTTTCTGTTTCCCTCGTCGCCCGGGGTGGCTACATCCTGCGGTGGGAACTACCTCGCACATTCCGGTTTCCCAACCCGTTACGCCCATGTGGAAAGGCCGCTTCGCCCAAGATACCTCCTCGCTCGTCCAGCAATTCGGTGAGTCGATCTCCTACGACTGGCGCTTGTTCCCGCACGACATCGCGGGATCGATCGCCCATGCCCGCGCGCAGAGGGTCGCCGGGCTGCTGACGGAGGAGGAGTTCAGCGCTATCGAAACCGGGCTGCTCGGAATCAAGGCCGACATCGAAGCCGGAAAATTCGAGTTCAAGACCTCGCTGGAGGACATCCACATGAACATCGAGGCCGAACTGACGAAGCGGATCGGCCCTGCGGGCGCGAAGCTCCACACCGCGCGCTCGCGCAACGATCAGGTCGCGACGGACACCCGCCTTTACTCCCGTCACGAAGCCGGTGAGCTGATCACCGCGCTTTCCCTGATACAGTCGGCCCTGGTCGGTCAGGCAGAAACGCACGCCGCGACCGTCGTCCCGGGCTACACCCACCTCCAGCGCGGCCAACCTGTCACGGTCGGACACCACCTGCTCGCTTACGTCGAGATGCTGGAGCGCGACAAGTCCCGCCTCGCTGATGCCGCCAAGCGCCTCAACGTTTCCCCGCTCGGCTCGGGCGCACTGGCGGGTTCCACCATCAACCTCGATCGCCACGCGATCGCCGCCGAGCTCGGCTTCGATGGCGTTACGACCAACTCGATGGACGCCATCGCCGACCGCGACTACATCGCCGAGATCCTCTTCGCGGTCTCGCTCTGCGGCATCCATCTTTCGCGCCTGAGTGAGGACCTGATCCTCTGGTGCTCGGCGGAGTTCGGCTTCGTGACGCTTTCCGACGCCCACACCACCGGATCGTCGTTGATGCCGCAGAAGAAGAATCCGGATGTTTGCGAACTGACGCGTGGCAAGACCGGTCGCCTCGTCGGCAATTTGATGAACCTCCTCGTCGCCGTAAAGGGTCTGCCGCTGACGTACAATCGCGACCTCCAGGAGGACAAGCCGCCGCTGTTTGATTCGATCGACACCTTGAAGATGATCCTCGCTGTCAATACCGAGATGATCGCCGCGATGGAGATCCGCACCGAACGCTGCAAGGCCGCCGCCAGTGACCCGATGCTGCTCGCCACCGATCTGGCCGACTGGCTGGTGAAACAGGGCGTGCCGTTCCGTCATGCCCACGAGCTCGTCGGCAAGGCCGTGGC
>Ga0114958_10002402_pt1 | contig 14059 bp, 8 predicted proteins | sample C_130208_EF_Meta_FD_89577 | JGI IMG/M metagenome (GOLD analysis project Ga0114958, IMG submission 89577) | Freshwater microbial communities from Lake Croche, Canada to study carbon cycling - C_130208_EF_MetaG | ecosystem: Environmental > Aquatic > Freshwater > Lake | place: Lake Croche, Canada... | reverse complement strand
TTTAGGGATATCTAGAATTTCCTGCTTACTGATTTGAAATTCTTCTGACATTTCCGCATTGATGGTTTGGGTTGCTTGGTCGATGTCTACAGTAGAAAGTGTTTCGGTTGCTGGGACAAGTGCTAACTTCTTGCCCAACTTCTTTACCTTTTCCTTTGGTTCTTTCGTTTTTTCCTTCGTTTCCTTCGTTTCTTTTGTTTTTTCCTTCGTTTCTTTCGTTTTAGAAGAGGATGGTGAGACCGCAGCCTCGGCAATTTCCGCGGAATCCCGTTTTTCATTCTCTGTCTCTACTGGGTCTTTGTGCATAAACATCGCAGTTATCTTTTCCGCATTCTCGTTACTGACCTTCTTGTAAATAAAGTACCTGTTTAGAAAAGAGATGGTCTTTTCATTTGGCGTCATGTTTAGCGCAGAATTAAATTCGGTTGCTTTAAATCGGTCATAAGCGGATTCCAAAGTCATCGCGTTAAACAACTCTTGAAACATTCCAGACCCTTCATTGAACCCCAGTGTTTTAGATTCACTCTTGCTTAACAATCGGAACCCATAAGTCTCCAATATTCGTGTCAAGTAAGAGTAATTTACCAGATATTCATGAAACGACTTGTTGATCGACTCTTGGAACACATTGATCTTGTACCCTAGACAACTATCTTCTGCAGCGAACGCAGTCTCGCTATATTCTTTGGTTATTTCCCACATCTTTCTTTCATTTTGGGCATTGATCGCGATGCTTTCTCCTGGAGGGGTGCGCTTCAACTTATTAAACAATGTTTCGCCATCATAACTAGTGCCAATAAAATATCCTCCTACTTTGGTGCACTCGGACACATTCTGAATGAACCCAAAGAAAGTCTCTTTGTTCTCGAAGAAGTAGTGGATCGCAAATTGACACGATGTGACATTGAACCCATTCGCGCCTCGTGCAAATTGTCTTGCCACCCCTTTGCCCAACTTCTGCACATTCTTTTCGCCATGCCCAAAGACTGCACGCGATATTTCTGCCCCCTTTTCGCTATACATTGCTTCGCCCGATCGTATATTTAGTGCACTGTTTCCATGTACAAACAACGCATGAGGAATTTGTTTATATTGTTTTCGACTATTCAAGTAACGGGCACATGCCCCATTCACCTTGTTCTCCAAGTTCTGTTGCGAGACATCGATACCATATACAAAAGATAGATCCGAATCAATCCATTTAGAAAGATCTCCTGCTTTACCACAGGCCAAATCAATCAAGGTGTCGCCTGGTTTGCTTACAGCACTGATCAACCTCTTTTTCACATAGATGTTGTGAAAATCTCGTAGACCTCTTGTGGTAGTTACGCTAGTAGTCGAGTTGTAGTATACCTCGTCATCCACAATCTCTTCCGGGACATTTTCGCCAGTAGAAATCATCTCTACTGTAATGGGGTTATGGATAGACTCCCAATTGCTGTTGGCGGTCTTGTAGGAGTTACCATACTCTTTGGCACCATTGCGGAGCTCGCCCGTTTTGTCATGACGCACTCTTAGCGGAACCCATCGCCATTCGGTTTCCTTATCTAAATCGCTTTGAGACTCGTAACTAAACTCGACAATCATGTTGTCATCGAACACCTCTCCTTCTTTGGTAAACATTTGAAACACGTCGTTCTCGTCTTTTTGCAAGAGCAGTTTGCATATTCCTGCATTGGGGTCATATGGAGTAGTAGGGTAGAACTGCTTGGGCGCATATACCTGTTTCATATCTTCGATAAACTTGGGCATTTTGTCGTCAATAATATCTTGACTAGGGTTTAAGTAAATATCATTGCGCTCGTCCATACCACATCGCAAGATCATTGTCTTGTATTGATTTGATTGCGAATCTTTGCTGGTATTTAACCCTCCTTCATAAATGGTAGATACCTTGTCTTCCCCAGAAGGTGTTTTGATAACACTAACTAAAAAGTCGATGGTATTGTACTCAGGTGGTTTCCATTTAAACGCGGCTTCCCATGTACCGCGGCCATTTTTCACAACCCCTCCCTTTTCATAAGTACCTACTGCGAGACCCACCGGGGTGAAAATGAGACCATCTGTTTCGTATTCGAAACCACCTTCTTGAATATTGTTAAGAAGGTCGTTGCACCCATCGAAAATAGATGCGTCGGGACTTAGAGGGAGGAATCTCTTGCAAATCACTTTAATAGGCGAGACTAGTTCTGCATCGACCACCGGTTTTAATTGTAGCGCGGAGACCACGTTAGACATGATCCGGTATCTTGATTTATTTGGGTCTTCTTGACCGGTGGCAATGAAATAATTACGGCGCACATCGATTTTGTTCACAAAGTAGACATCAAATGCAGCAAAGGTATTATAAAACTTCTTATGCTTGTCTCGCAAAATTAATTCTCCATCTAATATTGTGTTAAAGAGCGCTTTCTCTTCTACTTTGGCACCAGTAAATATCACTTTCATCGAGACAGTAATCAAGTAGACTTTTCCAGTAGAAGAGATATACATCAGAGCGCGAGACCCATCTGCTTTTTCTGTGACGACATACCCAGTACGTATATTGATGGCATTCGAGTTTTTATTTGGAGGCGCGATGTTCTTCATAAGTAGCGTGACAGGAGAAGGGCCAATGAAATCTCTAGAGTCGATACGTTTGTTGGCGGGATCAAAGCTTGCGCCTGTACCTGTGCCCGCGCTTGCGCTTAGACCCGATGCATGTATCACCCCCATATATTCTGTCAATATCTCTTGCTGTTCTGTGTAGGAAACAGGGTAGGCAGTCTCTTGCAACCCAGAAAGAACATATTTGATTGTTTTTCTCAATGAGGCTTGCAAGAATTCAGGTGTCAATGTGTCAAAACTAAGTGGGAACATGTCTAGTTTTTTGTTATCTACTTCAATTTCAATTTCATAAGATTCAGGGTTCGTAAAGACGCCTGACTCCGCCAAAGTAGTAGACAATTGATAGTTCCGCCCTACACGCGTGGAAGTTTTGACAATACTTAGATCGATTTTAAAAGGTAACCCCTCTTTGACATAGGTCACGCGGTTGATATAACGAAATGTTTTTTTGGAGTTGTCCCAACCTTCGATTATTTCTGTCCCATATCGACCGCGCTTGCTGATTGGTTTCTCATTTTTGTACGAGACAGAGAAATTGAATTCGTCAAAGACGATGTTAGACATATTGACACCATCATATACTACGTCGTTCTTTGTGAAAATGTCCATTTCGTACCAAACAGACTCAATTGTCTGAGCAGAACAATATCGTTGAATTGTTTTGATACCTTCTAGTTCTACACGTACACGAGACATTTTAAACGCACCGGTGTGTTGGTCAAGTACCTGATTTTCCATTCTTAACAAGTATTTGCCATCCATGTTGGTGGGGTCAGACGATTTAAACCCTAGTGAGGTCAAACGCGCAACTACATTGTCATAATCTGTTTTGGTAATTCGCTTGATACCCCTTGTACCAAACTTCACTTCTAGTTCTGCAGTTCCTTTGTCTGGCGCGTCGACGTGCGGTTTCTCGGCCAAATAGACCGCAATCATTTCGTTGAACTTTACTTGAAGTTGTTTATTTGTTAGTTTCACGTAGGGACCAACACGCCTTTCTGTGATGGATGGTTTAACTGGTTCTACTCCTTTCTTGGAACTAGTCGCATGTAGATCCTCGCCTGTATAAACATGAGTGCCTGTAATTGTAGATATAAATGAGGTATTTTGGTTCACAACTGTAGGAGACAACAAGAACGCAATGATGTCGTCATACTGGACTAACTGAGTATACTTGTTGTCGATCGCCAAGTTCATGTTGAGAAGACGCTCATAGATCTTTTGTGCATTGGCATTTTTTACTACATATGCATGGGTTCCCCAAATTGGTTTGGTTTTGTCTGGGTAAAATATATCCTTTGCCAAATTTTCGCCATAGTTGGTATCGCCTTGACCATGTTTGCGTCGCAAGTTGCCTAAATAGAGCAGATCAAAATCGCGTCGAGCACCGTCGATCGTTTTAATAGAATCGATAATCTTGTCTTGTAAATTGTCGATGACAATAGTCAGATCGTCTTCGAATACAACAGTGTAACCTAGTTTGTCGCCAGATTCCGCGATGGTCTTGATGAGCAGGAAATGACTTAAGTAGCACCCTACTTCACCAATGCTCTTGTATTTCGATTTTGCTGCATCGGTGGTGAAATTATCTACTAAACGTTCGTCGATTCCAGATAAGTCTTTCAAGTTCACATTTTTACCTATCACTGCTTCAAAATTTTGTATTGGGTGCCCTAGTTTGGTTACACTTTCATTGATGTTTTCCACGCGTGTCGTGTCTTTTGACATGTGAATCACATAATAAGTAATGGGGTGACCGAACTCCTCTGTTTTCTGCATTTGCATTTGCATTTTTGTTTGTTTGTTAGAATACATTGGGTTAGAAGTGTTTGTACCAGAAGTATTTGAATTAGAAGTGTTTGGATTAGTAAACATTTAGATATTATATATATATCCCAACATAGTTTTAAATTATAATTCAATTTTTCATTTAACTTTTGATTCATCTTTTGTCACGCCCAACTTACTGCACAATGCCTGATACAAATGTTGCTTGGATAATGGTTTCCCTAGATTATCTTTGACTAAAACGTAATCAAGTGACAAACTCTTGCACATCTCATTCAATTCTTTTATGGTATAGGAAGAAATCGCATTAATTGGTTTGTGAATAGATAATATTTGATAATACCCCACACACGATTCCAACAAACCAGTTTTGGAGACATTTAGTTCGCACTCGAAGCGTAAGGACGCAGAGGATTTATATAGCACATGGACGAATTCTTCCTTTTGTCCTTGGCCTTCGCCTTGCCCTCGTTCTTCCTCTTGCCCAGCACAAAACGTCCGATTTATTTCGTCAACAAAAAATACCTTGATTTTATGCAATCCACATAAGGTTGCAAAGGTAGTTATAGAAATGGGTTGACCAGTTAAAGAAATGTCATTTTCATTAGATCCCCATTTGTGCTCTTTGATTATTTTTTTGCTTGTGCGTAGCAACTCGATCATCTTGATCTTTTCTTCATTTTCTACCACAAAGTGATTGTTCACTGTTTCATACGCGTCGTACCCATTAAGTAAAATATAGAAGCACCAAAAAAGAGAATCGGTTTGATAAGGTTTACACCTGTTGTTAAATTTGACAACAGGTTCTTGGACAGAAGGTTGTTCCTCTTTTTTATACTTTTGCTCCGGGGGTGGTCGATTGCTTGCGTTTGTTAAAACACTTTTAAATGCCTCGTCGAGTTTGTGTTTAAACAACATGTAATCTTGTAATTCGTCAATAATAGAATTACAAAATTTGCTTTTTTGTGCGCAAGACATATGTATATGTGTAGGTGTGTATATATATCGCTGTCTAATACATTATTATTGTTGCGTTGTCTTTATTACCTTTTTTGAAAATATGTACTGATAAAAGACTCCTTTTGCTTTTCGATCTTGTGGAGTTGTTTCTCTTGCGTGTTGACATACTTGACAAACGCTTTGAGCTGGGCAATGACGCTAGGAGTCAGTTCTGTCATATTGATATGAACGCCATATCGGTTCTCGCTCATTTGGGCACCATTGTTATGCAATATTCTTAAAATTTCGGTTTGGTTAAACTTGGTCATGTTCTCTATGATTTCGCGCAACTGATTTAGCTCAAGCGCATTGATAATGTCGGAATCGTTCCCTAGCTCCGATTCAGATAAATCGCCATATGCGCCATTTCCTGAAACAGACGAGATTTCTTCACTAATTGTCATTTCCATTTTTAAAAGTTTGTTGTTGTCAATAGTAGGTATTGAAAAAATATACTTAAGTGATTATCAAAAGACATTATACATAATAACCCAACGCATTATTCTTTGGAAGACATCATTTCAATCAATACCTCAATATATTTTTTCAATACTTTAATTTCATTTCTCATCTCTTTTACCTCGTTGCATAATTCGTTGTAATCACTTTTATCTGATTTATCTCTCCACGCTTCCTCAAACATTTTATTTTTAATTTTGTTTACGTGAATAACTTTTTCTTCCTCGTTGCTAACTACGCGAGGAGTGCATCCTCTAGGGATATGATCATCACCGATGCAGTTATATTTATTTAATCTATAAATTATATTGTCAGGCGATCTGTCATAAATTTTTGATATTTCTATAACAGTCAGCGAATGTTCGTTATATAATTTTTTTATTCGCATATCTTCTTCCCTTGTCCAAGGTTTGTCATCATTTTTAAACACAACGTTCGTTTGCATTATATATTATTGTTTATTGATTTATTGTTTATTATTTATTCAAATTATACATAATTCTCTTTGGAATACCCAATCACTGCACAAGCAATTCTCTTACCTGCGTTCCCTGTTTTTAAACTTTCTGCATCCCCGCCTTCTCCACAATCGTCTTCGTCTTCATGAATAATCAATCCTCTACCAATAATGTTGCATTTGGTTCCCCTAAGTTTAATCATATTGTCATAAAATGTATACTTTGCTTCCCCTTTGTTATTTGTTTTTATGTTACCTAAATCGCCGACATGTCGCTTGCTCATACCAGGACACCCATGCGTATTTCCGTAGGGATTAAAATGGGCACAAGCGCTGGTACATTTGTCGGACAAGTCCCCTGCTTCATGAACATGAAACCCATGCAAAGAATTGGGGATCAACCCACTAATATTCAAATCGATTTTCACTCTACTGTTTTGGATGTCTTCGCTAAACTTGACTGTCCCTCTAACACTCTCACTAAATACAGCAATACAATATATAGGTTTACTTGTCATTATTTTATCTTATTTTATTTTATGTAACAAACCAACATATAATAAAAAAAATGAGAGAACGCGTATAAATAAGATATAAAATGTATTTGAGTGATTAGTAAGGTAAACATTCGTTATTTATTGGTTAAAACGCTTTTTTTACATAATTTTGAACACTGAACCCATCTATTAGATACCCGTGATCTTTTGCGTGCTGGAGTTCGCCATTTTCGTCTACGCCTAGGATAATACAATTCATCCCCTCTTTGTAAATCCATGCTTCTTCATCTATCCGATTCCCTTTTGGTTGGTCTTTAAAGTATTTAGTGATGCCTTGTCTGTAATTTTGCCGACGAATTCGTATTTCTGGTTTTACGTTTGCAATTGATTTATGCGCGTAGTAATACCACCCGTTGGATTCAATAGTAGGTTTGTCTTCCCTGTTTTTCAAATCGTCTAAATTGAAATTTTCTTTAATAATTTTTATTGCGTCTTCCGAGAACGACACGATGCTTTCTTTCATATGCGCTTTAGTTATACGAGGCATTTTTGTAAGATAACATTATTTTGATTATTTTATTTCATTTCAATTTTTTGAAAAAAATGAGCGAACGCGTATAAACATATCTACCTATCAAACCTTTTAGTTTATTATCAGTATTTCATTTTAACAGTATTTCATTTTAACAGTCTTCGCTTCTAGAAGGTCTGTTATTAAATACTGGGTCAACATACCTTATATCTTTGAGCTCTGCGATGATTGAAATATGCTTGTCATTCAATTCAAACCGCTGTCCAATGACGCTCGCGATAAATTTGTCTCCTTCTTTAATGGCGGCAAATTTAGGGTTGTTGTAGTGATGGTCTCTTGCGATAAACGCGACAAATGGCGACGGAGTATCTGTGGAACTTTCCGCGCGGATCCCCGCTTTCGTAATGTTTTTCGCAATGCAATAGATGTGCATTCCTTCTACAGGAAAACATGCGGCGCACTCAAACACAACTTCGAATGAAGCGACTCCCCCTTTAATAAGACCACAAGAATAGGTCACGATTTTGATGGAACCTGGTTTTATATGACCTTCTGGGATGCAGACGCCTTCGCAGAAATGCACGATGTGCGCTTCTAATATTTTTTCTATATTTGCTCCAATATCTTTGATAGGCACCGACACACTTTTTGATACCAACGACCTGGTATAAATAGAGTCGATATATTTGGTTTTGGGGCCTCTTGAACGAAAAGGTGTTTGTTGTTGTTGGTCTACTGTTATTGGTTCCATATGATTGTACAAGAGTTATTATATATAATATGTGATTATACTTTTAACCCTTTTTCTTTATGTTGTTTCAATTTTATTATTTATTATTATGTTATTTGTTATATACAAACAAATTGCGAATTATTCATTTTACAGTGTTCTATATTAAACATTTCTACTTGCTCTGGGGTAAGGTACCATATCTTCCCATTTTTTAGAATAGTAGAAAAATGTCGCGCGACCAATTCGAGCAGGATTCCTAGTTCTTGCGTGGACCCTGGCGCGTTGTCATTGGTTAAATAATCCTCACCCAGCATTTTATTTAGATTAACGATTGCCGTTGATTTGCTAAATTGATCACAACGAGCTCCCGCTAAATTCCTTAAATTGTTTATATCCTTTATTTTGAATACTAAATGTTCTCCTGTCTTTTCGTACCCGGTGAACCCGATGAGCGCATTGATCTCTCCATTTAGGTTCTTCCTTTTAAACGCATCCACCTCCTTATTAATATACTCAATCACACGTTTTTGATCCACCATATCGGCAGGTTCCCATCTATGCCCTTTCAGTATATATATTTTACGATTCTCGTCATCCCCTGTTTCATAATCAATCTTGTTCTTCCCTTCGAACAATATGGCGTACTTGTTTTGTTTATATTCGTGCACCAATAGGCGATCGACATAGGTCTTGACAGCACCTTCTAAGCCTGCGACTGGGCCTGCGACTGGACCTGCGACCAAGCTTTCCGGTGAATATAAGTAATTGAGCAACGACACTTTATCTAGATAAGTTGATACATCTATCGCCTGTTGTATCAAATATAGATACATGTCATCTTTGCTTAATCTCAACATGTCGTTTATGTTATCATTCATTATGTTGTACATTGCAATCCCATAATGTGCGTACCACTCATTTTCCCCCGCCATTTCGATTAATTGTTTCACCATTTTCTTGAACTTGGGCGCTGGTAACGCGTCGGCATCTTTCTTCAACTCTGCATACTGATCATGCGTTGTCTCGGAAATGCGATACAATGTTCTGATGCGGTTCATAATGGCGGCGTCGCGAACAATGTTCTTTCTTGTCGAACCCAACTCACCCTCTCCATCGCCCTCTAAGTCCTCTAATTCATCATCCAACCCAGATATAATAAATTTTTTTTGTAGTTTGGGCATTATTTCTAACCGATCTTGCGAGTTAAACCGAATTGTCTGGTGTTTATAGTCAACTGGTGTAATTCGTTCAAACAACGACAAACTGGACGCATCTTGTGTCAATTCCATTGGTTGGAAAAAATAATACTCTTCGATATTGACTAGGAACCCTGGTCGACCATACTTGTCTTCGATTTGAAGACGCTTGTCATGGATAAATGCGTTTAGTGCAGCATATATTTGCACTAGTGGGTATGAGTGAGAGTGCGATTTAGTAGAAGAAATTGCGTGGAGCAATTCTTGTTTCTTATAGAAGAATCGTTTCTTAAACGCGGATTTGATTTTTTGCATAATCTCGCTGATATTAGACATGGTGAACTTGGAAACATAGGTTTCGTGGTCCACAATTTGGTCTACTGCAGAAGAACCCAGCTCATTCTCTTTATGCAACTCATTAATGCGCGTCGCATATTCTTTTGGGTGAGATGTATACTCCATATTGTAAGTATATTTGCATTGTGCCATGTAATCGCACGCAGATGAGTAGGGTGCGTCTCCCACCGGATAATCAATCTCGCCAAACGCAGAAAGAGTCTGTTTTACTGGGCCTTGGGCCTTGAAATTCTCTCTGGTAAAATTGGATTGCTGATGGTTCACAACACAATCCACTGCATTTTCTTTCAATACGCGAGAGACAATTCCAATCTGTTGTGCCTTTTTCTCGGATGTACGGTAGACATATAAATCCGCCGCTTCTTTTTCGTTTTCTTGTTGATACTCATCGCCAAGCTCTTCATCCTTTTTATCTTTCAACAAGGTAGCATGCAAAAATATTTCTACATTTCTTTTAGCGAAAGGAAGATCTTTGTGACTAAAATTGCGGACGCCTCTTCCTATAATCTGTTCTATTCGGTTCATGTTGTACCATGGGTCAATGATATGTATTTGCCGCACCGCTTTGAGATCAACTCCTTCTGACCCGGCTTTAGAGATAAGCACTATTTTGATCTCGTTCCCATCCGCGTTTGATTTTTCAGTCAGTGCTTTTATTGCTGTGTCGTTGTTCGGGGAAAGACGTTTGTCACCAGTAATCATGACATATTTGGCCGCGCGACCTTTAAGGGCGCCCTCGATAAGCAATGGTTCTCTCGGAGGCGTTTTAAAAAGAGTACTGTTTATATTGGCGCCATGACGCGTAAATCCCATTTCCTCTAATGCTAACGCCATCGGAATAAGACCGCTGTAAATATACTGCGAGTAGATCAATATGATTCCTTCTGACAACTTGTTGGTCTTGGGGTCCAAAATACAATTACATATTTTAGATATTTTTGAACTATACTTTCCAATCTTGTTTTGGGCAAATATTCTGCCTCGTTTTGCACTCTTTAAGATAGCGGGTTTGTATTCAAAAGTACCTTCTGAAAATGCCTTCTCGGTCTCTTCGAAATTCATAGTATTCATCAACCCCTTTTTGCCAATTAAGTTAGACAGGTTGAAACCAGATATTAACGGTTCGTCATCGTCATCGCCTTCTTTTTCTTTTTCTTTTTGTTTTTGTTTTGTTGTCCCCTTTCCACCCCCCTCCATCTGTCCCTCGTCTTCGTCTACCGCGGACTTGTTTATATCCTCTTCTGCAAATTCGCCTACTACATTTACAGGAACATCGGAGGGGTCAACAAATGCATTTTTCTTTGACGGGGGAACCAATTTGGCACGTGCGTTCAGTCCCTCTACAGGAAACACAATGTTTAGTGCCTCAATCGGTTTTTGCAAGAGGGTATAACCAAATGATTCCATATCTTCAAACACCGCTTTAGCATTCTCTGAGTTAAACAAGACAGAGTTTTTAATATTATGCATGATACATTTGTATGCCAACATTTGATAGCTCCCAATGGTAGATAGGGTAAGTTTAATCGTATTTCGGCGTTCCTCTTCTGCAGGAGCAGGAATAGGAAGACCATTTAATTGAAACTTGGGGTAAGGAATTAATACACAATTATCTTCCCCATCGCTAAGATCAAAGGTATAAAAGGGGACCGTATGCGCGTACTCTTTTGAAAACGCGCTGGGGTATACTCGAAAAGGAAATGTATATGGGTTTTCGCCTCTTACAAATGAAATATACCCTGTACATTTACGAATAAATAGTTCTTTACCCACTTCTGCCCCACTGGGGTCTTTTCTCCATGTCCCTTTATGAAACACCTCTTCGATCTTGATCTCGCCTCGACGATCGTTCGCGTTCATCAAATTAATCAACCATATGATTTCTGTATAATTGTTGTACATGGGGGTCGCAGAAAGAAGCACTAATCGCAAATTTTCCGAGGCACGAACCACAGACATCAAATGAATAGAAGAATCTTTTTTGACCGCGTCTTCTGCGATTCTTAAGTTATGTACTTCATCTATTACGATCAAACGATCACTGAACTCTTTATTCAACGCCTCTGCGACAAGGCGCTGTTTAATCTCCTCAGAAGATGTCTTCAATATGGTTTTTAGCACTTTTTCAGTCATCAGGGTCACCATATTGGCAAATTGTGTATAACCCATAAACTCATAGTTTGTATTAATAATCTCTTTCACTTGTGCCTCAATTTGGTCTTCATTAACACTCATCCCCCCGGTGGCACTAATTTCGCGGAGCAACTTATCCCCAATACAGGCGTCGTTTTTCCATGCACCATGTTCTTTTTTTAACTTGCGTTTATCAAATAGTTGTAGTTTAAAGTTGTCTTGGACATTGGGGGATGCAATAATGATGATCTTTTTTTTAGCAATCGAATTGTCTCGATGTTCTTCGCAAATACCGATCGCAGAACACGTTTTACCACTCCCTAGACCATGATATAAAAGAATGCTCTTGTAAGGTGTTTCAGAAGACAAAAATGTTTTGACAAATAGTTGGTGTGGTTGTAACTCGAATGAAGTGGAACTATGTAGTTCGTTGGAATAGTGCTCGACATCTTTGATCGGAGCATCGTATTTTGCATCATTGAACTCTTTTTTTAATGCAATTTTCATATTAAAATCCGCATCATTTAAAGTGGGGTACAAATGGTTTTTTGTAAGCGCATCACCCAACGAGTCGTCTTTCGAAGTCTCCCATTCGGTTCGTTCATTTTGTAGCGCTACATCGTTGCATTTTTTGCTGAACGCAGTCATGATATTGGTCCCATCATCGCATTCAGAAGAGGGTTTAGAAGTCATTTGCTTGCTTAATATATTCTAATATATTCTAATATCTAATATGTTAAAGATAATTGAACATATTTGATTTGGATTGGGTTATTAGGTTGTGTTATTAGGTTGTGTTATTAGGTTGTGTTATTAGGTTGTGTTATTAGGTTGTGTTATTAGGTTGTGTTATTAGGTTAGTTTGATTTTATCTTGTAAACGCATCAAAAAACCTCATATTCGTTCAACAAATGTTGGATGTTTTGTATCAGTGCGATTTTTTCAAAACTATATGGTCTTATCGCGTGGACACATTCCTTGCAAGTCATCCATTTTAGCTCGCTTACTTCCGACACTTGATAGTTTTGCAAAAACCCTGGATTCGCGTTTTCAGACAAGATTGCTAAATAGTATTTGTGTTTGTACGCTTTGTAATTAGACCCGATAAACGTTTCTTCAAAGGGTTGTAGATTGTCGACTAGGTGAATATCCTTTAAACTATACCCGGTTTCTTCTGCGAATTCGCGCAAAGCGCAATCTACATCTTTTTCATTGTGATTTCTTCTTCCTTTGGGGAATTCCCATTCTGTTTCATCCCATGCTGTTCCGCTATTTTTGATAAGTGATTCCAGTGTGACTGCTTCATTGTTGACAGTGATCCCTGATTTTAGCGCATCCATTTTTTTACGTGATATAGAATCGTCATTTTTATATTGTGTCGATTCAAGTATTTTGCGTTTTTCTGGGACAGACATTTCATCTACAATTGTCTGCATCTGCCCCAGATTATTTAAAGAATATTTTCCTCTAGCAAATTCAATATACCCATAACTGTCTTTTCGACGAATCATTAGAAATTTGTCGAACCCAACTCCTACCTCATGGGTCTTGTTACAGAGTATTACTCCATAACTTGTGATGGGCAGGTTGCATTGATGAAATGAGTGACCAGTTTTGCCACAGTTGTTGCAAAGGTTGTTCTTTGAAATCATGTTTCCATAATAAATCGAATGGGTTGGTGCGCCATCATGTAGTGCTTCAAAATATGATCCCCCTGCAAATAATTGGTCATCACTTATTCCTATTCCTATTCCTATTCCCATCATTGGGTCTAAGTCATTTGTAGAAGATGAGGTTGAGAATGATGATGATGATGATTCATACATTTTAAATATCAAATATATTCTTGTTACTAAGTTTAACGTATATTATGTTTAACGTATATTATGTTTAACATAAGATGTTTTTATATATATTTAAACAAACGCAATGAGGTTGAATGCAGAAGTATGGGGACCACATTATTGGTTTTTTCTACATACCATATCTCTAAACTATCCACATAACCCAAATGCTTCTACCAAAAGAGCATATTACGATTTAATACAAAATATGAAATTGTTTATACCTGTCGAGTCGATTGCAAAAGATTTTGAAACATTGATGGGGTTATACCCTGTATCACCCTACCTAGATTCGCGCGAGTCGTTTGTCCGATGGATGCATTTTATCCATAACAAGATCAATGAAAAATTAGAAAAACCCAAGATTAGTGCGCACGATTTTTATGAACACTATTATGCACATTATAAACCCAAAGAGACACAATATATAGAATATTACCGAATAAAGCAAAAGGTA
>Ga0114958_10002398_pt1 | contig 14066 bp, 15 predicted proteins | sample C_130208_EF_Meta_FD_89577 | JGI IMG/M metagenome (GOLD analysis project Ga0114958, IMG submission 89577) | Freshwater microbial communities from Lake Croche, Canada to study carbon cycling - C_130208_EF_MetaG | ecosystem: Environmental > Aquatic > Freshwater > Lake | place: Lake Croche, Canada... | reverse complement strand
TGATTTTGAAGGAGCTAGCCCTCAAAAATCGGGGGTTGCCATTGCTGATATTTTCACAGGTATGTATGCCAGCACTGCGATTCTGGCTGCGATTGTCCATCGTGATCACACTGGTGAAGGTCAATATATTGATATGTCACTGCTTGATACCCAGATTGCAGTAATGGCTAATGTATCTAGCGCCTATCTCACTTCAGGCGAGGTTCCGAAACGCTGGGGTAATGCCTCAGCGATTATTGTTCCCTACCAAACCTTTCCGACGTCTGATGGCTGGATGATTGTAGGTGCTGGAAATGATAGCCAGTATCGTCATTTTGTTACTGTGGGTGGTGAAGCGCACTTAGCGGATAACCCACTCTATGTGACGAACCCCCTGCGCGTTCAACATCGCAAGCAACTCATTCCGCTGTTAGAGGTGATGACTCGTCAGAAAACCAAGGCGGAATGGATTGCCTTGTTAGAAAAAGCCAATGTACCCTGCGGCCCTATTAACAATATCAAGGAAGTCTTTGAAAATGAGCAGGTAATTGCCAGAAATGTGCAGATTGATGTACCGCACCCTACTGCAGGGACGATGAAATTGGTAGCCAGTCCCATGAAGCTCTCGCAAACACCTACAGAAGTGCGCATGGCTCCACCTACGCTTGGTCAACATACTAATGAGGTCTTACAAGAGCGACTGAACTTCAATGCTGAAACAATTGAAGAACTGCGTCGTAAAGGGATTATCTAGAGCATGCACAGTAGCCCTGCCAAGACCGGCTTATCCATAAAACAGGTCCTCATTTTTGGAGGCCTCATGGTGACACTCTCCATGGGCATACGCCATGGTTTTGGCTTATTCAATCTTCCCATTACTTCGGCCAATGGCTGGGGTCGAGAAACTTTTGCCCTCACCATTGCATTACAAAATCTCGTCTGGGGAGCAATCCAACCTATTACTGGCGCTTTGGCTGATCGCTATGGTGCCCTCAAGATCATGGTTGCCGGTGGCGTGCTGTATGCGCTGGGTTTAGCTGGCATGGCCGTTTCAAGCAATGTGTTGAACTTCACTTTGGCAGGTGGCTTACTGATTGGTTTAGCCCAAACTGCCACGACGTATAGTGTGGTCTACGGAATCTTAGGGCGTAACGTTGCTGCAGACAAACGGGTTTGGGCAATGGGCATTACAGCTGCCGCTGGATCCTTTGGTCAGTTCTTAATGATTCCAGCTGAGCAAGGATTACTCAGTGCTTTTGGTTCGGAAGATGCGCTCTTACTGTTAGCGCTCATGGCAAGCCTCATGATTCCAACGGCATTCATGTTGCGCGAGAAAAATTTTGTTCATACGCACAATTTAGGTGATCAAACGATCAAGCAAGCCTTAAAAGAAGCAATGCGAAATTCCAGCTTTCAATTGCTCACCTTAGGCTATTTTGTTTGTGGATTTCAGGTGGTGTTTATTGCGGTTCACTTAGCGCCTTATCTTAAAGATCTTTCTGCATCCTATCCAGAGGTTGGTGCACCAGTAGTTGCCACTACTGCGCTTGCATTGATTGGTTTGTTAACATATTTGGCACCTATAGTGCAGGCATGTTAGGTCAACGCTTTCCGAAACGCTACTTACTCTCTGGCATCTATTTGGGTAGATCCATTGCCATTATTGGATTCATACTCCTGCCTTTAAGCCCAATGACTACCTACATCTTTGCCGCCATCATGGGATTTTTATGGCTCTCCACTATCCCCTTGACCAATGGCATCGTGGCGCAGATCTTTGGCGTTAAATATCTCTCCATGCTTTCTGGATTAATATTCTTCTCGCATCAGTTGGGTAGTTTTTGTGGTGCCTTTTTTGGTGGCTATTTATTTGATCGCACAGGCTCCTATTTAGTTGTTTGGGAGATTGCCATTGTTCTTGGTGTCTTTGCTTTCTTAGTAAATCTACCTGTGAAAGAACGGGCTGTTTCAAGAACGGTAAACGCGTGAGCAAAAACTTATCATGGTCTGTGAAGAGAAAATCGCTCTTGCAAAGAATGTTTTATGTTTTCACCTTCTTTGTATTGTTGCTGATTTTTTCTGCCTACTATGCACCAGATATGATGGTGGCAATGACCAATCAAGTTTGGGCACTATGCGGCTGGTAGCACAGATTTAAATTTGTTTCACTCTCGCCGTAGCACAATGGATAGTGCACATGCCTCCTAAGCGTGGGATACAGGTTCGATTCCTGTCGGCGGGACCAAAAAGTACTGCCTACTTATCCACAGGCATTGTGGATAAATTGATAAAAGTTTTCCTAAGTCGCAGATTTATATAGTCAGACCTAGCTTGCTTAAATAATTAGCAGGGCTGATTTACAGAATTTACTGGGCACATCAATAATAAAAAAATAAATACTTCTTGTCTGCTCTTGACTTTTTATGTTACCAAGATCTTCCGAAGCCCCTGCACCATGCAATGAGTTCCCTTACACTTAGCCCCATGACCAATCTTTCAACCAGCACCCTAGCCGCCCTTGAGGAGATGCTCCAAAATACAGCTCGCTCAGCTCCTGCTGACTTTATGCCAATCTATTTGTCACGCGGCACTCATGGCGATGAGATGATTGGTCACTTAAATCCTGAATTCATTCCTTACCTTCAAGAATTTATTAGCAAAGCATCGACTCCTTTGATCTCCATGAGTAATGATCGAATGACCATTCATTCGGGACGCCCTATAGAGCTGTCAAAAAGTCTTAGCCAACTAGCAGATCAAATGCGTTTGGGTGGTTACATCCCCGGATGGCGTAATGAAGATTTCGCTTGGGTTGATCAGAATGGACATAAATACTTTCATTTAGAGCGCGCCGCCTTTCGTACCTTCGGTTTTCGGAGTATGGCAACCCATATCAATGGCTACACTAACTCGGGTTCTATTTGGCTTAGTAGGCGCAGTGAAACGAAGTCAACTGATCCAGGAAAGCTAGACAACATTGCTGCTGGTGGTATTTCTGCTGATGAAACACCTTGGGTATGTGCTCGTAGAGAATTATGGGAAGAGGCTGGCGTCCCACCCCACATTGCTGATCAAATTGAACCGGTTGGCCGAATTCATATGCGACGACCTATTCCGGGGCGAGGATTTCATGATGAACAACTTTATGTTTATGACTTAGCGCTTCCTGACCACTTCATCCCCACCAATCATGATGGTGAAGTGAGCGGCTTTATAGAACTTTCCCTTGCTGAGGCAGCGGCCCGTATTTTGGCTGATGAGCTCACCAGCGATGCGGCATTTGTGACGGCTGACTATATATTGCGCTGCAATAAGTAGCTTTTAAGGCTGTTCTAGGCCATTTCCACGCCTATTCAAAGTGGGCTATAGGCTCATATCCTCATTTCATGGTTAAATCTAATTAAGGATGAAACAGGGGTGCCCTGTAAGCAGATTTTGCCTACAGGCGCTGAGAAAGACCCTAGAACCCGATCCAGGTAATGCTGGCGTGGGAAGTTACATCAGACCGACACCCGGTTTCGTCCATCTAAAAACAGCTAGGAGATGGACGTGAGTAAAGACAACCCAAAAACCAAACAGGAAATTCCAAGCTTAAAAAGTTTGGAACGCGACTTCAGCCAGAAGTTCGCCTACCCCGCATCAAGCAAAACCTATTTACAAGGTTCACGTCCGGATATCAAAGCGCCGATTCGGATGATTGAGCAATTACCTACTCGCGTTGGCGAAGAAATGATCCCCAACCCACCTGTACCGGTATATGACACCTCAGGTCCTTATAGCGATCCCGATATCGTAATCCATCTAGAAAATGGTTTACCTAGATTGCGCGAGCGTTGGATTGAGGAACGCAACGATACCGTTCAGCTATCTGGTCCAAGTTCTGAGTATGGCGTTGCCCGCTCACAAGATGAAGCAACCCAAAATTTACGCTTTGCCCACATCAGCGCCCCACGTGTTGCTAAAGCGGGTAGTAATGTTAGCCAGATGTATTACGCCCGCCAAGGCATCGTTACTCCTGAGATGGAATATGTGGCTTTGCGTGAGTCGATGGGCTTAGAGCAACTGCGCAAAGACCCTGCCTATAAGCAATTACTGAAGCAGCACCCTGGTAAATCTTACGGTGCAAATCTCCCTGATCTAGTGACAGGTGAGTTTGTGCGCTCTGAGATTGCTGCTGGCCGTGCGATCATTCCTGCGAATATTAATCACCCAGAGTTAGAGCCGATGATTATTGGTCGCAACTTCCGCGTGAAGATTAATGGCAACCTCGGTAACTCTGCTGTAACTTCTTCCATTAACGAAGAAGTTGAAAAGATGGTCTGGTCGATTCGTTGGGGTGCAGACACCATCATGGATCTTTCCACTGGTAAACATATTCATGAAACGCGTGAGTGGATTATTCGTAACTCACCCGTTCCAATTGGTACTGTACCAATTTATCAGGCGCTAGATAAAACCGGTGGCGTTGCCGAAGACCTCACCTGGGAAATGTTCCGCGATACCTTAGTTGAGCAAGCCGAACAGGGAGTAGATTACTTCACCATTCATGCAGGTGTGCTACTGCGCTACGTACCTTTAACCGCTGACCGCATTACTGGCATTGTGTCTCGTGGTGGATCGATCATGGCGAAGTGGTGCTTAGCGCATCACAAAGAGAATTTCCTCTATACCCGCTTTGATGAGATCTGCGAAATCATGAAAGCGTATGACGTGTCCTTTAGCTTGGGTGATGGCTTACGTCCAGGATGTATTGCAGACTCTAATGATGCGGCGCAATTTGGTGAACTGCATACCCTTGGTGAGCTCACTGCCAAAGCATGGAAGCATGATGTTCAAGTCATGATTGAAGGTCCTGGTCACGTACCGATGCAACGTATTGAAGAAAACATGACTGAAGAGCTGAAGCATTGCTTGGAAGCACCTTTCTATACCCTCGGACCATTGATTACCGATATTGCTCCTGGCTACGATCACATTACTAGTGGTATCGGTGCGGCGCAAATTGGCTGGTATGGCACTGCCATGCTGTGCTACGTCACACCTAAAGAACACCTCGGTCTGCCGGATAAGGAAGATGTACGCGTAGGCATCATTACTTACAAGATTGCTGCTCATGGTGCTGACCTGGCTAAGGGCCTACCTGGTGCCCAAGTTCGCGACAACGCCCTCTCCAAAGCCCGCTTTGAATTCCGTTGGGAAGACCAATTTAATTTAGGCTTAGACCCTGAGCGTGCTCGTGAATACCACGATGCTACCTTGCCTGCTGAAGGCGCCAAGATTGCGCATTTTTGCTCCATGTGTGGACCGAAATTCTGCTCGATGAAAATTACGCAAGAAGTGCGCGACTATGCCGCTACTTTGGATGCCGATGGCAATCCAAAAATAGCGCCTAAGGTAATTCCAATTGCTGAAGTTACGGCAGCTACTGATGCCACTAAAGGCATGGAAGAAATGTCAGCAGAGTTCCGTAAACGCGGTAGCGAGATTTATCAATAAGCGTATTAAGGATCATCATGAGTAGCGCATTGTTCTCGCAAAGCAAGTACGCCATTGTTGGGGGCGGCCTGATGGGTCGTCTCTTAGCAGTTGCGCTTGCCTAGCGTGGAGCTCAGGTCGATTTATTTGATCAGGGGAATGCTGCTGCGAGTGGTGCCGCTGCCCGAATTGCCGCATCCATGCTTGCTCCACTAGCAGAATCGGTTATCACTGAAGATTCTGTTGTGCGGATGGGAATTCATAGTCTGCCGCGCTGGAAGCAATTGTTAGCAGAACTTTCAGAGCCTGTGTTTTTTCAGCAAGATGGCACCTTAATTTTGTGGCATCGGCAGGATGCGAGCGATGCAGAACGCTTTACTGCACACCTTGAGCGCAATTGTCGTAACAACTCGCAACTCGCCCTGCCTCAAAAGCTCAATAATGAAGCGCTCCGTAAACTCGAGCCTAGCGTTGCCGAGCAATTTACTCAAGGCCTGTATTTACCAAATGAAGGTCAATTAGATAATCGGCAATTATTAGATGCCTTGCTAGTTGAGTTGAGCAAACTAAAAGTAAATTGTCATTGGAATACTGCGATTGCACCTCTAGATCTGCGTAAAAAGTCCCATTACCAACTGGTATTTGATTGTCGTGGGACGGGGGCTGTCGAGTCTTGGTCCACAAGCAGTTCAGCGAATACCCTACGGGGTGTTCGGGGTGAAGTGATTCGCTTATATGCCCCAGAGGTGAAACTCAAAAGGCCGACACGCTTAATCCACCCGCGTTATCCGATATACATCGCCCCTAAGGAGAACGATGTGTATGTCGTTGGTGCCACTGAGATTGAGTCTGATGACTTATCAGAGATGAGTGTCCGCTCGGCGATGGAATTGCTTAGTGCCGTCTATACGGTTCATACTGGATTTGCTGAGGCGCGCATATTAGAAATGGCTACCCAATGCCGCCCCACTCTGAAGAACAACTTACCTGAAATCAGAACCCTTAAAGAAAAAGGGCTGACGGATTTGATCATGATCAATGGCCTCTATCGCCATGGTTTTATGATTGCCCCAGCAATGCTGGATTGCACTCTAGAGTTGTTGGAGCACGGTGAGAGTAATACTGCTTTAGATTTAGGTTTAAGCATTAGTAAAGATGCCAATCAGCGAGAGGCTAGCTTATGCGTGTAATCGTCAATCAAGTGGCCTATGAACTGCCCAATGAGAGTGTGATCATGGATGCACTCCACTTGATTGAGGCTAAGCCACCCTATGCAGTAGCCGTGAATTTACAGTTTGTTCCCAAAACGAAATATGGTGAATACCTCTTAAATGAGAATGATCAGCTTGAAGTTATTGCCCCCGTTACTGGTGGCTAATGTGTCTACATAAGCAAATTTAATTACCCTATCAATCACTTTATGACAGCACCTTTACCAAACAATCTCAATAGCGCTGATGCAATGGTTCTCTATGGAGAGAGTTTTGCCAGTCGCTTATTACTGGGTACTTCACGTTATCCGTCGCCACAAGTACTTGAGAATGCTATCCAAGCCTCCAATCCGGCAATGATTACGGTTAGCTTACGCCGTCAAGGAAGCTCTACAGCAGAAGCGCATAGTGGTTTTTGGGATCTATTAAAAAAGATGGCAGTGCCAGTTCTACCTAATACTGCTGGTTGTCATAGCCCTCAGGAAGTGATTACCACTGCGCAAATGGCCCGTGAGGTTTTTGAAACGGATTGGATTAAGTTAGAGCTCATTGGTGATGACTACACCCTACAACCAGATACCTTGCGTTTAGTGCAGACCGCAGAAACCTTAATTCAAGATGGTTTTAAAGTACTGCCCTATTGCACTGAGGATCTCATCTTGTGCCAACGCTTGGTTGATGTTGGCTGCCAAGTAGTCATGCCTTGGGCTGCACCCATTGGCACTGGTCAAGGTCCTTTGAACCCCTATGCCATGCAGTTATTACGTGACCGCCTCCAAGTTCCACTCTTAGTTGATGCAGGCTTAGGCTTGCCTTCACATGCCTGTACTGTGATGGAATGGGGATTTGATGGGGTACTCTTAAATACTGCAGTTGCCTTAGCGGATGATCCAGTAGTCATGGCTAACGCCTTTGCAAAGGCTGTAGATGCTGGCCGTTCTGCCTACTTATCAGGCGCCATGAAACCCCAAGAATCTGCTCAAGCAAGCACTCCATTAGTAGGAACCCCTTTTTGGCATCAAAGTGGATAGACTAAACAGATGAGCCTGATTCGAGACCTTGCTGATCAAATTGTTGCTGCCCATCGCAACGATGAGCTGTGCATTCCGATTCCGCAATTTAGCCTGCACTGCCCACCACCGATGATTGATAACGAGGCTGCTGTTGATCACAATGAATTAGCCGGTGCACTGGCGGCAATTGAAATGGGTTTTATTGAAGCGGATGCAAAGGTCTTAGGTAAAGCCTGGTCACGCATGGCCCAGGGTGATGGTGGTTTTAACGCATTGAAATGGCCCAATAGGCCTGAGCATTTTGATCTTCTTCCTTGGACTCGCAATATGAACCCCAATGCTTTTGCAGAATGCCCAAAGCATTTAGGTTTGTACGGGGTCATGCCCGATGCTGAGTGGGTGAAACGCATGGTTGATGCAGAACTCCCAACAGTACAACTGCGCTTGAAGTCTGAAGATCGCTCCAAAATCCGCAAACAGGTCAGAGCAGCAGTTGAGGCAGTCAAAGAAAGTAAGACACTGCTTTTTATTAATGATTATTGGGAAGAAGCGATAGATGCTGGCGCCTACGGCGTGCATCTGGGTCAAGAGGATTTAGAAGATGCCAATCTCGAAGAAATTCGGGTGGCTGGATTGAGATTAGGTCTAAGTACCCATGGCTATGCAGAGATGGTGCATGCAGATCGTTTTTGCCCCAGCTATATCGCTATGGGTGCAGTCTTCCCGACCAATCTCAAGAAAATGGCGACAGTACCCCAAGGTCTGGGTCGCCTTTATCAGTATGCAAAGTTGATGAACAACTATCCACTCGTGGCTATTGGTGGCATTGATCAAGACAGTATTCGTGCAGTATTCAAGAGTGGCGTAGGCTCAGTAGCCGTTGTCAGAGCCCTTACAGAAGCTAAAGATCCAAAGGCCGCGGTCAAACACTTACAAGGTTTAATGCAATAGTATTAATGCAATAAACGATTAAGCAATTTAGCGCTTACTGTCTGGATTTGCGTCTGTATTTACTAATGCCGTTGGATAAAATTCATGCATATGCCACAAGGGTCCCGAACCTTCTCCAATGCTTAAGAAACGTCCTGCTTCTAAACCGGCCTCGACATACGCGATTGCTTTTGCTACTGAATGACTTAAGTCATGACCCTCTGCTAAATAGGTAGCGATAGCAGAAGCAAGTGAGCAACCTGTGCCGTGGGTATTGAGAGTATTGATACGGTAGTGCTTGAACTCTTTTGTTTGGATGACTTCAAGACCATCTTCAAGCGTGCGCCACATCAAGTAATCCGTGATTTGGGTATGAGAACTATCCAAATGACCGCCTTTAATTAAGACAGCCTGAGGTCCCATATCCAACAACTCTTGGGCAGCGAGCTTGAAATCTTGTGGAGCAGAAATATCGCGACCCAATAATAAAGAGGCTTCCACTAAATTGGGCGTGATCAATGTCGCCAACGGAAATAGATCCGTGATCATGGCTTGAGCACTATCGTCACCACCTAAACTAGCACCCGATGTGGCACGTAGTACTGGATCCAAGATGATGCGTTTTGCACCATGGCGACGCAAGGATTTTGCAACCACACGCACAATTTCTGGGCTGGACAGCATGCCGATTTTGACAACATCAACCCCGATATCCAAGAAGACCGCATCTATTTGAGCCCACTACCTCAAGATCCACATCCTGAATACGCAGCACTCCCATGGTATTTTGCGCGGTAATGGCGGTGATCACAGACATGCCATAAGCGCCCAAGGCAGTAATCACCTTGAGATCAGCCTGAAGCCCTGCCCCGCCGCCACTATCGGATCCAGCGATCGTCAGTACTTTGGCTATCTGTACGGAAGTAGGAAGAGATGATTTCATCTTGCTATAATATCGGCTTATTCCTCGATAGCTCAGTTGGTAGAGCGCCGGACTGTTAATCCGTAGGTCGCTGGTTCGAGCCCAGCTCGAGGAGCCAAATAAGTAGAAGCCCTTAGAGTAATCTAGGGGCTTTTTCTTTAGGGCTCGCTACGTCTGCTAAGGGGGTCTGTTATGAGAGGGAGAAAGGCTTTATCGCCAATGAACTCCACTGGCATCTCCTGAAGCAAATTACCCCTACAATCTAAAGATGTTGATACAAATTGCCAATCTATTACTGCAAGTAACCGTAAGTATCGTCGCTGGTGCTTGTCTACTGCGCTGCTACTTTCAATGGCTTGCTTTTAATCTTGGGTCTGGTCAAGGAAATTCTATCGGGGCCTACTTGCTGCCACTCACGAACTGGATCGTTCTCCCACTACGCCGGGTTATTCCTAGTATGGGTCGATTTGATGTGGCGAGTCTTCTTGCAGCCTATCTTCTGGTCCTGGCTAAAATTATTGTCCTATCTTTGATTGTGGGGATTACACCTTTCACAATATCATGGCTCATTTTTGCTTTGTTTGATCTGCTGGATTTAACGCTTTCTGGGCTCGTTGGTCTAGTTTTAGCTAGCGTGATTCTCTCGTGGGTTGGCGCAGGTTCTCAAATCCAGTATCTAGTATCTCTTTTAGTAGAACCTCTCCTGGCGCCTATTCGACGAGTACTTCCCAGTCTAGGTGCGATTGATTTATCGCCTCTGGTCTTGTTGCTGGGCTTGCAAATACTGCAGATTGTTTTGAACAACCTCAAGTAGCAGTAAAGAAATATTTACATAGTCTTGCTAGGGCCACAGGAATTAGATTAATTCTTTTTTACGCAGGTTAGCTAAGCGATTATTTAATGTCTTCAGGGTGAGAAGATTGTATTTATCCCCTTCAGCCCAATTGCTGCCCTTCCATTCAATACCTTCCGGTATGACATTTGCAAAGGGCTCATTCCCTTTTCTTGCATAAGTCTCGAGGATAGCCATTAATGCGGCACGATCATCTAGTCCTCCAGCATCTTTGACTGCATCCAAAATTGGTTTAGTAATCGTATCGCTATAGGTGATTTTTGCATCAGGATGATTTGGAGTTGTTGGTTCTACAAAAATATATTCATGCGGCCATTCATAAACATTTCTTGCAGCATTTTTTACAGCCTCAGGACTTACCGTCCCCGCCACAAGTTGTTTAGGGTCGTTAGCTAGGTTTAATTCTAAAATCCATGCCTCAAATTCTGCAATGCGGCCATAACGCGTATCTTCGCTATCGCGCTTTTGCTCTTCTTGTGAAAGCAATAAGGTAACCCAAGCCCAGGCAATATCTTTAGGTAATGCATACACTTGGGCCAAAATGCCACTGGCTTTTTTCAGGATAGGCTTTGATGTGAGTCTGGTCATTAAATTCTTTCTGAATTCTTTAGTAAGTGCCTTCAATTTAGGGTGAAAAGTTAAAGGGAAGGCTTCTCGTTCATTTTTACAATGATCTCTACAGCCCCCTCAGGATACTCTTCATTGCTTAGAGATTTGTTTGATAGCTTGCCATAAACCCTGGTTCGGCAAGCTCCAGAGCGTATTAATGTCAGAAATCAACCAAGATCCTCCGTATTCACTAAAATAAGCATATGACTAAAATTCCAGAACTCCTTGCCCCGGCCGGCAGTCTTGCCATGCTCCGCACTGCATTTGATTTTGGCGCAGATGCTATTTATGCAGGGCAGCCTCGTTATTCCCTGCGTGTTCGCAATAATGACTTTGGCAAGCTTGAAGTGCTCAAGCAAGGCATCGATACCGCTCACGAATTAGGCAAAAAGTTTTATTTGGTCTCCAACTTATTACCGCATGGCGGCAAGACTCGCACTTATATTAAGGATATGGATCCAGTGATTGCATTAAAGCCAGATGCTTTAATCATGTCTGACCCAGGTCTCATCATGATGGCTCGTGAAGCTTGGCCAGATATGCCGATTCATTTATCAGTGCAAGCCAATACTGTTAATGGCGCTTCAGCAAAGTTCTGGCGCTCGGTTGGCATTAGCCGCGTGATTCTTTCTCGCGAACTCTCTTTTGATGAGATTGAGGAGGTACGTCAAGACTGTCCTGAGATGGAGCTTGAGGTATTTGTTCACGGCGCACTTTGTATTGCCTACTCTGGACGCTGCTTGCTTTCTGGGTATATGTCACATCGCGACTCCAATCAGGGGGCCTGTACCAATGCTTGTCGCTGGGATTACAAGGTAAAGCCTGGACAACAAAATACTAGCGGTGATGTTGTACTGCTTCAAGAGGCTCGCCGTCCAGATGAATTAATGCCGATGGAAGAAGATGAGCATGGCACTTACATCATGAACTCGAAAGACTTACGTGCTGTTGAGCATATTGAAAGACTAACGAAGATGGGTATAGACTCCTTCAAGATCGAAGGTCGCACCAAGTCACCCTACTACGTCTCAAGGACTGTTCAATCTTATCGCGCGGCAATCAATGATGCAGTACAGGGTAAACCATTTAATACTGCTCTATTAGGTCAGCTAGAAGGCCTAGCCAATCGCGGCTATACAGATGGTTTTTATGAGCGTCATCACGATAAGGAATATCAGTTGTATATGAGGGGTTACTCTCTTTCAGGCAGAAGTTTATATGTTGCTGAAACTTTGGAGGTCGATACAGCCTCTGGTCGTGTCAAGGTCGATGTCAAAAACCGTTTTTCTGTTGGCGATAGATTAGAAATCATAGAACCCAACGGCAATACAGATATTGTGCTTTCTGAAATGTGGAATATGACGGATGAACCTATTACTGTAGCCCCTGGCTCTGGTCATTTTGTCTGGATCAAAGCTCCGATAGCTAGCAAACATGCCTTTATTGCGCGCTATACACAAGAGCCAGCACCAACTGAAGTTGCCGGCTCTTGCTCAACTTGTGGCGAATAGTCCACATGAATATTACTAATTAACACACTTAATGACTAACATTATCACAAGCCATTCTGAATCTCCTGGCATTAAGCAAAAGCTAGAAAGTGAGATGAAAAAGGCTCTCGCCTTATCTATTTATTTTGGAATTTGGTTTTGCGCAATCACCTTTATGGCTGCAACTGCTCTGGAAGAGCGCCCCATACCATTATCTATCTTTGGCTTTGCATTGATAAAGGCTGCTTTATCAGCAAAATTTATGTTGATTGCTCAGGCAGCATTTCCGATAAAGGTCGATAAATATAACGGGATTGTTAAATCACTTTTGCTCGAATCAATAATCTACTTGGTCGTTGTTCTAGGATTAAATTATTTAGAGGAAGGTATTCGCGGCTTAATCAATGGCAAAGAGTTTATTTCCTCTATGGCCGCAGTTGGTAGCGGTGATCCTTTAAGGGTTTTGGCGATTTCAATTGTGTATTGGCTAATTGTTTGGCCTTACTTGATTTTTGTGGGTTTCAGAATTGTCATTGGCAATACCAAAACACTTACAGTCTTATTTGGCTCGAAAAAGTAATTGCCTTACTTGTATCACGTGAGAATTTTTTGGCTGTGCTTTCTTGGACTTTTTTGCCAACAGGCTCAAGCCCAAGAAATAGAAGCGCGGGCTTATTCCAACGCACCAATTGGCATGAACTTCATTACTGGAGGCATTGCACAGGCTAAAAGTGGTTCTTATAAGCTGACTACTGAAGCCGTGAGCCTTACCCATGTCTTCGATGTTTTTGGTCAATCGGGCAGACTTACTCTAGTACTGCCTTATGCCGAGTTATCGGGCACGGGCAGAGCGGGTGCTCAAGGGCTTAACGCCTCTGCTGAGGGCTTGTCTGATCCACTTATTAAAGCCTCCGTCAACTTATATGGCGCTCCGGCTTTGTCTAATAGTGAGTTTCAAAGCTACCAACAAGATCTGATTATTGGTGCCAGCCTAGCAGCATCGATTCCTTGGGGTAGTTACAACAGCAATCAGATGATTAATGTGGGTGCCAATCGTTCGCTGATTCAGCCAGGGATTGGTTTATCGCAAGCAATAGGTCCTTGGCGCTTAGAGCTGGCTGGTATGGCAACAATTTATACGAGCAACAATAGCTTTATGGGAAATAACACCCTATCCCAGAATCCGGTCTACTCCACCGAAGCTCACGGTATCTATTACTTTCCGAATACGGCGTGGATCTCTGCTGATGCGACCTACTTTACCGGTGGGCAAACTTACATCAATGGCATGCCCGTCAGTGGATCACAAGAAAACTGGCGCTTTGGCAGTACCTTTTCATACCCCATCAATAAGCAAAACTCCATCCGCCTGTCGGGCAGCACAGGTGTTTATTCACGGACAAACAATAGCTATGACATGTTGGGGATTTCTTGGCAATTTCGTTGGGGCGGCAGTCCATAGGCAGCTTGCTACCCGAGTGGCTACAATTGAATCCATCGTCATTTATATCAATACCATACTGAGACAACAATGAGTGCAAAGCCTAAGAATAATGTTGAAGACAATGCTGATAAGCCCAGTGA
>Ga0114958_10002395_pt1 | contig 14078 bp, 9 predicted proteins | sample C_130208_EF_Meta_FD_89577 | JGI IMG/M metagenome (GOLD analysis project Ga0114958, IMG submission 89577) | Freshwater microbial communities from Lake Croche, Canada to study carbon cycling - C_130208_EF_MetaG | ecosystem: Environmental > Aquatic > Freshwater > Lake | place: Lake Croche, Canada... | reverse complement strand
GTGTTGCCGCTCTCTTCAAAAACGCTTCTTCACCAAGTAGACCCAGGGACGGCTCACCTCAAATCGCTTGGCTATATCAACTGGTCCATCACCACGTTCCAATGCCCGAATCACTCGATCTCTTAGATCTTGGGAATAGCTTTGCATCGCACCAGTCCATCACAAAGCCCACCAAAATGTCACTATTCAGATCAACCGTGCTCTAATACTTGGCTATAATCTGGGTCATGATCTGAGCGATCCGCTCCAGAGTCTCTGAAGTATGGGCTGTCGAGAGGAAACCTGCCTCGTACTGGGAGGGCGCAAAGTAGATGCCTTGCGCGAGAGCGGCGTGGAAGTAGCTCGCGAAGGCGGCAGTATCACTCCGCTTGGCGTCCTCGAGGTTACGGATGGGACCTTCGCAGAAATAGAGGCAGAACATGGATCCGATTCGCTGAAAGGTGAGAGGCTTCTCCTTGATCGCGTCTTTTATAGATTCCTCCATCTGGGCGCCAAGGGACTCGAGAAGCGCCCAGCCGTTGATCCTCTCCATTTCCTTGAGCTGAGCAAGGCCTGCTGCGAGGGCGAGGGGGTTGCCTGAGAGAGTGCCGGCTTGATAGACCGGGCCTAGCGGGGCGAGTTGATCCATAATGTCGGCACGACCGCCGAAGGCTCCGACGGGAAGGCCTCCACCGATCACCTTCCCCAGTGTGGTGAGATCGGGAGTGATGCCGTAGATCTCCTGAGCCCCTCCCGGATCAAGTCGGAATCCGGTCATGACCTCGTCAAAGATGAGGAGGGCGCCGTGATCGCTACAAAGCCTCCGGATGCCTTCCAGATAGCCTGGCTCAGGCAGATAGAGGCCGGCATTGGCAGGAACAGGCTCGAGGATCACGCAGGCGATCTCTTGGCCAGACTCACTGAAAACTGCTTTCAGGGCTTCAAGATCGTTGAAGGACACGGTTGTAGTAAGCGCGGCAAGGGAAGCGGGAATTCCGGCGCTGTCCGGCTGTCCAAGTGTGAGGGCTCCGCTTCCTGCCTTGACCAGCAGGGAATCGACATGGCCGTGGTAGCAACCCTCGAACTTCACAATGCGCTCGCGCCCCGTGGCGCCCCGTGCCAGGCGGATCGCTGACATGACGGCCTCGGTGCCGGAGTTCGTCATCCTGACCTTCTCCACGGAAGGAACCATCCGGCATATGATCTCGGCCATCTTGACCTCCAGGGCGTTCGGAATACCGAAGCTGGTGCCGTATTTTGCCGTCTCGGTGACGGCATCGATCACGACCTGAGGCGCATGGCCGAGGATCGCTGGTCCCCAGGTGCCGACGAAGTCGATGTACTCACGGCCATCCACATCTGTGATCGTGCATCCCTGAGCCTTGTTGACGAAGAAGGGTTCCCCGCCCACTCCACGGAAGGCGCGGACGGGCGAGTTCACCCCGCCAGGAATGCGGTGAAGCGCGCGATTCCAGAGGGAATGGGAGGTGGGCGCAGCAGGCTGAAGGCTAAAGGCTGAACGCTGAAGGTCTGACATAATAAAATAAACTAATGTTAAAGCGGCGCTGAAGGAGTAGTAAATCCAAGCCGCAAGGATCAGTGAGATCGCATGGAGCGGACCAGTGAGTTGAGGACTTTTTCTGCTTCCATGATTTTAGCATCACACGCAGATGCAGCTCCCTCGGGCGCATAACCAAGCTACTCAGTTGGTAACGTAGTTCCCGTAATGAGCCAAATGCGATCTCCAGAAATCGAAGGTACTCTTGTTGACTTTCGCGTGCGCATCCTTCGACGATATTTGAAGGCACCGAAACAGCGGCGCGGCGCATCTGGGAAGTAAGTCCATAAATTTCGTCTTTAGGGAAATCCTTTGAGATCCGATAAACCAACAAGGCAATCTCATCTGTAAGTTCGTAGGCTCTAAGCTTTGAGTGATCACGCATTATGAGTTCCTTCAGCCTTAATTCAGCGGCTAAGTTCCAGCATCCTGCGCACGGACTTTTCCGCTTTGACCCGGAGTCCTTCCTCCAAAAGAATCTCGGGCTTCAGGTCGCGGAGGCATAGATAGAGCTTCTCGAGGGTATTCCGCTTCATGTAGCGGCATTCGGCGCAGGCACAGGTGTCTGTGGGTCCGGGAATGAAGATCTTGCCCGGAATCTCGCGGCGCAGGCGGTGAAGCATTCCCTCCTCTGTGACGATGACGAAAGCGTTGGCCGGGGAGTTCTTGCAATAAGAGACCATCTTCTCGGTCGAACAGACTTCGTCGGCCAGCAACCGCACGGCCTGAGGACACTCGGGATGAGCAACCACAAGGGCGTCTGGATGCTCACGCTTCGCGCGCTCAATGCTATCCCGCGTATACTCCATATGGACATAGCAGGAGCCCTGCCAGAGATCCATGGGACGTCCGGTCTGCTCCATGACCCAGGCTCCGAGATTCTGGTCCGGCACGAAGAGAATGGGGCGGTCCTGAGGGGCTGCGTTTACAATCCTGACAGCATTGCCACTGGTACAGATCACATCGGCGAGGGCCTTCACTCCGGCACTGCAGTTGATGTAGGCGATGACGAAGTAGTTCTTCTCCGCATGCTTCTTCAGATAGGCCTCCAGTTTATCAGCGGGACAGGAATCGGAGAGGGAACAACCGGCCTCCATGTCGGGGATCACTACGACCTTTCTCGGGCTCAGGATCTTAGCCGTCTCCCCCATGAAGTGAACCCCGCAGAAGACGATCACGTCGGCATCGGTCTCGGCTGCCTTCTGACTGAGGCCGAGTGAATCGCCCACGAAATCAGCGACCTTCTGAATCTCCTCAATCTGGTAGTTGTGCGCCAGAATGACGGCATTCTGCTGCTTCTTGAGACGCAGAATCTCCGCGGCCAGATCGATATTACTGGTGTTACTCACAGGGATGAAGGGGATAAAAGGGATGAAAGGAAGCTCATGGGGAAGACGGCAATGATCTTATCCCCTTCATCACTTTTTTCCCTGTGAATCTATTCAGTCGCCTTACTTCGCTTCGTTGATGAGGTGGCGGAGAATGAAGGGGAGGATGCCGCCATGGCGGTAGTAGTCGACCTCGATTGGGGTGTCGATGCGGACCTTCACGGGGACTTCCTGAGAGGAGCCATCCTTGCGACTAATCCTGACGGACAGATCCTGACGCGCCTCAAGATCCTCGCCCAGTCCGATGATGTCGTAGCTCTCGGTACCGTCCAGGCCGAGACTCTGCACGTTGGTTCCTTCCATGAACTGGAGAGGGAGGATGCCCATGCCGACGAGATTGGAGCGGTGGATGCGCTCGTAGCTTGCGGCGATGACAGCCTTGACTCCAAGGAGGCGAGTACCCTTGGCGGCCCAGTCGCGGCTGCTGCCTGTACCGTATTCCTGACCAGCGATGATGACTAGCGGGGTCTTCTCCGCCTGATATTTGTGGGAGGCATCGAAGATGCTCATGCGCTCGCCGTCAGGTTGGTGGAGCGTCTCGCCGCCCTCGACTCCGGGAAGCATGAGGTTCTTGATACGCACGTTGGCAAAGGTGCCGCGTGTCATGATACGGTCATTGCCGCGGCGGCTGCCGTAGCTGTTGAAGTCTTCGTAGGTGACTCCATGTTCGCTGAGGAAGCGGCCTGCCGGGGACTTCTCCTTGATGGCTCCAGCCGGAGAGATGTGATCGGTCGTGACTGAGTCGCCGAAGATGCCGAGCGCACGGGCCTCCGAGATCGGAGTGATCGTGCCGGCCTCCATGCCGAAGTTCTCGAAGAATGGAGGCTCCTGGATGTAGGTGCTCTTGCTATCCCACTCATAGATCTCTCCAGAAGGAGCGCTGATCTCGTTCCACTTGGGATTCTGACCGGCGAAGTTGCCGTAGAGAGCGATAAACATCTCGGGCGTGAGGGCGGTGCGGAGCATATCGCGGATCTCGGCGAGGCTCGGCCAGATATCCTTGAGGAAGATCTCCTTGCCATCTTTACCCTTGCCGATCGGTTCCTTGACGAAGTCGATATCGATACGGCCTGCGAGGGCGAAGGCGACGACCAGGGGAGGGGACATCAGGAAGTTGGCCTTGATGTTCTGATGGATGCGGGCTTCGAAGTTGCGGTTTCCGGAGAGGACCGCTGCCGCTACGAGATTGTTGTCGGTGATGGCCTTCTCGACTTCTGGATTGAGGGGGCCGGAATTTCCGATGCAGGTGGTGCAACCGTAACCGACTGTCTGGAAGCCCAGCTTATCGAAGTAGGGCTGCAGGCCGGTCTTCTCAAGATAGGCGGTGACGACGCGTGATCCCGGCGCGAGCGAGGTCTTCACCGTTGGATCCATCTCGAGGCCGAGTTCCACGGCTTTCTTGGCCAGGAGTCCCGCGGCGAGCATGACGCTAGGGTTGCTGGTGTTGGTGCAGCTAGTAATGGCGGCAATGAGGACGGAGCCGTTCCGGATGGCGCTCTTGCCCCCATTCTCATGATGCCCATTATGATACGGTGACTCGGGCATCTGGTGGACCGGATCGGGCGTGGGGCGGTCGCTGATCATCTCCTCCTCGTCGGAAGGAATGGTCGGATTGCGTCGAGCCACCAGGGCCTTCGCAGAAAGAGCTTCTTCGTTTTTACCATAGCCACCTTCAGTGACCGGCTTGATAAGAAGTTCGTGGAAGGTCGAACGGAGTTGAGGGAGATCGATGCGGTCCTGAGGACGCTTCGGTCCGGCGACGCTGGGAACGACATTGGCAAGATCGAGCTCAAGATCGACGCTGTAGTCGATCTGGCCTTTGCGAGGCATACCGAACATTCCCTGAGCCTTGAAATAGTTCTCGAAGGCGCTGCACTCAGCCTCGGTTCGGCCAGTGGCGCGAAGGTAGGCAACCGACTCGGAATCTGCCGGAAAGATACCCATGGTGGCGCCGTACTCGGGAGCCATGTTGGCGATAGTAGCGCGGTCTGGGAGGGGAAGGGACTCCGCACCCTCGCCATAGAATTCGACGAACTTGCCGACGACCTTCGCGGCGCGGAGCATCTGGGTGACGCGGAGCGCAAGATCGGTGGCGGTGACGCCCTCGCTCAGCTTGCCTGTGAGATGGACTCCCACAACTTCCGGAGTGAGGAAATAAACGGGCTGTCCGAGCATGCCGGCTTCGGCCTCGATGCCGCCGACACCCCAGCCGACGACTCCAAGACCGTTGATCATCGTGGTGTGAGAGTCCGTGCCGACCAGACTGTCTGGGTAGTAAACACTGCCGGAGGCATTCTTGGAATGAAGGACTCCGCGGGCCAGATATTCGAGATTCACCTGATGGACGATGCCGATGCCGGGAGGCACCACGCCAAAGGCCTCAAAGGCCCCTTGGCCCCACTTTAGGAATTCGTAGCGCTCGCGGTTGCGCTTGAACTCCATATCAAGGTTGAGCTTCATGGCGTCGGCCCAACCGTAGTAGTCGACCTGAACCGAGTGATCGACCACTAGGTCGACAGGAACGAGTGGTTCGATAATGCCGGGCTTGCCGCCCAGGCGTGCCACGGCACTGCGCATGGCCGCGAGATCAACAAGCAAGGGGACGCCGGTGAAGTCTTGGAGGACGATGCGCGCGACCACAAAGGGAATCTCCTCTGGGGCAGGGGCCTTCGCATTCCAGGCAGCGAGAGCCTGCACATCCTTCTCATGAACTTTCTTGTTGTCGCAGTTGCGAAGCACCGACTCCAGCACCACGCGGATCGAGAAGGGCAGACGCGAGATCTTGCCGATGCCCTGTTCCTCAAGTGCCGGGAGGGAGTAGTAGGAGGAGTTGGTTCCTTCTGATGGTTCGAAGCTGCGGAGTGTTTTGAAAGGGTCGGCGTTGGGCATGAAGAAATGAGGGCTGTTGGGCTTTTAGACTATTGGGCTTATGCGTTGAGGAATCTCAGATCTTTTCGGGAGTTACTGGCCAACAGTCCAACGGACCAAGAGGCCAACACTCGGTTCCATTACTTTAGTTCGGTGAGTTTTGCTTGGATCTTTGCGAAGTCGGGGAGCTGCTTAGGATCCTCGCTCGACTCGGCGTATTGGATGACTCCGGATCGGTCAATCAGGAAGGCGGAGCGCTGAGGAACCCCGCTCATGCCGAGTCCGATCTGGGGCAGGAAGCTCTCGTAGGCGATCCCGTAGGCCTTGGCGACGGCATGCTCGTAATCACTCAGGAGAGGGATGGTGATATTCTCCTTATGAGCCCATGACTGCTGGGCAAAAGGATTGTCCCCGCTGATGCCGTAGACAATGCAGTCAAGCGAATCGTATTCACCGATCCCCTTGCTGATCTCGCAGAGTTCCGTTGTGCAGACGCCAGTGAAGGCCATCGGCACAAAGAGGAGCAGGATATTCTTCTGTCCGATCACTGCGGAGAGAGTGATCTGCTTGGGTCCCTCGGAAGTGGCGGTGGATAGTGTGAAGTCGGGAGCTTTGGTGCCGGTGGTGATCATATGAGAAAGGATGAAGTATGAGGGTTGAATGATGAAGAGTTGTTAAGGATTGTATTCTACTGGTTTGGCGTTGATGAGGGAAGTGCAGAGGTGTCGGGTGAGGGTTTTGAAATCTCCACAGGAGGATTTGTGCCGGATAAGGAATTCGTGGGTGAATTGAGTTCCACTGGAGCCGTAGGAGTCGGAGGTGGTGTGGGTGTCGGGGTTGGCCATGGCTTCTCCTGGGAGCTCCATTCATGCCATGAGGCTGTCTCACCGCCGCCGAATTCTTTCCAAAGCTGATGGCAGCGCTCAGACCAGTGTGCATAATCCGGCGCGGTAAACGGCTTCTCCGCGGTTCCGGGGAAGACCAAGTAGACGACTTCTGGGCGACTGACGGGGCGACGATCCGCTCCCGAATCTGGCATAATCTCGCGACATATTCTCAGGGAGGCTTCACCGATCTTGGAGTTCGGTCCTAGATCACCAAGAATGGCAGGATAAAGTATTCCCTTTGCGATCACGACAGCATAGTCGCCGATGCCGGGTTGACCGGGAGATTTACCCACCATGAAAGAAGGAAGGACAATGAAGGGGTCGGATGTTCCCGCGAGGAAACTCCATCGCTTTAACTCGATGATGGTCGACAGGGCGGCATCGCGGCGGGCCTCAAGGGAGGCCTTTTCACTGGCGACCATGGTTGAACTTCCGAGTTCCGCCTCGGTGAGGGCAAGTTGGGATTCCTCTTCCCTTAGGCAAGGGTTCGGATGGTCACTTTTTTTTGCCCAACGGTAATTTGTCTGGGGTTGGAAGGTGACCGAAAGTTGGTCGATTAAGAGATTCCTGTCGCCATCCGATCCGTCAGTATTGACATTCATGATGGCCTGAATAAGGAGAGCACGACGGGAGGATGCTGGGTTACTCAGGTCGAGGATGGTCTGGCAATCGAAGAGGGAGTCGCGGTGGGGAAGCCTCTGGAGTTGACCTAGGTTTGCTCGGAGCGATTTTTCCTTGTGATTCAGGAGAGCGGCAAAATCAGGCGATGGCAGCGCATTGGTAAGGAGTGAAACAAGGGCCGGCATTAACTCGATAATATCCGGAGTGGCAGCTTGCAGGTCGGCCATGGTCGTTGCGGCTTTGGGCCAGTGGACATGTAGGCTGATGTCCATTCCGTAAGAATTGCTATCCGAAATTGTGTCCAACGCGGTTTCCTGTGAGGGAATGCAATCAACGCTACTTTTCAGAGTAATTCCGTTGAAAAGCTGCGCGGTGTCGTATTTTTTACGTGGCAGAACTGGGATGGCAGTTGGCGATGGCGTCGGATGTCTAGTTTCCTGATTTGATATCTGTTTTTTTGAGCATCCGACAGTTGCGATGGCTAGTACCATGGTTCCTACTACGATACATCCTCGGATGCCGGGAGTTTTGTGAGCCTGCATGGGATTAAATCAGCGACTTGCTTTATAGATTTTTAGAACTGCTTAAATCAGCTCAAAGGTAGGCCAGGAAGGAGCCCATGACATCACCGGGGATGTCGATCATCTTGTAATCCGTCGAGGAGACAAAGAGCAGGCTCTGGCTTCCCTTGCCCAGCATGCTGCCGGTGGAATCATAGATCTCATGATCGAGGGTGACAAACTTCCGATTGTGCCCAGACACACGGATCTTCACGCTAACGGTCTCGAACTCCTTGGTCTCGCGAATGAACTTGTGCTCAAACGACCTGGTCAGGATGTAAAAGGGGGTCTCTTTAAGGTTGAACTTGGGCATCACTTTGTTGAAGAAGAGCTCGCGGGTCTTGCCCACCCACATGGCATACATGCCGAAGTAGACATTCCCCACCGAGTTAGTGTCGGAATAGGTGGCGATGAAGGAGTGGACGAACCATTTGTCCTCGAAGTGTCCCGAGATATCATGGGTGCCGGTTGGTGATGGAGTGAGGATTGTCCCGACATGGGTGAGGGGAACGACGGAGACTGTGGCAGGCTGATCCAATTCCTCGGAATCGGTTATGAAATCCTCTCCGGTGAAAGGCTTGAACATGAGCCAAATCACATATCCCAGCGGCAGAAGTGAGGCCAGAATTTGGAACATGGGCTCATGCAGGAAGTAGCCGTAGGCGAAAATGACGACCGCTAGCGATCCGATGCAGAACATCTTGATCTGGGGAATGACGTTGACGGGGCCGTTCATGAAGGCGCGTCCGATCGCCAGAGCCGAGTAGCCGACAAAGAACGTCGCGAAGAAGATCATGAAATATTCTAACTCGATCCCGATAGCCGCTCCGATCACCGCAATCAGGGCGCAGAGAATGAAGGTGGGAATAGGGGAGGTGATGAGCTTCTGTGGGATAAGGGCAAAAATGGGGTTCTTGCTCTTGCTGGCATTGGTCTTGAAGAACCAGTGCAGGGCTATATAGCCGCTGTCTAGCGTCGTGAGGATGCACCCGCCAAGGAATACGAGATAGGCACCAAGCAACCAGGCGTTCACTGGGGGTTGGCTGAAGACGCGGGTCAACAGGGACTGGGCATAGGGATAACCGGCCAGGCCTTTCTGAATGAATTCAGCACCGCTTCCTTCCATCGCCCAGAGAGCCAGGATGCCGTGGAAAAGGAGAATCGCTCCGAAGAGTGTGGCTCCGACGGCGTAGGAGGCAGTGATGGAGGTGTTCTCCCTACGCATCTGGATAGCCCGTTGCCATTGCTGAAGATCCAGCCAGGGTCCCACGATGAAGCCGATGCAGATCGGGATCACATAGCCCCAGAAGTTCCAGTCATGAGTCGGCAGCAGGCTCGGACGATGAATTCCACGGAAGAAAGGGGATCCTAGTTCCGCGATAATGACGGCCACGCAGACAATGATAAGTGCTAGGAAGGCGGCGTGGCTGTACTTGATGCGCCGTATGGAGAATTCCTCCCCGAAGAGAATGCCTGCGGCCAGAATGATGAGTGCTGTCAGAGGCAGGTAGAGGGAGTCTGGTTTGAGTCCCAGGGGCTGCCATCCGTAACGGATCAACGCGAAGATGGTGAGTGAGATAGCGATGATCTGGTAGAGAAAGAACACCAGACGGAACGGGCGCGACCAGTTGTTGAAAAATGCAGCGAGACTTTCCGAGCCGGGGTGCCTTTTGGCGATGTGATCGGCGACGAGTCCGAAAAGGAAGAGACCCAGGCAGTTCGGGATCAGAAAGGTGAGCAGTCCCGTGAGACCGAACTCGACGGTGAACTGCACGGAGAAAAAGAGGCCGAGTCCCCAGACCCAGGAGAGGGCGACGGTGTTTCCCCAGAGGAGAATATTCAGGAAACGAAATCTTGGGGACGAGAGCGCAGAAGTAGCCATGAAGATAAACTTAACCTAGTGACTGATCGCGGCCTCTTCAATCTGAATGGATGATAAGTATTGAAATATGCAAAAGGATTAGGAGATCTCCCGCCGGGCAGACTCCTCCAGACTCCTCCCGTTCTTGCAATTGCAATGCAGCAAAGGCATTCTCCTGTACTGCCGCCGGCCTCTGGCGGAGCCTCACTTTACTGAATCCTTGAAAATTCTCGACCGTTATCTCCTGACCTCCCTCGGTTTGGCGACCCTGATGGGGGTTGCTCTGCTGAGCGTGGTGCTGGTGCTGGGGAATGTCTTCAAGGAGATGCTTGATCTTATGATCAATCACAGCGCGCCTCTGGAAGCCGTGCTGGGATTTGTCGCATTTGTCCTTCCCTTCTCGATGACCTTCACGATCCCGTGGGGTTTTCTCACGGCAGTTCTGTTGGTCTTTGGGCGTCTTTCGGCGGATAATGAAATTATCGCGCTGCGCTCCAATGGGGTGAGTTTCCCCAGGGTCTTTGTCCCCGTTCTGGCTATGGCTCTCCTACTTGTCGGGGTCTGTTTCTGGATCAATATTGACGTCGCGCCACGTGCCCAGTACGCGATGATGAACTCCCTGTTCCGAATCGCCACGAGCAATCCTGTCTCAATGTTCCAACCGGACGAGGTAGTCGACCAGTTTCCCGATCGCAAGATCTTCGTGGGAGGGCGCGAGGGGGATCTCATGAAGAATCTCGTGGTCGTGGAGTTGGATGATCATGGGGCAGCCTCGAAGGTGGTCTTTGCAAAGACCGGCACGCTCTCCACGGACACAGAGAATCACCGTCTTCTTCTAAGAGTGCAGGACGCCAACTTCGAGCAACGCGACGAAAAGGATCCTAATAATGTCCATCTGATCCGCCAGGGTATCACAATGAAGGAGGGTGTCTTTCCGATGTCGCTCCAGAAACTTTTCGATCAGAAGAAGAGGGGTAAGCCACCCACTTCCCACACGCTCCGGGAGCTGTTCGAAGAGATCGCAAAGCCCGACTGTCCACAAAGGCTTGCTTACAGGGTCGAGATCAGTAAGCGCTTCTCTATGTCGCTGGCGGCGCTGGCCTTTGCCCTCATCGCGGTGCCGCTCGGCATCACGGCCCACCGCAAGGAGACATCAGTCGGGTTTGCCCTCAGCCTGCTCATAGCCTTCAGCTATTTCTTCTTCATCCTCGTGGCCGAAGCGCTGAGCAAGAAGTCCAACATGCCGGAAGCTTTGCCGATCATCATGATCTGGCTCCCGAACCTCCTCTTCACAGGACTGGGTGTCTGGCTCTTCTCTCGCCTTGCCCGTCGTTAAAAAATCCCTAATAGCCAACTCACCCTCAATCATCATGCCATCCTCCAAAGAACACTCACTGAAAAATCCCGTGACCAAAGAATCCATCCGCAGTCTTGTCGCGGGTTTGGCAAGCGGACGCCGCGCGGATTTTCTAACCGATATGATGGAGACAGTCATCAAATATGGACTTGATGACGCCTCGATTGGAGACCTCAAGCTGGTCAGTCGCTCGATGCGCGAAATGCGCTATGCGGCCTCCGTGTTCCGAAAGTACAATACGATTCGCAAGGTAGCGGTCTTTGGTTCCGCACGAACCAAGTCTGATGAAGCTGACTTCCAGTTGGCTCGTGAGTTTTCACGCCGCATCGTTGAGGAGAACTTCATGATCATCACCGGCGGGGGTGATGGGATCATGGGAGCCGCACAACAGGGAGCGGGTGCGGAAAAGAGCTTCGGGCTGAACATCCGACTGCCGTTCGAGCAGAGTGCCAATCAAGTGATACTGGGAGACCCCAAGCTGATCAACTTCAACTATTTCTTCGCCCGCAAGCTCAGCTTCGTGAAGGAGACCAGCGCCTTTGTCCTTTTCCCCGGTGGTTTCGGGACGCTCGATGAGGGATTCGAGGTGCTGACGCTCCTGCAGACGGGAAAGACCTCCATCGTCCCGATCATCCTGATGGATCGCCCGAACGGTTTCTACTGGGAGACCTGGCGGCGCTTCATGGATAACGATATCCTCGAACTTGGCCTCATCTCCCGTTCCGATTTCCATCTCTTCACGATCACGCATGACGTCGATCGTGCGGTGAACGAGATCAAGCATTTCTACAAGGTGTTCCATTCTTATCGCTGGGTCCGTGACGAAATGGTGATCAGGATCAATAAAAAACTCACGTCGGCAGCCTTGGAAAACCTGAATCAGCAGTCTGATCATCTCCTCATCTCGGGCCATATCGTCCAGCGGAATGCCCTTCCTGAGGAGGCTGATGAACGCGAGATCACCCATCTGCCGCGTCTCGTGCTGATCCCTCATAAGAGAGAGTTCGGAATGCTCCGTCTCCTGATCAATGCGATTAATGACTCCCAGGTGATCGAAACTCCTCCTGATGAGACCATCCGTGATCAGGGCAATCCCTAGTGCCCGGAATTGAAGAATCATTCTTTCGAGGATAGAGTTCGGTTTCTATAAAAGTAACGATGACGATGACGACGAAGGCCAAGGTTTCCCTCTACGACACCACGCTGCGTGACGGCACCCAGGGTGAGGGGATCTCCTTCAGTCTGCTGGACAAGATCAGGATCGCCGAGAAGCTTGCCGGATTCGGCATGGATTACATCGAGGGTGGATGGCCCGGGTCAAATCCTAAGGATCTCGCGTTCTTTGCCAAGGCCCGGAAGCACGGTTTCGGGATGACAAAGATCGCCGCCTTCGGCAGCACACGCCGTGCTGGGATCAAGGCTTCAGTGGATCCACAATTAGCCCAGTTACTTGAGGCCGGGACTCCCGTCGTGACGATCTTCGGGAAGAGCTGGAAACTCCAAGTAGACAAGGTGCTGGGGGTTCCCCATGAGGAGAACCTCGCGATGATCAGCGATAGCGTGGTCTACCTGAAGTCGTGCGGACGTGAGATCTTCTACGATGCCGAGCATTTCTTTGACGGTTACAAGGATGACGCGGAGTTTGCTCTAAACACGCTGGCCGCCGCTTCCGAAGCGGGAGCCGATATGCTCATCCTCTGCGATACGAACGGAGGCACGATGCCAGAGGAGATCTCTGCAATCACCGCCGCTGTGGAATCGCGTTTTCCTGGCATGGTCGGCATCCACACCCACAACGACTGCGGAATGGGTGCTGCCAATGCCCTCACTGCCGTCCGTGCCGGTGCGGTCCAGATCCAGGGGACGATGAATGGTTACGGCGAGCGGACGGGAAACTGCAACCTCACGACCGTGATCCCGTGTCTCCAGCTGAAGATGGGAATCCACGTCGTTCCCGATCTCACGCGCCTGCGCGAGGTGTCTCTTTTTGTGGACGAGTTGGCAAACTGCCAGCCCGATGTGAGGGCCCCCTTCATCGGCAGCACCGCCTTTGCTCACAAGGGTGGAATGCATGTGAATGCCGTTGCCAAGACCGCGGCAGCCTATGAGCACATCGAGCCTTCTTCGGTAGGCAATCATCAGAATATTCTGGTCTCCGAGCTGTCGGGCCGGAGCAACATCCTTCTCAAGGCTGAGGAGCTAGGCCTGAAGCTGGACAAGAACGATCCTGTAGTGCTCCGAGTACTCGAGAAGATCAAGGCCCTGGAATCCGAAGGCTTCGAGTTCGAGGCGGCCGATGCCTCGCTCGAACTGCTCCTTCGGAAGGAGCTAGGGCTTCATGTTTCTCTCTTCCAACTCCAAGAATATCACTGCAGCTTCCGCCGTGACTCTGCAGGATCTTCCACAACCTGCGAGGCCACTGTCACAATCCTCAATAACGAGCAATCCCTGATGACGACGGCGGAGGGGGATGGACCGGTGAATGCTTTGGACGCGGCCCTCCGCAAGGCCCTGCAGCAACTCCATCCCTGGATTGCCGGCATCTCGCTCTCCGATTATAAAGTCCGCATAGTCGACGGGGGAAGGGGAACAGCGGCACGAACCCGCGTCCATATTCTCTCCAGCGAGGGATCGGATTCCTGGGGAACAGTCGGCGTCTCTGACAATATCATCGAGGCGAGTTGGATGGCGTTAGTCGACTCCCTCGAATATCATGCATCGAAACGCACGGCTTAGGTTTGGCTTGTTTTGGCTTACGGCGCTTGGCGGTGTTGCTGCTCGGTCTGAGTAGGACCTACTGGGCTTTCCCTCTCGGGCTTAGCTTAGCATCCCTAGATAGTGCAGTCACGATCTGTTGGCCCAGAGGGCAATACAGCGGATGTGGATTGCAGGAAGGAAAGAAGAGGCATTCTTTGCGTGCCGGGTAGCGACGCCACGCCAGCGTTTGAGGTGAAGGAAGGCGTTCTCAACGAGATGCCGTAAGCGGTAGAGATCTTTGT
>Ga0114958_10002394_pt1 | contig 14079 bp, 24 predicted proteins | sample C_130208_EF_Meta_FD_89577 | JGI IMG/M metagenome (GOLD analysis project Ga0114958, IMG submission 89577) | Freshwater microbial communities from Lake Croche, Canada to study carbon cycling - C_130208_EF_MetaG | ecosystem: Environmental > Aquatic > Freshwater > Lake | place: Lake Croche, Canada... | reverse complement strand
TAGATATAACCCAAGCTTTTAAGAAGTTCTTAAGGACATGGTTAAAGTTTGATTCAGGCTCTTCTATTTTTTCTTTGAGCCAAGACTTGCTCGATAAGTCTTTATTTATTAGGTTCATTTGTATCTCGCTTTGTTGTTTTGTGAGCTTGTATTTTAACAAGCTCACAGTGGAAAGTTACTGGTGACTTACTTAATAGCGTCTTCTGCCTTCTTTGTTTTATTAGCTTCGCGGTAAAGCTTTTGGTACGCAGCGATCTTCTCGGCATTAGCGGCTCGATAAATTCTTTTGTATGCGGCTAAATTATTTTTATCTCTAGCCATCTGTATCAATCATAAGACTATGCCTCGCTCTAAGTTAAAATTTATGTAGCCTATCGATCTTCGCTCTATTGGCTTTTCGATAAGCTTTCCGATAGGCTGCTAACCTTACTTTATTAGCAGCCCTCCAAATCTTTTTACAAGCCGCTTTCTCTTCTTTAGTCTGAGCCATCTATCACCTCAACTTCAGCCGATGCCGACAGATGAATTAGCTTATCGCCCAAGTAACAGACGCTATACGCCCCATCAATGCGCTCAAGCGCAAAGAGCCTCTTTTCATTGTCGCCAATAAGATTAAATTTTGCATTTCTTGGTAATTCGTAAAGTTTCATTTTATCTCCTAATCCACAAAATAAAATTCTTCACTTTCAATATCATAGCCAATCTCATCACCATCAACGATGGCTATCGCTACACCTTCGATGATATCGGGCGACATCGCTTCGATCTTTTTAAGAATGGCTGCTTCTAAGATTGCTTCGCATATACTATGATCTTCTCTAAACCAGTCGTACTGCATGGCATCAAAGGTGGCTATCATAAAATTTGTTTTAACTATGGATTTTGCATTTTTATAGTTCATTGGATTTTGCTCGCTGTTTGTTATTAAACGAACGCTATTGTCGCAAGCGCAACTCGGCTTAATACTGGCAATCTGCTATTTATTTAAAGTAACCGAAAGTAAGTCATTGATAACTTAAAACCTTGCTGTTTAAGCGTCAAATTTTTAAAGTAGTATCTGTATCGCTTTTTTTTAAAATCGTTGAATGAGCGCGATATTTGATAGATGGTTTGTGCTATTTTGCTGTCATGTCAGCTTGCTATAAACAAGAATAAAAATGACCGATGTTCTTAAGGCATCGGTCGAAACAAGCTTCAGGAGGAAAGCTTAAGGCGAATTATAGTCATTAAAAATAATAAGTCACCAAAAACTTACTAAATGTCAAAAAAAAGGAAGCACGAAGCTTCCTTAATTTACGTTAGATTTGTCACAATTAACCAATTTGTCTTTTTCTCTATAGACTTGGTATTGCCGTCATTGAGCCCTATGTTAATAAGATGGTGGTTCTCAATAATAGATTGTGTCTGTATAAGGCGCTATCTACATCACCCTGCGAGTGTCTATATCCATCCTTTTATGTTTGGTTACAAGGTAATCTTTTTATCCTTTGCGTAAGCGTCCATGACATTACTCATAAGATCATGCTTAACTTCTGGCAATGACTTCTCTTCTTTCTTTGCCAATTGCTTAACTAATTTTGGAGTGTTGATGGTAAATTCACCTGAGTTATGCGAAAAGGAACACTTAACCATTTCGTATTTCTCACGATTGCCAAAGAGACGCTTCACTCTTGCCTCTGCTATTTCTTCATTCTCGGCTAATGAGATCAATCCCACATTTCCGTTCATCATAAATTCATATTTATATATGGCTTTGCTCATAGTATTCCCTCTTAAGTCATTAATGACTTATTATATAACTAAATCAAAGGCTTGCGCGTCTTTCTGCAACAAGCCCCATTAATTTACTTTACTATTTAGTAGTTCAATAGCCCTTCTGAATAACGCACTGTCCAAAGTGCATGATCGTAGTTAACTTGGGTCAACTCACGCATAGCTCTATTTGTACAGTGCTGCGCCACAGCCTTGTGCTGATAGCCTAATTTCAATAAAAAATTCATGAACGGTCTTTGTTTGTAGTAAAGGTCTTTGTACTTAACTGATATCTCCATCAGCAACTCAAGCTCTTTCATTGAATCTGCTACTCTTGGCTCTTTATTTACTTCTGTCATAATGTTCCTTAATTAAACTAAAACTGCAATTATAGATGGATTAGCTCTTATTTCTGCTATCAGAAGGCTATCATCATTGATAGTATATGATGCCCCATCTTTATTAAGCATTTTAAGATCAACAAACAGCCTTAACAGAGTCGATGATTGCGGAGTAGCAGTTGATTTGTCATAGCCCTTAACGCCATTACGCTTCTGTTTCATGAAGTAATCCATGAAGTCAGGCGATGAGATTTTATCTGATTCCAAGATATATCTTATGCCGCTCTTGATGAAGGTGGACATGCCTGACTTAGTATTGATAGATGAAAGGAGATTGATACACTTCTTACCTATCTTGATTTTCATGCCGTTAATGAGCGTAACAACCTCTTCATGCTTCGCTTTACGTTCATCGGCATCAAGTTCTAAGTCTTTCGTTTCAAGCAGGTAGAAGTCTGCTCTAGCCTTTAGAGCGACAATTTCTTCTCTTGAGGCTGTAAAAGAAGTTACGCGAGGCGTTTTAGGCGTTTTGACTGTCTTGACGGCAGCAACAACGGCAGCTATTTTTTCAATATGGTCATCTTCTGACACCTGCTCTTCATAAATTTCATCAGCCATTTCTCTATTCTCAATGGCTTTCAGAGCTTTGGACAATTCAGATTCATCTGTTTCTATTTTGCTATAGACTTCTGCCGCTATTTCATCTTCAATAGACACCATCGCTAACACTTCGGCATCTGTAAGCACTGACTCAGGTTCTTCAATGATATCATCGGGAACATCATCGAATGATGACATCATCATCTCCAACTCTTCTAATGTGTAATCTTCTACAACGGCTTCGGGCATTTTTGTTGATAATTGAGTGTTCATATAGTTACTTCCTCTTGCTTAGTTAAGTTATTCACTGCGTTATTACAGTGAAGCTATTTTCTCACTCAAAGATCGGAAGAAGCTACTCAGTAAAAAGTAACCAATCGCTTCACCATGCGCCTGAGTTTTTACTCTTTGTCTTTGGGATATTCTTGCTAACAGGAGCTTCTCCGAAGTCGCTAAAATCAAGGTCAGACTTAGGAATGACTATTTCTGTCTTATAAGCAGATACAGTCTCAACTTCTTCTTCGCCATGTTTCTTTTTTAAAGCATTTACGAGTCTAGTAAATTCCCAATCAGCCGCGCTCTCACTAGCAAAATGATGAAGCCTATCTATTGGCTCAGGAAGCCAAATGCCATGCACAAAATTTTCGATATGGACTTCATGAGTATTGCAGTATTCGTCAGGCACACATGTGGCAAATTCTCCAACCCAATTGACAGTTAGCTTTACATCGCCAATAATAAATTTTCTACGAATTGAGTAATTAAACCCTTTATCCACAAGCTCTTTGTATTCGCGCTTTTTAATCCGAACTCTACCATTGTCAAAATATTTATTCGCCATACCAACTTTCCTCCACTAATTCAATTTGACCTGAAATATGATGATTTAAGAAGTCGGCAACAATCCCCAACGCAACCAAGAAATTGTGAATGACAAATATAATAAGGATTATTGAAATTAGCGCCATGTAAATGACCGCTATCGAGATTGCTGCGGGCAGAACCACCATTCTTTTCATGTTTATACCTTTAATAAACTTTTTATATCGTAACCACCGCGTTTGATACCTTCGAACAAGCACTGTGCGGTCTTTTGGACATCATATAAAGCTGCATGGGCTTGATCTGGGTCATAATCTACTTCAAGCGCATAACATAGCTCGCCAAGATTAGGATTCTTTCCTGTGCTTGTAGACCATCTGGCATTTTCCATCGTGCAAAACCCTTCTACATCTGGAATCGCCTTACCGATTAGCGAGTATTCGCCATAGATAAATCCCACATCAAATCCTATGTTATGTGCAACCATCAGATCAGCCTTGTCAAAGACTCTGGTAATAAGCGGCTCTACCTCTTTAAATGCAGGTTTGCCCACTAAGTCAGCTTGAGAAATGCCATGAACCATCTGCGCTTTTGGGTCAATAGCCTTATTAACGCTAAACCTTCTCTCTATTCTGAATTTTTCAACACCTTCTATATCAGGTTTGGTAATGTCAAATTGATATCCGATCATGGCGATTTCAATAATGCGGTCGCCCTTGTCAAATTTAAGACCCGTAGTTTCAGTATCAAATACAACTATTAAACTCATGCTATTGAGGGCGATTCGTATTGAATCGCCCTCTTCCTATCTTCTACAGAAAAGGCTACGACCTGCGCTGTGTCAATCAATATGTCACTATCGACGGCATCACAAACTTGAGCGAATGCATCAGTCGTAAGTTCTGCTTCTATAGCGCCTAGCAGGGATTTTAATATTTCTACACATGCACCTGGTCTTCCTGACTCAGATGCCTCTATCGCTATTTTTAAGACTTCTACGGTATTCATACTTAGTCACCTGTAACTTATTATATTCGTTCGCAATATCCAGCCGTTTCCAGCTTACAGAGCAATTTGTAGATCTTTAATTCCGTTTCAATATTGGTATCTGTTTCATCACGCTCACCTGTCATGATTATCTCTGAAAGGTTCGAACTTTTAAGGATCGTTACGCGAAAGTTCTTAGCTGTACTGGCTCTGGTTATCACGACTGCTGATTTTCCCTTTCTGATGATGCGCGTCCTATTGAATGAATAATCCTCGTCATAAGCTTTACCAGCTTCAGTAATAACATTAAAGAAGTCGCCATCTACTAAGCCGCTACAGATTGAAAATAGCGTCCCGATTGATGCTACGTATTCAGCATTGGTTATTCTTCCTAATTCTCTTTTGCTAATGAGGTTTTCTAACTCGGCAAATGTCTTTCTTTCTAGCTCCTCTTTAATCTCAGGAACTTCATACGGTTCGATCATAACTTTCTCGCTTGTTTATGTTTAAAAATCAATTATATAGCATTATTTTTGGCTTAATCTGTTAATTGCTTATCAACAGATTAAGCCTGTTATTTACTTTCGTTGCGGAATCTTAACTTTTGAATTTTGATTAAATGTATAAACCAATACATCGTAAAGTTTGGTTCTCTGGTCGCTACTTAATGATCTGGTAAATTCAACTCTGGCATTCATCTCCTTTAACGACATTCTGGAAGATTTAATAGCAATGCCTGCCTCTTCTGTCGTTATTCCAATATCCATCGCAGCTTTGACAAAGATCGACGAGGCTTGAAAAGTTGTCCCTGTAAATCTATCAACGTCATAATTAAAAGCGGTGGTTAAAAACTCCATCGTCCTTCTTAAAATAACACCTTCGCCTCTATCTGAGGTATTTGCAGCCTTTTTATATGCCTCTCTTAGAACGCCTAAACAGGCAATCTCATTAGTTAATACGCCTCGTTTTGGCTTTTCTACTATTGTGATTCCAAACTCATTCATAATTTTGACAATATTAAGCTCCATTTTATCTTCGCCATGACTCAAAACAGCCTTATGAGTCTCGTAAGGCGTTAATGGATTGCGCTTTCTATTAATAATATCGAAAATCTTTGCCTCTTCTTTCGTATTATCAACATTTGATATTGAACAATTTACAAGCTTAAGCCCTGCATCTATTGCAAACTTTAGACGATTTTGACCGTCCATTGCCCAATAAGTCCCATCTTTTCTTTTCGCGACAGATATAACGCCAAAAGCATTCAGATCAAGGATATTTGAGCCAGATATTCTTTTATGCTTGGCTGAGTGAATATCTCGTTGATATCCGTCAGTTGGGAATAGAGAGCTTCTGTAAACATTAATCTCTTTTGGGTCAAGAGCTTTCAGCGTAGCAAGCTCGCCTACTACTGATATTCCGTTTTTCTCGAAAGAATCTTCTCTTTTTACAATACTTAGCGGCTTATTGGTTATTTTGTTCATATCGTTTCTCTTTTGTTGTTGTTGCGTTAGTTCAGAACGTGTATTTTAGCAACGCAACAACGGGATATAAGCTCAATCAATGAATACCCGACAGTTCGCCTTGTCTCATGTTTTTAGCCTCAACTAGCGAAGCGATTTGAATAACCAATTGCGTTCGTCTTCTTAAATTGGTTACAGACTTCTTCATAAAGTGCTTGGCGCAATGTAACTTGTTGTCAGGATCTGCTATCAAACCGATCATGATTAAATTGATATGCTCAAGATAAGCCTTATTGGTTGGTCTACCCGCTTCTTCGACAATACTTAACGCTGGCTGAAGTAATATTAACGATGAAAAATACAGATTGTTGACCCTGTAACACTCTCCAACATATTCCATCAAACAGCTTGATTGATTAGCCGTTAGATTGATAGCCAATGCTTCAGCCATCATATGAGCGGCATAATCCATTGGCGATCTGTCAGTAATGAAAATACTATCCAAGCAACTATATGACTCTTCAGCCACCTCTAATATCTTTTGCTGAACCGCTAACCTCTCTTTAAAGGTCATTGGCTCATTAACAGACAGTCCCATCATTTCAAATATCGCTCTTGTGGAACTTTTTACAAAGGGAACGCCTGTTGTCTTAGCCACATTAGCTGCTAATGTTGTCTTTCCTGTGCAGCTTGTGCCAATAAGCCCAATTGCGCTCATGCAGTACCCTTTTCAGATGCGCTCATGTAATTAGCAACAACCTGTGACCAGCTTTCGTAGTTATCAATATTGGCGATAATATCTTCAATAGATTTAAAGCCCATTAATTCAATCTTATCTTCTTTAGAAGTAACCATTCCGCTCACTTTCGCAAGCATAATGACCCCTAAGTGAACTCTGCCAACTTCATTAGATTCGTCCAATAACATTCCGTAAGCTTCAAATCCACTCAAATCAGACTCTAACTCCTCAGATAATTCTCTCGTTACTGCGCCGCCAATCGTTGTTTCTAAATCAATAGATTCCCCATTGTTTTTATCAGTAATGTCGCCAATATCAATATGACCACCAAAGCCAATTGACAATTGCTCATGCAATCTTGCTTCGCCACCTTTATTAGTTCGCTTATAGACCAATATTTTTTCATCACGAGTAACTACAACATAAGGAATAATCTGCTTGAATGACTCCATTGATTCAAGATGCTCTCTGGGTCCAACCCAAATATCATTGCCATGAAAGGGAAATCCCTCAATGCCTGGTTCAAACTCTATAAACTTTTCCTCAGTTGCAAAATCAAATGCCGCTTTTACTGCATTGGTGGTTACTGCTAGGATATGACTATTGTACTTTTTCATTAGCTCTCTTTGGTTTTCTTTGATGAATGGTAGAATGCAAACCTTCTGCATAAGGGTGTATTTTTCTTTGTGTGTTGATGTAGTTCACCGCAGTGAACTTTTCCATCTCTATCTGTTGCGCCTTTTTCCAAATAAATGGATCAATAGGCGGCATCAATACATCGCCACTGGCTTCAAAATCCATATATGAAATCATAGCTGTAGAGGCATAAGGCATTAGCTTTCTATATATCTCAGCACCTCCGCATACCATGTACTGCTTATCGAAATTTAATTCATTCATATCCAGCAGATCATTAATGCTGACGGTTTCAAAGCCTTGTAAGCGATACAACGGGTCATTTGACAAAACTAAGCAATCTCTTCCGTTAAGTCTACCTGTCGTCTCTGCTGTTTTTCTGCCCATGACGACAACTTTTCCCATCGTCTGAGCTTTAAAAAACTGCATTTCTTCTTGGTTATACCAAGTCATTTTGTTTGTTCTGCTGTCACCTATAACGCCATTAAGAGCGACAGCGGCAATGATGGTAATGCTCATCGCATTTCAACCATGTAGGCTGGCGTACCGCATGGCTCTAGCAATACTCTTTTAAACTTGAAAGCTAAATTAGTAGATCGGCAAATTTGCTGCAATGTGATGAAAAATTGTTCGTCACTTGTGCGGCAACTTTTGTAATCATTAACAGCTCTAAATGGATTCTTGATAGTGGTTAATCCATTTTTCAATGATCTATTCTTGTTGGATATTTTATTTGACATATTATTTTTAATTAAGTTACTAATGACTTACTTTAACACAGTGACAGAGGCTATAAGCTACAAATTCATTACTCCAAAAGTAGCTCTCTTTCGACCTCAAGGCGTTCGCGAGCAATGCTGTTAGACTCCTCAAGAAGTTTAATCTCTCTTTCGGCATGTAATCGCTCTGGCGTGTAATACGTTTTGCCGCTAAGTTCTTTTTGCAGAACTGATGTAGGCAAACAACCCATTCCGTAACATGATTTTGATAAGTCATAAGCGCCAGTTATATTAACAACAGGTTCAGCAATGGCTGATGCGGATGCTAATAGTAAAATTGGTAGTAGTTTCATTTCGCTCTCCTAAATTGCTACAGGCGCTTTGATTGACCCATAACTTAAGTAATCAATAACCGTTAAGTCATTTAACGTAAAATCATCAATCGAAGTAATTTTACTATTAATAGCGAGGGATGCGAGCGGGAATCTACTATGATCTCTTGCAAGCAATTCTTTAGCCTGATCGATATGATTAGAATAAAGATGAGCATCGCCTAATGAGAATATCAAATCTCCTACAGATAACCCTGTCACACCTGCGATCAGGTGCGTCAATAATGCGTATGAGGCGATGTTAAACGGTAAGCCTAAGAAAGTATCGGATGAGCGCATATTAACCAAGCACGATAACCTCCCTTCGCTTACATTCATCTGAAATGAGTAATGACATGGGGCTAGCGCCATATTTCCAGCAATGACATTATCTTGAGGCGACAAACCTTCATCTGGAAGATGATCAACATCCCATGCTGAAACAATGTGTCTGCGGCTATTGGGGCTTTCCTTTATGCCATTGACAAGTTCCAATATCTGATCGATGCCAGTCCAATATCTATGATTGCCCCACTTTCTCCATTGAAAACCATACATGGGACCCACATTGCTATTTTCAGCCCACTCTTCCCATATTGTTGCGCGACCATTTCCGTTAAGCTCTCTCAGCTCTTCATTGTTGGTACTGCCAGAAAGAAACCAAAGAAGCTCTGCCGCAACAAGATTAAAGGGTGTAAATTTTCCCGGCAACAAGGGAAAGCCTTCGTTCAAATTGAAGCGCAACTGTCTCCCGAACAGAGACAATGTTCCCGTACCTGTTCTGTCATCCGATTTGACTCCATTCTCAAGAATATCTTCAAGCAAATCGTAATAGCACTTCATAGGAATCTTTTCAGCTTCGGTCATAATCTTTCCTTAACTTCCTTTTTGGTACGCATATTTCCAGTCTTGACACCCTGTGTTGCTCTTGAGAATCCAAGAGTAATTGAGGGCATTGACAATTCAGAGCCAATATTCTTCATCTTTTCTCTCGCCATGCCATTCTTGTTATATCTTGGATAAAAGACCCCTACAGCTCTTATGCGCACTGGTCTTTCCTCCTGTATTACAACGTGAACAATGCGATCAAAAATGGCTTCGATGATCAGTCTTGCCTCATCGTATGATCTTTCAATGTTCACGTTTTGCAAGTGCATGGCAATGTCAGTAATAAGTTCGTCTTGCGTTGGCAAGACTCCCAAATGTGGTAACTTGCTCATGAATATTCCTTATCTATGCGGCTTGATCAAGCAGGTCGTCAAGTTGAGCAAGCGTTAGGTTGTCAGCCTGATCAACCTCTTGATCTTCGACAACCTCCTTAACCTCAACCAACGACTTACGTTTAGCAGCTCTGTCTTCCTTTAGTTTTTTTACTTCTGCCGCAGCTAATGCCTTAGCTTCTCTGTTTTGCTCTTCGAAAGCGTCCTTAAGTATAATAATAGATTGCCTTTGAGACTGAGTTAGTTCCGACATTAAGAAGGAAATAACAGCTACAGAGTCAGATTGGGCGCATTTAAGAGTCGCATAAGCATCTGCCGCAATCGCTTCGTCAAAGTACGTTGATACTATAATCCTAATCAGACCATCATCTGCGTCAATTTTTCCCAATTCAATTTGCTCAAGCACCTTGTCTCTAATTTTTAGCGTCTTAGCCATCTCAGCTCTGGTGATTTCAGCGTCAATACGGATTTTCTTTAATTCTTTAGATAGTCTAGTGATAGCCATAAATATTCTCTTTGGTTATTTTTTAATTTTAGTCGCTTTAAAAACGATAGTTGATGATGCTGGAATATCAACCACTTCGCCATTTGAAGGGTTGCGACCTTTTCTTGCTGGACGCTCTCTCATCTTAAAAGTGCCAAAGCCATGAATCCTAACATCAATACTTGGTGTTACATTGGCGGCAATTTGATCGAATGTTAATTGCAAAACCGCTTTAACATCGGTCTTCTTTAAACCTCTTTCTTCCGCAACTATGTTTATTAGGTCTGCTAATGCCATTACTTTGTTCATAAATGTCCTTTTGTTTAATTAAAATTGTTTTAATTGATAGATTCGTATTATACGTCACTACTTACTTACTTAATAGGCATATTCATTAAGCCGCGTACTTAATGTACAAAGCTTTAACATTTGCCAACTTTGCATTCTTTACAGTGTACTTCGCCAGTTCTTTATTCATCTTTGCGAAATTTGTCATTAACGTCAAGGTCAATGCCTCTTTGCTATTTGCCAAATGCTTATCGGCATCGGTTTTAAGAATGTCTGCTATCAGCTCAAGGTTTTCTGAATGCCAAATATCTACCAATTTTCTTCGATACATTATGGTAGAGCCTGAACTGCTGAGAACAATTGGTGGAAAATCGTATTTTGAATCGTTAAAAATTGATCTAATTTGACGGATAGTTAGTTTGAAATTATCTGTAATCTCTTTTCTACCAATCAATTCTTTATTTGCTCTAATGACTTTATCTGACTGTGATCCCATGCTTATTACGCTACCTTGTTGATTTTGTTAAACATCATTGTAATACTTTTAAACTGGACAGTGTCTAGTGCTGCATAAACAGCCGCTAGAGCATCCGCAGCGTGTTCATTACTCGCCACTAACTCAACATTGCCCTTGCGCTTAACGGTCTTCCAGCCTGCGTCTGGATGTTTTCTAGTTCCCCAGTCAATCATTTCGCGCTTAGTGGCTGTTTTGCTTCCAGCCCCTGCTAATTTAACCTCTGTCGCCGTTACCTCGATCATGGGCGTAGAGCAGCTAGAAAGAACGCCGATTACGATGCCGTAACTAGCCATTGCTCTTGCGCTTTGACTGCCTACCGGCATTTCAACCGCTACTAAATCAAACCCCTCACACGCCTCAATCATCTTGGACTGTAACCATGTTGCCCGCCTTAAATCATCGGAGTTTTTTCTAACGATCTTTTTTGTGACCGCATCAGCCTTATCTGGCTGAATGACATAGACTTCATCCGCTATCACTTCCATTGTTTTAAGATCGACAACTGTTTTCGCAATTCCAAACGAGTTTAGAGAAGGGTCAATTCCTAATATTCTTATCGTTCCCATTTACCACGCTCCAAATTTTTCATTACGTTCGTATTTTCTTAATTTACAATCGACCCTCTCAAGGTAACTATATATTGAGCTTATTAAATTCTTCATTTTTACTTCCTTTTCTATTCGCGCTTTGAATATTTGGTCAGGCGTTGTCATTTACCACGCTCCATAGTTTAATTTGCCTGCATATTTCGCAGCCTTTGCGTCTCTAATGGCATCAAGCTCTAATTGCTTTTGCGCCTTTGTCGCTAACTCCTTCTCATTTTCTGACCTTGTATGCGACTCAAATCTTTCTTTTATTAAGTCCTCAAACAAATCATATACAAATTCAGTAAATGAGGACAGGGCTTCAAATGCCTGATCTAGCTTTAGCTCAACTCTATCGGCTGTACTTTTTGAAAATCTTGGCGAATCAAATATAAAAACAACATCACCTTTTTTGCCAATATAGAAACTTCTTAAGGTAAATAAATCATCTTTGTTGCCCTGAACTGTTCTGTAGCCGTCTTTGCCTCCATCGAAGTAAGCCATGCTCGTTGGGCAGAAACTGTGATGCAATTTAAAGTCAAGTTCAGCACTTTTTTTGTTCAGCTTAACGGTTCGGTGAAAGCTTTTAATAACGCCCTTTGCCTGCTCAGTATGCCCTTTTAAAAACTCTTCAATAGCAATGGATTTTGCTAACATGTTCATTATCTATCCTCTATCGTTGATATGCCGCCTGAGTTAGTCACTGTAATTGACTGATCTATCCAAGCGCCTAAGTCATTGTGACTAATAACAATCACAGTCCCCTTCTCTCTACCTCGTTTATCTAAGATAGTCATTAGGCGTTCAAGCCCTGAGACATCCAACGCATCATCTATCTCGTCATACAATTGAAACTCAATAGGTTTAGATGCTCTACTGGCAACTAAATCTTGCAACGCCATTGATGTTGATAAACGCACCTTACGCTTCTCGCCACCTGATAACCCTGCGAAGTTCTCACTGCCATTTTTCTTAGCGACATCAATACCAAACTTCTCTCTCAATTCACCCTTTGCCGTTTTACTTAGAGTTGACCAAGATGCGGTAATGTTGCCATCTGTCAGTGTGCCTAAATACTCTGCCGTACGTTCATTCAGAAATGGCGTTACGGTATCAAGTATGTGCGCTCTTACCCCTGTTCTGCCAAAAACTTCAATCGCTTGCTTGGTAATATCTCTTGCCGCATCTGTCAAAGCTAACTCAATGGTGAGTAAATCATTCTTCTCCTCAAGTGACATAACCTCACTCGCCCTTTTTCGCACCATCTCTGTATAGGGGTTCTCTCTGCCTTGCTCTTGTTTGATTGATAATATTAACGCATCGATCTCGGCATTAACTTCTTTGAGCGCTAATGCCTTTTCATCTAACAACTTAACCGCGTCTGATAATTCGTTGTGACGCTTCAATAAATCACTAACGTCTATCAACGCATCAATAAAAGTTTTTTGAGCTGTCAGCGCGATATTTAACGTGTCTTTTGCTAATGCCTCTTGCTCTTTACAAGTCTTCAATTTCAATAAACTCGCTCTTAACTTACTGGTAGCGTTTTCCCTCGCAACAGTCATATCTTCAGTATGATATTCCTTGCCACACTCGGTGCAGTTTGAGCCAATGCGCTCATCAATCTTTTCCAGTTCAAACTTTAAATCTCTAGCGGTTCGTGTTGCAATTCTTACCTCAGTTTCGGTCACAGCAATCCAAGAATCCGCGCTCTTAACATTGTCAGCATGAGTTTTTATAGCTTTCTTTTCAGAAGGGTTATCAATTTTGGCAATCAACGAATCCATTTCCTTAACAAGCTCGCTTTTAATTACTACAGATGGAGGCATTGCATCTCTAATCCCCTCCTTAAGCTTTTTTTGACTAGCCTTCTCTTCTATATGTATAGATCGAACATCCTCGAACTTTCCTTCACTGAAGCGCAACGTCTCATACTCTTCCTTGTTTGATTCAAACAATGCCTCATTTAACTCCAGCTGTGATAATTTTCCATCAACCGCAACTTGAGCTATTCTGTTTTTAACCAAAGCGATTTCATAAGCGGCTTGTAGACGCTCAATGCCAGCAGCCTCTTCAACGATCACCTTTAACTGCTTATCGGTCATACCAGGCAAATCAGGCATCATTTCTTGCCCTGAATAGACAGCCGCAATAAACACTTCATAGCTACAGCCAATAACCTTGTCTATCACACCTTGCGTTAGCTTAGTCGTTCCTTTGGTAAGATCAACTTCTTCACCAGCAGTGTGAGTGAATACAATTAGATTATTTTTCTCAGTTATGTGCTTCCTATAGCGAGTAATGCAATACTCATTGCCAGCATCTTCAATAAGCGCCTCAACAGCGCAATTAACGCCAATTAAGTTATTGACGACAGCATCGCCAGATATGCCTCTAGCTGTTTCGCCATAAAGACACCAACTGATCGCGTCAACGATACTGCTCTTACCCGCTCCATTGCTGTTTGCGGATGAATCATCTTCATTCTCACCAGAAACTAACAATAAGCCTCTGTTATCAAGATCAATCGTAGCGTTACCTATGACCAAGAAATTT
>Ga0114958_10002393_pt1 | contig 14082 bp, 13 predicted proteins | sample C_130208_EF_Meta_FD_89577 | JGI IMG/M metagenome (GOLD analysis project Ga0114958, IMG submission 89577) | Freshwater microbial communities from Lake Croche, Canada to study carbon cycling - C_130208_EF_MetaG | ecosystem: Environmental > Aquatic > Freshwater > Lake | place: Lake Croche, Canada... | reverse complement strand
TTCTAGGTGTTTTAAGAAGTACAGCCACTTGTCAAAATGAGTTTCTAGTTCATGCTCTGTTTTATTGAACAAGGGCATTTGCAAGAACTTAAAATGCAGTTTATCGTAGAAAATATCTCCGTCTTGATCTTTTAAACTGACATCACGTCTAAATTTTTGCTCATCTTCTTTTTCATCGTAAATGAAATCCAAAATAGCAATAAAGTACACGGGTAATAAAAGAAAGTTCCATACGCCTTTTTGGCCTTGTTCACGTATTGGAAATGTTGAATAAAACAAGGAGCGATCTTTGAAAAAGTGCATTTTCGCTTTCTGCATTTCGACGATAAAACGTTCGCCGCTAGCACTTTCACAATAGATATCAAAAATCGCTTTGCGCTCTTCAAGCGTAGTTGACAAGTTTTCTGGATTTTTAAAACTAAGCGTTGCAATTTGATGATGGGCTGGCAAGAGTTGATTGAGGAAATCAATCAACAAGTCCTTACTAGCTTCTTCACCAAAAAGTTTTTTGAAGCCAAAGTCAGTGTAAGGGTTGAAATATTTACTAATCATGAAGAAAATACAACGATTTGAGTTTAACCTAGCTGGATCATAGCACAACACATAAAAAGCCCCAAAACTGTGTTGAAATTCTACTTCATCGCTACAGCGTTGCCTGAGGCAGAGTGTGAATAAATAAATGTCGATCGTGATGTAGGGGCCGATCGTGATGTAGGGACAGGTCGCGATCTGTCCCTACGGTGTAAATGTACCGATAATGCGATTTTTACTTGTGTAGATACCTATGCTTAAGATGAGACAAGTAGCGGTGTAGGTTGGGCTGCATGATTTTCGCAACCCACACTACTCGGCATCAATGTTGGGTTAACGATAGAGCCGTTAGCCCAACCTACTGTAACTTCTAAGCATGCGCTTTTTCCTGTGTTAAGTGGGTAGTCAATACTTGGAAAGAAAGTCACTCCCACAAACAATAACTATACAATATTTTCAAGAGCTTTTGATTTTACAACTCACAAACCTAAAGCTGCTACATTCGCTTCTGGCAGTGATTGTTTAAAATAACTGCGTATGCCATTGAATATAGCATTGGCCATTTTAGTTTGATACTGAACGCTTAATAAACTAACTTCTTCTGAAGCATTGGAAATGAAAGCCGTCTCTACTAATATAGACGGAATATCAGGTGATTTTAAAACCATAAAGCCGGCTTTTTGCACCGAATCTTTGTGCAACTCAGCAATATTTACAAAGTTTTTTAACACTTCATTAGCGACATTAACGCTGGCTTCTTGAGTCGCTGTTTGCGTTAAGTCTAACAATACGGAGGCTAATACTTCCTCTTTGTCGTTTAAACTCACATCAACTAAGTCTGAAGCATTTTCGCTATCCGCTAACCATCGCGCCGCTTCACTGCTTGCACCACTTGTTGATAAAGTATAAACAGAAGCGCCTTTTATGTCGGCATTCTGGACGGCGTCAGCATGTATAGAAACAAATAAATTGGCTTTAGCAGCTCTAGCAATACGCACCCTATCTTTAAGGCCTACATAATAATCATCTTTACGCACCATGATGGCCTTCATACCCGGCTGACTGTTAATCAATGCTGCCAATTTTTTTGCAATGGCGAAGGTTATTCTTTTTTCTTCGGCTCCACCAGGTCCTCTAGCACCAGGATCTTCACCTCCATGACCTGCATCAACAGCGATAATAATGCGGCCTGCACTTTTAGGTATCATGGTTTTATCAGAAACGGCAGCCACTTGCTGTTTAAGTGCATTTTTTTTGTTGTCTTCAATTTGATTAGGTCTAGCTATTTCATTTTTACTAGCCATGGTGGTTTCTTGATTAAACAAGTCTATAACAAGGTGCCGAGGATCTTTAGCATTACTACTGAATACTAAATTTTAATATCCGAGGCTAACTTTAAATCTACGACTATACGTAGATCGGTATCATTTTTTAATCCGGCACGTACTCTATCAAATAAAGGATGAGTTATTTCTGGTTGAATTAAACCCTGTTTTAAATGCGCATTTTTAATATCAATGATTAAACGTGTAGGGTTATTCATAGCAAATACCCGATATTGAGTCGAAGCCGTCAAATCAAATACGAGTCGACTTTTCTGAGCGCTGGCCATGTAACGTAAGCCCATAATATCGACTTGTTGCGCATAACTTAAAACTGACAAAAACTGTAATCCTAAGAAAATAAATATTTTCCAGTAATTACTCATAGGAAGTGCTCCAAAACAACAAACTGATTGTGGATTATAGCGAGTATGCCTTTATTTTTAAATATCACGGGTGATTTTCTTTTCCGTATTATCAGTCATTACCAATAATCTACCCTGCTCTTGCTGAGATAAAGCAATGATAATGTCAGGTTCTGGTAAAAAGCCCAAGCCTAGTGCTGGCCATTCAATAAAACAAATACTCTGTTGAGCAAAGTAATCATGGATACCTATCCATTCTAATTCTTCAGGCGCAGATAGCCGATACAAATCAAAATGAAATACTGTTTGTTGAGCGATGGTATATTCTTCAACTAGATTATAAGTGGGGCTTTTAACCGTACCGTTATAGCCTGCTGCTCGAAGAAATCCTCTTACGAAGGTGGTCTTACCTGCGCCTAAATCACCTTGTAAAAAAATCACACAGCTTGCGGGCAGAACCTTATATAAGCTCGCCCCAAATTGTTCTGTTGCTTCGGTATTATTTAAATAAATCTGCATTACAAACTCCAACTTCTTAGATAAGGCATTAAATCACTGGCTAACAAACCTCTTTCTCCTTCTTTTTCCACGGCGCTATCAGCAGCTAAACCATGATGATACGCGCCTTGTTGCGCTGCATGTTTTAAGGATAAGCCTTGGGCAACCATTCCAGCAATAACACCTGCCAAGACATCGCCCATGCCACCCGTAGCCATGCCAGGATTACCCGTTGTGGAAATGGCGCAATCATCAGCTGAGGCAATTAAGGTTCCTGCACCTTTTAGTAGTGCAATGCCGCCGTATTGGTGTTGAATTGCAGCCACCGAGGCAAAGCGATCGTGTTCAATATCAGCCGTAGTACAATTTAATAATCTTGCGGCCTCACCAGGATGAGGTGTTAATATCCAATGGGGATTAGCAATAGGCGCCTTTGCTAATAAATTCAAAGCATCAGCATCGATGATCATCGCTTTAGCAGCGTTGACTGTTTTATTAAACAGCCCCTTTGCCCAATCACTTTGTCCTAAACCGGGGCCAATAACCACGACACTGGCTTTTTCTAAAAGTATCGCTAACTGCTCGGGACTTTCTACACCATGACACATCAACTCAGGTCGTGTTAAGTTCATCAATGCCGCATGTTCAGATCGTGTGGCGATACTGACTAAACCGGCTCCCACTCGTAAAGCCGCCTCGCCTGCTAAGCGTGCCGCGCCCGTATAGCCACGATCACCACCGATAATTAACACATGTCCATAACGCCCTTTATGAGCATAACGATCTCGTGGCGGCATCAGCGCTTTTGTGACCCTAACAACCGCAGGCTTTATTTCTAAAAAAGCCGCATCTGGGATTGCTAAGGATTCATAAATAATGTCCCCGCAATAATCAACAGCCTGCCCTGTTAATAAGCCCTGCTTTAAGCCGACAAAACTAACGGTACAATGCGCTTTTACTGCACAGCCCATTACACAACCCGTATCAGCATGAATACCAGAGGGGATATCGATGGCGATAACCTGTGCGGTTGCTGCATTAATCATCGCTATCGCTTGCGCATAAAGCCCTGTGATGAGTCTTGATAATCCTATTCCAAATAGGGCATCTACAATCACATCAGCATTAATAATTTGCTCTGATTGAAATAAAATAATTTCACCTTGTGCCTCTTGATACTGTCTATAGGCCAACAAGGCATCACCACTGAGACTTTCAGGATTTACAAGACTATAAACAACGACCTTTAGTCCAGCTAACAAAGCGAGTCTTGCTACTATATAGCCATCGCCGGCATTATTGCCAGCACCGCAAAAAAGCGCAACCGCTTGCATGTCTGGCCATCGATGTTTCATACAGGCAAAAACAGCCATGCCGGCTCTAGTCATCAAGTCAAAACTTGCTATACCTTGAAGGCTAATCGCTAAGCGCTCTAACTCCCTTACTTGCTCTGCGCGATAAAGATTTATAGGCCTATTTTGCATGAGATTAATCCTAAAAGTGTGTCGTTGTAGGTCACAAAGTTCAATACTAGGCCAAGTAAATAGAACATCAAAGTCACTAGGCCATAATAAAACGATTAATAATACGAAAAGATTTTAAAAAATCAGTATTATAGACGCATTACGATAATTTATTAGCACTGCCAGATCAGCATCCTTTCCCGTGACCGACACAAAACATTTTTTTAGCCTTGAAGGCCCCTTAGCTACGGTCATATCCGGATATCAACCCCGCGCTGCGCAGCTAGAAATGGCTGATGCTATAGCAGATGCCATCGAAAGCAAACAAAACTTAATTGCCGAAGCAGGCACGGGGACGGGTAAAACCTTTGCCTATTTAGCACCCGCCATACTTTCAGGTAAAAAAACCATTATTTCAACCGGCACTAAAAATCTACAAGATCAACTCTTTAACAAAGATTTGCCAGTCATACGCAAAGCCATGAAAACGCCTTTTATGGCGGCCTTATTAAAAGGTAGAAGCAATTATTTATGCACTTACCGCTTGCAAAACTCACTGACCTCAACGCTAGGCTTTAGCAAGGAAGACGCGCAAGCCTTAGCTCAAATCAATTCCTGGGCGAAACGAACCAAAACAGGCGACACGTCTGAAATGTCCGAAGTTTCTGAGGCGAATCCCATTTGGTATCAAGCCACCTCAACCTTAGATAATTGTTTAGGGCAAGACTGCTCTGACTATGCGGAGTGTTTTTTAGTCAAGGCGCGCAAAAAAGCCCAAGAAGCCGATATTTTAGTGGTTAACCATCATTTATTATGTGCGGATTGGTCACTGAGAGATGGTGGCTTTGGCGAATTATTACCCAATGCTGAGGTTGTGATTATAGATGAGGCGCATCAATTAGCCGACACCGCCTCTAATTTTTTGGGTATCACCCTAGGCTCAAAACAACTTAATGATCTATCCCAAGATACCTTGATGGAGTATTTTAAAGACGCCACCGACATCCCTGCTTTACGCACGGCGTGTGAAGATATGGAGCATGAAATTAAAGACCTACGTTTAGCGTTTGGCATGGAACTTAAACGGGGTGATTGGCAAGAGATCGCTAATAATCCAAAACTTATCGGTGGCATACAGTCCGTAAAAGAACAATTACTACGTTTAACCGAGCAATTAAAATTAGCCTCTGTTAAAACTAAAGCCCTAGAATCTTGCTATAAACGTGCCGAAGAAATCATGGGGCAACTCAATCTAATTTTAGATGATCGTAGTGGAAAATGGATACGTTGGTATGAAGTCCATAGAAAAACCTTTACTTTAAGCCTAACCCCCTTAGATATTGCCGCTGAATTTAACGGCTTTATGCAACAACATAAAGCCGCTTGGATTTTTACCTCAGCTACTTTAAGCATAGCCAACCGCTTCGATTATTTTGCTAACAATTTAGGCCTTACTGAGGCCAACCGAGTGAGCTGGGATAGTCCTTTCGACTACCCTAATCAATCTTTGTTTTATCACCCCAGAGGCTTACCACAGCCTAACGACCCTAACTTTATACCGACGATTATCGACTTTGCCTTACCTGTTTTACAGGCCAGTCAAGGTAGAGCCTTCTTTTTGTTTACCAGTCATCGCGCCCTCAATCAGGCGGCTGAATTATTAGAAAAAAAGATCAAATATCCCTTGTTTATACAAGGCAGCCGCCCTAAGGCCTTATTATTAGAACAGTTTAAAGCGACTGATAATGCCGTGTTATTAGGTACCTCAAGTTTTTGGGAAGGCGTGGATGTCAGAGGCGAAGCATTATCCTGCGTGATTATCGACAAACTACCATTTTCATCTCCAGGCGATCCTGTTTTAAAAGCCCGCTTAGAAGCCATGAGCCAACAAGGTAAAAATCCATTTTTTGAATATCAATTACCTACCGCTGTGATCGCCTTAAGACAAGGTATAGGTCGATTAATTCGTGATGTCACTGATCGAGGCGTACTGATGGTTTGTGATCCACGCTTATTAAAAAAATCTTATGGGCAACTTTTCTTGGACAGCGTACCGGCAATGAAACGTACCCGTGATATTGCAGATGTTCAGGCATTTTTTAAGCCTAAATGAGCATATCCAAACCGATATAACCTATCAATACTCCATTACCCCAGAACCTTAAATATGAAATTATTAGCGGTAGAAACTGCAACTGAAGCGTGCTCCGCTGCTTTGTATATAGATGGAGAAATCACTGAACGCTTTTCTTTGACGGCCAATGAACATACCAAACTCATATTGCCTATGATCGATAGCTTAATGTCAGAGGCAGGATTGATTCCACAACAATTGGATGCGCTTGCTTTTGGCTGTGGCCCAGGCTCCTTTACAGGCGTTCGCATTGCCACGGGTGTTATTCAAGGCATCGCCTTTGGCGCAGACTTACCTGTAGTTCCTGTTTCGACCTTAGCCGCCATTGCTCAAGATTATTTTGATAGCAACCATATTATTGAGCAAAATACTGCATTTACGGCTATGGATGCACGTATGGGCGAAATATTTTGGGGGGTTTATAACTGTGATGAACAGGGCTATGCGAAGCTAATAGGTAAAGAAGCAGTCACTTTAGCTGACGATATAGAGTTTCCTGATTTAACAGGGATAGGTTTAGGTTCAGGTTGGGGAGTTTATGAAGACAAACTAATGTTACGTTTAGCAGGAAAAGTCAACCATTCACAAGTTGATATTCGACCTAGAGCACGAGCCATTGCTCGTTTAGGTGCGCGAGGTTTTGAACTAGGTCTTGCCGTAGCGGTTGAACTAGCCATGCCCGTTTATTTGCGTGATAAAGTCGCAAAAACAGAAGCAGAACGCCAAGCGTTGTTAACTTAACGTATGACCCATTAAATTAGCCACAGCGCTATTGGCTACCCCATTGACTTTGATATTCTTTTTAATAACGCTAACATAATTCTCATGCAAATGACCATGAAAGATATGTTTTACGCCCATAGCCGCAGCTAATTCACTAATAACGTGAAAACCATGTCGATGAGAACCGGGGGCTTCATGTGACACCAAAACATCTGCTTTAAGTAATTTTAATGCCTCAAATTCATCATACCAAATGGCCGATTTATATTTCAACGCCATTTCGGATTGCTGAACGTTAATAGACTGATTATTTAAATAATGCTCTTTACCTTGCCATTTTGGCTGTTGCGGCGGGTACCATACTCTGCCTAGAAAAATCCCACCTAAACCAACAACTCTAAGGCCTGCTATTTCCGTAACTTTTAAATGCAAGTTTTTATCAGCTAAAGCTGAATTAAAAAGATTATTATGTTTTTCAGGTGATTCAAAGTCATGATTACCGGCAATCCACCAAATCTTAGTTAATTCAACAATTTCCTGCAAACAGCTATCTAAAGGCGCTTCTAAGTCATAATCCCCCAACAAGACAACGGCTGTTGGCTGGTATTTATGAACAGCCGTAATCAATGGTTTAAAATTCCCATGTGGATCACCTGCAAAAAGTATTCTATTGTCTTGGCTCATGTTGTTTGCGATCTATCTACCCACTATATTGCCTTAAACCAAAAACAATGCTTTAGTAACTCAACTGACTCTAAGCATAAATATTGGGTTGAAAAAACATCAACCCAATATAAATGGCTCTACTTCTTTTGAGTAACGATGTCTCGTGCTTTGTTAAAAGCGTCTCTAAAATCTAAATACACTGGCTTATCTGACGTTAACATAAAACTCAACATTTCATGCTGTAGCTGATATTTAATATCACCTACTGCTAAAGCACCTACAGCGACCGCACCTTGTGAATTAATGGCATTAGCTAAAGGAGCACCGGCATCCGTACGTTTAATACCTTCTATACCTAAGGGAGGCACAGCATTAACATCACCAACAACTTTTAAGTTACGAGCAGCTTTTAGCACCGCTGAACTCAATACCTGAACACCTGCTTTAGCTGCACAAAAGATAATATCAACCTCTGCAATTAAGGCTGCCTTATCTTCTTCAGTACGAGCACACTCACCCTTAAGCGTACAGCCAAAACGACGATTAAAGGCTTTAGCGACATCCAAAGCACTATCAAGCAATAAATGATCAACTAATGCCGTATCAGCGCCCGCCAATGAGGCAATAATTCCTGTAGCAATACCAACAGGACCTGTTCCGCCAAATACTAATACACGACAGTCTTTTAATTCTTTACCGTGATGGGTTTTTAAGGCTTGCTCAACACAAGCTACTAACGCTGCTGCCGTTGTAAAAGCGCCACTAGGGTCAGCAAATACAGAGACTTCAAAAGGAGGCACCATGGCTTGCTTACTGGCTTCTAGCATATCCATCGCCAATCCTAAATCGCGGCCACCAATAAAGAGTCCGGTACGTTTTATCCCAGCAGGGCTACGTGAAAAAACAGCATCTTGAGTGAGTCCATAAACACTGTCTAATTTGACATTGCTATAAGGCATAAGCACATCAAACCCAGCATCCATAGCCATATTGATATCAAATGGGCTATTGTTGGGCATCGGGTCCAGCATATGAAGGATGCTACGTTTCTCCATTAAAGTTCCTTTATTATTTTATCTGACTAAAGTAAAAGCCTAGCAATTAACGGCGAGTTGCCATATATTCTCTTGCTACTTCAAAAGCATGTTCAAAATGTAAGTACACAGGTTTATCACTGCTGATCATTTTCTTTAATAAACTATTTTGTGTATGGTATTTAACATTACCGATAGCCAAAGCACCAATACCAACAGCCTGACTATTTGAACCTTGAATAAGTGTTCCATTATGAAATGCATCGACACCAGCAATGCCCGATGGTGGTACGGCATTAACATCAGCAGCTACTTTCAATTGGGGGGCAGAGGCAATCAATTCTGCGCTTAACAATTCAATGCCTGCAGCGCCTGTTGCAAAAACCACATCGGCGGTTTTCATGTATTCGGCTTTATCTGCATCAGCACCGGCTAAAATGGTAATTTTGCCATCACCAAACTCGTTATTACACATATCAGCAATATGTTGAGCTTTTTCTAATTGCCTGCCGATAATCATGACCTTAGCCCCTGCTTGAGCCGCAATAACTGCAGCAGCTTGCCCTACGGGACCTGTACCGCCTAAAGCAAGTATTGTTTTACCCTCTAGTGTGGTATCAAATTTGGTAATTAATTCATGTTCTGCTGCAGCCACCATGCCTGCGGCGGTAGTGAAAGCGCCACTAGGGTCAGCAAATACAGAGACTTCAAAAGGAGGAACCATCGAGCGCTTAGCCGTTTTAAGCATATCCATAGCTTGTTTGGTATCACGACCACCAATAAATATCCCAGTACGCTTTAAGTTTTTAGCACTGCGTGAAAAGATAGCATCTTGCACTAAGCCCTGCACTTCACTCGCTTCAACATTAATATAAGGTAATGCTGAAACCCAACCTGCGTCCAATGCCATATTGACATCAAAAGGACTTAAGTTTTTAGCAGTGGTTAGCATATGTAAAATAAACGGTTTTTCCATGATGACTCCTTGTTGTGTTTAGTTAGCTAGCAACATATATAGAATTATTATGATGTAACCGTTGCAAATGAAGCTTAAATAAAACTCCTTATATGCACAGTCTAACTTCAATTATCTAAGTCCATAGTTAATAGCCTGTTAACTTAGTATAAAAGAAAAATTGACAGAATCACAATGTACTTACCAATTTAGCAGGGACTGCTAGTATTAATTTCTTTCTATAGCGTAAAAGTTAAATAAATGTGCTATCGCTTAATGCGTATTTTATACGCTATTTGTAACTTCATAATCACGCAATGCTTTGGATCAACTTTAGACAAACACAACTAAAATACTCTGCAGATCAGTGCCTTGTTTATAGATCTACTCTCAGCCTTTAATGCCCAACACTAAATTCTAATTGCAGCTTAAATCTATCTCTAGCCAAAAAGAAAACTTCATGTAAATGTAAATATAAATGCATAGTACCCACTCATTTAATGACTAAAATTTATAATCATAAAAATAGATTAGGAATAAATCACAAATAATTATATTATCTGTTAGAGATCAGATAAAGTATTTTCGTTTTAATCTATAAATTAATCATAAGCTACATCTTTGTTATTGAGGGCCTCTCAATTTACAAAACGATATGCCTACTATATTATCATTACTATTAATCAAGAGACCCCTATGAGCTGGTTTAATCGATCTAAAAAAGCAACACTAGGCATTGATATTAGCGCAACGACTATTAAATTATTAGAATTAATTAAAATAGGCAATAGTTATCAGGTTGCACATTTTTCAATCGTTAGCTTACCTCATGACGCTGCCTCTCAAAAAAAAATATCGACTGCCATACTAGGCGATGGCATTAAAAGAGCTTTAAAAGAAGCAGGATCTTCATTAAAGCAAGCCGTAGTAGCTGTTGCAGAATCGGCAATTATGACTAAAACAATAAGCCTGTCCGCTTCATTAACAGATGATGAAATGGAGGAAGAACTTATTATGACCGCAGATCAGTATTTACCTTATTCGTTGGATGATCTTAATTTCGACTTTGAAGTACATGGCATTAATAAAAATAACCCAGAAATGGTGGATGTATTATTGGTGGCTTCTCGAAGAGAAAATGTAGATGATCGCATAGAAGCCCTATCATTAGCTGGATTAAAGGCTAATATTGTCGATGTCGAAGGTTATGCCATGGAAAATGCTTTTTCATTATTATCGACTACCTTTTTAAGCCCAAACAACGCTCAGACGATTGCAATCGTTGACATAGGCTCGACTATGACCTCATTGATTATTTTATATAATGGAAAGGTTATTTATACCCGAGGCCAAAGTATTGGCGGCAAACAGCTAACCGAAGAAATTCAGCGCCATTATGGGCTTACTTATCAAGATGCTGGCTTAGCCAAAAAACAAGGCGGATTACCAGACAACTATAACGAAACCATACTCTTTCCCTTTCAAAAATCTTTAATACAACAAATTCAGCGCTCCTTACAATCCTTTAGCTCCTCCAATACCTATAAAAGTCTTGATGGAATAGTGCTGGCTGGCGGCGGGGCTTCGATGCCAGGCATCGATCATTTGATTCAGAGTCATTTAAACATGCCCGTCAATATCGCCAATCCTTTTCTCAAAATGTCCCTGTCCCATCACGTCAATGCGCAATCTTTATATAAAGAAGCACCCTCTTTGATGCTTGCATGCGGGCTTGCATTAAGAGGCTTTGACGCATGACAAAAATTAATTTACTGCCATGGCGAGAAGGTCGTCGCAAACAAAGGCAAAAGGATTTTATTAATGCCATAGAACTCTCTGCGCTAGTTGGTGTGCTTGTCGTTGGCCTGATACATACAACTATAGAAGGGCTAAAGGCCTATCAAGGACAAAGAAATCAATTACTACAAAATGAAATCATCCTTTTAGATAAAAAAATTACAGAAATTAAAGATATTGAAACCAAAAAGAAACAATTACAGGAAAAAATTAATCTGATTCAACAGTTGCAGGAAAGTCGTCCAGAAGCCGTGCATTTGTTTGATGAAATCCCAAAAATCACTCCAGATGGTATTTTCCTTACCAAGTTCACTCAAACAGGAACTGAACTTATCTTTGAAGGCAAGTCGGAATCTAACGCACGAATTTCCAACTTCATGAGAGCCATAGAGACATCATTGTGGTTACAAAAACCCACACTATCGGTGATAAAATTGCCCGACAAAGCCTCTACCAACAAAACAGACACCGATCCATTGAGTGATTTCAATCTTCATGCCTTACAAGGCAAACAAAAGAACGTCAACGAATCAGGAACTGCTTATGAATCTATCAGAAATTAATTGGGATTATCATACGGCAGGTAACTGGCCATCGGCTGTAAAGGTATCAATATTAGGATTGATAGGCGTGACAGTTATAGCGATCGGCTTTTATTTCGACACGCTGGATCAGCTATCTAGCTTAGATCATGAAAAACAAAAAGAACAGTCTTTGAAAAATGAATTTAAAGACAAACAAAAAAAAGCCATTAATCTTCATGATTATCAGGAACAGTTAACTCAAATTGAAGCATCGCTGAATGAAATGATTAGGCAACTACCTACTGAAGAAGAAGTCGCTAGTTTATTGGTTGATATTTCACAAACAGGATTAGCCAGTGGTCTGAAATTTAAATTATTCAAACCTGACGCTGCTATTAATAAAGATTTTTATTCAGAACTCCCCATATCTATTCAAGTTTTAGGTCGCTACGAAGAACTAGGCATGTTTATTAGTGGCTTAGCATCACTCCCTCGAATTGTCACCATACACGACATTAATATCAGCCCTGAAGGCAAGGATGGTAATTTACTCATGAGTGCTAAAATCAAGATTTACAATGAAAGTAAACATTTTATCTCTACAGAGGGTGCTAAGAAAAAAAGGGGTAAAAAATAATGTTAAATTACAAATTATTTTTTCATATCAACAATTGTTTGTGTTTAATTTTATTGACGGCCTGTGGCAACGACGATTTCGCTGACTTAAATACTTACATTGCGAATATTAAAGCACTACCTAAGGGTGCTATTGAATCATTACCCGAAAACAAAGTCGTTGAACCTTTCCTATTTAACCCAGAAGGTCTTCGTGATCCATTCAAACCGTTAGTACAAATTGATCAAAATCAACTAGCCGATTTTTCGGCAGCAGGTGGTATCCAACCAGACCTGTCACGTCGCAAGGAAGATTTAGAAGCCATTCCCTTAGAATCATTACAAATGGTCGGCACATTAACAATGAAATCAATCTTATGGGGTTTGGTCAAAGTCGATGATGGCACTATTCATCGTGTTCAGGTGGGGCATTATATGGGCAAAAACTTCGGTAAAATAGTAAGCATCAGTATCGATAAAATTGAGCTCATGGAAATAGTGCCTGACAAACCAGGGACCTGGCGTGAGCAACAAACATCATTGAAGTTAATAGAGTGATTTCGGGAATAAAAATGAAGGCTAAACGAGGCGGTATTATGTTGAATAATTTCTTGAAAAATGCAAATTGTGATTGTCCAAAGTGCTTAGGCAAAATGGTAGGATTTTGTCTAAATGGCCGACAAGACACTAGGCGTTTGCATCCCATGCTTAAAAAGCTCCCCTTTTTATTATTGCTCTGCTCGGTTGAGTTGTTTGCCGATGCCCTAAAATTGCCGCCGCAGGCTAATGACGACCATGCCTCAGTGATGGTCGGCACTAGTCCCAGCAGCACAGGAAGTTTGATCACCAATGACCTCTATTGCAGTATAGTTACCATAAACGGCTCCGCAGCAGGTTCCTATGGTTTTATGCAATTGTCAGGTAGCAGTGGATCTTACACTTATACACTGTACACAAATAGCGCCAACGCAGCCTTGGCGGCAGGTCAAGTTGTCACCGACATCTTTACTTATAGCTGCGCCAACACGGTAGGGCAAAGCGCAAGCGCCCGTTTGATTGTTCAGGTGACGGGTAATCCCTCAGGTCCTGGGGCCGCTCTAGTTCCGGTAGCCATTGATGATTATGTCACGGTGTCGTCAAATGTTGTTACCACAAGTACAACCGGCGTAGTTATTGGGAATGCAACGGTGACCGGCAATGTGAGTACCAATGACCAAAATGGGAAGTTCTTTTATCTGAACAGCTCTACCAGCAGCCAGTATGGTTATTTGGTATTTATCCAGGACGGTAGCTACACTTACACCGTTTATAGCAATGCACCCACCATTATGGCGCTCACTACCGGCCAAGTTGTCACCGACTCTTTTTCTTATAAAGCTGTCGACCAATATGGGCAAAGCGCCACCGCAAAAGTGAATATCACTATTATCGGCAATCAAGTTGATGCCAATGGCA
>Ga0114958_10002392_pt1 | contig 14090 bp, 16 predicted proteins | sample C_130208_EF_Meta_FD_89577 | JGI IMG/M metagenome (GOLD analysis project Ga0114958, IMG submission 89577) | Freshwater microbial communities from Lake Croche, Canada to study carbon cycling - C_130208_EF_MetaG | ecosystem: Environmental > Aquatic > Freshwater > Lake | place: Lake Croche, Canada... | reverse complement strand
TATGAAGCTTAACGTGAATATCACCAGTACAAATGATGGCAATTTGAACTACATCCCAATCATAAGGAATATGAGCATAAAAATCTTCCCAATTAAAATTCCAAAATCTAATTAAATCCAAATTACAATCATCTTCCATAATGATTGTATAAGGACTATCAGAGGTTTCCATCCAGTGTTTGATTGCCTTTAGATGAGATGTAGTACAACCAATTTCACTAGATGACATCATATCTGGATAACGTCCAGTAAGAATGTCACTCAAATCATCATTTCTACCATCATAGGCAGAGATACGAGTATAATTTTCAATTCCCCAATATTTAAATTGATCCTCCATATACTGGCGTCTCTCAGGTTGCTCATCAAGATTTAAGTAATAGATTGAACCAATACCTTTGAGTTTATAAGCAGATTTATTTTTATCTAAAAGTTTATTCATAATTTAATTTTATAAACTTCTTCTTTTGGGGAACCAAATTTCACTCTAGTATAATACTTTTCATAAAGATAATCTTTAATCTGAGCAATAACTACATCAATATCATCAATATAAACCATATAACCAGCATCTAGAAGACTTAAGCAAAGATTATATTGTTGACTTTCAACTATCATATCAGTTCCCTTTTTATACGTGATGTAATCAAAATAAAAAGGAAGATTTTTTGCGTTATCTTTTACAACCTGATTAAACAAAAACTTGGCGTGTTCTTTATTAAAGTCATCTGTGGTTGATCCCAAATTATATTGCAATCCAAGTTTCTTTGCATAAGCAGCAAAAGAACGATTGTCTCTTGGTAAACAGGGCCCGCCAAATCCATATCCATAATTTAAATATTTTTTACCAACTCTACTGTCATCCCCAATCGCATCAAGAACAGTTGTAATTTCATTTTGAAGCCCAGCAAGAGTCATTACCTCACCAACCATATTAGCGTAACTTATTTTAGTTGTAAGATAACAATTAACTGCAAGTTTAACAAGTTCTGCAGAAGTCGTAGACATGATGCTAATTTTGGGAGCAATATCTTGAATTTTATTATAAAGTTCACAAAGTTCATCATAAACACCATTTCTTTTGCCACCAATCAAAACCATATCAGCATTTTTTAAATCTTTGATGATAGATCCTTGTGCAATAAACTCTGGATTATAGAAAACATCTACGCCATAGTCTTCTAATTGATTTTGAAACTCATTACAATCTCCAGGATTTGTGGTACATCCAACAACAAGAGTTTTACCATTTACTGAAAAATCTGCATTCTGAATATCCTTTACCACCTGCCAAACAGAACTTACATCATAACTTCCATCGGGAAGTGATGGTGTTGCAACAAGAGTGTAGATAATATCACAGTCCATAATAACTTTAAAGTTATCCGTGGTTGCAGTAAACTTAGTTGCTTTAGAAAGAAGTTCTTGAACTCCAGGCTCGTTTGTAATTATATTTCTTTTGTTTAGATTATTTACGTAATCCTCACGGATGTCAGAAGCAATTATTTCATAACCAGATTGTTCCAAAAGAAGAGCAAAACAAATACCAAGTCTGCCTGCTCCAATAACTCCAATTTTCATAGTTTAAATGTGGGGATAGATGTCATTTTATGTTTGTTCTGGGTATTAAATTTGGATAGAACTGATATTGCAGTCACTTCATCTTCACTCAGATGACTAAGACGTTCTGCTGAGGTTCGAATACCCGTTTCCATTGCCCATTCAAGCATTTCATAGGATGTGCCAATCTGATCTTCATCAGTACGTCCATCCTCCCAGAGCCCATCAGTAGGTTGTGCATCAATAATAAGTTGATTTACACCAAGATGCTTTCCAAGTTCCCATACTTCAGTTTTATACAAATCTGCAATAGGGGCAATATCAACGCCACCGTCACCATATTTAGTATAAAATCCAACACCATAATCTTCAACTTTGTTTCCAGTACCGACAACAATTCCACCAACAGAACCAGCAACTTGATATAAAGTTACCATACGAATTCGTGATTTTGTATTAGCAAGAGTAAGTTTATTTGAAACATACTCATCACCCAACCAAGATCCAGAAGCAGTTACAAACTGTTCATAGGTGGAGGACAAATCAATTTTCAAAGGAATAATATTATCATATTTCTCAGAAAGAAATTCACGGTGTACATCAGAAAGATGTGATTGTTCATGAATTTGATTTAATGGCATAGACATGACATATGTTGGAAATCCAGTCTCAGCACAAAGAGATGATACAACAGAGGAATCAATCCCACCAGAAATACCAACAACTAGAGATTTAATACCATTTGTAATGGCATAACCTTTAATCCAATCAACAATTCTTTTTTTTAATTCTTCGTAATTTGTAATGCGATTCATAGTACAATCCAATTTTCTACATAAAGATCTTTAGTATTTTTATCTGCATATGCAGGTCCAAACCACATTTGTGGTGCTATCACTTTTTTGTTGGGATTATTGATTAACCAAGCACCCCACCAACTCATACTACTATTAGCAATTATAGCATGAGAACACAAAGACATCAAGCATAAATCAGCATATGGTGTATAAGAACCATCTGGATATTTGTCTACAGGTTCAGAAACAAAAAACCTATTCCCAGAAAAGAATTCTTGTTCCTTTACCCATTCAGGAGAATCAGAAAATACAACGATAGGTTGATTATCATCAAACTCTGCAAGTGCTTTTTCATAGTATTCTATTGGTTGAACAGGATGCTGATCAGAGCAATTAACATATGCCCATTTGAATCCACGAGGATCCACAAGATTTGGATCACCTCGACGAACATGAAGCATAATAGGTTCTTGCCCGGCAAATGTTTCCATCATCTCTTTACATGGTTCCAGATGCTCATTGTGAAAAGTAAAGTCTTGGTGTATCTCATCAGAAATATGTTTGAAATATTTTTCAGACTGAAAGAACCCATGAAGACTTACATTATCTGGGCACAGATTAAAAAACTCCTCATCGAAATGAAAAAATCTTTCCTGAGCATATTGAAAGTGTTCAATAAGGTTTAGATTCTCTTGCTTTACAGAGTCCAACTTAAAGCATTTGTGAAGACTATAATTTTCAATACCAGTTTTATAGAAAGGTGGAATACACCACTCATAACCATGTTTTGCAGCAATTCCTCTTACCGCTGCATATTCAAACATTTGATTTCCAAGTCTACCAAGGCTTCCAATTTGATTAAATGCTAACATACTTTTTAAGATAATCTTGTTTTGAATAATATTCTATCAGTTGTTCACAATTCATATTTTGGATTTTTTCCCATTCATTATTATTGGAATTCATATATGGATTATCAAACCAAGAGTTTTGTCCTCTCACATGTTCCAAATGATAGACATAATCATTTATTCTACCAACATTATAACCCAAAGTAGTAAATCTGTAAAATCTTTCTTTATCTTCTGGAGAATATGCAACAAAGTTTTCATTTTCCATTCCACCATTAATGTAAACTTGACGATTAAAGAATTGAGCCCATCCATAATCTGAAGTATGAATATTTGAATTTGAATCAAGAATAGAAAAATCTCCAGTTTCTAAGAATTCAGAAACTATTTGATCAGTTGCCAGAACTTGTTTCTGATACATTCCTTGTCCATATGGATAAATTACATCGTGAGTATGATGAAGAATTGAACTATATGCCTCATGATATGAATCCACCGGAAGCAAAACATCGCAATCATAATTGACTACAATTTCCGTATCTGCTTCCGCAATCATTTCATTCAAAACTCTTTGGCGATGAAATGATGATTCATTACTTTTTTCAAAAATGTGATTTATATTTACTTCTTCTTCGAGAATATCTTTTAAAATGGGAAGAGCATCTCGTTCAAATACAGACTCAGAATCAACTTCTTTAATAATAATATTAGTATCAAAGTTTTCCAAAAGAAATGCGGTTGTTGTAATTACATTACGAAGTCTATCGGGAGACTCAATACGAATTGGAACAATAAATGTTGCCTCTGATAAATCAATTTTCATCTGGATACTTTTTCAATATAAAAAATTCTTTATGTTTTTTGTAAATGTGTTGAAGTTCTTCACTATTTACCATCCATTGTTTTCCATCAGAACTTTGCAGTACTGCATTGTAATTAACGCCACCAACACTAACTCTATTGGTATGTTCACGATTTGCAATAAGAATATCAGAGACAAATCCCGGAATACCATATTCCATTCTCATTCTATGATATAACTCGGTATCAATCAATAGCTTAAGATTTTCATCCATATCCATTACATATTCATTCAAAAATGCAACACAAGAAGGACTACCCAAATGATTATTGCCTTCGAGCATCATTTCTGTCCATTTTGGAACACAGTCTCTATGAGTTTCTACACCATCCGTGGTGTGAGTAAATCCGTGAAACAACCATTTACAATTAGATACATCAAATGTATTTTTAATCTTTTTCAATGCTTGTTCGTCAACGAACAAATCATCCTGATATATCAATTTTAAAATTCTACCTTCTGCATTTTGTAAGGCACAGTTAGTATTAGACGATTGATATCCCCTACCATTTTCATTTCTAACATAAATTATTTGAAATTTTTCACTACTATCTTTACAGAAATCATATATCCTATCGTCTTTGCTGTGATCGGAAATTACAATATCAAAGTCTTGAAATGTTTGTTTTTCCAAAGAATTAAAAAGTTCTGAGAGAAATTTAACCCCCTCTCCTTTAAACTCATAGGTTGGAATACATACTGAAATCTCAGACATCCAAGTATTCCCAACGATCAACATAGATATCCCTAGGATCTTCTCCATCTGACCCAAACCAAAGTTTAGGTGCAATAACATTCTTAGATTCAGATAACCATGCACCCCACCAAGAAAATGTAGAATTTGCCATAATTTGATATTGACACATGCTCATCATGCACATATCGGTAATATTATCACCACCTTCAGAAACTAAAAACCTATCGTCACTAAAGAACTCTTGTTCATTGCACCACTTAGGATCATCAGAAAAAACTAGAACTGGAAGGGTGCTATCAAACTTAGAAAGTGCTTTTTCATAATAACTTAATGGCAAGACAGGATGATAGGTTGGTTTAGTAAGATGATCTGTTCTGCGAATGTGAAGTGAAATTGATTTTCCATCAGTAACAATTCCATTAAAAATTTCTTTACATATATTCCACACATCATCTCGCCAAATAAAATCTTCACGAATTTCTTGCTCAATGTGTTTGAAATATTTTTCTGACTGAAAGTATCCATATAGATTTACATCATCAGGACAATTCTTCACCAACTCTTTATCGTATGTAAAAGAACTTTCTTGCTTATATGGTGCATTTAAAAGACTGACATTCTTGACACTAGATAATTTAAATGCCATGAAAAGTTTATGCTGATTTTCTTCATCATGAAACTCATCATCGGAAACAGGTCCTGATGGAATGCACCATTCATATTTGCGAGCAGCAGCAATACCTCTAGTTGCTGCATACTGGAACATTTGATTACCAAATCTCCCATTCTTTCCTAAGTGATTGTGTCCTATCATTGCTCTAATGTAACTCCTGGTGGTAACCTATAATGAAATCCAAATGGCGTAATTCCTTCACATTCAGGAACTCTTGTTTCTTGCGAGAACCGAACTGCAACTTCAACAGGTGCATATTTGCAACCCTGTTCGACAAAAATATGTCTATTGTGAACGCAGACATTACCATCCTCATGATAATTGATAACTCCTTCTGGCATCCAATAAAAATCGCTATTGTTTGTTTCCCAAGGAACTTCAACTTTACTAGGAATATCTAAGAATTTTTTACTTCTTAAAGAAAACCCACCATTTCCCACTCGATGATGATTGCCAAAAGGATCAATATATGCATTCTCAACATATGCCCAAGGAGCTCCAATATAATCATATTCCAACCACGAATTATCCCATTTATCCGGAAACAAAACAAACCCGTCAGGTTGAACTAAAAGACAATGAGATGTGTTTACATGTTCACAAAGATTGTAAACTACGTAATGATTATAATCATTATATCCTTTAATATCTACAACAGGCTCTTCAAGGATAATACCATCCGCTTTAAGAAAAATATTATTTTTTATTTGCTTTTTTGTTGTAATTAACTTGGTGGCACCAAAATTGATGCCTTCCATACTTGTATATATTCCATTTAAAGTACCAGAAATATCATCTGTGGTATCAATAGAAATTAGAGTTACTTCAGGCAGTTCAATCATAAATCACCTCCATAAATGTTAGATTCTTTCTTATACTCTTCCCATTCTACCACACATTCTTCGGGTGTAAAGAGGTTACCTTCCCTATCCATGTAGTGTGTTGGAAAACTATATATACTACAACCAAGACTCCACCATCCTTGAGATAGATTATGGTGGAACCAATATTTTGGAGCAATACAATATTCCAAAGTTTCACTTGTCCATAAAGGAAAACATGCAAAAGTGGAAGTTGAACAAATCACATTTCTTGCATTTTTAATTGCGACATAATCCCAAGCAATTTCATCATGATATGCAGGGTATTCTGGTAACATTTGATTTGCTGCTTTTACATCATCAGTTACAATCGCAAATTCCATTTTTGGATTGTACTGTACCATATTATCAATTGCTTTTAACCAATAAGATCTTGGCAACCAACAACCAGAATTTCCAACAATATCTCCTCCACGGAAATTTAAAATACAAATATTTTTTCCACTTGTATCAGTATGCTCATATTCATCAAGAACTTTTAACCAATTCTTCACAATATTGAGATTATCTCCAAAATATTCTTCGGACTGCAGATTTCCATAAATTATAGTATTATCCGGTATTGATAATAATTTTTTATCAGTTAATCGAATATCAGTTCTTAACCAAGAATCGGTAAGCTCGCCATGGCGATATTCATCATATCTTGTTAGATTGTTTGGAACCTCTTTGCCATAATCAAGATTCATAAAGTAAAATCCCTTTTTATTTACTCTCGAATCTCCAGCATTATGAAGTCCATTAATACCAAAATCATATCCAAGTTTATAAGACAATATTCTAGTTGTTACATAAACAAATAATTGATTGCCCAATCCTTGTCCATGAATAAATTCAGTGGCTAACACGTTCTTTCATCCTTTCAGATACTTCATAATTGCACATCCAAATCGTATAAAGTGCTCTCTCAATCATTTGCCCCTCACCAGATACTCGCGTATGCCTAGTAAAGGTTCGTAAATTCTCATAGAATATTTTATCATACTTTATAATATATTCTTTGGGAACAACAAAGTTTGCTCCAGGGGGAAATCTAACATATCTTGGATGTACAGCATCTACGAAACAAAAATCAAGAAAATCATTATAATTTTTAAAATATTTTGTTGGATGTTTTGAATGATTCAAATACCAACTATCATTTGTTTCCATCCATCCACCTTCACAAGAAAACATTGCGTATCCATTCTGCAAAGATGTTTGATTTATATCATGTTCTTTCCAATCTTCCAAGCAAGTGAAGCATTTATTGTTTATTATTTTGTCAAAATATTTTTTACTAACATGCCTGCCAATGGTATTTCCTTTGAGGAAACATACTATATCCGGTAGGTTATCATAATGACTAATAATAAAAGTCATATAATCACTAATATTGTATCCATTTGGATCTCCATTTATGATATTATAATTTGGATAGTGTTTTTTTAAATTTGATGGTGGAAGAATTTCTGAGTTATTGTTATCAGAGACTCCTCCTGCCCAGGTTTTATCATAAATTAAATGAGGATTTGGATATTCAGAAATCCAATCCAAATTATTATTGTAATTAGAAATACAAAAAAAATTCATTCTTCCCATTCTTCCCAATCTTCTTCCATATAATGATGTGAGTTATCCACTTTACCAAATCTTGCTTCAAGGCACATCTTTTCAAACCAATGAGGAAGGCTCAAATAAATTAAATCCATTGATTGGGCTTTGATGAAAAGTTCTTCGTTATTGTGCAATAAATCTTCAGTAACTTCCGAATACTCATTTACAAACAAAACAGGAAAATCATTATAAAGTTTTTCAAGATAAAAATTTTTTTTCATAACAGGAACTCTACGCATGTAAAGAACTTCCCAGTTTCTATGACAGTCAACAGCATTTCCTCTTGGACACAATACAAACATATGATTTCTCAAATTAAAAAGAAAATCATCGTAATTTGCTCTTTCAATATCAACTGTTGCCCACGATTTATCAAAAAACATTTCCTTGGTTCCTTTTCTCTCCAGATGAGAATTTTCATTATGGCTCACATACAAAAGTTTTTGTGCGTGATGCGGATACGAATGTTTCATTGCTAATTTTAAATATTCACTCCTATTATCATTTGGATGCATTTTTCTTTGAATACCATAAGGCGCAGGAATTACTTTTCCACAATTAGCAATAGCATTAACTGCAATTATGGATAAAACATTATCTGGAATAATATTAAAAATATATTCATCAATAGGGGTGTCTTCCAAATTTGTAAAAATAATAAATTTCATATCGGCAAATTCGGAACAAAGAGATAATAAATCTCCCTCATTCCAAAGGGATTGAACATAGTTCCAATCTTCTGCATTACACTCTTCAATTTTCCTTTTATATAAACGAATATTATCAATAAACAAAGTCATATAATCACGAGTTTTCTTTACTTCAAATAATTTTGAAACAAATTCGGTATTAGTAAGACTAGGAGACTTCATATATGATGTATAAATGTTTGCCCACTGACCAGACTGATCTCCAAAAGAATAATCACATAAATTTGAAAGCGCTATTCCTTCAATTAATTCCATGGCTTAATAAATTCTACATACTTATTGATATTTTTAAGAATATATTCTGGATAGGTATTATCAATTGGAACAGCACGATAAGTCATTCCACGATTCAAAGGATCTAAACCTTGTTCAACTTTTTGTTCAGCATTAGAAAGTACATCATCAGTGTTATTTTCAGTATGTTCATACGAGGCAAGTTTTAATTTAAAGTTATCTGCATTTCCAAGAAAACTCCAATGCCAGCCGCCATTTTCAATTTTATAAGAATTTTGATGATTTTGGCGATGTTGATCGATAGTGGTTGATTTTAAATGCTTCCAACTACACAATCTAGATCCCATCCAGTCCTCTTGATAGACAAAATTCAATTTATAATAGAATGCTCTTTGAATCGCAACATAATGATTATTCGAATCAAACCATTCCAAATTTTCTAGAATATATGGATTAGTAATTTCATCAGCATCACTAGTGATGATTAAATCAGTATCCGACGCGCCAGACTTTTCGATACCAAAAGCACTTGCATTACGATTATAAATTGCCCTCTGAAATCGAATGGGAAGATTTGCAAAGGGAGTTCCGTAAGGATCTAAATCCTTATAAGCAACGTGAAACTTCGTTTTTTCCAACATATGACTGAAATTGTTTGGAATTTCTTCAGTAATATTATGAATAATTTTATCATTGAACTTGCCAAACCTATCTTTGTTTTCCTGATAATAAAGTGGTTTTTCATTCCCACTTACTGTGAAAGGAGACTCTGTAAGAACAAAATAATCGACAACATCATTCAAGATGTTTAGGCGCATCTCCAACAATTCAAGTTCGTTGAAGAAAATAAAAGAATCAAATACTTTCATTTTTCTAAATTAATCCACGTTTAACATAAAAAGCATCTCCCCAAGTTCCAGATCCATGCCATCCAGTAGCAATTCTTTCCATATCATATTCTTTTAAAAATCCATCTAAGTCACCAATCATAGCATTATTTTTATATACTTCGGCATTATTCACTTCTGTATAGATATACTCAATTCTATTTAAAGTTTTTTGAGCACCTTTTAACACTTCAAGTTCATATCCTTGAGTATCCATATTTAGAAAATTGTATGGATGAAATTCTTCTATTTCAGAATCTAGTGTGGACAATTCAACCTCTTCCTTGACAGTGAAAAAAGTATCTGGTGATAGTTCAAGGTGAAGTTTTGGTTGAAGAATAGATCCACAAAGTCCAGTTGGATCGGAAGTCATTTCAACCAAACCAATATTATTACCAAGTGCCTTATTCACAAGTTTTGCTTCTGTCAACCCAACACGATTTGCTTCCTCACAAAGTCTATCAAAACAATGTTTCTGCGGTTCAAAAACAATTACATGTTTTATTTCAGAATTTTTATAAGTTTCCAGTTCTTCACCAAAATGACCGCCAACATGAATAACTCCAGAAACATTTACATTATATTGATTAACTAATGTCTTATAGTTTAGTAACATTCAATTTCTCCAATATTCGTAGATATCCTTTGTAATCTCATAATCCATTTTTTTAACCTTTCGATTTGGTTGCTTCATTGCCCAAATAAACATACTATCAATAAGTTCATCAAGATTTGTTTCGTCTTTAAATTGAAGCACATTCTTTGCCTTTGCATGATCACAATAAGCATGTTTTACTTCATGTCTTGGTTCTCCGTGCTCAATAGGAACATCATATCCATACTTACTACCAATTCTTTGAACAGTTTTGGCAACTTCATTCAAAGTAAAGTACTTATCTGCACCAATATTGAATATCTCTCCATCATAACTTGTTAGGAGTTTATCAAATGGTTGCATGTAGTATTTTATATCAGAGAAGGCACGAGTCTGTTCTCCGTCACCATAAACAAGAATTGGTTCTCCGTTTAAAGTTTTGCGAATAAAAATGCCAATGACATTTCGATATTTGTCCCAGATATTCTGATAGATTCCCAAAACATTATGAGGACGCACAATATTATAACGAAGTCCAAATTGTTCTTTTGCAAGTCTCAGATCACACTCTACGGCATACTTTGCAATACCATATGGATCTATAGGTTGTGGTCTCTTATCTTCAGTAAATGGGGGTTCTTGTTCGCCATATACTGCCATACTAGAAGTAAAAATAAACTTTGTATCATGCTCAACGCATTCATTAATTAAGTTTGCGGAACAAATAAGATTATTTCGGTAGTTAAAGTTGCGAATGAAGGGAGACAACCCTTCTGCAGCATAGGCAGCAAAGTGCAAAAGAATGTCTGGTTTATGTTCATTGAAAATTTCTACAACCCTCTTTCTTTTTTCTAAATCAAATTTTACGAAAGTAAAATTCTCACTCTCGGGCAGAAATGCTTTGTATCCTCCAGATAAATCATCAATACCAATAACTTTATGTCCATTGGCAAGTAAATGTCGAGTATAATTTGCACCAAGTAACCCGGCGCATCCAGTTACTAATATTTTCATTTGTATTCTAAAATAAACTTTCTTTGCTCTTTGGTATTTTTCCAACTACAAGGAAAAACTGGAAGATAATTTTTCAGTTCCATTACATTAACTATTACTTCTGTATTAAAAAGCATACTATAATTTAAGTGTTCTGTCAATAACAAGTCTGTAGTATAAAGATTTTCAATTTGATGAGAACATAATGCTGCTGATATCGCAAAAGTTCCAACTCCAGATAATGCTACATTTTTTGCACTCATGAGAGTTGCAAAATCATCTTCAATGGTTGAAGATTGAATTTGCACTTTACTAATCTTCATTAATTCATGTACTATTGGATTTTCTCTATCTGGTTCAGTAATCAAAATGCACTTATCAAATGATTCAATTAGGTTCAAATAAAAAATAAGTGGATTAGGAATGTAATTAGTTGGAGGATCAAAAACTCGATGGTAATTGTCACCACTCCTCAAGTGCATCACAATTGTGTTATCACCGATAGATTTCTTTTCCGGCAAACGCAAAATTTTTGAAATATAATCTCTACATACTCTCCTCATATTAGTATGCACATATTCTTTGCTTATTCCAATTTCATTTTCACCCTCAAAGATTCCCTTCTCACAATGAACTAAAGGTTGCCAAGAAAAGAATCTTCCAGAAGCAGAAGGCTGTTCATCTCCAAAAGAAAGTGAAAATTGACGAATAATATCATGTTCCAGATTTTGGTAGATTGCATGATTACAATATTCAGCAAGCATTAAACAATTTGCAACTTGCTGAATATTATTGCCCAAACGTCCAGACCAATGTGATACAGAATAACTCATGGAGTAATAATCAATTCATTTTCAATATTTTCAATATCTTGATTCCAATTAACAAAGTTTGGATTATTTTCATTGAAATGAATATTGTTCAACCAATTACGAATTTCAAAAACTTTATTCCAATCAATATTACTTTTAAACTTTTCAATAGCCTCAAGAGATTTAACTTTTACAAAAGTCATACCAAAACTTGGTTTATAATGCTCAAGAACAATATTATCATCCTCGTATTGATTCATATCACGAACACTTTTTGGAAGTCCAAAAAAATCAGTAATAGCAACATCAATACGTTCCCATTGTTTGCCTCCAATCACATCCCCAGGTCCTTCCCAATGAGAATCGTGAAAAACAAAATAACCACCCTCTTTAAGATGATTTGACCAGAAATAAAGTTCTGAAAGAACTTGCTCCCGAGTATGAATTGTATCAACAAAAATAATATCAAAGGCATCTTCATCCCAATTTTTACCAAGGGTTACACTATCTGCTTGGTAACATAGATAATTTTCATTTACAAACCTAGCACCATTTTGTTGGAATCCACCAAACATTAAATCGCAACCACAAACTTGGTTATTTCTTTCTTCGCATTCATAGGAAAGAATTGCAGAAGAAGCCCCGAGGCGAACACCAAGATCCATAAATCTTGCATTTTTCATTGTCTTTACAATATCTAAAAGAATCCAAGAATTTTCCCCCAAATCACAATGGGGTTCATTAATAAAATTTTTAAGCGCAGTAATTTTAGACATAATCTTTACACATCTCCTGAAATACTTTTTTAATACCAGTTTCTAAATTTGTTTTTGGTAACCACCATCCCTGAATATAGTTGTCTGCTTCGTTTCTTTTATCCAACTGAACACTGTCTTTTGCAAGTCCGGGTTTAATCTTAACATCATATTTTCCAATAAGATTAAATTGCCCCTTAATAATATCAGCAACATTTTTAATAGATTCTGATTTAAAAGACGTAATGTGAAGTGAATCTGTTGGTTTAAAATCAGAATAACATTCCATAATAGTTTCCAATGCTTCACAACAATCTTCGGCATATAAAAACTGACGTTCTTCTGTTCCATCTGTCATCATTTCAAACTCACCCTCCTCAAATCCTCTACGAATAAAATCAGTAATCACATGAGACTTTTCGCAATCAGTTTCGACACCATAAACATTCCAAAATTTAACAGTAAGCCCTCTAAGGGTTTGTGTATAAAGTTCTCCAATTTTTTTCAAAGCACCATAAGGAGAGTAACTCATATTACTCATTTGACTGCTAGCAAATATAAAGGGTTTTCTGTATTCTTTTAACCATTGAAAAACATTTGCCATTAAACGAGTATTATTATTAATGAAATCATAGGTATATTGATATTTTTTTAGATACCTAGATCCACCAACATCAAACGCAAGAAAGAATACAAAGTCGGAAAGACGAATATCATGTTGAAGTTTTGGATTAGGAATCAATGTGAGATCTTGTTCTTTCCCATTTACAATATCAAATTCTGTTACTTCATGTCCTTTATTACGAAGATACTCTGTCAAATAAGCACCAATTTGTCCACCGGAACCAAGAATAGTTATTTTCATTTGTTTTTAATTTGTCCACGAATCCAATTATAAGTATTGCGAATGCCTTCTTCAAGAGTTTGAGAATAATCCCAACCAAGTTCTCTACGAACTACATCATTATTAGAATTTCTTCCACGAACACCAAGAGGTGCATCTAACTTGTGCATTTTTTGCACATCTTTACCGGCAACTTTTGCAGCAGTTTCTACAAGTTGATTGATAGTTACCATTTCTTCCGAACCAATATTGACTGGTCCAATAAAGTCAGAATTCATCAATCTACGAGTTGCTTCAATGCATTCATCAATATAAAGGAATGAACGAGTTTGAAGTCCATCTC
>Ga0114958_10002388_pt1 | contig 14106 bp, 9 predicted proteins | sample C_130208_EF_Meta_FD_89577 | JGI IMG/M metagenome (GOLD analysis project Ga0114958, IMG submission 89577) | Freshwater microbial communities from Lake Croche, Canada to study carbon cycling - C_130208_EF_MetaG | ecosystem: Environmental > Aquatic > Freshwater > Lake | place: Lake Croche, Canada... | reverse complement strand
GAGGATGATTACCCAATCCTTGTCCCGTAGTTGGATCAACCTGCTCGGGTAGGAGGCCAGTACTGCCGGCAGAGGCCAACAGTGAATCCAAGAGTTGTAACGCATCTTCGGTGGAGCCCATCCGCACATAGGTGCCAGCAAGCCAAGCCGCGCAGATATGCATGGCCCCTTCGTTACTTGGTAGGCCGTCATCGAATCGGTATCGATACACCCCACTTTGCTCACGAAGGTTTCGTTCAACAAATGCAACGGTTCCCATCAGCTGCTCCATCGATGCCGGGAAGCCCTCCAGAAGTCCGTGAAGGACCGACGCATCGGCCTCGGGCTGGTCATATGCAGCAGCGAAGGTATCAAGATCTTCGCTCCAACCAAATGCTTGAATGTCACTTCCAATTTCGAGACGTAGTTCTTTCCAAGAAGATTTGGACGTCCCCATGCGTTCTGCGATGACGATTGCTTCATTCACTGCAATCCAACACATCATTTTTGAATAGGTGTGTTGACGCGGGATATCTCGAATCTCCCAGATTCCGTGATCTGGTTCGGTCCAACGTCGACTTACGGCGTCTACCATCCGGCAAGTCAAATTCCACTCATCTGAAGTGACCTCACCGCGCCGCGCAGAAAGCTCACCGATAAGTAAGCAGACGGCGCCGAACACATCGAGTTGCAATTGACCTTGCGCTGCGTTACCAATGCGAACAGGACGGCTTCCCGCATACCCGGGGAGTGTCTCAAGAACCGCCTCAGCTCCAGCGGGACCGCCATCTAGTCGGTAGAGCGGCCGCATGCTTTCGGCACCATCAAGGCTGGAATCAACCATCTTGATCCACTGCACCAGTGCATCGCCTTCTTCCATCGAGCCAATTGCAACCAGCTCGCGAGCGGTGAGCGCGGCGTCTCGAATCCAGCAATAGCGATAATCCCAATTTCGGATACCGCCCAAGCGTTCAGGCAAACTCGTAGTTGCGGCAGCAAGAATGCCACCAGTGGGAGCATGCGACAGAGCACGCAGCGTCAATGCAGCGCGAACCTCTGCTTGTGGACGAATCCCGGGCAGGCTCAGGCCGGCCAGCCATGACGTCCAGTACTCCTCAGTGATTTCACGCAGCACTACTTCAGACTGCTCATCGAGCATCGGTCCGCGGTCGTGCGCACCGAATCGCAGTTCAAGTAACACATCTCCTTGACTTGGATCAACAATCGCGATCGCAGTTTGATGGCCTGATTCTTCTCGAATTTCCCAATGCACGCCTGGCGCAATCAACTCGATGGGATCAGTTCCTCCGACAACAACCAGCCGGTCTTCATGCACTTCAAATTGCACAGCAACGGTTCCAAATTGTGGCCGTGGCGCGAATGAAATCCGTGCTGGAACACTGCCTCTAATTCGGCGAACCAGACGCATATGCGCATCGTCTTCAGAAACAGGTATCGGTATGTAGTCGTACACGCTGAGGTCCGCCCAGCGAGTACGAGCGGTCAATGTTCCAGGAACATACGTTTGCGTGAGCACACTCGAATTTTTTACCGGCTGAACGCTGAAGTGCCCCGAGGAGTCGTCGCCAAGAAGCGCCGCAAAAATCGCAGGCGAATCTGGGTTAGGGGCGCAAAGCCAATCAATAGATCCAGTCGGCGACAGCAAGGCGACACTGCGCCTGTTTGACAGCAAAACGTAATCTTCAATGGGCTCGGCATGGCCACCAAGCAACCAACTTTCGCGAAGTGAATGCAAATCTTCGAGTAGATGCACTACATCAACGGGTGCATCAACGCGCCATAAAGCTGCTGTAGGTCCATCGCCGACTTTTACGCCAATGTCGGGCCTGTTTAAGCTTTCAAATACCGACTCGTCAGTGACATCGTCGCCGATAAAGATCACCGCGGATGCTCCGACTCTGTGACGAAGTACGTCTACCGCATCTGATTTTTGTGAGTTGACCACACTGAGTTCGACAACATTCTTTCCATGGCGAATGAGAACACCAGGAAACTGACCTGGACCCATAACGACTTCGCGCAATAGACGTTCCCGGTCAGCGGCGCTACTGAGGCGAACATGTACTGCTGCGCTGCTGGGCTTACGTTCAATATGCGCTCCGGCTACACCCTTAGCCAAATCATTCACTGCTGTAACAACTTGATCGAGAAGATGCACTTGCTGGGCATCCAAAGCAAGCCCACGGTCAAATTCAGACCCATGACTCCCGACGAGGTGAATCTCCGAAGGCAGTCGAGAAAGTGCAGCGAGGTCTCGAAGTGCTCGACCGGAAACTACCGCAACCGTCGTTGATGGCAATAAAGACAACTTGCGCAATGCCCTAATTGCACCGTCGAGTGGGAGCGCTTTACTCGGATCATCAACAAGCGGAGCCAGAGTTCCGTCGTAGTCACAACAAATAAGTAATTGAGGCGTACTTGCTAATCCTTTAAGCGGCGGTGCTGGGTTCAGCGAAGTTTCAATTGCAGTATCTATGGATGTCGAACTCGACTGCAGAGCCGAAAGAAATTGCGTTGCCCAGAGGTTCACATTGTCTTCAAAGACTCCGCGACGTAGTCCCTGCATGCGAACTCTTTTTTCAGACGGAGATGCCTGTACTGCAGCACAGATGGCGTCTTCCACGCCCACAGTGTCGAAGGGATTAACAAGCCAAGCATCAACTAACTGCGCCGCAGCGCCAGTAAATTCACTCAGTACAAGCGCACCGGAATCATCATTGCGCGTCGCGACGTACTCCTTGGCGACCAGGTTCATGCCATCTCGCAGGGGTGTCACCAGCATCACGTCAGCAGCGACATATAGCGCTACGAGTTCCTCGCGTGTCAGCACACGATGCAAGTAATTAATAGGCGTTGTGCCAACTCTTGCTAGGGAACCGTTGAAGCGACCTACGAGCAATTCCACTTCGTCCCGGATAGCACGGTAATCCGTCAGGTCTTCACGTGATGGCACCGCAACCTGAACGAGAACCGTGCTGGCAGGATCGAGCCGTTCTGACTCTAGGAGTTCGGCAAATGCCTTGAGACGAACATCGATGCCCTTGGTGTAGTCGAGTCGATCGACACCAAGCATCAACGTTTCTGGGTTTCCAAGCTCTGCTGTCAATTCTCGAGCACGCTCTTGAACAGCAGGATCCTTGGCGGTATCGGAGTAGGCCTGAGCATCGATACCGATGGGAAATGCTGCGACCCGCACGATGCGCCCATCGATGAGCACCTTGCCATCTTCGACTCGGACACCCAAGATCCGCTCGCACGCATCAAGAAAATGAGACGCATCTTGATGCGTTTGGAAACCCACGAGATCTGAACCGAGCATGCCTCGAAGCAGCTGAGTTCGCCACGGCACTTGAGCGAAAAGAATTGTTGGCGGGAATGGAATATGCAGGAAGAATCCGATTAGTACATCCGGCCGCAATTCGCGAAGCGCCGCAGGCACGAGTTGAAGTTGATAATCGTGAACCCAAACAGTCCCACCTTCTGCGGCGAGTTCAGCCACCCTCGCAGCGAACAACGAGTTGACACGACCGTACGCATCAAATTGAGGGCGATGGAATTCAGGCGTAATAACTGCAGCGTGATAGAGCGGCCAGATTGCTGTGTTGGCGAATCCTGCGTAATAGTCGAAGTAATCCTGTGCAGGGATAGGAACAGAGTCGAGGCGAGTTTGTTCGAAAGCACCCGACTGTTCCGGCGCTAATTCACCGGCACCTACCCACACGGATTTACGCGCCCGCAAGACCGGATCGAGAGCACTCACGAGTCCACCTGGGCTCGTTCTCCAGCCAGTGATCTCGCCGTCGGGATTCCCATCCTCGAAAATCGGTTCGATAGGCAATCTATTCGCAACTACAACGAACTCGGCGGCTTCTCTATCGGTGGTACTCATCTATTTATGACACTAACTGACATTCAGACGAGTCAAAGCCACCAGCCTTGAGGTGAAATATCGCAAATTCACAACGCAATGTCGAAATATCGACGGATGATCGCGCAATTACAAGGGAAATGGTTGAGCTTCGATCTGGTCCGTGCTGCTAAGAAATGGCGTAAAGACAGATCATTAGCTCATTAAGGCGCTCTTGGGGTCTCTCGAGCGGTCACAATCCTTCTAGGCTGTTGTTATGCCAATCAACATGCAAGGACTGCGTACGGTTATTTACCCAGTGCAGGACTTGGCCGCAGCTAAGTCTTGGTGGTCTGAATTACTTGGTTTGGAACCGTATTTCGACCAACCCTTTTATGTTGGGTACGAGGTCGGCGGATACGAACTTGGACTCCTTCCTGATGCCAGCCCAACTGTCGGTGCGTTGGTGTACTGGGGCGTTGACGATGTGGCGGGCGCCATCGATGAAGTAATCGCTCAAGGTGGGTCACTGCACACAGCCGCAACTGACGTCGGCGAAGGAATCGTCACTGGCGCAGTACGCACACCAGCAGGATCGATTCTTGGACTTATCCATAACCCGAATTTTAATCTCTTGAATACTTTGACAACCGGCTCACGTTGACAGAGTCGCCATGGTTGGATGCGATTCATGATTGCAAAGCAAAGGCAAGTGGCCGATCGAGAAGTGATGCCAATCGGCTTTGGTGCGATGCGCTTGGGCTTGGAAGGTCGGCCAAGCGCAGACGAGGCGGTGCATACGTTGCATGCTGCCTTCGACGCCGGAATTCAGCTGATCGATACGGCAGTCAACTACTGCCTAAGTCCTGACGAGTTTGGTTACGACGAGGCCCTCGTGTCCCGAGCCCTGCGCGAATGGTCTAGGGATCGAGACGAAATATCAGTGGTCTGCAAAGGTGGCGTCCTTCGCACCGCAACCGAACAGGTACAGCTCAATGGAAGTAGACAGAATCTGCGTTGGTCCTGCGAAACCAGCCTGCGTTCACTTGGAGTTGACCAGATTTGGATGTACCTACTCCACGGGGTAGACCCAAAGATTCCATTTGAGGAATCAGTGGGTGCACTAGTCGACCTGCAACGTGAAGGAAAGGTCCAACACATTGGTTTATCCAATATTGGACGCAAGCAGTTCATCGCTGCCCAGGAGCTCATGACCATCGCTAGTGTGCAAAACGGGTTATCGCTTTGGAATCGTGCATCGCTGCCACTGGCGCAGTTATGCGCCGAATCCGGCATCGCTTTCCATGCCTATGGCCCGCTTGGCTCCCAGAACCAGGACCTCTTGAACCCGACCCTCACCGCTATCGCCGCTCGCCACGACCGGTCACCAGCGCAAGTGGCTTTGGCCTGGGTTCTGGCCCAAACGAGTACGACGATCCCGATCCCTGGCGGGCGCAAGGTCTCCTCAGTTCGAGATAGTGCTGCCGCCATCGACCTAACATTGACTGAGGAAGACTTAGCCGAGCTCGACGATCTGAAGTTCTAACTTAGTTCCTGGCCCGACGTCATCTAAGAAGCATTTATTCTTCACGGGAAGTGTGCACCGATTTAGGGAAAGACGCGCAGCAGCGCCGAACCCACTTCTTGAATCACATCAGCCTCCAGCATGCCCAACACGACCACACCCTGTGCACCCACTTCGGCAAGTGCAAGCAACTGCGATTCGAATTGAGCAATGTCTTTATTTGGTGTTACAAACGCAGTGCGGGTGATCTCGGAGTAGTCGCGACCCACTCGTTCGCAGTGTTCCTTCAGTACTTGAAACTTGTGTTTCACTGTCTGAGCATCGCCGAAGACGTTGCAGGCGTCTGCCTGTCTGGCAACAATATCCAGAGTCCGCTTCTCACCACCACCGCCGACTAATACGGGAATCGAACCACGAATCGGGCGGGGACTGTTGTAGGCATTAGTGATCGAATAGTGGCTGCCAGCAAAGGTTGATTGCTCATTGGTCATCAAGGATTTGCAGACGCTGAGCGCCTCTTCAAGTCGGTCCATTCGCTCGCCCGTCGAGGGAAAGTCGATGCCAAAGGCCGCATGCTCGTCGACGTCCCAGGCCGCGCCAAGTCCAAGAATTGCGCGACCGGACGAGATCACATCTAGAGAGGTCACTGCTTTAGCGAGCAAGCCTGGGTTGCGCAGGGTGACGGGGCTGACCAGAGCAAATAGCTTCACTGTGCTCGTACGCATCGCGAGTGCGCCAAGCATCGTAAACGCCTCGAACATGGGGGACGAAGGGCCGCCGCCCGTGCCATTTTGATGCAGGTGGTCTGGGACCGAAACCGCGTCGAAACCAGCTTGCTCTGCGAGTACCGCAGATGTGCATGCTCGCTCAAATACCGCTGCACCATCGTCAATAGCGCCGTATGAGCCCAGATGTAAACCGCGCTTGAAAACAGTCATGAAGTTATTCCCTTGATCCTTGCCATAAACCTAGAGCTGTGGAAATGGCAGCAACGAGCACTAGTGGCTGGTCCAGCATCGGATGATGTCCTGTCTGCGGTAATTCGACGACCGAAATCTTATCTCCGACGACTTCATGCATCCCGATAACCATTTCCGGCGTCACTAAACCAAACTCAGCACGAAAGCACACGCTTGGGCACTGCAGGCTGGTCAACATCTCGCGCATTGATCGACCTCGGGTTTGATTAAAGAAGTTCGGGTCGTACTTCCACGTCCAGCCGCCGTCAACCTGTTTCAGCGACTGTTCGGCGACATGCCTACCTACATAGGGCAGGACAACGTCTTGCTCTGGGATCGTGCGAAATCTTGCGACTGCCCCCTCGAATGTTTCGTGGACTTTTGGAGGACGCAGCGCAGAGTTATGCACTCCTTCCTCATGCACTCGCGGATCAAGCGGCGTATCGATCACGATAAGCGCCGCAACCTTGTCAGGGTGGTCGGCAGCTGCAACGAGCGAAACTGCCCCGCCCATGCTGTGCCCAATGACAATGGGTTGGCCATCAATAAGTGCCTCAGCAACGGCTATCACCTCTTCGCCCCAGGTATCCATGCTGTATTGCGCACGCTGCCCGCTATCACCATGGCCCGAAAGGTCAATTGCGACAACACGATGTGTCTTGGCAAGGATCGGGGCGATGTGATCCCACCAACCCGAGTGAGCAGATCCACCATGCACGAGCATGAGGCCCGGGCTGGATCGATCGCCCCATACGCGTGCGTGCACATTGGTGTCGAGTACCTGGATCTCTACCTGCTCAGGAGTTTGCTCGATCGCCCTGCTGAACCACTCTGGCCTTGAGTCGAGAACATCTCGCGCTGGAAGTGCCGTCATGTAAGTGTCATCTCCTATTAATTTGCGAACTGTTCCAAAGCACGCTGTCGATACCCGACAAAGAGCGGGATATCCGCAGCAGCGCTCATTTTGGTCTCACAGGTGATTGAACGCTGTTCGAAGAAACCCTGACCATATCTGTGAGATAAAGCATCTAAGGCACTTTTTGACCAAGAGTTTGCAAAAGATTCGCCGTGCCATTTAAAAATGCAGGCTTCAGCTCCGAGCTTCAATAAATAGAGCGTGCACTTGCGCTACGAGGATATCGCCATTGAGTAGTTCGCCCTCAATGAAGCGCTTTCGTCCCTCGCTCCTAGTAACTCGAATCTTCACAATGAAATCGACATTTATCGGGGCAGCGGCTCGGTAGTCCACACTCAAATTCGCCGTCAAGAAGCGCTTCTCTCCATCCAGACCAAGACGCGCTATCGATGTATCAAACATCATGGCGATCGCCCCGCCGTGGACTTGCCCAAAGGGATTGCGATGAAACATTGCGAAACGAACTGAAAACTCAACAGATTCATTGCTATCGCGGCGTAGCTCGAGCATTCTCGGCTGCAACGTATGCGCCGCCCGGGCGCGAACATAAGTCTCGAGGTCTTGTCCAAGTGACTCCACCTGGCAGTTGAACGGACGCAGTACCTCAGTGATTTTATTTATCGCCTCCGCGACTTCTGCTGCTACCTCAAACGGAGCACTCGTACCCGTGGCAGCATTTTGAAGCGCCCGAAGTGCACTACCCAAATCCGCAAGAGAAGAGTTGTCTTGACTCAATATTGTTTCGACTTCCAAGTTCAACACCAGCTCGCCTTATAAGGATGTCTGCAAAATTCGCACAGCATCCGGTTGGAATATTTCTTGAACATACCTGAATAGCGTAAGCAGCGGATCGAACGATCTTTTCAGCAAGTCCAAAGCCAGTGATTTAAGTGTTGCGTATCTCCAAGAAACTGTCTCGAAATGTCGATGGTATTCAGCTTTCGATGTTTCGGCGGCACCAACTGTTGCATGCTCGCGTAGGAAGCACTTGAACGGATCCCAGTGGAAGAACTTGGTGTCAGGGAAACGGCGAAGCACCCCGCTAAGCATTAAGTCAGTTCCCGCGATCGTGGAAATACATGGAGCATGGATCACGATGTCATCCGCGCAGGTGTCCTTGGGGCGTTGGAGCAGCTTGCCAAATCGATCATTACTGACCACTGTTTGCTCCTTCAGACAAGTCCGGGCAATTTTATTTAGACCGATATCCGGAATGCATTACAGGAATATTCCGCGATTCCCGATCACACTAAGTAACTCGAGGAAACCTGAAGAGTCCATATATATACGGAGGTGAACCATGAGCATCTTGGAATCTGGAGCAAGTTTTTCGCATGCGCAGGAGCGCAATTCCTATCTTTGGGCGGGCAAGACTGTTTTTGATGTGGTTTTGGATGGTTCACAGACCCAAAATTCAATCGCGCTCCTGGACCAAGTCGGTAAATATGGAGACATCACCCCGCTACACATGCATCACGATGAAGCAGAAATCTTTTACGTGATTGAAGGCGCAATTCATGCGTGGTCAGGAGACGATCAAATAGCGCTGACTAGCGGTGGTGCAATTTACTTACCGTCGGGCCAAGCCCACGCATTCGGCGTGACAAGCACCTCAGCGCGCATCATCACGGTGACAGCACCATCGGGGTTCGCAGAATTTGTACGTCAAGCTGGAATCGAAAGTGCCGGACTCACACCGACTACTTGGGAATTTGATCTAGGTTCGCTCATGTCAGCAGCACCCGTGCATAACATTGAGATTCTCGGTCCTCCACCATTGTTGCCAAACTTTGGCCGCACATAAGGCCCGCCAATCAACTCGCTGAAACCTCAGTGACCTGGCCATCTTCAACGTGCCAACGACGAGTGAGTCGAACCGTATCGAGCATTCGCCGATCATGCGTTACGAGCAAAACTGTTCCGTCAAAGGTCTCGAGTGCCTCTTCGAGTTGCTCGATCGCGGGCAAATCCAAATGGTTAGTCGGTTCATCGAGAACGAGCAGATTCACACCGCGCGCCTGAAGCAGTGCGAGCGCTGCGCGAGTGCGCTCCCCCGGTGAAAGTGATGAAGCTGGCCGCAACGCTTGGTCTGCACGGATTCCGAATTTCGCCAGCAAAGTGCGCACATCAGCCATTGGCCAGTCGGGAACCTCAAGGGAAAAGGCGTCAGCCAGTGCCGCGTCGCCTTCAAACAATGCTCTAGCTTGATCTACTTCCCCCACGACAACACCGGAACCAAGCGAGACCTGCCCGGTAGTTGGCTCAAGGCGCCCAAGTAACAAAGCGAGCAACGTGGTTTTGCCCGAACCGTTGGGGCCGGTGACGGCCACGCGGTCACGCAGGGTCAACTGCAAGTCAACAGGGCCTAACGTGAAATCACCGCGACTCACGCTCGCTGCTCGTGCCACAACCACAACATCACCCGAACGAGGGGCAGCGGCAATGCTGAATTGCAACTGCCATTCCTTGCGCGGTTCTTCAACTACTTCAAGCCGTTCGATCATGCGCTCACTTTGTCGCGCTTTTGCAGCCTGCTTCTCCGATGAATCACTTCGGAAGTTACTGACGAACTTGTCGTTGTCTGTCTTCTTGCGTCGAGCATTCTTGACACCCTTGGCCATCCAAGCTCGTTGCGTATGGGCACGAGCTTCAAGTTCTGCGCGACGACCTGCATACTGCTCATAATCTAGACGCGCTTTACGTCGCGCAACAGACCGCTCATCCAGGTAAGCCTCGTAGCCGCCACCGTACGTGGTGATGCGTTGCAAACTTCGGTCGATCTCAAGAACTGCTGTGACCGTTCGTGCCAAGAATTCGCGGTCGTGGCTGACAACAACAACTGGAGCATCGAGTCCGGCAACAAAATCTTCGAGTAGATCCAAACCTTCATTGTCGAGGTTGTTTGTCGGCTCGTCGAGTAGATACACATCAAAGCGCGATAGCAGCAGCGCAGCTAGACCAACGCGAGCAGCTTGCCCTCCCGATAATGCCGACATCGCAAGATCTAGATCAACATCAAGTCCGATCTCGCCGGCAATCTTGAAAGCCCGTTCATCAAAGTCTGCACAACCCAGAGCGAGCCACGTCTCCAGCGCTTGCGAATAAGGATCGGCAGCGAGCTCATAGTCAACTGCAAGCGCCGTTGATTGCAGATCGAACTCTGCCTGTGCTGCGAGTACGCCGGTACGACGAGCAAGGTATTCGCGCACAGTCTCGTCCTGAGTCATTTCCGGCTCTTGGGTGAGATAACCGATGTGTGCCGAAGGTGGAGAAATACTGATCGTGCCGAGATCTGGTTCGCGCACTCCGGCAAGCATTCGCAGCAACGTGGTCTTACCTGCACCATTTGGACCGACTAGTCCAATGACATCCCCCGGCGCAACAATCAAGTCAAGGCCAGCGAACAACTCGCGATCACCGTGGCCAGCGGCTACTCCCCTTGCATGCACGGTTGTACTCATATACCTATTCTCTCGTGTAATTCCCACAGAGTTGAACGCTGGATCGACTCCCATAGCACTTCTTTCGCTGCCGGGTCTTTCCTCACTTTCTTGAAGGCGTAATTCCGAATGCCTGTTCTGAATGCGACACTGACTTTCCACCTACTGACCACATCGATCGAAAACGGTAAACAACATGAAGGCCTTCGTACTCAACTCCTTGGGATCTACACCAACCGTCGAAGAAATCGATATGCCGATTGTTCAAACTTTGGGAGAAATTAGGGTCCGGGTCATTGCGGCCGGACTCAACCCAGTCGATGTGCTCACCGTTGCAGGCTCAGCAGATCGCGGTCCGCACCCACGCGTGCTCGGTCTGGAAGGTGTCGTTTCGTTCAATGATCGCCCTTTCTACATAGAGCGCGCCGTACTTCCACACGGGACTCTTGCTGAGTGGACGATCGTCCAAGAATCGGGTCTCATTGCGCTTCCTGAAGATCTGGATCCGACCGGCGCAGTTCCACTTGGAATCGCAGGCTTGGCTGGTTGGGTGCCGATGGCCACGACAGCCGCACTCCAGCCGGGTGAAACGGTGATCGTTCTTGGAGCAACTGGTGCCGTTGGCCAAGCCGCAGTGCAAGCCGCGAAGCATCTTGGCGCAGGCCGAGTTGTGGCCGTTGGCCGTAACAAGGAACTACTCAATCGACTTCTGGATCGCGGAGCAGATGCTGTTGTCGTTCTAGGTTCTGGGGATGACGCCGCAGCAATCAAGGAGGCTAGCTCAGGCGGCGCCGATGTCATTCTTGACGCGCTTTATGGAGCACCGCTCGTTGCTGCGCTCAAGAGTGCTCGGCCCGGAGCGCGTTCAATCACTGTGGGTAGCCAGGCCGGCGCGATGGCGAATATCCCGCTGATGTCGCTATTTGGATCCACTCTGCACAGTTACTCGAATATGACCGCGACCACTGCCGATAAGGCTGACGCGTTTGCGACCATGGCTCGACTCACAGCAGCCGGTGAGTTCGTGATCGAACACGAAGTCGTGGCCTTCGATGACATTTCCGAAATCTGGAAGCGTCAAATTGAGGGACCCGGCGCAAAGTACGTCGTCGCGATTTAGACGACATATGTTTAACGAACGACAACTCTGCGCAATGGCTGTTAGAACTGTCAGCAGATTCCACGATTGACCTCCATTTCTTTTTTTATACGAGAGATATCCCCGTTCCAACGCTGGACCTTCCGTGCCCACGCCCTAGACAAACTGGTCACCGAGCAACCCGCCGATATTGATGCTAGAAAAGCATTAGCCGTTGAACTGGCATTCACTATTAACGACTAAAGGAGTCGGTAATGCGTTCTAATCGGCAAGCTCGTCTCCCACAGTTTGCCGCTATCGGAGTCGGTGCCGGCCTAGTTGTTGCACTCGCGATTGGTTCAAACGAACTTGCGAATGCAAAACAAACGGCGACAGGTGGAACGAACACAAACCAGATGCCCAGTCCCGAATCACGCCTGCAACCAAACGGCCGCCAACTCACTCCCGCCGGCGATCTAGTTGAACTAGGTACTTTGCCTATGGGTGGCGCCGTAACTGATGATGGCCGATACCTGTGGACAGTGTCCGCGGGCCTACCCAGCAACGATGTGCGCATCGTGGATACCACTACCCACAAGGTGTGCCAGATCATCAATCTTCCGGGTGCCTCAGGAGGTATCGCACTGGACTCCACTCACAAACGGGCCTACGTCGCAGGACTCATGAACTCCAGATGGCAACCCAATCTCAGCGGGCTCCCCGGAGCGGGCGGCGATGTTGTGCATGTGATCAGCTGGAATGCGCCTTGCGGTAAGGCACGCGAGTTGCGGACGATCGCGGTACCGCCACAACCAAACGCACCGACCGCCCAGTCTTGGCCGGCCCCCCGCGGAGGCTTAACTGCAAGCACCCTTGCTTGGCCGCAGAAGCTCGCGGTCTCTAGCGACGGCACACAGTTATTAGTTGCACTGAATTTGGCTAACTCCGCAGCAGTTGTCAACGTAAACCAGGCAGACAAAGTCAACTACGTGGCAACTGGCAGTTACCCCTTTGGTGTAGCGATCGTGCCAGATGGTCGCATTGGCCTCGTCGGCAATGAGGCTGCCGGCACTGTCTCAGTGATCGATATGCGCGCCGGCTCCAAACTCGCCGACATCACAGTTGGTCCACCACTTTCGCATCCTGCCGGAATTGTTGTCGACAAAACTGGCCGCCGCGCTTATGTTGCGTTGTCAGCCAGCGATCAAATCGTTGTTGTCGACATCGCTAAGCGTAAAGTCGAACGCACGATCTGGGTCGGTCGCCCTGCCGGACTGGGCGCGATGCCAACCGCTGTGGCACTGTCACCATCAGGCACCAGACTCTTTGCTACGGAGTCCGGTGCTGACGAACTTGCCGTCATTGCACTGCCTGGTAAAGGCACTACTACGCATCAGCAATGGACGGTGATTGGACACATCCCAACCGCAGCGCAGCCGCAAGCCGTCGTCACCTCGCCAGCAACGTCCAAGCGCGCAGCCCAATTGCTATATGTCTCTGCTGAAGGCTTAGGTATCGGCGCGAATGTGAATGGACCCGTGACCACATCGGCCTCCGATCCGATCTTCTGGGCGTTTAGCCCAAACGCCCCAACCTTTGATGTCTTTGCTGGCGTGGGTTACACCGCCAAGATGGTGAAGGGACAGGCCGGGCTGATGGATTTGCCAACTGATGCACAAGTGCGCAAGTTATCGCCATCAGCTAGCGCTCAACTCACCCCTACCAATACACAAGCGGCCCCTGCTGACACGGTGCTTCGCGCTAACGGGCCGATCAAGCATGTGTTTTTCATCGTCCGCGAAAACCGCAGTTACGATCAACTCCTCGGCGATGATCCGCGTGGTAACGGCGATCCAAAACTCACGCTCTTTGGAAAAGACGTCACGCCAAACTTGCATGCACTCAACACGAGATTCCCGTTGCTGGACAATGTGTTTGCTAACTCTGAAGCCTCTATTCAAGGCCACTTTTTGACAGCATCTACCTTGGTCCCCGATTACGTCACGCGCAACTGGGTTCAGCAATATGCCGGACGTGGTCGACCTAATGACTTTGGCACTTACGCGGTGACGTGGCCCGGCAACGGTTTGTTATTCAACCGCGCGCAGGAGCACGGCATCTCGTATTTCAACTATGGAGAAGGCTTCATCGGTGGATACACCTCGGTACCTGACCGCGATCGCACACCAGCAGTTCTTGCCAAGATCACTGCAACGCAGAACCACTCCGACTTGTCTTCACCTTTGGGCGGTTGCTACGCCTCCGACTTATTTATTGGTGCGTCAGCCGATGGCTCACTCATCTTCGACTCGTCACTACCTACAGGCGCCCCTGCCGGAAG
>Ga0114958_10002387_pt1 | contig 14108 bp, 14 predicted proteins | sample C_130208_EF_Meta_FD_89577 | JGI IMG/M metagenome (GOLD analysis project Ga0114958, IMG submission 89577) | Freshwater microbial communities from Lake Croche, Canada to study carbon cycling - C_130208_EF_MetaG | ecosystem: Environmental > Aquatic > Freshwater > Lake | place: Lake Croche, Canada... | reverse complement strand
TGGTGGCCCGCAAAAAAGCGATCAGGCTTTTTTGCATGGTGGCTGCGCGCGGAGGGTCGGTCTCTATGAGGTGCTCAATGCCCGCCAGCGTGTTGAACAAAAAGTGCGGCTCCATTTGCGCCTGCATAGCGGCCATGCGCGCCTCCGTCACCTGGCGCTTAAGCGACTCGGTTTCTGCCACCTGGGTGGCCGCAGCGGCGACGGCCTCGGCCTGGATGCGGCCGCGGTAGGTGATTTTGAGAATCAAGGAGGCGACGATCAAGAGCAGGGCCAGATTGGGCAGGCTGTCGGTGCGATCGCCATCGCCCTCGTCGGCGCCAAAGTGCACAACATCTACCTCATTGTCTTGCTCAGCGTCTTGCTTGGTGGTCTGGCCGCCCAGTGCGCGGCGCACGGTCTCTAGGGCCTGCTCGATTTCTTGTTCTGTGGCGTTGGGGCCGATTTGTATATCGACAGCGGGCTGAGCCGCCGAAGCCCCCTGCGCGGCGCTGGCAGGCGCTTGGGACGGCGTGCTAATGCGCACGCCTTTTTCGTCAATCTGTAATTGCGCACCTTTGCCCTGCGGGTCTTGCGCGCTGATGTGTACACCGGACTCATCGATTTGCACCGACACCTTGCCCTTAGCCGCCGGGCCTGAGGCCTCGTTGGCGGGCGTTGGGGAGGGAACTTCAGGAGGCGCTATAGGCTTGGTTTTCTTGATCACCACCTCATGGCGGTGGTGATGCCCCGAATTGCCGCCAAAGATGGAGGCCGTGATTGCTGCTAAGACCAGCACCAAAATGGAAATCAGAAAAAATCGCCACCAGCTGATACTGACCAGCCAGTTGCCATAGGCATGAAAGTAGCGCACCAAGGCAGCGCGAACCACTTGCCATTGGCCGCGTAAGTTGTTATCGCCAGCGGGCGAGGGGCTTCGTGAGCTCTTCATTGAAAAATCCTTTATGTTTCGTCATGGCGCAGGTGAACGCCCGATGGACCGCACTGTAGGTAGGGCCCGGGCCGCCTGCCAGCACTTTGCGACCAAGTGCACAAAGCGCAGGCCAGACGGCAAAATGCTGACGCTTATTGGCAGGCGTCGACCCATTGGCCCTGGGTCAGCTCAGCCATCTGCTGCGGGCTGATGCGCAAGGCGCTGTTGACCGAGCCGGCGGCGGGAAGTACTTCGTCAAAGGCCTGCAGGCTGCGGTCGAGGTACACCGGCAGCGGCGTGGCCAGGCCAAAAGGGCATACGCCGCCCACCGGGTGGCCGGTCAGGGCTTCTACTTCGTCAAGGGCCAGCATCTTGCCCTTGCCAAAAGCGGCTTTGAACTTGGCGTTGTCGATGCGCGCATCGCCGCGCGCCACCAGCAAAAACACCTTGCCATCGGCCAGCCGAAAGGCCAGTGTCTTGGCAATGCGCCCGGGCTCCACGCCATGCGCCTGGGCGGCCAGGGCCACGGTGGCGGTGTTCTCCTGCAGCTCGATGATGGGCATGTCCACCTGGTGCGCCGCAAAAAAGGCGCGAACCGATGCAACTGTCATATCCGTCCCGCCGCCTCAGGTGCCTGCAACATAAGGATTGCGCACCCGCTCCACGCCAAAGCTGCTCTCCGGGCCGTGGCCAGGAATGAACACGGTGTCGTTGCCCATGGGCCACAGGCGCCGGGTAATGCTGTTTATCAGGTCAGCATGGTTGCCTTGCGGAAAGTCAGTGCGCCCGATGCTGCCGGCAAAGAGCACGTCGCCGACAAAAGCGCGCTTCATTTCCGCCGAGTAAAACACCACATGGCCGGGGGTGTGGCCGGGGCAGTGGCGCACTTGCAAAACGTGCTCGCCCAGGCTGACGGTGTCGCCGTCCTTGAGCCAGCGCGTGGGCTTGAAGGGACGGGCGGGCGGAAAGCCGTAGGTCGCCGCGGCCATGGGCAGCCCGTCGATCCAAAACTGGTCGCCCGGGTGCGGGCCGATGATGGGCAGCCCCAGGCGGTCGGCCAGCTCCTGCGTGGCAGCGGCGTGGTCTACATGGGCGTGGGTAATCCAGATTTGCTCCAGCGTCACGCCCAGCTTTTGGGCCGTGGCGATGAGCAAGTCGAGGTCGCCACCAGGGTCAATGATGGCGGCCTGGTGCGTCTGGTCGCACCAGACGATGGAGCAGTTTTGCTCGAACGGGGTTACGGGGACGGTTTGGTAGTGCAGCATGGAGGGCAGTTTAGTGGGCGCCAGTTTAGGAAGGGCTTGCCGATAGCGTTTGGTTTTTTGGGCATAACTTTTGAGAATGGCGTTTGTGCAAAAAAACCACACAACAACCATAAGTCAGCAAGGCGCCAACAATCCAAGGGTTTACCCGCATAAGAACTTGTAACTGAATCGTAAACAATCGTCAGGTTATGTAATTCTTCGGTATTTTCAAGGAGCTTTCAATGAAACGTCATAACCTACACGCCATAGCCGCTGCGGTGGGCTTACTGGTCGCAGGCCAAGCCACTTTGGCGCAAACACAGGCGCCCAAAGAGATGGACGCGGTCACCGTTACGGGTATCCGCGCGTCCATCCAAAAATCTATCGAGGCCAAGCGCAACGCCGACACCAATGTGGAAGTGGTGTCCGCCGAAGACGTGGGCAAGATGCCCGATAAGAACATTGCCGACGCACTCTCGCGCCTGTCCGGCGTCAATGTGCAATACGGTGGGGCCAACGCCATGGACGAGGCCGAGCGCGTCTCCATCCGTGGCACCTCGCCCAACCTGAACCTCATTACCGTCAATGGCCACGCCTTGTCCTCGGGCGACTGGCATGTGGGTGACCAGCAGGCGGCCAACTCGGTGAGCAGCCGCAGCGTGGGTTTTGGCCTGCTGCCTTCGCAGCTGATTGGCCAGTCGGTGGTCTATAAAACCCAGCGCGCCGACCTGACCGAAGGCGGCTTGGCCGGCAGCGTCGACGTGAGCCTGCGCAAACCCCTGGATTTCGCCAAGCAACTTAACGCTGAAGTATCTATAGGCGCCGTCTACAGCGACTTGCCTGGCAAAACCGACCCGCAAGCCAGCGGCATCGTGGCCTGGAAAAGCGACGACAAGACACTGGGCCTGATGGTGCAAGGCTTTAAAGAAGACCGCACCTTGCGCCGCGACGGCATGGAAACACTGGGCTACACCCCCGGACTGACCGCCGCCCAGGTGGGCACGCAAACCAATCTCATCGGGCTGCGCATGCCCAATAACTTGAACGCCACCTTGTTTGAAGGTGAACGCAAACGCAGCGGCGGCTATGCCGCGCTGCAGTTCAAGCCCAATGAGGACTTGGACGCCACCGTCAGCATCTTTAACTCAAAGTTGACGGCACAAAACTACAACAGCTCGGCCTATACGATTGCAGCGAACCTGCTCAACAACGGCTGGCAAATTCAAAATGCAGTGGTCAGCGGGGACACGGTGGTCAGCGGCAAGCTGGTGCGCCCGGCCAATGCACCTGCCAGCCAACAAGTGGTGGGCATGCAGTTTGAGCACTTTTTACGTGATGGTGCCAGCGCGGACGCCAACTTCAAAGACTTGGACCTGAAATACCGGGTCAATGAAAAGCTCAAAGGCCGCCTTCGCGTTGGATCGACCGATGGTGCGGGAACCACTATTTCGCAGCCCAGCATTTATACCGTGCTGATCAACCCCAATATGAGCTGGAACGTCACACCCGGACGCCCCGCCGATTGGCAAATGTTGGACTCGGTAACCGGTAAGCCCATCGCGCTAAGTGATATGAAAAACTGGCAGTACCTCATGGGTGCGGGCGCTGCCGTGTATGCCAAAGATAAAGAAGACTATCTGCATTTGGATGGCGACTACGATGTCGGCGCGCCTTGGCTTAGCACGCTCAAATTTGGGCTACGCAGTTCCAAACACGACCGAACCGTCGACAACATTGCAGCGCGTTATTACGTGCAAGACGATGCCAAAGGCAACCCGATCACAACACCAGCCTCGTATGGCACGGTCGTGACCGGGGGCACTTTGCTGCCCTTTACGCTACCTACCCCGACAGCGCTCTATCCGAGTAACTATGGCAATGCCCTCGATGCCAACTTCCCGCACGATGCATTTCGCTTTGATATCTCTCAACTGTCGGCCTTTGCCAACAAATACATGTACTGGGACCCCGTAACCAGCAAGAACTGGGGCGCCACCTACGGCCTGACCGAGAAGAACAACGCTGCCTATGTCATGGGTGAGTTTGAGAACGGCCCGGTTTCAGGCAACGTGGGGCTGCGGTATGCGCAAACGCAAGTGGACACCGTCGCCTACCAATTGCTGACCAGCGGCACCGCCGCCGGACAATGCGTGCCGATGCAGCCCTGCTCGGTGCCCGGCGCTATCGTGGGTTCCCGCCAGGGCACCTATGTGCCACAAGCCACCACGATCATCCACAACAATGTGCTGCCCAGCCTGAACCTGCGCTGGGATATGGACCAAAGCCTGATTGGCCGCTTTGCCGTGAGCCGGTCTATGGGTCGACCCAACTACAACGAGATGGCCGCCGCAGTGAGTTTGGACAATATCCGCGGTACCGGCACCACCGGAAACCCCTACCTCAAGCCGATCTTATCGACCAATATCGACGCGTCTTTGGCCTGGTATTTCGCCCCACGCGCCTACGTGTCGGGTGGCGTGTTCAAAGCAGACCTGCAAAACTATGTCAAGCCGCGCACATCCACACTGTCCTTCCTTGATACCAATACCGGTCTGATGCGCGATTACCTGGTATCGACGCGTGACGGCGTGGATGCCAGTTTGAACGGCTTTGAATTGGCAGCAGAGGTCCCCGTTGGCGCCGGATTCGGTGTTGGCGGCAATTACACCTATGTGAACTCCAAAGATGCGGACAACCAACCAATGATGGGCGCATCCAAGAACACCTATAACGTGGTGGCCTTCTACGAGAACAACGACTTCAGCGCGCGCGTGGGCTGGAACTACCGCGACGACTATGCCTACAACATTGTGGGTAACGGCTCTGGCGTTCCCACCACCGATGCGGCTGGCAACATTACCGTCTACAACGGCCTGCATTATTGGAAAGGCTATGGCGCCTTGTCGCTGTCTTTGGGTTACAAAATCAGCAAGGACATCAGCATTACCTTGGACGGTAATAACCTGAATAATCCCGTGCGCCATACTTACCAGCTCAATGAAAACGCGCCAACCAATTGGTATGTGAGTGGGGCCCAATATTATTTGAACTTGCGTGTGAAGTTGTAATTCAACGCTGCTTCGTTTTGACGGGCCATCCATTGCGGATGGCCCGTTTTTTATGGGCTTTCTAATGCTGTCTGCAATCAGGAAATTTGGCCTAGCGTGGTGTGTTTCTGCGGGCTGTGTTTTTTTCAGCGCCACTGCGTTCGCGGCGGACGGCGCTGGCCTGGATGCTGAAAAAGCGGCCGCTATAAAAACCTATTTGCAAACACAGGTTAACCAAGGTTTCCCCGGCGGACAACTGGTGGTTATGCGCGCTGGGCGCGTCGTGCTGGAACACGCGTTTGGGTATATCCGCGTGTGGGACGATCAAACCCGCATCAGCGCGCCTAGTCCTACGCACAGCGATGTTTTGTACGACTTGGCCAGCAATACCAAGATTTATGCGACAGTGCTTTCTTTGATGCACTTGGTATACCAAGGCAAAATTGATATAGATGACCCTGTCGGTAAATACATCGATGGGTTTACCGATGAAACCAACGCCAACATAAAAGGCAAAGATCGCATCACGCTGCGCGATTTGTTGGCGCACAAGGGCGGTTTTCCTGCGGACCCGCGGTATTTTGACTTGGACGACCCACGGATTGGAAGCCTGCTCTTTTCGCAAGCGCGCGCGCTAACCCTGCAAAAACTGCCAATAACACCGCTGGTATACCCACCAGGATCGCTGCACCGCTATAGCGATGTGGACTTTATGCTGCTGGGCGCGATTATTGAAAAAGTCACCGGACAGCAGCTCGACGCATATGTAGAAAACACTTTTTACCGGCCGCTGGGTTTGAATCAAATCGTATTTAATCCACTTTCTAAAGGCGTTTCCAAAAGCCAGATTGCGGCGACCGAATTACGCGGCAATACCCGCGACGGCGTATTTCGTTTTGCCAATATTCGCGAGCACACGGTCCAAGGCGAAGTGCATGACGAAAAAGCCTTTTACTCCATGGGCGGGGTGTCGGGCCACGCCGGCTTGTTCGGCCCCGCCAAAGAAGTGGCGGTGTTGGCCCAGCTCTTTTTAGCAGGCGGCAGTTGGGGTGATAAGCAGTTTTTCTCACGCAAAGAACTCGCGCTCTTCACCACGCCCGAATTAGCCGATGCCAGCTTTGGCCTGGGCTGGCGGCTTAACCAGGCATCGCGGCTGCCGTGGTTTTCGAGCTTGGCCTCGCCCCTGGCGTTTGGACATACGGGATGGACAGGGGTCGTCACCGTCATTGATCCGCAGTTCGATTTGGTCATTGTGCTACTGACCAATAAGAAACACTCGCCGGTGCTCAAGCCGGCTGAAAATCCCGACCGCTTTGTTGGTGACACACTGCCGCTTGGCTCGTACACTGCGCTGGTACGCATGGTTTACGAGGCCTTGGAGTAAATTGACTTTCGTTATGCGACCCTCCTCATTTTTTGTACTTCTTGCGCTACTGCTTCTTCCTGCGGCAAAGGCCCAGGACGTGCTTCGTCCAGCGGACAGCCAGGCCGGGCCCAAGCGATCGGCCAAACAGGTGTTTGCCAGCAGCGGACCCTTGATTTTTCAAGACCGGTTTGAACGCGATTTACGCCGGTGGATGCTCGATATAGACGAAAGTCACCTTAACGACGCCTTGGCCACCGGCCGCAGCCCGCGGGTTCAGATGGTGTTGCAAGGCCCCCAAGGGACACCCGCTGTACGCCTGACCCTGCCGGGCGGGGCGGGCGACTTTCGTACCGAGCTGTCGCTGCCCGCCGAGGCCGGCCACCAGGAGCGTTGGTATGCGGCACGCACCTTGGTACCTGCGGCGCCCGATGCGCAAGGCTTCATCCTGATGCAGTGGCACGCTTTGGTGGGCGAGGAGCACAAAGCGCGGGCCAGCCAAACCGGCTTGCGCAACTTCCCCAACATGGCAATCCACGTGCAAAACGAGCAGCTGGTGGTCGCGCGCGCCTGGGGGCCCTTGCTCACACCGCTACGCGAGCACCGCAATCTGGCGCCACTGCTGCCCGGACACTGGACCGACTGGATCATCCACGTGCAATGGTCCACCACTGACGATGGCCTGGTGCAGATTTGGCAAGATGGGGCCAGCGTCTACCAAGCGCGCGGAGCCAACCTCTACGACAACATCTCTTTGGTCACCCCGTATTTCAAAACGGGTATTTATCGTCCCACACGCAAGCCCAAAAACGGGCAGGATGCAGCCGAAGTGCCTACGGTGGTTTATCTCAGCACCATCGCTATCGGCGACGCCTCGGCGTCCTTGCAAAGCATGCAAGCAACGCTGCCGGCCTCTCCTTGACGTGCGTCAAGCCAGCCCCGGTGCGTTGGCACAACAATCGGAGCCATGGATTTCTCCACTTCCGAGCGAGCGAGGCTTTGGCTGGACAAAGCAAAGGCGTTTTTCGACCGCTTTTTGCTCCCCCACAACGCCGCTTGGCACCACAGCGTGGCCCAAGGTATTTTTCCGCCGCCGTTTTTAGAGGACCTCAAGTCGCTGGCAAAAGAAGAGGGTTTGTGGAATCTGTGCCTTCCCTATTTGCCTACCGATGCGCCGGGCACACGCTTATCGCACCAGGAGTACGCGCCGATTGCCGAATTGCTCGGGCGCCTGCCTTGGGCATCGGAGGTTTTTAACTGCCATGCACCCGACAGTGGCAATATGGAGTTGCTGCTGCACTATGCCTCGCCAGCCCAGGCAGCCCAGTGGCTGCAGCCCCTGCTGCACGGGCAGATGCGCTCGGCCTTCGCCATGAGCGAGCCCGACTCCGCATCCTCGGACCCGACGAATTTACAAACCACCTTGCGCCGCGAAGGAGATACCTTGGTGCTCAGCGGGCGCAAATGGTTTATCACCGGCGCGGCCCACCCCGACTGTCGCCTGCTGATCGTGATGTGCCGCGACGCCGATGTCCAAGCCCACGACACCGCGCGCCACCAACAGCACAGCCTGGTGCTGGTGCCTATGGACACGCCAGGGCTGCAGGTGCTGCGCAACATCCCCATGCTGCACCATGTAGCGCCCGAGGGGCATTGCGAAATTTTGTTGCAGCAAGTGCGCCTTCCCCTGGGCGCGCTGCTGGGCCAGGCGGGTGCGGCTTTTGGTATGGCGCAGGTGCGCTTGGGGCCAGGTCGCATTCACCACGGCATGCGCAGCATCGGCCAATGCGAACTGGCGCTGGCGCTGGCCTGCGAACGCGCCCGCGAGCGGCACAGCTTTGGCCACCCGCTGGCCGATTACGCCAATGTGCAAGACTGGATCGCGCACTCGCGCATCGCCATCGACCAGGCGCGGTTGCTGCTACTGCAAACGGCCTGGCGCCTGGACAACGGCCAGGCCGATGCCGCGCAACTGCGCAGCGATATCGCAGCGGTCAAAGTCGTGACTGCACAGCTGCAGACCCAGGTGCTGGACCGGGTGATTCAGATCTTTGGCGCCATGGGCATGTCGCCGGACACACCCTTGGCCTATTTCTGGTCCTGGGGGCGTGCGCTGCACCTGATGGACGGCCCTGACGAGGTGCATTTGCGCACCGTGGCACGCCATGCGCTGGCCCAATCGCGCACGTTCAGCGGCGCGCTGGCCGCCTATTTCACCACCCCCGAGCAACTGCGCAGCCCACCGCGCATGTATTAAGTCAGGTACATCGACAAGGCACAATCGGGCGCCATGCCGACCCGCCCTACTGTTGAATCGTTTGCCCGCATTGGTGGGCTAGAAGCTTTGTGCAGAGGTTGCACGCTGTCGGTGTTTCCGCTGTTGATGTACCGCGCCTGGGGCAACGCCCAAGCGGTCTCGCAAATCTATTTTGCGGTGGGTCTGATCTCGCTGGCCACCGCTTTAATGGTGCCCTCGATTACCCGTTTGCTCTCGCGCAGAAAAGTGTATTTGCTGGCCACGGCGCTTTACACCCTGGCCGCTGGCTTTGGCATGTTGCAGGGCAAATGGACCACGGTGGCGCTGCTCTTGGCCGTCACCGCGGCGGCTATTTCCTTTGTCTGCTTTAACAGCTTTGTGCTGGAGCACATCGACAAATCGGCCTTTAGCCGCCTGGAGACGCAGCGTCTGCTCTACGGCGGCTGGGGATGGGTGATCGGGCCGGTGCTGGGGGTATGGCTGCTTTCGGTATCGGGCGAGGCGCCTTTTGTCTTGCTAGGCATGGCGTCGGTCGCGATGTGGGTGCTGATCGCCCGCACGCCTTTGGGCGAAGGCCGGATGCTGTCGGCGGCGGACGGTGGCGTGCGGCGCACCCACCCCTGGGCTTTGCTGCACCGTTTTTTTACGCAGCCGCGCCTGGTTCTGGGCTGGCTCATTCCACTGGTGCGCTCCTGCGGCTGGTGGATTTACTTTGTCTATGTGGGTATTTTTGCGCTGGAAAACGGCTTGGGTGCGCAGGTGGGTGGCATGGCCAGTTCGATCGCCAACCTCGGCCTGTTTTGCACGCCGCTGATGTTGCGCTGGATGCGCAAGCGCTCGGTGCGCCAGGCCGTGCGGGCCGGCTGCGTGGGCGCTGCACTGTGCTACCTGTCCGCGACCGGTTTGGCGCACTGGCCCTGGGCAACGGTGGCCAGTTTGCTCGTGGGGACGTTTTTCTTGGTGCTGCTGGACGCTTGCGGCGCCTTGCCATTCATGATGGCCGTTAAACCCTCGGAGCGCACCGAAATGTCGGCGGTCTATTCCAGCTTTCGGGATGTTTCAGGGATTGTTTCGCCCGGCCTGGCCTGGTTGGTGTTGCAATTTGCGCCCGTGCCGGCGATTTTCGCGGTAGGCGCATGTGCACTTGTGGTCGTCGGACATTTAGCCGGGCGTTTGCATCCGGACTTGGGCGTACCAGGGGCCGAGCGAAGGCGCCGCACTGCGGCTTAGCCGTCCAAATGCGGCCCTTCCCTGCGGGAAAACACCAAGTACGGGAAATTATTTCGCATTTAAAATACATAATTATTTGTATTTTGGCAAATAGTAGAGGTGGCCAGATGCTTTGTTTTGGCGCTTTAGACCCACAACACGCCTTGTTCACCGGTGTAGGCATCATGGATGAATTTTCAAAGAAGTGGGTCATGCGCAAAGACAGCCCGCGTGTGCTGGCGCCGCCCCTGCTTGAGGCCCTGACGCGCGCCGATTTGCCAGCGACCCAAAAAGCACTTTCGGCTATCCAGGCACAAAAACTTCCCGGAAGTGGACCTAAAGCGCCAACACTGCGTGCGGACGATGCCGCAGCCGCCCGCGCCATGCTTGAAAGTTTAGCCAGCGCCATCCGCGCCTGGCGTGAGCGCCTTCCCGAAGAACTTCAGCCCGCTTTGCTAGCCATCGTGCATGGCGGGGCGCCGATCGAGGTGGATGCTTTGGCCTTAGAGGGATTTGCGGCAATCGCGCTCTCCGGGCATTGCCAAGGGCACCGGCGCCAGATTCTGGTGCCGCCGCAGCATGTTCAGTTTTTGTGCGTGCCGCGCAATGCGGAGTCCGCGCGGCAAGGGCCTGCCGCCATCGGCTTTCGGATTGACGGACGCAGCTTCGAGGCCTAAATTGAAGCGTCCAACTTGCGGCTAAAACGAAACGCGCCCTCGCAGCATGTCCGACCACATGCGCCAATCGCCCATAAAGCTCCACAGCGGATACTTGAACGTAGCGGGCCGGTTGTGCTCAAAGAAGAAATGCCCCACCCAGGCAAAGGCATAGCCCTGCACCAAGGCCAGCAAAATCAACCACGGCTCTTGGGTGGCCAAAGCGGTACCCAGCAGTACCAGCGCCACGCTCGAACCCGCAAAATGCAAGCGCCGCGACACCGGATGGGCATGTTCGGCAAGGTAAAACGGATAGAAATCCGCGAAACTCTCGATTGGGGCTTGGCTTTCCATACGACTCTCCTGGGGCTGAGCGGCTATCTTATACGGGCTGGCTTGCTTTCACGGGACAATCTGCCTTTTGCGCAACGAGCCACATATGCCCCACAGCCCCGACCAAAGCCGCACCGACAACACCCGTATCCGTGCCATCCGACCGCTGATTTCACCGGCCTTGCTGCAAGAGCAACTGCCCGCCTGCGAGGCGGTGCTGGCCACGGTAGAGGCCAGCCGCCACGCTATTTGCGATGTGCTCGAGGGCAAAGACGACCGCCTGTTGGTGGTCGTGGGGCCGTGCTCCATCCATGACCACGATCAAGCGATGGAATATGCGCACTGGCTCAAAGGCCAATCTGCGGCGCTGGGCGCTGATTTATTGCTGGTGATGCGCACCTATTTTGAAAAGCCGCGCACCACCGTGGGCTGGAAGGGCTATATCAACGACCCGCACCTGGACGGCAGCTTCTCCATCAACGAGGGCTTGGCCTTGGCGCGCAGCTTGTTGCTCGATATTGTGGGAACCGGCCTGGCGGTTGGGACCGAGTTTTTGGACCTGCTCAGCCCCCAGTACATCAGCGACCTGGTGAGCTGGGGCGCCATTGGTGCGCGCACCACCGAGAGCCAAAGCCACCGCCAGCTCGCCAGCGGCCTGAGTTGCCCGGTTGGTTTTAAAAATGGAACCGATGGCGGTATCAAGGTTGCCAGCGACGCCATGCTGGCAGCGCGCGCACCCCACGCATTTATGGGGATGACCAAATGGGGCCAGGCGGCTGTGTTTGAGACCGAGGGCAACACCCATTGCCATGTCATCTTGCGAGGCGGCAAGCAGACCAACTACAGCGCTGCCGACGTGCAGGGAGCCTGCGCCTTGTTGAGCGATAACGGATTGCGCCCGCAGGTAATGATTGATGTCTCGCACGCCAACAGCAGCAAACAATACCGCCGGCAAATCGAGGTCGCCGCTGACGTGGCCACGCAAATCGCCGCCGGGGACACGCGCATTACGGGTTTGATGGTGGAGAGCCACCTGCAGGAAGGGCGCCAGGATGTGGCCGGTCAGGCCTTGCAGCGCGGGGTGTCGGTGACGGATGCCTGCATCAGCATCGCGCAAACCGAGCCGCTTTTGCAATCACTGGCCGCTGCGGTGCGCCAACGCCGGGGCCAGTAAAGAGCTGCCGATTAAGGCGTGCGGCGCGGCACCATCGGTCCGCGGCCCTCGATATGGCGGAAATTGATACGGCCTTTGCTCAGGTCGTACGGGGACAGTTCCAGCGACACGCGGTCGCCGGCCAGGATGCGGATATGGTTTTTGCGCATTTTGCCGGCGGAATAGGCGATCAACTGGTGGCCATTGTCCAAAGTCACGCGAAAACGCGTGTCGGGCAAAACCTCGTTGACCACACCCATCATTTCAATCAGTTCTTCTTTTGCCATAAAGCGTCCTTTGCTCGCATTGCGGATTGTGTCATGTTCGGGGGCGTTTAGGCAGCACTTTGGGCGCTATGGGCCCAACGAATGCCTTGCTCAAGGGCGTATTGTGCCGCCGCATCGCTGGATTGGAAATTCGGGGTAAAGCGCATGACGCGGTCGGTGCTGGCACTGCCCTTGCCGCTGGCAATGGATACCTGGGCCGAGAAACGGCCTGCGGTATGGGCGGCGGGCAGGACGGCGATGCGGTACTTTCCGATGGTAATGGGGGCCGAAGAGGCCGAGTGAGAGTTACTTTGAATCATTCAACAGGGGGAGGTTCACTGGCCATGGCAGGGGCGCGGTGATCTATGGGGAGAAAAGTCGCTTGCAAGGCTTGGGGGCCTGCTTTGTGGCATCGACTTGCAGTGGCAAGGCGGTAAGTCCTCTGCCGGGACTTCGCGGGCCCCGAAAGGGCTCACACTGCGCATCTAATGTAACACGCCAAGCCAAACGCCTAAGATAGCGATCCACATCGCCCCGTTTGCGGGCTCGCAGGTGACTTATGAAACTTGACCGCTACGACTGCCAAATTCTTGAAATTCTGCAAGAAGACGGGCGCATGAATAACCAGGACCTGGCCGAGCGCATCGGCCTGTCACCTTCGCCTTGCCTGCGCCGGGTGCGCGCGTTAGAGGATGCTGGTTTGATCGTGGGCTACCGGGCCCATTTGGATGCGCGCAAACTGGGGCTGACGCTGATGGCGCTGATCCATATTTCTATGGACATCCATACGCCCGAGCGTTTTGCCAATTTTGAGGCAGAGATTGCGGTGCTGCCCGAGGTGCTGGAATGTCTTTTGATAACTGGCCAGGATGCCGATTACCAAATCAAGGTCGCGGTGCGTGATATGGACCACTACCAGTCGCTATTGCTTAACCGCATCACCCGCATTGCCGGCGTGACCGGCGTGCACTCCAGCTTTGTGCTGCGCCGGGTGCTCGACAAAACCGCACTGATGGTTCAGGCCAGCGCGGCCGGCGATTAACGCATATCGGGCAGTTCGATCTTCACCTCGAGCACTTCCAGGTTGTCCTGGCGCTCAAGATTGACTTTGATGTCCTCAGCATTGATTTTGATGTACTTGCCAATCACGGCAATCAAATCGCGCTGCAAATCAGCCATGTAATCGGGCTCAGAGGCATTGCGACCGCTACGCTCATGGGCCAGGATAAGTTGCAAACGCTCCTTGGCAACACTGGCAGATTTTTTCTTTTCGCCCAGCAAAAATGAAAGAAATGACATGGTCTTAATTTCCGCCAAAAATACGCTTGAAAAAGCCTGGCTTGACCGCTTCGGTAAAGCGCATCGGTTTGTCTTCGCCTAAAAAACGGTCAATCACGTCTTTGTAGGCTTCGGCCACATCGCTGCCGGTCATGTGCACCGCCGGCACACCCTGGTTGGAGGCTTGCAGTACCGACTCACTCTCGGGAATCACGCCAATAAGCTTGATGCGCAAAATATCCTGAATATCGTCTAGCGACAGCATTTGTCCCTGATCCACGCGCGCCGGGTTGTAGCGGGTAATGAGTAAATGCTCTTTAATTGGCTCCAAGCCTTCGATAGCGCGCTTGGTTTTGCTGGCCAGCATGCCCAAAATACGGTCTGAATCGCGT
>Ga0114958_10002386_pt1 | contig 14108 bp, 13 predicted proteins | sample C_130208_EF_Meta_FD_89577 | JGI IMG/M metagenome (GOLD analysis project Ga0114958, IMG submission 89577) | Freshwater microbial communities from Lake Croche, Canada to study carbon cycling - C_130208_EF_MetaG | ecosystem: Environmental > Aquatic > Freshwater > Lake | place: Lake Croche, Canada... | reverse complement strand
GGCAGCGTGCTGTGGCTGATGAAGTTGAATGACGGCGCGCATGTGAACCTGAGCAATGCGGCCGTGGCCCACGGCGTGGACCCTGAGAGGATGATCTATGCGTCCAGGCTGCCGCGCGTAGAAGACCACTTGGCCCGCTACCGATTGGCCGATGTGTTTTTGGACACATTCCCCTACAACGGCCACACCACAGTGGGTGATGCCTTGCTGTCCGGCTTGCCTGTGGTGACTTTGTGTGGACAAAGCTTTGCTTCACGCGTGGCCTACAGCCTGCTGCACGATGTGGGACTGCCGCAGTACGCAAGCCATGACTTGGCGGCTTACAGCGCGATGGCGCTGCGACTGGCTAAAGACGCGGGTGAGCGGGCGCATGTGAGGACACACCTCCAAGCCAGGTTGCAGGAGAAGTCTTGGCCGCCAACCGATTCGCTGCAAGCGCAGGAGCTCATAAAAACAATTTCAAATATAGCGCCAGCGGGTCACTTGTCAGTGGTGGCGTGAACGCGTCATGCACAGCATGAATCTGCGTGTTATGGAAAACGAAATAAAAAAATGCAGTGAAAAATAAAGACCGCAGATCATGACATCCGTGTCACCAGGGGGGTATTTTCAACCGCCCAAATTAAATTCATCCACCACAGAGGTAATTAGATGCACGCAGAAGCAATGAAAAATGGGGCCATTTTTTTCAAAACATATCTTGAACCATTAGGCAAAACTTCGATTGTTGAAATTGGATCTCAAAATGTCAATGGCTCGCTCAGAGATGTTGCACCCTTGCAGAGTGAGTATATCGGCGTCGATTTTGCTAACGCCAAGGGTGTTGATGTTGTATTAGACGACCCCTATAAACTTCCCTTTGCCGATAATTCTTTCGATGCGGTGGTCAGCTCTTCATGCTTCGAGCATTCTGAAATGTTTTGGTTACTCTATCTTGAGATCATTCGAATATTGAAGCCAGACGGATTGTTTTACCTCAACGCACCCTCTACGGGCGCATTTCATCGCTACCCTGTAGACTGCTATAGATTTTATCCGGACAGTGGCGTTGCATTGTCCAATTGGGGTAAGCGGAACGGCTACCATACAGCAGTTCTGGAGCAATACACAAATCACAATGATTATGTGTGCGTGACCGTCAAGGATGAAAACTACATTGGTAAATATCAAGGACGGATGTTGAATATGCAATCCGATGTGGCCTATGCAACCAAATATCCAGAACATAACATTTTCTTATTTCCTCAGGATGTAGGCGAAGAGCGTTCTAAACATGCGCCGCACTTAGATATATTTTGAAATAAGCAATTCAGCACCTTCTGCAGGGGCAATATTGAACTGTTGCCCCTATCCCTACAAAAAAGCAGACTGAAGTTGGGGAATGGCTGAAAAGAAGTTCCGCATGGAACTGAGAAAACAGTCGCCAGCTCAATTTTGTGTGGCAGGGACGCCATAGACGGTAGCGTTGTCTGCAACATCGCGAGTGACAACAGAGCCCGCACCGACCATGGCATATTCACCTATGGTGATACCTGGCAAAATGACTGCACCGCCTCCAATGGAGGCCCCTTTTTTGATATGCGTTTTCAGCAAGCCATTTGAATAATTCTTGGACTTCGGATATTTGTCGTTGGTAAAGGTGGCATTAGGGCCTATGAAGACATCATCTTCAACCGTGAGGCCGTCATATAAATAAACTCCATTTTTGACAGTGACATTATTCCCAATAGTGACTTGGTTTTCAATAAAGCAATGGGAACAAATATTACAATTTGATCCTATCACTGCATGAGGTAAAACCACAGTGAATTGCCAGACCTTTGTTCCCTCCCCAAGGTGAGGGGATTGAACGTCTGAAAGTGGGTGCAGGTATGCAGAAGACATTTTAAAATAAATTAAAAGGTGGGCCACTGAATAGGAAGGTAGCGAGTCGGCGTAAAAGTAAACTGATAGCCCAGATGTGAAAGTTGATTCACAATGTGGGGCGATGGTGTTTCCTTGAAAAGCAAACCGGTGATGTAGGAATAAGCTTTTCCTGTCACCTGACATAAAGTGTCGTGCATCTGAATTTGCTCCAAGGTTCGATCAAAGCCTTCAACACCTGGCGTTCCAGCTTGGTTATTCCACTCAGGGTTATAAAAATCATTGAAATTTTTCATTGCAAAAGAAGGGATGCCCATACCCAAGGCAATTTTTCGAATTTCTCTTTTGGAGAATGTGTAAACATAGTTGAATGCTTGATCTTCCCACCAATCCATATAACTGCTGCTTACTTCTTGCTGCGTATGGGCATTCTTGATTGAAATTCGTTCGCCGACAGAATCAGAAGGGACGAGGTCTCGGTAGAAATTTTCATGGCGGCCCAAAGGCCAATCAATGACTTGGTCTTGGGGTTCAATAAAAAAGACGCCTTTCCGTGCAACTCTGAGCATTTCATAAATCGCCATTGTGGGGCGCGGCATATGGTGCAGAGCTTCTTTACAAAGAACATAATCAATCGAATTGCTGTCCAGCTGAATATGCTCCGCATTCACAGTTATATATTTATCTACCTGCTGACATTGGAATCCGGCTTCAAGATTTGAACTTTCAAGATTGGATGCGAGAACATCTTGGATGCCTAATTTTTTGAGCATGTATGCATCATGCCCATAGGCGTCACCTAAAGTAAGCCATGTATCGGATGCGCTGGCAAAGCAAGAAGCAAAATCAAGCATTCTCAAATGTCGCCAACCACCGACACTGGACTCAGGGAATTTTTGATACGTGTCGTGTTTTTCAACAACTTCGTATTCTGCAAGAACTTTTGAATCGGATGACTGAATGAAAATAGAAAGATTTCGTTTGGCTTCAAGGTAATCCGGCTTGAGTTTGAAACAAAGGTCAAAATGCCGATGGCCTTGTTCGATAAAGCCATTTTGTAAAAACAAGAGGCCGATTAAGTGATGGGCATGGTGTGAATTGACATTGATCTGAATGGCTTGCACATAACAATCATGCGCTTGCTGAAATTGGTTTGAAATATGGAATGAAGATCCTCGGGTGAGAAGCTCAATTTCTGTATCGGTCATGGTGATATTCCTCTGAATTACAATAGTAGGCCATTGATTTTCGTATCCACGGCAGATAAAATCAATTCGCAGCGACTGTCGATGTGGTACTTTTCAATTGCGCTGCCTGCACGTTGAATGACACCATGTGCGCCGTGATCGTTAAAAAATTCAAGCGCCTGTTGTTGAATTTTTTCCGGCTGCACTAAATCAATGACATCATAATAAAAAACACCCGCTGGCAAATCAGTCGACTCCATCATGGCCTTGTAAAATGAAGGAACGATGGGAATACCACCCGTGATCAAGCAGTTGAATACACGGATAGGTAAACCGCTCAGAACCGGGATGATCCAATGTGTTTTATGATTACTCCATTCTTTAAAGGTATCGATTTCCAATTTTAATTTGTAGTTGTTATTGGTGAAGTGGATGCCTTCAAATTTCGTATTCAAAGTGGCAATGGCGCGATTGCGCCTTGCGTAAGCTTCGTAAAATACATGCGGGCCGTAAGGACGGTCGTCCCGATCATTGAGTAAAAAATTGAAATGATCCGTGATGAATTTCTTAGACCATTGATTCACACCGACAAAAACAGGTGCAAGAACGAACGGGTTGAAGTGGCTGATGGTAAATGTATTCTCAGAAGAAACTGGGAAGTAGAAATCACAATAGGCGGCCAAGGAACAGCTCATTTCAAGCCAATGTTGAGAGTCCCAGTCCCAAATGATAAAAATGCTGCAGGGACGCGCTTTGAAAAGTTCTTTGTACCGTTCCAAGTCACTGCCAATGTCGTTGTTCAATAAAAAATAGATACATTGGCGCGGTTGATCATCCAGGGGTTGATTTAAGAAATCCTTCTTCAGCACGCGAGTTGATTTTCTCAATCTGTCGAGATTGACAAATTTCAAATGATCGCCAACAAAAACAGGTGTTGCAGCACTGTAATTGAAATTTTTTATTTTTTGAATAATTTTTAAATGTTTGGAAATGACCCAGTTGTCAAGCAGGTCTTGACCCAGCAAACGATGCAATTCCTTTTGTGTTTTCGTAATCGCATGAACCGTATTTAGTAATTCTTGTTCATCCATCATTGTGGCCTTGGGGGGGTGAATGAATTCATTGTGTCTATGACTTTGCCAATTTCGAATTCGGTCATGGACGGGTCCAGTGGCAAGCTCAGAATTTGATTGGCTAAAAGCTCTGATCTTTGGAGAAATAAATTTTGTTGTTTTGATTGTTCGAGTTGTGCGTATGCAGCTTGCAAATGGCAAGGTGTAGGGTAATGGACTAAAGTGGCGATGCCCTGAGAGGTTAAATACTTTACCAACTCTGTTCTGTATTCAGTTTGGATCACGAACAGGTGCCAAACGGACACGGCGTCTTCGGCAACTGTGGGCGTTTCGCACCAAGGATTATGAATCTCAGTCAAGTATCGATTGGCAATTGATTTTCTTTTTTCGTTCTCTTTGTTCAAGTGAGGTAGTTTGATTCGCAATATGGCCGCTTGAATTTCATCCAGCCTGGAGTTATATCCCAGTGATGTATGCTCGTAACGTATGCTGGAACCATAATTACGTAATTTCCGCAGTTTGTCTGCCAAATCGTCATCGGGGGTCGTGATTGCTCCGCCATCACCCAGAGCACCTAAATTTTTGCCAGGATAAAAACTGAAAGCAGCTGCATCACCCAAAGACCCGGTCATTCTATTTTGATAGGTGGCGCCATGCGCTTGAGCCGCGTCCTCGATTATTTTCAAATTATATTTTTTGGCGATGTCTTGAATAGGATTCATCTGGGCTGGCCGACCATAAAGATGAACAGGAATGATGGCTTTGGTGTTGGCGGTAATGGCCTGTTCAATTAAAAGGGGATCGATATTGAAAGAGTCCATTGCCGGATCGACTCCAATAGGTGTGGCACCGGTATAAGAAACAGCCAGCCAAGTCGCTATAAATGTATTGCCGGGCACAATCACTTCATCTCCCGGTCCGATTTCATAGGCGCGTAAGATCAAATGCAAGGCATCTAAACCATTTCCAACGCCGATGCAGTGTTTGACTTGACAAAACTCTGCAAATTCTTTTTCAAAACTTCGTGTTTCTTCACCCAGAATGTATTGACCTCTTTGAAGTACATTGGTCAATGCCGTGTGGATGTCCGCTTGGTAATAAGAATTAATTCTGCGGAGATAAAAAGTCGACCATGTCAAGCCCACCTGGTTTTCATAAATTCCTGCTTGTTACGAAAATAATCATCCTCTGAATAGGTATTGGATGCCAGAACAAGGCAGACCGACCCTGATGAAAAGTTATCTAATTCACGCCAAATCATGGGGCAGACAAACAGTCCTTGGTAAGAACGGTTCAGGTGTATCCGTTTTTTATTTTCACCATCGTCTAAAATAACATCGAAACTCCCAGACATGGCAATGATCAATTGACTTAAGTCCTTGTGCGCATGGCCCCCACGTTCGGCTCCTCCAGGGACATCATAAAGATAATAGACTCGCTTAATATCAAAAGGAATCTGACTGTTCCCTTCAATGAACGTCAGATTCCCGCGAGGGTCTGCCACTTTGGGTAATTCTATGATACGGCACTGATGAAGAGATGACATAGGAATTCCCAATCTGTTTAGATCTTTTGTAACTGCGTGACCAAGTTGACGCCCATCCATTCTTGCTTGAGCATGCGAAATTTTCCATGGAAACCATAAATAGCGGCCCAAGAAGTAGGTTCGGAAAAGTAAAAATGAAAAGTTTCTTCGGTGATGATATTGACGTGCGTCGGATCCTGAAAGGCCGCATTGTGGGGGTATGCTGGCGTGACGGATAAAAATATACCCTCTTTTTTAAGCACACGGTGAATATCATTCATCAGTTCTACAAACGAATTTCTTCGCTGGGGTGTGTAAATGACGCGTGGGACATGCTCAATAAATTGATAGGCGGTCACAAATTCAAAATGATCGGAGGGGAAAGGAATGGGCTCAATGGCCAAATCCGCGGCTTTGATATTGCCTGCCAGGTCGTCAATGATATCCACCCCAAATACTTCATCTGCATTGTAGGGATTATTAGGGTTGGGGCCGCAGCCCAAGTCAAGTGTTTTAGTCATGTGATTCTTCTTGGAGTGGCTTAACGAATCCAGTAAATTTTTCCAATGCTGTGGAGCGTGTTTTTCAGGTGCATGGCAGCCGAAGGGTATTTGATTGCCGATCAGCTTATACAAATATGCTGGTTCTGTTTCATGGCTGAAGCAGGCGGCCATCATCACGTTAGGCACGCGAAATCTTTTGGACAGGGTGCTGACGAAGCCGAAGAAAAGATCTTCAGCATGGCCACGGGTGAGCCATTCTTGCCGGACGGAGTGAAACTCCTCAAATAACAATAGACAGCTTTGTATATTTCTCAGGCTGAAGCCACCATTGCCCACAAATGTCTTGCATTTGATGCCTTCGGGTATCTGTTCGTCATTCAGGTGCAGGGTGTATTCATACCCATTGGGCCAAGGTGCACCCATATAATCGTAAGGTTGCTCAAGCCAATATGGAAGTTCAGGCTTCAATGCGATGGCATCAGGCTGGCAGATCAATACATGGCTGTAGTTGTCAAATGCCTCGTAAAATTCATGGCTTAAGAGTAACCGGCTGTAGTTTTCTATGGATTCAAAGTTGACATCCGAAAATCTAACGATGCGAATGGTTTTAAATTCAAATTCGTAATAGGAGGTGTTTAAATTTTCGGGTGCAAACAAATAGACGTCGAAGCCCTTGAGGTTGGAAAGCGAAAGGGCGACATTAAAATACTCAGATTCAGACAGAGATTCCTTGTAGACGGGTATCGTGACGGCGCAGGTATTCATCTCTTTGAAACCTTTGATTTTCGTGATGCGAATAATCTGTCGTCAGAACGTACAAGTCGTCAATGGGGGTGGGGCCGCAATGGCTCCTGAATGCAAATGATGTGAACGTTAGTCGTGGCCTTCACTGACCGTCTTGCACCGGCAAGCATCAATGAAGGCAACAACTTATTTCAACAGTGCCAAGACGCTTTGTTGCGACTGGTTGGCTTGAGCCAACATCGCCGTTGCCGCTTGCGCAATGATTTGACTGCTGGCTAATTTGGTGGTGGCCGTGGCGTAGTCCGTGTCCAAAATTTGACTGCGCGAAGCGGTCGTGTTTTGAATCACGTTGGTCAGGTTGTCAGACGCATACGTCAGCTGGTTGATGCCTGCGCCCAGCTTGGATCGAGCCATGCTGATTTTCGCCAATGCGGTATCAATCGTGGTGATGGCGGCTGTCGATTTCACGCTGTCGGTGATGCTGCTCAGCGATGTGGCCAGACCTGTGGCGCCTGTGGTGACGTCATCAATGGTGAGCTTGACGGACGCCAGTCCCATGGCCGCATCGGCACCGACAATGATGTTGTAATTTCCAAGGCTATCACTGCCCTTGTTCGCTTGCAGGATCGTATCGCCGTTCCAAGTGGTTTGGGTCGCGATGTTGTTGATCTGCGTGTTCAAAGCTTGGAATTCATTGTCCAAATAACCTTGCTCGGCTGATGAGTACGTGGCTGTCGAGGACTGAACCGCCAATTCGCGCATGCGCTGCAGCATATTGGTTTGTTCGATCATGGCACCTTCAGCGGTTTGCGCCAGGTTAATGCCGTCATTTGCATTGCGCACCGCTTGGCTTAAGCCGCGGATGTTGCTGGTCATGATGTTGGTAATGGCCAAACCGCCAGCATCATCTTTGGCTGAGTTGATGCGCGAGCCGGTGGACAATTGCTCCATGGCGTTGCTCAGATTGCGGCTGTTGGTTTTTAATGCATTTTGTGAAAACAGGGCGTTCACGTTCGTATTAATGACAGGCATGATTTTCTCCTAATGTGAGCCGAAGGCCTTAGTTACTGGTGTGGCTGGCAGGCATGACGTTTTCTGACAACGACATTTCCTGGTATTCAGCCTTCAGAGTGGCATCTTCGGGCCATGCGGCCATGCCTTGAATCAGGACTTGTCGGGCTTCCGACAAGTCCAGGTTGCACCACAGTGAGCGGCCCAACATTTGGTAAGTCATGGGTTGAACCATGTCGCCTTGCAGGGCACAAAGGTCTTGCAAGAGTTCGATGGCCAGGGGCCAGTCTTTTTGCGTGATGGCGAGCAGGCCGGCAATGGCCAGGATGTCTTCGCTATTGGGGTGAATGGCAATGCCGGCATCGGCCAAGGCTTGGGCCATGGCGATATTGTCTTCGGTCACCAACAATTGAATGCCTTCACGGATGTCGGAAGGCGAGAATTCGGAAATATTGCCGAACGATGCGGTATTGCTTTGTGCGATTTCGCGGATAAAGCTTTGGAAACCTGGGGTCATGGATCTCTCCTGTGTATGAGGTGTCAAATTAACGACGACCCGCACAGGGTTGCCGCATGCGTACAGACATCAGCAAAAGCTGTGCCAGCCAATAAAGCGGCAATTTCTCGCCGTTCAAGTGGCAGACTGTGTCCGCTACGGCAATGTATAAGCAAGAAAAAAGCCACCCCTCTTGCGAGGGGTGGCTTTGATTCTTAAGGCCCTTGAAGGGGCGGCCAGAATTACTTGAGCAAGGCCAAAACGCTTTGTGGCGATTGGTTGGCTTGGGCCAGCATGGCGGTGGCCGCTTGCTGGATGATCTGGGCACGTGCCAACTGGGTGGTGGCGGTGGCGTAGTCGGTATCCACAATTTGGCTGCGTGAGGCGGTGGTGTTTTGGATCACGTTGTTCAAATTGTCAGCGGCGTAAGTCAGGCGATTGATGCCCGCACCAATCGTGGCACGCGCGGAGTTCACTTTGCCTAACGCTGTATCGATCAAGGCCACTGCCGCGGTCGCTGTTGCTGAAGTCGTCACATCACCTGCAATCAGGGTTTGCATATCGGGGATGGTCACGTCCACCGTTTCAGTTGCGGAGGCACCGACAGTAAAGACATACTTACCAGATCCGTCACCGCCAGTGCCCTGAAGAATGGTGGTGCCGTTCCATTGGGTCTGGTCAGAAATAGATTCAATTTGCGTTGACAAAGCTTGGTACTCTTTGTCCAAATAAGTTTGCTGCGTTGTGGAATAAGAGGCGGTAGAGGATTGCACAGCCAACTCACGCATGCGTTGCAACATATTGGTCTGTTCGATCATGGCGCCTTCTGCGGTTTGCAGCAAGCTCACGCCATCGTTGGCATTGCGCACGGCTTGACCCAGGCCGCGGATTTGAGCGGTCATGGTTGACGTAATGGCAATCCCGGCTGCGTCATCTTTGGCCGAGTTGATGCGCGAACCGGACGACAGCTGCTCCATAGCAGAGCTCAGGCTGCGGTTGTTGACGCGCAAAGCGGTTTGAGCAAACAAGGCATTCACGTTGGTATTGATAACTGGCATGACATTCTCTAAAAAACGGATTGATGAGGTTTAGGCAAAAGGCAAGAAGATCAGAGTTCGGGACTTGTTCACTTCGCGCTACAGAAAGCCTTTAACACTCCCTGTTGCAATATGAATCGGTCTCTGTGATTTTTTCTTGAGGCTGTAAATAAAAAAAGTTAGGCTTTTTCGTTGTAAAGAATGCCCTTGAGCTGATCCAGGTTGTGCGCCATGCGCAGCACGTCTTCACCTGGGATCTGGCGAACGACTTGGCCTGTTTCGGTATTGCGCACAGTGATGACTGCGCTCTTGATGGACGAGTCATAAGAAAAACCCAAACCTTGTGATTTGGAGCTGACTTGGTCGTTCAAGATGCGCACAGCGTCTTGCAAGCTTTGCTTGAGTTGGCCTGCGTCGTACTTGATGTCGGCCGCTTTAGGCACAACCAGATCCACCTTGAGTGGTGCAGCAACTTGCGGGCGTTGCGCCAAAACACCCGCTGCCTGGGCTTGCGCTGGCGTTTGCACCCGAGGGTTTACCGAAGGAGCAAAAGAGCCGCCTCCGCCTTGAATTTCAGAAACCATGATGTTGTCCTATTCTGCGATCCGTGGGTTAAACGCGCACAGCCACTGAGGCTGCAAGGCATGGGTGGATCGACAACACAGGTATCGGCAGAGTTCTCAGGAACTTGAGTGCATAGACCCAAAAGATGCTGCGTCGGCAGCCAAAGAGATGAAATGAATTCTTAGGAATTCACTTATTTAGTGGAAGACGAGTTCATGTTGGCAAACGTGCTCGTCAGGCTGGTCTGCAGCGTCTTGCTTTGACCGACGATGGTCTCCATCGCGGCAAACTGTTTGTTGTAGCGGGCCAGCAGGGCGGTCATGCGGTCGTTGAGCTTGCTGAGTTGATCTTTATAGTCAGTGATTTTTTTGGCCGCATTGTTACTTTGAGCGACCAGCAATCCGTCTTTGGACAACAATGTGGTGAGTCTGTTGATGGCGTCGTTGGCCACACCGTTTTTTTCGGTGCTGGAGATGTAGGTGCCGTTGACGTTGTTCGTCAACATTTTGACAGCGCCTGCAAAGTCTGATTGCAAACTGGTGCTGAGCTTGGCCTTGTCCAACGACATCACGCCTTTGGCGTCCAAGACCACGCCAAGGTCGCGCAGCGCCGTCATTTGACCGGACACCACTGGGGTGCCTGTATTGCTGACCAATAAAGAAGAGCCAGAGGTGAACATGGCGCGCACCTCAGACCGAATGCTTTGCACCGTGGAGTCGCCCACCAAAGAGGCGCCGTATTCGGCGGTTTTGGAGTCTTTGTTGTAGGCGTCGGTCAACACGGTTTGCACGGTGTTGTAGGCATCGACCAGGGCGGTAATCTTGGTGGCCACGGGCGTGGTGTCCAAGGTCAGGTTCAAGTTGGCCGCGCCGTTGGTGTGACCATTCAGGTCTAAAGTGACACCGGTGATGATGTCGTCAATGTGGTTGGTGCTGCGCGTCAGACCCAGTCCGTCCACAGTGAGCCATGCGTCTTGTGCAGATTGCAGCTGCCCCACCGTGGGAGACATGCTGATGCTGCCGTCCACCCCTGCTGCGCCGCTCAGACTGAAGCTATTGTCTGCACCACTGGGGCCAGAAACCACCAACTTATAGGCGGTTGCGCTGACTTTGACCAATTGGGCAGAGGTACCCGTGGTGGATGTCTTTGCGTTGATCGCATCCGCAATGCCGGCCGGCGTACCGTCGGAGGTGATGGTGATGGGGGCTGCGGCGCCCACTGTCAAGTCCAACGAGGTGCCGTAGTGACTACTCAGGCCCAGTTCTTGGCTGGCATTGCGCTGGGGGCTGGCCAGTTGCGTCACTTCAACCGTGTGCGATCCTGCCGAGGCGGACGTGGTGGCTGTGGCAGTGTAGGCCGCGGTCTGGCTGTTGCTCAGGGTCAGCGCATTGAAGTCGGAGGTGGTGTTCAAGTCCAAAAACGCAGTTTTGAGTTGGTCCAGGACGTAGCGAACGGCCGAGTAGCCGGAGATTTTGGCGTTGGACTGATCGACCTTTTTATTGATCGCATCGGACTGCGGCACCTTTTGTGCATCCACAATCGCTTGCGCCAAAGCTTTCACATCCATGCCGGAGCCCCCGCCCATGGCGGCAATCGCGGCAGTCCCTGCGTTGTTGGTGCTGTTGGAAACTGCGGTAGTGGCCATGGTGGACTTGGTGCTTAAAAGATAGAACCTGTGAGTATCGGCAGATGCTCAGGAATCTTGATGGCTTATTTGATGAAGTTGAACAAGTTGAGCTGTGTGATTTTGGCAAAACTGCTTTGTGAGGCTTCCAGCGACAGCATTTGTTTGTTCATTTTGGTAATGGCCTCGGCCATGTCCAGGTCTTGCACATTGGACAATGTGGTTTTCAGGGCTAATGTGGTGTCATCAATCACTTGACTCTGTTGGTCCACCACGTTCAGGTCGGTACCCACATTGGCTTGAGCCAAATTCACTCCATTGAGCAAATTGTCCATTTCACCTACGCCGCGCTGCATGGCCGTGTGGTCTGAGCTGTTGATGCCAGCAATCAAATCGTCCATCACCCCGAAAAATTCGCGGTTGGCTTTTTGACCTGTGCTGTCGGTGCGCGTGATACCCACAAATGTATTGGATCCGCTGCGGTTGAGGGGGATGCTGCGTTGATCCCCCACTTGCACGTACATGCGGGTTTGGTCACCTTGGTAAGTGGCTTGCCCCAGTACGTCCTGAGCGAATGGGGGCTGCTTGAGCCGACTGCCCGAAAAATAAAAATTGCCGTTGGAGTCTTTGGAATTGGCCAGACTCAACATTTGGTCTCGGACGGCTTGCAACTCTACGCCCAGTGCTTGCCGGTTTTGGGGACTCAAGGTGTCGTTGGACGCTTGCACTGAAATTTCTTTGGCACGAATCAACAAGTCGCTCACACTCTTGAGCGTGGTGTCTTCGCCTTCAAGGCGCGCTTTGACCGTGGTCAGTGTTTTGCTGTAACTGTCTTGTTTGGACAGTACAGATTTAAGCCTTTGAATGGCCGCGGCTTGGTCCGGCGCATCCGACGGATTGAGCACCTGTTTACCCGCAGAGACCTGGGCTTGTGTGTGCGCCAAATCCGACTGCACCGTACTCATTTGGGTGACCGAGCGGTCAAAGAGGTAAGAGGTGGAGATTTTCATGGTTCAAGTCCGTTTCAGCGCACTTGCAAAATGCTGTCAAATAATTGGTTGCCCACTTGCAGAACTTTGGCGGCAGCTTGGTAGGCTTGTTGATAGCGTATCAAATCGGCAGCTTCCTGGTCCAGGCTGACGCCCGACACTTGGTCTTTGGCGGTGACGGCTTGGTCGTGCACCACTTTCAGGGCAGTTTGGGCAATGCTGGCTTGGCGTGCAATATTGCCCACGCTGTTGACCTGATCAATGTAAGCTGTGCTGATGGTTTTGTTGCCAACAAAGCTTTTATTTTCCAGCGCCGCCACGGCCAACATGTTTTGGTTGTTGCCTGTGCCGTCTGCATTGCCATCGACCTTGAACACATCACCGGCTTGGGGCGGGGTGGTGAACGAAATTTGCAAGCCCTGGAAAGTGATGCCAGGATCGAGTTGTGTGGGGTCCAGGGTGCGTTCGGCCAAGATGGTGTCGGTGTTCAGATCGCGAATGCGGTAGCTGTTGGCAGACGAGAAACTCACCTCCAGGGGCTGCGCCCGCAGAGATTGCTGTGCATCGACGGGCTTGCCGGAATATGAGGCCGACACGCTGGCCGTGCCCGCACCGGTGACAAACACCAGTAAATCATCTTTCGCGGCGCCTTGAATAAAAACACCTGTGCGTATCCCCAGTTTGGCTAAGTCGGCTGGTGTGCCTATGGCCGCTCCTGTGGTGGGGTCGGTGCCAAAACCCAGCTCAATCGGGGTGTCCAGGGCTTGTGTCTGCGTCGCGTTGGTGTTGAGTGCGCTGCGAAACACATTGGCGGGTAAACCCAGCGCATTGCCAGTGGCGTTGTTGCCCGCGCTGTTGGTTGCAATTTGAATGCTGTTGTTGTCCGGACCGTTGGTGCTGGTCAGTACCAAGTCGCCGGTTGTGGCGTCGATTTGCGCATCGACGGCAGATTGGGCTTTGTTGATTGCATCAGCCAATGCCTGTGTGCTTGCAAATCCACCGCTGGTTGAACCCACTGTGTAGCCATTGATGGCCAAAGGCAAAGCTAAGTTGGCCGGGGTCAGTTGGCTGAACGGGATTCGAAGTTGGTTTTTGTTGAGTTGTGCGCCAGCGGTTGTTGCCAGGGGCCGAGTCATCGTGATCGATCCGCCGTGCAAGCCTGGTGTCAAACCCAGCGCATTGCCGGGTGTGTTGGAGCCATTGGCTTTGGTTTGAATGTCGATATTGAGGCCATCGGCATTGGCGATGGTCAAAGTGCCATCGGCCTTGAGGCTGGCTTTGACGCCGCCGGGCACGTTGGCATTGTTAATGGCCATGACCAGCGCCTGTTTGCTTCCAAAGGAACTTGCGTTTGCAGGAACGGGCTCAATATCGCGGCCGTTGATGGACAAGCTGGCCGACATATTCAGTTGACGGTCAGGGATTTGAATTTCGTTGGTGGCCTTGGCGATCACACCAGAGGGTTTGGGCAGCGTGCCATCGAGGTTGGCGG
>Ga0114958_10002384_pt1 | contig 14118 bp, 11 predicted proteins | sample C_130208_EF_Meta_FD_89577 | JGI IMG/M metagenome (GOLD analysis project Ga0114958, IMG submission 89577) | Freshwater microbial communities from Lake Croche, Canada to study carbon cycling - C_130208_EF_MetaG | ecosystem: Environmental > Aquatic > Freshwater > Lake | place: Lake Croche, Canada... | reverse complement strand
TGGATCTTTAAACAAACAATTAATATATCTAAATAAATGTTTAATAAAATGAGTTGATATATTAGTTTCTAAACATGTTATCATTTCTTTTGCTGTTTGTTCTAAAATATGAGTTTTATTTGAATATGATAATTTTTCATCAACTAAAGTAGAAAATACATTTTTATAAAATAATTTCAAATCATCTTTACTATCTTTATTTTTAATATTAGTATCTTTATTAGATTTTCCTCTATTAGTTTCACTTGTTGCTATTGTTTTTAAAACATCTAATATAAAATTTTTATTAATAGTTGGAAATGGTTTATTATTGTTAAATTTATCTAATAAATATAATCTAATAAATTGATAACCAATAATAACAAATTTATTAATATCTTTTACAATATCATTTATAATAGGTTGTAATTTATCGTATTCTTTAAGAACTGATTTTAGAGGACATTTAATCATTCTATATATTTGTTGATTTTCATCAGGTGGTTTTTTAATTTTTTTACTCATATATAATACATTATTATATAATACTTCTTTAAGTAAATATTATATAATATTTTATAAGAATAAATTAATTATTTTCAGAATTATTACTATTTTTATTTTTTCTTTTTTCATATGCTCGTTTATTATATTCTTTAATTTTTTCAGATGGTAATTGTTCTCTATATGTTTTAACATATTCTTTATTTTTTTCTAAAATAATATCTTTATTTTTTTGATAATAAGTTTTTGCACCTTTATGTGCCGTATATTTTTTAAGATGGTTAGTTAGTTCTATTATTTGTGTTTTAAGTTGATTATTTTCATTAATTAATTCTTCAATATTGATATTATAAGGTATATTCATTTTATTATAATAACTAAAGAAATGTTTAAATAAAAATATTAAAAATCTTCTAAAATATCTTCTGTATTTTCATCTTTAATACATAAATAGTTATTAATAGATTTATCTACTTCTTTATTAATATTATACATAAATATATCATGATTATTTATTTTAATTAGAACATTATCTTCAATATATAATTTATTTCGTCTTTCTTTTTTACATATATCTACTTCTTTATTAATATCATATAAATAGTCTTCAATATATTTTGGTATATTATATCTATCAGCCATATATTCACGTAATTTATTATATGTATGCGTAATACTATTTGTATCTTTAGGTTTATTTAATTTACAATATTGATAAAATCTATATATAATTATATGATTGTTTATTGATTCATTTATCAAATAATTTTTAATTATTTCTTTAATAATAATATCATTCTTATTAATATTAAAATTTATAAATATTGGTTTTACTGAATCTAATGTTAATATACATGTAATAACTTGTTTATCATTATATCTATCATAATTTTTAGATTTTGAACAAGGATTTAATAATAAATATTTATTTAATATACCAGAACACATAATTTCATAAAAATTCAATTTATTAAATTGCGGTTTAATTATAAAATTTATTACATATTTTTTAGAATATGCTATTAATTCACAATTATTATAAATTTTAAAATTATCATAATTATCATGATTATCGCCTAATTTTATACAATGATTCATATGATATTTAAACTCATTATATTTGTCATATTTTTGTAATTCATCTTTATAATTATTATATAATTCTTTAATTTGCAATGTTTTTTCATAATGTTTATTTATATTTGCTTGTATATCACTATATTTATTAGTATTAGTACTAGTAAAACTATCCTTACAACAACATTTACACATATTATCATGATTATCATTAACAACATAACATTCATCATAACAATATAATATAGAATATACATCCATTATAGTCAATTCTGAAAATTTACCATCATCTCGTATTAATATAATATAGTATAGTATAATAATTTCTAATGGACATAGTGATGGTAATAAATTCTTATCTAAAGATTTAATTATTTTTTTTTGAATCCTTTCAATAAAATTAGTTAATATTTTTTTGAATTTATGATATTTTTGTTGTTCATTTGAAATAAATGATAGAATTAAAATTTCATCTTCTCTTTTAAGCTTATTAGTAATATGTTTATAATAATCTTTATGTGTATAATATGAAATTTGCATTTTTGATATTTTATAAAGTATAGCATTAAGTTGTTTACCATTATTTTGTAAATCATTATTAATATAATATTTTATATAATATCTAAATACATAATTTCTAATTATATGATGACCCCAATCTATAATATTTTTATTATCACTATCTAAAATTAATGATTCATAATTATTTGGTTTAATATAAGTGCTATCTATATTTTTAAATATGTTAGGTATATTAGGTATATATTCTAATATTTTGTTATATTTATAACTTAATTTAATATCTTCTAATCTTGGTTTAATATCATAATCTTCTTCAATATCACAAGTAGACGAACTATTAAATCTATTATAAATATCATCATTATTATTTTCAATACCTATATATAATGATTTTTTCTGTCTTGTTAATGCAACATGAATTAGTGATTCATATACAATATTATTTTTTTCTTTACTATATATTCTAAGTGCATATTCAGTTAATCCAAATAAAAATACTACTTCACATCCATTACCTTTTGATGCATGAATAGATAGAATTCTTGTCGCTTGTTCTGATTCTTTCAAATTAATACTTTTACCATCATCTGATTTATGAAGATAAACATATTTATGATAATCATTATTATTTTTATTTTTCCAAAAGTCATTTTTAATTAAAACACTATCTTGATAACTTTTATTATTAAATTTATTGATCCAAAATTCTTGAATTCTTGATTCTAATCTATTTGCTAAAAAATTTTTTTTTAATATTGGAAATATAAACATAAAATTTTTTGGTAAATAATTATATGTATCTATTTCTTGATTCATAAAATTTATTATTTTTTCAACTAATTTTTCAACTTTATCATCATTAGTATCTTCTGCATAAATTGTTGGAACTTCTAGTATATTATATGGTTTTATATCATCTTCGTGAATATATTTACAGGTTTTACTATCACATATTTTTTCAATCTTTGGTAGGTTATATTTAGAAAAGTCTATTATACTATTTACTAAATTAGGAAATTGACTATTATGAAATCTCATAACATGATTAATTCCCGTATTTCTTTCTATCATAATATTAGGCAAATCATTGATTTCTAGAAATGTATGAATATTATGTTCTCCCCATATACTTTGTAATTTATCTCCAATAATATATGCATCAATATATGTATTTCTCATTATAACACATACTGCTTCAATGTATTCAGGACCTAAATCTTGTGCTTCATCAATAATAATTAAACATTGTTTATTTAATTTAATTGTATCAGATGAATATTTAATACTCCCATATTTTAATGTATTTACATATCCATCTTTAATTGATTTTACAATACCTGCAAAATAATCAATATCTCTATTTTTTGTATTACCAATCGCATACATAAAAGAGTCAATTGTTCCTATAATTAGTATACATGTTTTATTAGTTATTTTATTATTATATGATAATTTATATTGTTTACCCTGAATATTATTAAATTCAGGTTCAATTATAATATTATCTAGTATTCCTTTTTCTTTTTGTTCAATTAATTCATTATATATTACTTCTTTTGCAGAATGAGCTCTTGTTAAGTAGATAAATAATTCTTTATCTTTAAATTTATGATTATTATTATTCAATAATTGAATACTCTCATAAGTTTTACCACAACCTGCACCACGTTGATTATGATATAACATACATTGTATTATTTCACTATCATTCCAAATATTATTTTTATTATATAATGATAATATAAATTCTTCATCTGTTTTATATTCTTTAATATCAATCATATTACTTTTAACTTCTTTTGGTTTAACTCTAAAAATACGATTATCAATATTCAAATATATATATTCATTTGATATAAAATTTTCATACTTCCAATAATCTTTAACAAATTGAATTAAATATATATCTCCTATTTTATCAGAAATTTTAATTGAATCATTCGCATCAATTATCCATATGATACTTTTCTTATTTGATTCATAATTAATACCACGATTTAATACTTCATCGTATGAAATATAACTATGTTGAAATTCAATAACAATATTATCTATGACTGCATCTGCTATACGATTACCAATATGTTGTTCTGTTATTTCAAAATTATCCTGCCAATTCTTATGCCATTCAGTCATTGTTGAATTATTTTTATGTTTAAAATATGATTTTTTTATTTTTGATTCATATTTAATTAATATATTTCCATTACTACATACTAATATTTTTTTATTTTTATTAATATCATTTTTTAATTTATTATTAGATAAATAATCAGAAATATATATTTTATCTTTTAGTTCATCATCAATATTATTTACAATATATGCAAATGAAGAATTGAAATTACAATTACACTGTATTTTATTCATTTTATTGATGATATATAATTATATATATTTATATAAAATTATATTCAATTTTTTATTTATAATTTATATTATATTATGGTTAGTCAAGCATCATCTGATTTGAAATTAAAAGCAGTAAAATATTATTATAAAGTAAATAATTATTCAAAAGTATGTAAAATTTTTGAATGTAGTGAAAGAAGTTTAAAAAGATGGATTGAACAATATGAAAGAAATAATAATGTAGATAGAAAATCCAGAAAATTAGGTTCATATAAAATAAAAAAAGAACATATAAATTTTATAAAAGATACATTAAAAAATAATAATGATATTCATATTAAAGTATTATATGAACTAATTAAAAATAAATTCCCAGATTTAGATATATCAAGGCAATATATACATGATTTAGTAAGAGACAATAATATAACCAGAAAAAGAGCAACATTTGAACACTTTCCTAAAACATATAGAGGCGAACCAAGATATGAAAAAGCAGAATTGAAAGCATTTTTTAAAGTTACTCAAAAATTTAACTTGGATGATATTATTTCTATTGATGAAACTTCAGTAAGCACTTCATTAGGTTTTAATTATTGTAGAGATGAAATTGGAAAACGATGTATAATAAGAACAAAGTTCTTATGTATATGTTTCTTTCAGAAACTATAATAAAAACAGATGATAATGCAGTATTTACTAAATATTCATTAGTTGTAGCAATCACAAATAAAAAATGTATAGGTTATTCATTATATCAAAAAGGTGCAGTTAATTCTGATAGATTTAATGAATTTATTAAAAATATATGTGATAATGTTAAAAATAAATTAATAATTTTAGATAACGGTCAAATTCATAAAAAAGAATCAACGAAAAAAATAATAAAAGATAGTGGTAATTTTTTATTATATACGTGTCCTTATCATTCAAGATTGAATGCAATCGAAAATTTTTTTAATCAAATGAAACATTACTTAAAATTATATAAATCTAAAAATTATAATGAATTAACTTTAAATTTGAAAAAATCTATAAAAAATATTAAGAAAGATCACTATAAAAATTATTTTATTTATGCTTATAATAAAGATTACTATAAAAATAAACAAACAAGTAAAAAATCATCAAAACACAGGAAACCTAAAATTTATAAAGATTAAAAACAGGCATTTAAAATACGCACCGCTCTAAATATTTTTAGAGCAATTATTTGCATATCTATATAACATTGCTTAATTAAAATAAGATAATATCTGTTATATTATAATGGTTTGGTGTGATTTCACCTCAAAAAATATTAAACAATTTTATAAAGTTAAATTTAATATTGATAATGATAATATATTATTACATTCCTTAAAAATGGAACGTAGTAGAATTAAAAATTTTATTAGAAGAAATAAAAATTTGTATATTAAAATTAAACACATAAAAGGTGATAATAAAAATATTATAAATAAAAAAATAGATTTATATGCAAAAGTTGATTGGGTTGATAGTAAAAGTTTATTAGATGATTTATCTAATTTACCTAATATATATGAATTTACATGGAAAACACCAAATGATAATATATCTGAAGATTTAATAAATAATAATGATAATAAAATGTATATACAAACAACAGTTGAAAAAATTAAAAAAATTGTTAAAAGAATAAAATTTTTAATTTTTATTAATGAATATATAAAGTACAAAACAAATAATACAAAAAAGATATCAACAATATTTTTAGTATTATCAAATTTAGAAAGATACTTTCCGGATAATAATCAAATTATAAAAGTTAAACATGTTAATGGTGGATATAGCGATTCTAAAACAAATATTATATTTGTATGGAGATATGAAGAATTTGAAAAAGTACTTTTACATGAAATAATTCATCATTTTGATATGGATAATAGACACATACATATTGAAACTAAATTAAATATTAATGGTCCTCATAGTTATTATGAGGCAATTACTGATTTTTGGGCTATTTTTTATCACTTGATATATTTATCATTAGTTACTAGAGTTTCAATTAAAAATTTACTAGAATTTGAATTAGCTTTTGTAAAAAATCAAGCAATGGCATTAAATGATCATTTTAAATTGGGTAACTGGTATAATAATATACAGACATCAGCTATAGTACAAACAACACCTGCATTATCATATTATATTTTAAAGTATTTATTATTTGAATATTTTTTAATTAACGATTTAAGTGAAATAAATGATTATAATTTATTAATTAACAAAATTACAGCTATTGGATTTGTAAAACAATCATATATAAAACTTAAATCATCAAGAATGTCATTATTACAATTAAAATAAATATTATTTATACAGTTAATTCAATTTCTGCTTTTACTGGTGTTGGATAAAATGAAGTAACAAATGTTTGAAATTCTGTAAAATTAATTACTTTTTCTTCATCATCATTTAAATTTAGTGCTCGTAATGTTGCCTTATTAATAGTTATATTTTTACCATTATTTAAACCTAGTTTTTTAAATTTTACATCTAATTCATCCATAACTTTAAGACGTGGTATTAATGCATTTTCTGATAATTCAAGAAAAGTTATTAAACTTTTTGGTACTGGTGTTGGATAAAATGAAGCAAGGAATGTTTGAAATTCTGTAAATTTAATTACTTTTCCTTCACTATATTTTAAATTTAGTGCTTCACATGTTGCTTTATTGATAGTTATAATTTGACCATCTTTTAAACCTAATTCTTTAAATTTTACATGTAATTCATGCATAACTTTAGGACGTGGTATTGCTGCATCTTCTGATAATCCAAGAAAATTTCTTAAAATTTCTGGTACTGGTTGTTCTTTATTAAAACCACCATTAATATTGCCTTTACGTTTACGTTTTTCTTTTCGTGCTTTTGTAACTTCATCTGAATGAGTTTTTCCAATTAGTTTTAATGTATTATTAAGTTGACGTACATAATCATTTCGTTCTTTATGTTTTAGTTTAAGAATTTTTTCAAGCTCATTAATTTCTTTATTAATTAATTTAATATTATTTCTTGAAATATCAATTCTTTTAGTTAAACTTTCAAAAGATTCTTTATGTTTCTTGTCTTTTTTCTTATCATGATTTTGATCTTCGGTAGATTGTTCAGATTCATTATCTGATTCTTCACCTTCAATTTTATCAGTATTGTCATCATCTAATACTTGTACTTGATCTTCATCTGATTCATCATCGATAATATTAGTATCAATATTTAATTCCTTAATACTGCTTTTATCATCTAGTACATATTCCGGTGTATCAGCAACATAATATTGTGTATCTGTTACATATTCGGGTGTATCAACGACATAATATTGTGTATCTTCAATATTATTATTCTTATTTTTACTAGACTTTGATACTTTAGATTTAGTATTAGTATTTTTTGGCATTAATATATATAAATTTCATCAATAATATATATTATTATCAATTTTTTATAAAAATATATTGATATATTTTTATAGGAAATTAAAAACTAAATGAAACAACAATTTTGTCTATTTTTGGTTCTGTTATCATATCATAAGATTTAGACATATTAGATATGTTATGCATTTTAGATATATTGGATGTGTTATATATATTAGATGTATTCGTTATATTTGGTTTATAATTATTACAACATATTTTTGTTTGATTTTTATATTTTTTAGAATTTTTTATATTTGTATTTGTATTTTTTTTTACTTTTTTTTTATCTAATTTACTTTTATTATTCATATCATTTTCAATTATATCGTGATTTATTAACATATAATTATATATTTTTTTAGAAATAAACCATCTAAAAAAATTTAGTTGACCTATTGTTGTAATTATACATGAATTATCCATAAAATATGGTATTCTATCACCTCTGCTAAAAGGATCAAAATGTCTTTTTTGATATGCTTTTAATTGTTGTTTATATGATGAATGTATATTAAATGTTTGTTCAATATCATTTTCTTTTATTTTATATGATGTTTTATTTACTTTAGAATATTTAGTAACAAAATGATCAATTAATCTAATTGAAATTATTGATTCTGAATTTACTATTGGAATAAATAATGATATATTATCAGGATTTTCATAAAATTTTTCTTGTGATTTCATTATCATATTTTCATGAGATGTTATTTTTATATTTTTAAAAACTTCTTGATTTAATTTTGTAGATTCCAAAATAGTCATCTATTTTACATATATATATTATTATTTAGTACGTCTTTAAATCATTAAATACTTTAATTATCTGATGTTTCTGCATCAATTTGACTATTATCTTCGTAATCATTATCAGAACTTGAATTACCAAAAAACTGTTTATTATTATTATCAATATCAATAATTGATAAATTTTGTAAACTATCTTGTTCTTTTGATATGGATGTTGATGTTGATGATGTTGATAATCGATCATCAGATATATTTTTATCTATTTGTTTAACTAATTCTTGTAAATCTAATTGTGATGTAGAATCATATGATTTTGCATTACAGTCGTGCTTTGCACAACTATGTAATATGGTTTTATTTGTATCACCAATTTTTAAAAATATATTATTATTTACTTCAGTATCAGGCATTTCAAAATCATTATCATTATCTTCATCTGATTCTTCTAAAAATTTATAATTATATACATCTTTTGGTGAAAAAGATACTAATACTGGTCTAAAAAATAAACCAAAATCATTATTTGAATTAATCCAAATTGCATAACATTCTAATATCATTTTACAATAAGCTTCTTGAGGTATTGAGCTTATATCTATTTTTTTATTATTATTTAATTGAAGCAATGTTTTAAAATCGTTGTTATTAATAATTTTAATTTTAATTGTTCCATTTGGATAATTATCAGATTCTCGAATAATTTTTTGAAAATTAATTGTTTGATTATCATTAATATTAAACCAACTTGATGCATTATCTTGTGCATCTAATTTAATTTTATCTTCTAAATCATTTAAAAATTTTATAAAATTATTAATTTTTAGTTGGTCTTTTCCTTTTCCATGTAAAGCAACTTCTAACTCTGAATAACCATTAGCAAATTCAGATGTTGAAACATTTATAAGTGTTGGTGTTTGAAAAACAAAATTTTTATAATTGTATTTTACTAAAATAATTTTTTTATTTTTATTAGATCTAAATTTAGGATAAACAATTTTTGTAAATTCAATATTACTAGTTTTCAATGGTTCTTGAGAATTCATAATATGGTTTATATTACTAATATAAATAAATATTCCTTAAATGTTTTTAAGTTTTGGATATCTTAAATTAAACTAAATTAAATTAAATTAAATTAAATTAAATATATTAAACACTTGCTTTTTTACTTTTTGCTCCACCTTTTGTACTCTGTGTAGCTTTCTTAACAGGTTTGACTTCTTCATCAGAATCATCTGAATCATCATCAGATTCTTCAACCTGTTTTGCAACAACTTGAACTTCTTCATCAGAATCATCTGAATCATCAGATTCTGAATCTACTTCAGCTACTGCTGTTTGTTTAGAAGCTGTTTGTTTAGCAACTGGCTTAATATTTGGCGGGATAGTTGTTTTAATAGTTTCAGTTTCATCATCAGAATCTAGAAATTCATCAGATTCTAGATATTGTTTAACATTAGAATTTGATTTGACAGGTGGTTCAACTTCTACCTTTGACATTTTAAATGTTAATCCATAAGTTGGATCTTTTTTATTTGCTGCTTGTGCCCATAGTTTTACTGGTCGACCAATAGCACGAAATTTACACATGAAACAAATCTGTGCTGCAATATCGTCAATTGTAACAATATCATTTACTTTAGTACGAATTCGTTTTCCATTAGCATCAAGAACAGATTTGAATACAATTGATTTCACTTTATTATCAGGATATGTTGTATCAATTTTTAGTTTCATATATGGGTGTCTAGGACCATAATCTTTTTTATTTGGATCTTTAGGACCATCATCTTCTTGTGGAAGTCTAAAAATTGGTTGAAGCTGATATTTTGATGCTTTGGCACCAAACATTTTTTCTTTAAACGCATCAGAACCAGTATTTTCATCAATTTGTTGCAACAATTCACTAAATTTCTTGATTTCTGGAATTGATTGATCAAGTGGAACCTTTACAAAACCTCGCTGTGAATCATCTGTATAATATTCACCAATACGAGGAATACCACCAGAACCCAAATACACCCAAGGAAACTGAATAAAGAGAGGAATCTCATTATTTGATTTGTCGGTATATCTAATATAAGCAATTTTTTGTCCTTTTGAGCGTTGATTGTCTTCAAGATCAGTAAAATTCAATTGTGATACATTAACATCGGTATAGTTAGTTGTCATGTCTTTGTTTGAATAAGTAGCCATTACTAATATATATCACTATACTTCAATATATATGTAAATCAATTTTTTTTATTAAAAATACTTAGAGACTATATTAATATTAATAATAATGGAAATAGATACAGATAATTTTGATAGTTTAAATTTAAAGGCAGATTTACTTAAAGGTGTATATTTACATGGTTTTACACAACCATCTAAAATTCAAATAAAGGGTATTGGGTCAATAAATACTGGCAAAGATTGTATTTTACAATCACAGTCAGGAACAGGTAAAACAGCAACATATTTATTAGGTGTTATGAATAGACTAGAATCAAAAGAAAAAGGATGTCAGGGTATAATTATTACCCCTACTAGAGAACTTGCAGATCAAGTATATGCAGTTGCATGTAATTTAACAAAATATACAGATTTTAAAATTACAAAGTGTATTGGTGGTTCGGATGTTAGACAAAATCGTACAGATTTAAAAGTTTCATCACTAGTAATTGGAACACTTGGCAGAATTTCACATATGATTGAAGAAAAACAAATAAATATACATAAAATTAAATTTGTAGTATTAGATGAAGCTGATGATTTATTATCTGATGGAATTAGTGATAAAATACATTATATTTTTGATAAAGCACCTTGTGGTATTCAGATTGTATTAATATCAGCAACAATGTCATTAAATGTTTTTAATGCAAGTAAACAATTTCAATATGATCCAATTAAAATTTTACTTAAAAACAATGAAATAATTACTGATTTAATTAGTCAATTTTATTTAGATGTTGAAACTGAAGAATTAAAATTTGATACATTATTAGATTTATATAATTTAGTATCAACATCTCAAACAATAATTTTTTGTAATACAATCAGAAAGGTAGAATGGTTAGAAGAACAATTAAAAAAAAATAATTTTACAATTACTGTAATACATTCAAATATGACACAAGCTGAACGTGATTCAGTTATTAAAGATTTTCGTGATGGAAAAACCAGATTATTATTAACTACAGATTTATTATCAAGAGGTATTGATATTCCACAAGTTAATATGGTTATTAATTATGATTTACCTATTAATAAAGAAACATATGTACATAGAATTGGGCGTTGTGGTAGATTTGATAAAAAAGGTGTTGCAATAACAATGGTTAAAATGTCAGATGCTACAGATATTAAAACTTTTAATAAAATGAAACATTATTATAAAATGGATATTGTTGAGATGCCTGAATCGATAGGTGCTTATTTATAATTATAAATACTTGATATAAATATTTTTCAATAACTTTTTTAAATATTATATGACAATAACTTTTTTAATAATTATTTTCTATTAAATATTATATAACAATAAAATTAATATTTGATATTACACTAACTATTATAATTATATATATATTTTTTATTTATAATGTAGAACATGCGACTGATGTATCGGATACAGATAAACAAATAACAGACGCCGTTGAAAGGATTTATCTTGCGGATGTTGAAGCTATTAGAAATTTAGGTGATGTTGCAGCTAAATTAAATAATGGTGATAAATTAGATTTTCCTGGATAATTAAAAATAAAAAAAACCCTAGCAACAAATGATTTAGATCCATAAAATATGCCTACTGAGTGGACAGGTGGATTAAGATTTATTGATGGTTATGCTAGTGGTAATATGGGTTTTGGACCGGATGGAACTACTATAAATGCAAAAATTAATAAAGATGGTACTATTACTGGAAATAATTTAATTTCAAAAGATAATTTAAGATTACTTAATGGTGGTAATTTAAATGTAGATAACGGAAGCATAGGTATAGTGTCAAGTACTGATAATCCAGTTCATCTTAAACTCATAAATACACTTAAATTAGGTAATGACCAAGCCTTACAATGGTCTATTTCTAATATGAACAGTAATGGTACTATTAAAAATGATAATAAATTATCATTTTCTAGAACACCAGCTAATAATACATCTACATATACACCGTCATTAGAATTATATGATAGCGGTGATGTTAATATTCCAGGTAATTTAAAAGTTAAAGGTAATATGGGATTTGGACCGGATGAAACAAAAATAAATGCACAAATTAATAAAGATGGTAATATTACTGGAAATAATTTAACGTTAAAAGGTAATTTAGAAGCACATACAATTAAATCTGCAGGTAGACAACATATAACAGGTAATGAAATATTATATATATTAAATAAAAATGGGCTTATTGTAGGAAAAGAGTGGGTGGGTAGTGGTGATGTTAGTATTCAAGGTAATTTAACAGTTAATGGAGATATTAATAATATTTTAACAAGAAAAAATAGAGCTAGATTTATTAGTGTTGGTAATATGAAATCAACTGATATTTTTACTGAAACTGATTATAAACGTATTAATGAGGGCTTAGCGTCAGCGTTTGCAAGTATGAATTCAAAATCTACGACTTTAACTACAAAATCTACGACTTCAACTACAAAATCTACGACTTCAACTGCAACAGACACATCATTTATTGAAAGTGATTGGGCGCTAATTGAAATAAGAGTATTTGATGATACAGGTACAAATATAGCTTTACGTAAAAATGTTATATGGAAAAGTGGTACTCGTATTATAGGATTTGATGGTAAAAGTTTTGTATATAATCCAACTAATATTACAAATGGTAAAATATCGATTATGAATGAGGATAAGACTGGGACAACGTATAGCGGGGATATGTATTTGAATGGATATCAAGGTGAAGGTAAAAATCCGCTACATCAACTTGAGATTGATTTAGAAGGTGAATATAATATATCGCAAATTCAATTATTTAATACTCGGATACCATCTTTTACCAAAAGAATGAATGATACAATTGTTGAACTAATTACTGGCGATATAAATAAACCAGAAACACTAATTGTAAATCGTAGAATAAATACTGGATTATGGGATGGTATATATTCTAAAGAATTTATTTTGTAATTTATTATTTATGAAAGTGAAAATGTCAAATGTGTAAAATAAAAATTTATAATTATTTGTGCATTATACAATCAAATATTTTAGTGATATAAACTTTAATAATTATTTTAATATAATATTTTCTATTTAATATTATATGACATTAAAATTAATATTTAATATTACACTAACTTTTATAATTATATATATTTTTTTTATTTATAGTGTAGAACATGTTACTGATACATCAGACAATAAAACACCAGGATCGACAACTGGAGGATCGACAACTGGAGGATCGACAACTGGAGGATCGACAACTGGAGGATCGACAACTGGAGGATCGACAACTGGAGGATCGACAACT
>Ga0114958_10002383_pt1 | contig 14120 bp, 14 predicted proteins | sample C_130208_EF_Meta_FD_89577 | JGI IMG/M metagenome (GOLD analysis project Ga0114958, IMG submission 89577) | Freshwater microbial communities from Lake Croche, Canada to study carbon cycling - C_130208_EF_MetaG | ecosystem: Environmental > Aquatic > Freshwater > Lake | place: Lake Croche, Canada... | reverse complement strand
CGGCCGATTAGACGCTTCGCATCGAAGACGGTGTTTGCAGGATTTGCGGCCGCCTGAGACTTTGCCGCGTCACCGATTAGACGCTCCTCAGGCGTAAATGCGACATAGGAGGGAGTAGTACGATTTCCCTGGTCATTCGCGATGATTTCTACACGGTCATTCTGCCAAACACCGACACATGAATAGGTGGTCCCGAGATCGATACCGATAGCAGGCATTATACACTATAGTGTAGAGAAAGTTTTAGGTATAGATCTTGAAAAAATTGAAGCACTTCTGTTCAGAGTTTTTTCATGATAAACCAAATATTTAGCCCATCCGTCCTCGTGTAAACAAACTGACACTTGAAAAAGAAGCAGATTTCTTTCAAGAGATCAGGGCTATAGACGTAGTGATGAAGACATCTATTATTAAAATTATCTAGACTTCTCCGTGTAAACTGTTCAAATGTCCCTGCAGGTGGATCCATAGATAGATCATGATTTCGTAGAATTTCGGGAAGTGTAGAGAGATCATCTTCACCGACATTCTTTTGATACTGTGATAAAAGGGTTGAAAACGGTGTAACTGAGCGCTTGTGATCAAAACAGCAGGATTTCTCAGGAAGTATTAGTACGACGTAGCCACCAGCCTTGACAATTCGCAACCACTCACCAACGGCCTTTAGAGGATTTGCAATATGTTCTAAGCAATGCGCCGCAAAACAGAAGTCGTAGGTTGCGGTCTCGACAGATGTAATATTTACTGCATCATTGATAATAAGATTTCCAGTCTTACTATTTCCATACTTGTATACGTCTAGATGTGTTGACCAGACAGTTGTATTTGAAAAAATTACATTGTCCATTCGACTTGAAACCTCATAAATTATATTTCCTGTATGAGAGGGTCCTCCAATCTCAATACCAACTTTATTTGAGCAAATCTCTTGAATAACTGTATTTAGCATTCTATAGATTAGATAAAATATCAAAGGTTTAAATTCTTTGCTACTAGAAAGTTTATGTCACAGATAGACGATCAGATTTGGATCGGTAATTCTAATTCAGCTCAAGACCATCAGTTTTTCAAAGATCGAGGAATAACACATGTCATCTGCTGCGCCGAGGAGTTGAAATTCAGACCCGGCTTCGTAGACTCTAGCAAATGGCACCATATTCCTATTGTAGATAATGTAGAAGACGAGAGAACAGAGGGGTTCTTTAGAGAAGGTGCAGCTCTACTGAAAAAATGGCTAAACGAAGGGCACAAGATTATGGTCCACTGCTTTGGTGGAGTGAGCAGATCTGTATCGGTAGTAATCGCATACTATATTTTATATAAAGGATGGTCCTATGAGATCGCATATTTACACTGTAGACAACGATGCTATGCGGATCCTCATGACGACTTTGTTCCAATTCTCAGACGGATGCAGACTCTAGAACAGGCTCTAGAGTAGGCTCTAGAGCAATAATCTTCCCATCAGGTCTAGTAGCAACCCACGCATCATAGTCTGACGCCTCGTCCTTTGATAGGCGGATCAAGTTCGGAACACCGTATGGCATCTTCAAATGCTCCGTCAGCCACTCAATCGTCTCCGCCAGACGCAGTGACTTTCCAGCTGGCCGCAGGGTCTCCAAATAATGCTTGTGGAGACCAAAGACCAGTGGCTGAACAGCCTTCGACAACGCCTTGAACACGATGCTGTGCTCCTTGTGGCAGGCGCAATACCACTGATACAAAGTCTTAGTTGTAGCCCTGTACTGAGTCTCAAACTCCTGGAAGTCCGTGTTATCCTCCGAGTAAATCCGCAGATACTCCTGGACCCGCTTATTTGCGCGCAGACGGAGGAAACGGCCGAAGGAATTCGACTCTGTCCCGCGCAGCTCACGCCGCACACGGTCATGGTCACCATTGCGGAACCGCCATCTTGCTCCAGCATCTGTTACCCCTGAAGATGTATCATATGCGACAAGTCCCTGCCAATACCACGGCTTCCCAGCCTTGATCAGATCAAACTGCTTCTTAAGATCTGCCCATTTCGTGTTTGCAGATGTAACAGCATATGTCTTGGGTCTCCATGACTGGGGAATATCATCCGTGTAGAACTCTACCGTGCCATCGTTGTATACGACGCCACGATAGATTGCCCAGAAATTTGCCTTCTCGACGGAGCGCACAACACGGTGCTCAGGATGAGCTAGAACAAGGCTCATAAACACAGATGAGACCTTTGGCATATTCTCTCGTACGGCCAGATATGGCTCACCCATTACCTGTTCAATCTGTGTGAGTGAGATCTTCTTCGAATCGAGCGCCTCCTCAAAGAGCTCACTGAAACTGCGGTCGCTGTAGAATGTTCCATCTGCATCGAGCTTGCTACGAGTCGTAACATGTGTCTCATTATCACTTGAAGAACGGAATACGTTGATCATGACACCCTCAACGAAATCCTCGAGACACATCTTTGCATCGCTAGGAATCTTCTGATCACGGCGCGCGGAAAAGGGAGCAACGCAGCAGGGCAGATTCGTAGTGGTATCCCAAACAACGGAACGAAAGAGTTGTGCAGCGAGAGAATATGACCCTGTTGCAGGAGAAGAACTGTCCTTTGAATTCTTCAAGATTACATAAGGTGACCCCTCGAACTCCAGAACCTCTACGCTGTTCTCAACCTCTTGGATCCATGCCTTGAACTCGGGCCAGGTAGGATAGGACTTACGCCATACTGCAAAGCTATCGAGAGTTGACATAGGCATTGGCACAGAAGATGAAGTCATATCACCAGACATTTCTATGCCTAACATTGTAACGCGGTCACCTATCAATTTTTGTTAGACGTGATGAATAGATGAGTGAAGAGGTCACTTTAGGAGAAACTACAATGCCACAGGCTACAATGCCACAGGCTACAATGCCACTAGAAGAAGAGCCTGTAATTGAACTCGGTGACCGCATTCGTCTTCTCGGAGGAAAACATGACAAAACAAGTGGGCGTGTAATCTATCGTACAGAGGATGAACTGCATCTAATGCCTGATGGCCTCACGAATACAGCTCTTATATTTCCTCTTACCGAGGAAGGATTTGATCCCGAGGCTGCAATAGAATCCGTTGAAATTCTTTCAAAACGTAGGAAACCTGCGCTGATTGATATTCTTGATCTGAATGTTGATCAGATTCTCGAAACATTTGACGCAACAGGCAAACCCTTATCAACCTATACAATCATCAAAGTCATACCCGAAGAAGATACAATCGTTGTTAAAAATGAGGAGGAGGGTGAAGTATTCCTAAACTTCAATTATCGTGGTATTCCAAATGACTTGCCATTCCGTGTAATTAGGAGTAGGCAGGCTCCTGAAGAACCCAAAGCTGAACCTCTTGAAGATGAAACAACTAAAGAGGAGGAAGAAGGAGAAGTGCTTGAAGACTATGCTTTCTTAGACGAAGAATTGGAAGCCCCGGCTGAAAGCATGGAATATTTTGTTGAAATTCCAAGAGCAGAACGAATCTATAGTGTAATCGAACAGAAAAGTGAAGCCTATGCGGAGTTATTATCATTAAACACATTACCTATGCAGAAACTTCTAACAACACAAAAGTCAGTAAGGGTTCTAACTGAACTCTTTTTTCATCTTCGTTCTTCTATTCTACGTGTAGCCAATGATGGAACTCCCGATGGTCTTGAAAAAGCCTCTTTACAGGATCTTATTAACATTCTTGAAACAGGTCATTTAACATTGAGTAGAGCTGTTATTGATGCAGATAAGATACTTTATCATGATTTAGAATCAGAGAAAGCGAATCAGAACACAGAAGGTGTAAATTTTCAATATTTCGATCATAAAATTGCATCATCTGTTAACTATTTATTAAATTCAAATGACGTAGCTGGTCAAAAATTCAGATCATTCTTTAACGGATATTTAGAAAAATACGGGTCATCATGGATTCCGAATGTTGAGCCGCGAGTGGCGTTTCAAACAGATGAAGAAGTTTTTCGTGCTATGCCTCCTGATAAGAATCCTTTAGTTCCAGGGTATCCGAGTGATCTTCCTACAAAAAAGAGGGACTTATCGTCTGAATATGCGACTAAACTATCAATGTCATTGATGCGCTGTCTTAAAGCTGTACGCTCAAGAGGTCATCTTCTACAACCAGGAGAAGAAGCTGCCATTTTATCCTATATTTTATTTCCTCTAGAACATTTCAATTCATTAACTACTGTACGTCTTGAATCACTTACAAAAGATATTCTCGCAGGTCTCACATCGATGAAATCAATGAAAGAAATCATAGACTTAGGTGAAATCACAGATATCCCTTCATCGAAACATCCCTTTGTAGTGGGTGTACAAGGAGGTACACTCGGCAATATTCCCATACGGGATTATCTAAATACGGTCGGTCTCAAGGCCGAGGGAATGGGTGATGTCTGGCATCTACAGACGGTTTTAGGGATGAAGGAGAATGAATGGACACTTGATCAACAGGTCGTTCTAAGCAAGATTATCACAGCAACACAGAATCAGATTCTATCAGAAATTCTTAGACAGCGAGAAGTCTTAGAACAGGCAGTCTTACAGCCTCCTGCAGTACAGGGTATACAGATGATTCCAGATGGACCTGCTATGATTCAGAAACTAGCAGAAGAGCCCTATTTACGTGAGATACAAACCACCATTAAAGAACAAATGCCAGCCTTTGCAAATTCCGATGTTGCTCTAGTTGGCCTTCTTCTACGAAATCATTCTGAAATGGCATTTGCCATGCTCGCAGATCAACCTGCAGCTCTTACACGTGAAAGAATGCGATATGCGCGAAACGAGTATTTAAATGCTCTTCAAATCTATCAAAAACGTAAACAGCGGGCATTAGATGCAGGTCAACCTCCTATAGAAATTCACTGCGCACACGTGAAACCATTACAGATGATTCGTAAAGTGAAAGATATAAATACTCGCTTTGCTCTATTATCTAAATTCTTGACAACCTTTCAGGGTATAAAAGAGGATAATTGGGTGAAGTGTAATGCTTCCGCGGGGGGTAGCAGTCATAATTTACTCTGTGTCCATGAACTTTTACAAATATATCAGTATTTAAGACCTGGAGATGTAGCGGTTCTCAACAAGGACATTCAGCTGACATATGGTGGTGGTCAATTCCAAGGACATTATATCTGTCGTAATTGCGGGCAGCCAATCAGCGAATTAGAATTTGATACGCATCTTGAATTCGACGACAATGGTGTTCCCATGATGGGTCGATCTGAACTTGTAGACAAGGATGCGATCACATTGGAAGAGATTGATCAGATACTCGGACCTGCTGGAGATCTTAAGACAGAGATGCCATCTGAATTCAATAATGAAGATAAGAAATTGTATTATATGGCGGCAAAACAGTTGGCAGATAGATTGAATGCCCCATTAGAGAAAGCTGATTATTTACGAATTGTGAATCGCACATATGCATTTATACAGACACTTCCTGTACGTGAAGTATTTGTCAAACAGATTCAGAAAGTATTACAGATTGATTATGATATCTATAAGAATCGTGCAGTACTATGTGCAATTGGCGCTCACATGTTGATTGTTATCCAGACAAAGATGCCAGATATGTTTATACGAGCAAGCTCTGGATGCCGCAGCCTAGGAGGTCAGCCTCTAAAGGAGGATAATGATACAACAGGAATTGATTGTATTGTTTCAACTATCGCGTCTATTCAAATTAACCACCCTCCTTGGAATCTAACACAGTTCAAGGATCAAAAAGTGGTTCAAGATACATTTCTTCCGATTCTTAAAAATATAATCATGGACCCGACAATATTAAATGCTCTTGCAGAAAAGCGTAATTGGCAGCGTGAGGTTCTAGGAGAAGCAGCAGGTCAAGGGCGACCCAGTGAGATTCTGCCTAGTAATTTTGCACCGATTCCGTATGAAATGAAGGCTGAAGACTTTGTTGAAAAGGTGATTGTACCTGAGGCAGCGACAGTTGAAGATCGCGCCGAGCTCTGGATTCGTCAAGGAAACGCTTTAGCGAAAAAGAATAAGATGTCAATGCCTATTGCATTTAGTGAGACATCCTGTTGTATATCACCCCTTTCTACACTTGATACCTTTTGGAAATCATCTGCTGTCCGTGATAGTCTTCCTACATTTTCAAAGAGAGAGGGTATTCAGTCACCGCCAAAGATTACACGGACTGAGCCGACGATGAAACCGTCGCAGATTGTACGCCCTCTTCCTGATGCTCCAGAAGAGAGTTATTACCTATTATTTTTGAAGGTCTGTTATGATGGAGAGCGGAAAGGATATACGCACGAATTCGGCTTAACACATACATGTATGTGGTGTGGTCTGAAGGTTACAGATGAGACTAAGGGGCTTCAGGCGATTGAAAGCCAGGGCATAGAAGTCACAAAGGAGACTTTTGAAGACTTACTGAATGAGACACATCGTGTAAATTCATTCAAGACGAGAATGCATTTAGAGATTACAGGGCCTTTAGAGAATTGGATATCATTAGTTAATATAGATCCTGAACCTGCAGTCGGATATAAAGATATCATGACAAAAACACAGAATGCTCTTGAAAAGTTGCCACCCGATGCAAAAGAGGATGAAGTTGCTAGAGCTCTCTCTGATTTTTCAATCTTAGCAGATACAATGAAAATCGCATGTGAAAAACGTCTTTCTTCTAAACAACAGCATGCACTACTCGAATCACTGGTTTCGAATGGTGCAGAATCAATTATGCGGTTTTTGCAATCCTATGTAATGGTTCCCTTGCAGCAATTAATTTCGAAAACTACACCACAACTTTCTATCCAAAAGGCGTGGAAACTAAGTGATCAACACGAAAAAGATATTACACGGTTATTATTAGAACACCGCTCGTATATATCTAAATTTAACAAAGTTGTCATAACTCCGTGGTTAAAGGCTAAGATTCAAACATTACTCCTTCAGACTCGTAGTATATTAGATGTCTTAGTTCGGCTACGTCCTCTACAGGTTCCTGGTTCTAGAATGACCTATAAATTCCTATTAGAATTCTGTCTATATGCACCCTTAGCAAACTTTGTAGATCCTGATACCTTACCAATCGCTGCATCTATTTCGGAATCACAGATAGAACAGGATGTACTTTTCCCTGCTACATTTATTAGTACTATGATAAACCGTTTCAAAGAGGAGGGATTTAATTTAACTCCTGAACAGGTTCGAGAATTGATTGCGAAACGAAATGAACAGGAGAAGGCTAATATTTTGAGCAATATGAGCAAAATGGATCGAGCAGGCAAGGAAATTGAAATGATAAAGATGCGTCTTGGAATAGGTGATTGGGCCGTTGGTGGTACAAAGGCAATCTATGCATATGATCCAGAGCGCTACGACATTGAGAGAGATCAGCGTGCAGAGGCTGGTATTATCGACTTCCCTGGATATGGTCCTGAAGGCCCATCGGAAACACAGCTTGCTACGCCCGATGGTCGACCTATTGCTCGAGATGCATTTGGGTTTGATCTTCATGGAGCTCAAGAGGAAGGATATATAGGAGATAGTGATCTGGCTGATGCCATGGGTTTTGATGAAGATTAATAATATTCAAAATTAAATAGAGAATGACAGTAATCAATGAAATTAAAATTGATATTGATATTGTAAATGTTCCGATGGAAGATGGTCGTCTAGCTATATTAAATAATTATCCGATTGAAGATAAATTACATGTAATTGCTGTAATATCGAATCCGTGTCAATATGCACGGCGCTATATCTTAGCACGTGAATTCATCAATAGGATGGAAAAGGAACATTCTGTAATTTTATACATTGTGGAATTAGCTTATGGAGAGCAGAAGTATCACGTTACAGAAAAGACTAATGCGCGACACTTACAACTGAGAGGATCAGTACCTCTTTGGCACAAGGAAAATATGATTAACATTGGTGTAAAGAAACTTCTACCGGACTCGTGGAGTGCATTTGCATGGATCGATGCGGATGTTGAATTCGAGAATCCGACATGGGCTCTCGATACTTTGAAGGTGTTGAATGGTTCAAGGGATATTGTTCAGCTTTTTAGTCATGCGCTCGATATGGATATAGATCAGAATACGATGTCTATATTTCCCTCATTCGGATTCCAGTATAGTAAGTTCCGAAAGTATGGAGGTACAGGGATAAATATGTGGCATCCTGGATATGCATGGGCGTGCACACGAAAGGCGTATGAGACAATGGGATCAAATGGGCTCTATGAACTCAGTATCTTAGGAGCAGGAGATCACAATATGGCATTTTCCTTTATTGGCCAGCCGCTCAAAAGTATAAATGATTCTGTATCAGATGAGTATAAGCAGTCTATTCTAGATTTTTCTGGGAAAGTGAGCTTATTACGTCTAGGATATGTACCTGGTATTATATCTCATCATTTTCATGGATCAAAGAAGAATAGGAAATATAGTGAACGATGGAAGATCTTAGTTAATTCGCAATATTTACCTAAAAAGCATATAATGAAAAATGAAGATGGACTTCTTGTCCCCACTGCCGAGTGCCCTCAGAAATTACTTGATGAAATAATGCAATATTTCTCTGAACGTAATGAGGATGATGGATTTCTAGAACCGCCAAGTGCCAAAGTTAAGAACCCTTAATGTCAAGACTCGCAGAGCGAGTCTGACCTATTAAGTGTAATACTTTGCCACTAGGTGTATGCTTCGCTGACCTTAGGAGTTCTTAAATTAAGAACTCCACGGAAGATCGTTTTGCTATGCAAAGATAGATGAGGCGACTGATAGTTGCTGGTTTACTATATTTAACAGGAATTGCGATCATATTATTGATAAAACCGCAATTCATGTTCAGAGAAGATGGGAGATGGAAGGAGTTTGGTATAGGGCGTGATCCGGCAAGCTTCACATATTTCCCATTTTGGCTCTTTACCATACTCTGGTCAGTAGTATCCTATGGCGTTGTTATATTTGTTGAGGATGCATTCTATCCTAGCTATACGGAAGATGTGCCCCAGTATATGGAAAATGTACAAAAAAATACAAAGACTAGAGTACGAAATATTCGAAATATTCAAGAGGCTAGTCCCGTACAGGAATTAGTTCCCGGATACTATATGTTAAATGAGGGTGCATCAGGGCGGAATGGTGTTCCGAGATATGTCTACTTGGGACCTGAGGAACCGTCTAATACTTAAGTTAAGACCCCTGGTCTTAACTTATATTAGAAGGCACTACCTCAGATATAAAAGTCAAGACTAGGGTCTTACCTTTTATATCTTGCGGAACCTTAGACATGCAATTTAAGTAGAATCAGCAGCACTAGCCAGTGTTAAATAGGATATTCCTCCCTCATAATTAAATTTTACAACAAGTGGGGATTTAAATATCCACGTAACACCGTAATTCGTTTTGTTAGAAATGAGGTCGAATGCACCAGCTATAGGAGCCTGCTCATTAAAATCTGCTGTATCTTCACTCCGTATACTATTAAAACGTACCTTAGTCATAGTCGGAGCAATATATAATGTAATATTGCTTGATGTAATACTTTCAGCCCGATCAATATAATTCTTTAAGAAGGTAAGCATATTAGGTCCTAGAGATGATACTAGAGATAATCCTCCCATGATAGATGCCTGATAGTCGGGCTGATTTTCAAACTTACCATATTCAGCGTTTCCAATTTCTGAAAAAGTATCGGCCGTTAATAAATTATATAGAACATTATCTTGAATAGCAATATCTAAGACACGGTTCTTAACAGTATAAGGAATTGCTAGATATGCAGTACTACTGGTATCATAATACGAAAGAGTATTAACTGTAAAGACATTTGTAACATTCGTCTTTGCAATAGCATAACTACGCTGGCATGAAGACATTATACTTATACTATATATTTTTGCTTTAGTAAAGAAAGCCTTTGATTCATTTTTTGCGAACTTTTTTTAAGAAGTTGCTCCTTTTTGCGAACTTTTTCTAAGAAGTTGCTCCTTTTTTGCGAACTTTTTTTATAAAAAAGTTCAACAGAGCTGAGCCAAACTTATATGAATTGATTGTGTATACAATGCGATCCAAAATGTATAAAATGCTGATGAAATGCCACGACGAATTGCAGGTGTAGTACTCTGTACTAGACCTTCAACTGGCCATCTCAATAAAGGAAGCATATATAAGACTAAAAAGAGACACCAGAAGGATATAGGAAAGGTGAGAGCCTTCTTCCATAAAGTATACCATGCAATCTTTCCACAACTAAATTGTTGAATTATTGCATCAACAATAAAGCCTAGGCCAATTGCAAGAAGAGGTAGAATTACTACAGGTCCTAGAACTGCTGAGGTCGCTTGAGAACCTATACCAATCGTCTGAGAATCCCATAAAAGCATAAATATGGCAAGTCCTAGAGCTACAAATAAAGCAAATGCAATACGAGTTCCACTGCTAACTCCGGTCGCCATCTGTAGTCTAGTAAGAAAACACTTCCCTTTTAGAAAGACTTCACCATGGATAAACGGTTTTTTGAAAGAGCAATAGAAGCCAACCGGGCAGTTGATTTTACTGATCTAGAGGCTATCATTCCGGCAAATACTATAAAGCATACGGCAGAATTTCGTGCACCTCTGCCAAATCGTCGTCTTAAGACTGTTGAAGAAAGAGAAGCCGAAATAGAGAATCGCTATATTGAAATTACTAGTCTAGAAGAGTCTATTGAAGAGGAACGAAAGAAACTCTTAGATCTTGTAAAAGAATTCCGAGTATCTAGCTCTGGAGCAGCGAAAGTAATTGTTCAAAATGAGAAGGTAAAAGAGCTCATTGAGAAACGATCGAAACTCTCTCGTCCATTACGTTGGATTAAAGAAATAGAGGGCCAGACTCTCAAGGATATCTTTGAAAGTAAGCGTGATGTTCGTAAGATTGGATCTGCAGTATTTGCAATAAAGACTCGTGTAGAACCTATAGAAAGCCTCTATGTTGATCTTGCTAAGGAAGCTGCAGAGACAACTAAAAAAGCAGATGAAATTACTGCTCAAACTCTTTTAGCATCTCAAGAAACTGCTAAAAAAGCTCCACCGACTATAACAGAAGTAGTTGGTAAACTAGCAGAAGATGCTAGTGCTGCTACTGCAGCAATTATAGGTCAACGCGTGAAGGCTAAGACAATACGACTAAAAACTCCTGGTCCTCCTCGAGCCTAAGAAAGAGGATACTCCTTGAGCTTTCCTTCATTTTTGTCGCAATTCACCTCTTCTACCTTGTAACGATAGCAGGCCCCATTTGGGTCCTTATAGACAAGCGCATCCACCGTTGTAGGATGAGGATATTTGTAAATAGTCTCATGTATACCACGACCTCCCATATAGACATAGACTGCACCAAGTGTAAGACCTACTAGAAATGGTACACCGTGAAAAAAATCAAACATGCCGTCTACCATGATAGATATCCTATACATGGTATAGAAAGAAATAAAGAATGCTAGGTAAAATTTTACATACTCCTTTATTTGGAACACTTATTTCATTCATGTTAGGACTTGCTCTAGTTATGGTAGTTACACCGATGTGCCGTGGAAAAGATTGCATGATTGTTAAGGCACCTCCTCTGAATGAAGTAAATCACACAGTCTATCACATTGCTACAAAGTGTTACAAGTTTGAGGCTGTTCAGATGGAGTGTCCTGCTCAGGGGGCTATTGAGGCATTCCAAAATGTAATAATGTAATATAGCCTTTTTTGCAAAAAGTCTTATGCGGTCATATAGCTCTAGTTTCTTTACATGGATGAAAAAGAGAAAGAATGGCAAATGCAGGAACTCTTCTATCAGATCTCGATGGAAAGGCACCCATTGCAGGAGACGGCGATCTTGTAAATATGATTTACCAGGATATGAACCAGGGAGATACACGTCCCGGAATCCCCTCTGGAGCAGCTCCTGGTGGTATCCAAGGGCCGATGATGCCCATGGGTCCTCCTCAGCAATCCAACCAACACTATCAGATGGATCCTGGTCCTCCGACAGCGCATATTATTGGAGGACAGCATCCGACAGCCGCAGATTTTGCCCACATGGTTCAGAGTTCGGCTCCTGGATATGCATCTGCTAGTTCATGGTCTGATTCGGGCTCTCAACAGCAGAATGCGCAACTCGCAGCACAGATTGCAGCCATGCAGTCTTCACAGGGAAAGGCATGGAGCAAATATTTCAGTGACGAAGTGCGTATACCGCTTCTAATTGCTATACTTGTCTTCTTTGTTAATCTACCATTTCTAAGTGTACTTGTTGCTCATTATGCACCGTGGATGTTAAAATCATCTGGCGACATGAATCTCTATGGTCAACTATCAAAGGCACTCTTAGTTGGTGTGCTCTTTTGGACTTCTAACCGTGTAATTCTTCCCCTGCTTGGTTAGATAGATGAAGTTGAACGATTGTAAGTGGCCAATTGTTATCGCTATTTACATAGTAATTGTTGGAAATCTAGCCGCAAAGATGACATGGGTTTCAATTCTTCTGGCTCTAGGAAGTTCCCTAATTGTCTATTCATTGACTGATTCTGAAGTATATGCTGCGTTGTCAGCTCTAGTGGCTCTAACTACTCTTGCTATCTTAGCAAAGGCTCAAGGAAGAGATGGATTTACAGATGTCACCGCACCCCTTGCAAAGGTCCTTGCAAAGGGTCAGAAGAAAGAGGGATTTAAGACGCAGACGCCTTCAGAGATTTCTGAGCTGTTGCGAAACTTATCTAAGAATCCTATGGCTCCTGTTATTGAGGGATATGAGGATGTTAAGAATGAGAAGAATGAAACTCCGGCACCCGTAGGAAAAGAGGAAAAAGAATCTAAGGCATCTGGTTCAGGGGAAAAGGTTGATATGACCACAATGGCTATGCCCTTCAAACTGGGTGAGATTCCTTCCCAGGTTAAGAATGGCCCTCACATCGATGCGGGATCTACTCTCATGCAGGCCATCAAGGGACTGAATCCTGACCAGATTAATGCGATGACAAAGGATACACAACAGCTGATTGAGACACAGAAGAGTCTGATGGGTATGCTTGGTAGCATGAAGCCGATGTTGAACGATGGAAAACAGCTTATGGAGACTTTCGAGCAGATGTTCGGCTGAACTTTTGGAAAAAGTTCACAAAAGCTCGGCTTCGCCTCGGATAAGCGTGCAAGCACGCATTTTTATTAGGCTTTGTAAAAAATATATATTCTTTGAATATAAAAGTCTCGCAAAAAGGAACAACTTCTTTTCAATACTCTAAAAAGTTCGCAAAAATATATTGCTTCACTGATAAAAGACAAGTGCGGAATTAGATATGCCCAGGCGGTGTCCACCAGGAATGATATGTTTTCCTGAATCCTTCGGCCTCTTTTCATGGTCTTCCATGACTCTATTTCTGATATTTATCATTGCAGTAGCACTTGTAGTCAGTACACTTCGATCATCTGCACCTATCTATCTAGAGACCTCTCGTCATCAGGAACTACAGCAACCCGTACAAGTTGTACTGAATCAACAAGGTGGTGACTCTCGTTACTCTAGAGCACCAGAAGCTGAGCGTCTCTGGAGCACGGGTCCAGATCTAAGCAGAGTACCCTCTGGAGCCTTGCCCTTCAACATACCCACACAAGGTGTTCCCGAGGCCTATCAGTCTATGGGAATAGTTAAGACCGGCGATGGAAAGCTATTACCTCTCTACGGTCGCAGATCTATGAGTAGCAGAGACCGCTACAATTACTACACACGCACAGACACTTACAATCCTATACCGATCCCTGTTCTAATGAAGGGACGTGACTGTCAAGATCAGGTTGGCTGCCCAGAACTCTATGACGGTGACAAAGTGAAGCTTTCAGCGACAAATGAAACGGCTGAAGTGACCATCTACAGAATGAGCGATATTGTGAGATAGTATATTTTTTGCGCAGATATTATAAAAAAGTGCTAATGATAGTATTTTTGCGCAGATAGTATAAAAAGTGCTGAATATAGTATTTTTGCGCAGATAGTATAAAAAGTGCTGAATATAGTATTTTTGCGCAGATAGTATAAAAAGTGCTGAATATAGTATTTTTGCGCACTTTTTTATAAAAAGT
>Ga0114958_10002382_pt1 | contig 14127 bp, 10 predicted proteins | sample C_130208_EF_Meta_FD_89577 | JGI IMG/M metagenome (GOLD analysis project Ga0114958, IMG submission 89577) | Freshwater microbial communities from Lake Croche, Canada to study carbon cycling - C_130208_EF_MetaG | ecosystem: Environmental > Aquatic > Freshwater > Lake | place: Lake Croche, Canada... | reverse complement strand
CCGATAGTCCGTGCTGGCTTGGAACAAGCACTGATTAATGCCGATTTTACTATTTGTGCCGTGGCCGCGAGCAAGAACGAAGCGATGGCGCAGATCGCACGAACAAATCCAAACCTAATTTTGTTGGATTTGAATCTCCCAGATGGAAGTGGCTTTGAAGTTGCTAACTGGGCCAGGCGAATATCTGATGAGATTGGAATTGTTATTCTCACCTTAAATGATGCCCCAGAACTGTTACTCGCAGCCCTTACTGCCAGAGTCAGTGGTTTTGTTCTAAAGAGCGCACCAATATCTGAAGTTATTGCGACTCTGGAACGCGCGCTTATTACGCCGCTAAGTTTCACTGCCTCTGGTCTACAAAAAGCACTTAAAGCAAAAGAACGACTACCCAATTTAAGTTCACGTGAATTAGAAGTGTTAACTATTTTAGCAACTGGAAAAAGCACCAAGGAGATAGCTAGAGAACTTTATTTAGGCGAGCCGACTATCAAAACGCACCTGGCTAGCATTTATCGAAAACTAGAGGTAAATAACCGAATCTCGGCAGTAGCGGTTGCGCGAGCTAATTCTTGGTTAGGCGAGTAATGCCGCGTATTTTGTAGCCCAAATTTCCCAGCGCCAGTTTTCAATTATCCAAGCTCGCCCATTAGCGCCCATGAGTGCACATAGTTCTGGGTTCTTTAGTAGTTCAATACAGGCTTCGGCAATTTCAAAAGTATTGGTGCCATCAACTACAACACCAGTTTCACCGACCAGAACTGCATCGGGCGCTCCCCCTGAAATTCCGCCTACGACTGGCAATCCGCAGGCGCTAGCTTCAAGATAGACAATGCCGAGTCCTTCTACTTCCAGCCCAAAGAATCGCGATCGTGATGGCATCGCAAATATATCTCCCACGCAAATATATTTTGGAAGCTCGGCATAGTTGATTCGCCCGATAAATGTCACGCAATCTGTAACCTGCAATTTAACCGTTAATTTTTCTAGGTATGCCTGGTGTGGGCCAACTCCGACTAAAACTAAGTGAACATTCGGTACTTCTGCTTTGATCGCTGGTAGCGAAGCAATTAACTTATCTTGTCCCTTGCGATGCACTAACCGACCTACGCTAATGATGACTGACTTATCAGTTAGCCCAAGTTCGGCTCGCAATTTGCTGGAGTCTGTCGGAACGAAATGTTCAACATCGATACCAGGTGCTATTTGAATTAATTTGTTTACCTCATTCTTGCTAAGCGCATTACTGATTTCGCTCTTTGTAAAATTACCTAAGTAGGTGATGGCATCGATATTTTTACTAATCCAGCGAAGGGCAAACTTGAACGGTGGCACTTTGGACCACCATACTTCGTGACCGTGAGTCAGGGTCACAATCTTTTGTGCACCTACTTGCCGCATAGCTCGTGCCATCATTCCGAGTGGTGCAGCAGCGCCAAAGGCGACTTTCGTTAACTTGCGATCGCTAATTAATTCCTGGCAAGCTCTAATTACGCGCGGAGTTGGTAGCAAAATCTTGCTGCGATCGCGAACAACTTCAACGCCAAAATCTTTCAGCCACTTGGCATCAAAATCAACTGTATGAGGTTGCGCACTGGTGTAAACAATTACTGAACCTGTGGGTAAACGTTCAATCAGGCCATGTACAAAAGTTTCTATGCCACCGGCCCTGGGGCCAAAATCATTAGTAATAAAGAGAGTTGTTGCAACCATTACTAGAACCGACGAACGGCAACAAGTTTTTTGCGACCCAACGCATTAGCTGCATCAGAAACGACTTTTACTCGAGAACCTGGCCGTGGCGCATGAACCATCTTTCCGCCACCTAAATAGATCGCAACGTGCGAAATGGGCTTCCCATAGAAGAGTAAATCTCCAGGTCTGGCAGAGGCGTAGGAAACTTTGCGGCCATAGCGTGACTGCGCCGCCGATGAGTGAGGAAGTGATACACCTGCTGCTTGATAAGCGCGCATAGTTAGGCCAGAACAATCCCAAGTCACAGTGCCAGCCGAGCCGAAAACATAACGATCGCCGATCTGCTTAAGCGCGTACTTGATTGCAATACCAGCGCGGCCAGAAATCGCTCCTGCACTGTTGGCATAAGCATTTGATGATGCTTGATCGGCATCCTCTTGAGCAGCAGCTAGTGCAGCCAATCTGACTCGGTCTTCTTTCTTTAGCTTCGCTAAAATTTTCTCAGCGCTTGCTAATTTAGCTTTTGCTTGAGCTGACTGCTGGGCAAACCTTTTTTGTGCCGCCACCACCAAAGCCAACTTGTCGTTGACTGTTAGCGTCGTGGCCTTAAGCCGTTGTTGCGCAGCCTCAAATTTACGCAGTTGAGAACTTTTTGCGCGTGTGATTGACTCAAGAGATCCGGCTGAACTCAAATAAAGTTGCGGATTAGCCGAGAATAAAAGTTCTAGGCCTTGACTCAATCCCCCTGCTTTGTATTGCTCAATTGCAATCGTGCCCAAAGATTTCTGTAGTGCAGCAACTGTCTCACCTTGCGCGGCGGCCTCTTGCTTAATTCCGTTTAGAGTTTTAGTCAGAGTTGCTAATTGAACTTTTGCGGCCTGTGCACCTTCAGCAGCCGAGGCCGCATCTTCTTGTAATGCACGTACCTGTGCCTGAATCTGTGCCAAAGTTGGCGCCGCATGGGCAACTGGTGTGATTAACGCACCGGCTATAGCTACAGCTGCGCCAATTGCGAGCACACTTCGTAAACCTATGCGTGACATGGGACGAGGTTATCGGTGGGTAGTTGCGCTACTCAACCTCAAACCGCGCCTAACTGCCAAAAAGCACAACTCAGGCTCAGAATTCGCATCGGAATCGGCGAATTCACAGGAAAGTTACGCGGATCAGGCGAGAAACCCAACTACGCAAGAAACCTAAGCGGTGGAACAATTCCTCGCGATGAGAGAAGTTCAAGAGCATCAGTAGTTTGGTTACTTAAATCTACCGAGTCTTCAGCCTTGTTAAGAAAGAAGGAAACAACGCAATCTTTACAAGCCAAATCTCGTAGGGAACAAGAATCGCAGTCAATGATCATGCTCTAAAGAGTAAAGCCGACCACTGACAAAGCTTCTGCCAGACCTATAAAAGAATTAAGGCCAGACACTCAAGAATCTACGGCCTAAATCGATCATCACCCCCTACCTTTTCTCAGTGCCTGTTATCGCTTCGCTAGTCGTTGGTTCCGATGGATCCACCAGCAAAGATGGGCGATCAGCTGGAGTTTCTAGCGCTGCTGATCGCCGCGCCTTCTTAGCTCGCCGACGAAGCGCAGATGCGCTATTAATTGGCGGCAATACTGCCCGCAATGAGCCGTATCAAAAGACGCCAGTCCCGGTTGTTATCGTCTCTAAGTCAATGCTTAATCCGCTTCCAAATAATCGCTTAGCCCATTGGTGGAATTGCGACCCAGTCGAAGCGTTAGCACGAGCCCAGCGCCTCTTTGGTGAAACCATTGTGATCGAGTCGGGCATTTCAATTATCGAAGAGCTAGTTGCGGCTAAGAAAGTAGATCGCCTCGAGTTAAGTGTTACTTCGGTTACTGACGGCGAAGATCAAGTTGATTTCAAAAAACTTCTAAGCAAATTTGCCACAGTGACCGAACGCATTGAAGAAGATACAACTTTTTACACCGCTAGAAATTAACAGTTAAAACGCGGAAAGTATTGCTACTCCGCTGACTGATAAAAAAACTCCTACATTTTGCACTTTGTGAAGTCGCTCATGCAACAACTTAAAGGCCAGCAAAACTGTAACCACTGGGTAAAGCGAACCAAGCACCATCACTAGTGAAACCAAACCATGTTGAGTGGCAATGCCGAGCGTAAAATTTGCCAGGAAATCAGCTACGCCAATAAAGATCAATGAAGGCGTATCGCTAATTCCAAATCCACCTGTTGTGCGAAATTTAAGAGCGATTGCGATCGTAAATAGCGCAGTTGTTGCTCGCATTGTTACCATTGTCATTAGCGCACTCGAATCAGATCCGATACCCATCAGAGTTAGCGCGGTTCCAAAACCAAATGCCGCACCAAACGCTAAGGCAACTGGCTTTAACGGAAAGCCTTGTGAAATCTCGGGGCCACTTGCACAGAATGCGCCAGCAAGTGCGATCACCACACCTATCCAGCGACCGCGGGAAAGTTGCTCGCCACCGATTAACGCAAACAAAACCGGCACAACAGCGCCTAGCGAACTAATTGGTGAAACCACGCCCATGCGGCCGGTACTAAGCCCAACATAAAGACAGATCAATCCGATGTATCCAAGTACTCCGGCGAATGCTCCTGGCCAAAAATAACCAGAGAAAAATCCATCATTTCCAAATGCAACCGCGTCACGTTCGCCGGTAGCAAAGATCAAGAAAATTCCAAAAGCTAGTCCGATTAATTGCGTAATACCAAGGACTGCGAATGCTTTGTATTTTTTGCTCATTCGCCCGGCTTGAAAATCAGCACTACCCCAGAGGGCGCTCGACAAGAGTGCTAGTAAGAAAGCCATTCGCGTAGGTTACCGCCCTGCCTCCCCTAAATGTGTCTCTGTCATCTTTAGACTTAGGTAGTGGATGCTGCGGCCTTTGATCGATTAATAGATCAACTTAGAACTGTAGAAACCCGCTCTGAAATTATTCTTGAGGAAGTCCCTGCCCCGCAGAAATTGGCCAAATTTTCTTTCGCTTTTTCAGCCGATGTCAGCAATGGCTTAACAGGTGACGCTGAATACGGTGTTGGCTCCGGCCGCTTTGTTTTGCTACATGAACCAGGCGGGCAGGAAACCTGGGAATCTGATTTTCGTTGTGTAACTTTTATGAGTGCCGATGTTGAATCTGACATGCATGAAGATCCTATGCTCGCTGAAGTTGGCTGGTCTTGGTTTCTTGATTCTCTTGCCGATGCTGGCTGCGAATACAGCGCGCCAAGTGGTACTGTCACGCGAGTAACTAGTGCTTCATTTGGAAAATTAACGGGCCGCAGCAACGAGGCTGAAATTGAAATTCGTGCTTCGTGGTCGCCAATTATTAAATCTGCCGATGAATTGTTTAGCCACGTTACTGCTTGGTGCAATTTGCTGGCAACGGTGGCTGGACTGCCACCTATTCCAGATGGGGTTTCAGTAATTTCCCCATCGCGTAAACGACGCACAAGTTAATTTATTTCGATGACCGAAGATGAGGCAATAACTGCCATTCCATTGCTCGTTCCTGCTGCCGGTACTCCTCCAGTAATTTCTGATGACGAATCATTTAAAGCAGCGCTAGCGGAATTAGCAAAAGGGGTCGGGCCATTTGCCGTCGATGCAGAGCGAGCTTCCGGCTATAAATACAGTGCTCGGGCTTACCTCATTCAAATTAAGCGCAATGGCGGTGGTTTGCATTTAATTGATCCGATTCCGTTTGGTCCTGGTCATCAGTTATTTGCTGAGTTAAACGAACTACTAAATACTGATGAAGTAATACTTCATGCCAGCACCCAAGATTTGCCTTGTTTACGCGAACTAGGAATTCATCCAAAACTATTATTTGATACTGAATTGGGCGGACGAATTGCAGGTTTGCCACGCGTTGGTCTGGGGCCGCTACTTGAAGCACACCTCGGAGTCTTGCTTGCCAAAGAGCATTCAGCAGTTGATTGGTCGGTTCGCCCGTTACCACTTGATTGGTTAAATTACGCAGCTCTAGATGTTGAGTTACTAATTGAACTCCGAAATATTATTGCGCAGTTATTGTTCGATGCTAAAAAATTAGCTTGGGCCGAGGCCGAATTTGCTGCAATATTGGCTGCGCCACCTAACCCACCACGTGTTGATCCATGGCGCCGAACATCCGGAATGCACAAAATTAGAAAACGTAATCAATTGGCGGTAATTCGCTCACTTTGGAATATAAGAAACCAAATCGCGGAGTCCCTCGACGTCTCCCCCGGTAAATTATTAAATGACAGCGCAATAGTTGAACTTGCCATGAACCCACCAACTAATAAACGAGAGTTCGATAAAGTTTTACGTCCAATTGGTTTGCGTGCCCGGTGGAAAGAGAATTTAGATATTTGGTTGGCCGCAGTTGCCTCAGCTGTCGCGTTGCCCGAATCAGATTATCCAGAAATGCGTGCTGCGGGCGATTCAATGCCACCAACTAAAATTTGGAAAGAACGTTTCCCAGAAAAATATGCACCTTTCACACATGCTCGTGCCGCAGTTGAACTTCGCGCTGGCGAATTAAACATTCCGGTTGAGAATCTGATTTCACCCGATGTGATTCGAAAATTGGTTTGGAAAATGTCTACCGATGTAACTAAGGATGCCCTCGAACTCGGGGCTCGACCATGGCAGGTAGCCGAGATTGCCGAATTAGTCACCGCGGCCCTGCTCGAACGCGAACCGTTGGTGCTGCCCGAAGCACCAGAACCGGCTGCTGAGCCAGAGTGATGCGAATTACGCAACATTGGAGTTGCGTAATTAAATTGCCGCTAGTACTTTAAAGCCATGTTGAGCACATTCATTATTGCCCTCCGTGAGGGTTTAGAAGCCGCACTCATTGTGGGCATTCTCGTTGCTTACCTAGTCAAAAGTGGCCGCAAAGCCTTCCTCGCCCCGTTGTGGGCTGGCGTAGCGCTCGCAGTTTTGGCTAGCTTAGCTGCCGGTGCATTCCTGACCTTTACCTCAACCGAATTAAGTTCTCGCGGCGAAGAATTCTTCGCAGGAACCACCTCATTCCTGGCTGTTGGTTTAGTCACCTGGATGGTCTTCTGGATGAAGCGCACAGCCCGTCATTTGAAGGGCCAACTCGAAGGCCAAATGAGTACTGCAATCTTGGGTGGGCCAGTAGCGCTGGCTGCAGCAGCTTTCTTCGCAGTTGTACGCGAGGGGTTAGAAACTTCGCTCTTTATTTATGCCAACTTTAAAAAAGTTTCAAGTACTCCATCTGCAACGGTAGGGCTGATTCTTGGCCTCAGTGTTGCAATTGCGCTCGGATATTTGATTTACCGTAGTTCGATCAAGATAAATCTCGGAAAATTCTTCACCTATACCGGCACCGCACTTGTTGTCGTTGCAGCTGGCGTTCTTAGCTATGGCGTTCATGAGTATCAAGAACTGGGCTGGTTGCCAGGTCCGGACTTCTTTATCTGGGATGTAACTAGTTGGATCAAAAATGATTCTTTGTTAGCCAGCGTTTTGGGTGGAACCATTGGCTTTGATACAACAACTTCTTGGCTGCAGTTCGTTGTTTGGGCGACCTATTTAGCAACCGTACTTTCAATTTATCTAAAGCGAGTGGTTTCTAAGCCTGCTGTTCCAGCTGTCGTCTAAGTTACTTGTGGCTTAGTTGCTGCTTAACCTTACCGACCAGTAACCTTTGGTAACACTTACCGAAGGGCTCCCGCAATGTCGCGCTCAGTTGTCATAGTTGATGCAGTTCGAACTCCATTTGGAAAAGCTGGCAGTTTATATGCTGGTACTCGCGCCGACGATTTAATTGTTCGCGCTATCCGTGGCTTACTTGAGCGCAATCCAAAAGTTGATCCAAAGACAATTGATGATGTTGCTATTGCTGCTGCAACCCAAAGCGGTGATCAAGGAATGAACATTGGTCGTAGTGCAGCTCTACTCTCAGGCCTGCCAAATAGCGTTCCCGGATATTCAATTGATCGTTGGTGCGCGGGTGCGTTAACTGCGGTTACAACTGTTGCTGGGTCTATTGCAATGGGTGCCTACGATGTTGCAATTGCTGGTGGAGTTGAACATATGGGCAATCACCCAATGGGCGAAGGTGTAGATCCAAATCCTCGTTACTTAGCTGAGAAAATTGTTTCTACCGATGCCCTTGCAATGGGAAATACCGCTGAAAATTTGCATGACCGCTTCCCTACTATCACTAAGGAACGCGCAGATCGCTACGCTTTGAATTCCCAACTAAAAACTGCGGCAGCTTATGAAGCTGGCATTATTCAAAAAGATTTGATTCCAACCGCAACTCGTAATCCAGAACTTGGTTGGAGCGTTGCAACTGTTGATGAACCGCCACGTCCGGGCACAACAATGGAAGCACTTGCTGCGTTGAAAACTCCGTTTCGCCCAGGCGGTCGCGTAACACCGGGAAATGCTGCTGGCTTAAATGATGGCGCAACTGCCGCGTTAGTAATGGCTGAAGATAAAGCAATCGAACTTGGCTTAACGATAAAAGCACGTATGGTTACATTTGCCTTCGCTGGTGTCGAACCAGAAATTATGGGCTACGGGCCAGTGCCTTCAACAATTAAGGCGCTAGCGAAAGCCGGACTTTCGATTGAAGACATTGGTTTATTCGAAGTAAACGAAGCATTTGCCGTTCAGGTTCTTAGCTTCCTTGAGCACTTTGGAATCGCAGATGATGATCCTCGCGTCAATCCAGTTGGTGGCGCAATTGCAGTTGGTCACCCACTTGCTTCCTCTGGTGTTCGTTTAATTCTTAACTTGGCGCGTGGCTTTGAAACCCACCCAGAGGTGCGTTACGGCATCACCACAATGTGTATTGGTTTAGGTATGGGCGGCACCATCATCTGGGAGAACCCAAACTTCAAGGGAGGTAAATAAAAATGGCTACTGAAATGATCATGCCAGAAGGTGCTCCTGAAGAAGTTGTCACAAACGCTCTTGTTCGCGAAGTTGATTTAGCCCCATTTGGGGCCAGCGGTAAATTGGCTCTGATCACGTTAGATAACGGACAAGATCACAATCGTCCTAATACTTTTGGTCCTAAATCACTTATGGAACTTGATGCCGCGATCACTGATGCTGCAGGGCGCGATGTGGTCGCAGTTGCAATCACTGGTAAGCCATTTATCTTCGCAGCCGGTGCCGACTTATCTGCGCTTTCCTTTCTAACCGAGCGCGAACAATCAGTTGCGATTGGAAAACTTGGTCACGACGTATTCCGTCGTCTCGGAACACTAGGAAAACCAACCTTTGCTTTCATTAACGGCCTTGCACTCGGCGGCGGCTTAGAAGTCGGTTTGCATAGCAATTACCGCACTTTGGCCTCAACTGCGCTAACTGGTTTACCAGAAGTCTTCCTTGGTTTAGTTCCTGGTTGGGGTGGCGCAACAATTCTGCCTAAGCTAATCGGGCCAGAACGCGCAGTACAAGTAATCATGTTAAACGCGTTAGCAAATAACACTATGTTGAAAGCTAACGATGCGCTAAAACTTGGGGTAGTCGATGCGGTTTACGAACCAGCAGATTTCCTAGAAAAATCAGTTCAGTTCGCAGCTAGTGTTTTATCGGGCGCTACCAAAATCGAGCGTGCTGACTACAGCAATGATCTAGCTTGGGACACCGCTCTTGCTACCGGTAAAGCTGCTGCTCTTAAGAAATATGGCGGCGCTGATATAGATGCACCAAATGCCGCGCTTAAGTTAATCGCAGCGGCGAAAAGTAATTCACTCGGCGAAGGTTTTGATGCCGAAGATCAAGCGCTGGCTGACTTAACCATGAGTGATCCGCTACGCGCTTCACTTTACGCATTCAATTTGATTCAGAAGAAGCGCAAGAAGGTTGAAGGTGCGCCAAAACCAGCTCTGGGTCGCAAAGTCGCACGTGTAGGCGTAGTTGGTGCTGGCTTGATGGCCTCTCAATTAGCGCTGCTATTGCTACGTAATTTAAAGACCCCAATCGTGATGACTGATATTGATCAAGAGCGCGCCGATAAAGGTGTGGCTTGGGTTCGCGGTGAGCTTGCTAAGTTGGTCGAGAAGAAGCGCTTGAGCGAAGAAGCAGCTCGTCGTTTGAGTCTTCTTATTAGCGGCTCTGCCGATCAGAGTGTTTTTGCTGGTTGTGACTTCGTGATCGAAGCAATCTTCGAAGAGCTTGCCTTAAAGCAAGATCTTTTTAAGAAGCTAGAAAATATAGTTTCGCCAGAATGTGTAATTGCGACAAATACTTCTTCGCTTTCAGTTGAAGCAATGTCTGAAGGTATGAAGAATCCAGAACGTGTTATTGGTTTCCACTTCTTTAATCCAGTTGCGATTATGCCGCTACTTGAAGTTGCTCGTACTTCAAAGACTGATGATGCAACTACTGCAACTGCCGTAAACATTGGTAAAGAACTCAAGAAGACTATGGTGATTACAAAGGATGCTCCTGGCTTTGTGGTTAATCGCTTGCTTACTCGATTCATGGGCGAGATAACAGATGCCACGGATGAAGGAACACCGGCAGATGTGGCAGATAGTGCACTTCGTAGTGTTGGTTTCCCAATGTCACCGTTTGAGTTAGTTGGTTTAGTTGGTCCAGGAGTTGCGTTACATGTTGCCGAGACTTTGAATAAAAATCTGGGCCCTCGCTATCGCATCTCCCCTACGATGCAACGACTAGTCAAAGAAGGTGTTCGTACTTTCTACATCAAAGATGACGGTGGCAAGTTAGTCCCTAATCCAGCTGCAGTTGCACTCATGGAAAAGGGCGATAAGCCGTCAACTGGTGAAGAAGTGCGTATGCGCGCCTTGAAGGCATTGGCTGAAGAAGCTCGCATGATGCTAGATGAAGGTGTCGTTAGCACTGCAGCTGAGATTGATATCTGCATGTTGCTAGGTGCCGGGTGGCCGATGATGCTCGGTGGGATTTTGCCTTACCTAGATCGCGAAGGTATTAGCGAAGCCGTCTCGGGTCAGCGTTTTCATCCAAAGGGCGTTGCATCTCTGGCTTAGCTAGCTCTGTCATTGGGCTTAGGAAGCCATCTTTAAGAGATGCGCTCCATTCAACAATGTTTAATGAGATCTGCTGGGCAGTAATTCCTAGTTCACTCATTATTTGTCCACGTTTGGCATGTTCTAGAAATGTTAGCGGAACGCCAATTGAATGAATTGGTACTTGTAACCCAGCATCGCGGAACATCTCGCTAATGGTGCTGGCGATTCCACCATGGCGAATTCCATCTTCCAGAACAACCACGCTCTTGTAACGGGTTGCCATAGTTACTAATGATTGCGGCAGCGGTTTAATCCAACGTGGATCAATCACTGTTACACCAACACCTTCGCGGTAAGCCTGTGATGCTGCCTCGACTGCCATTGCGGCCATTGCGCCAACGCTAACTAAAAGTACATCTGCGCTTTCGCCACGATACAGAACATCGATTCCGTCGCGACGTTCGAAAGCTGGAATATCGGCAATTACTTCGCCCTTTGGATAACGCAACATCGAAGGCGCATCAGTAATTTGAATTGATTCAGCCAACACTTCGCGCAAGCGAGCCCCGTCACGAGGTGCTGCAACATGCATCGTTGGAATAATTCCGGTTAGCGCTAGATCCCAGATACCGTTGTGCGAAGCACCGTCATCGCCAGTTACGCCAGCACGATCTAACACAAAAGTCACACCTGCTTTATGTAGTGCAACATCTAATAAAACTTGATCGAAAGCGCGATTTAGGAATGTTGCATACACCGCAACAACTGGATGCATGCCAGCAAAAGCTAGCCCAGCAGCGCTAGTTACAGCATGTTGTTCAGCAATGCCAACGTCTACCGTGCGCTCTGGGAACTTATCCGCAAACTTATCTAATCCAGTTGGCCCTAACATCGCTGCAGTGATAGCAATCAAATTCTCATGTGCTTCGCCTTGCTTAACTAACTCATCGGCAAAAACGCTAGTCCAGGTTGTAACACCCTTTGCTAGCGGTAGACCAGTTTCGGGATCAACGATGCCCACGGCATGAAACTTCTCGGCTTCATCTTCGATAGCAGGTGCGTAACCGCGGCCCTTTTCCGTAATCGCATGCAGAATGACTGGTGCGCCAAAAGCTTTTGCTTTTAGTAGTGCCCTTTCCATGGCTGCAATATCGTGGCCGTCAACTGGCCCCATATATTTAAGACCTAAATCTTCAAACATTCCTTGTGGCGCAATAATGTCTTTGATGCCCTTTTTCATGCCATGCAAAGTGTCATAGATCGGGCCGCCAACTACTGGTGTGCGCTGAAGTACATCTTTGCCCCAGTCTAGGAATTTCTCATAGCCACGAGTGACTCGCAAGGTTGCAAGATAAGTAGCCATACCACCGATAGTTGGCGAGTAGCTGCGTTCATTGTCGTTAACCACAATTACTAGATTGCGTGATTTAGCTGTCGCAATATTATTTAACGCTTCCCATGACATGCCGCCAGTTAGCGCGCCATCGCCGACAACTACTACAACATGGCGATCGCTCTGCCCAGTAAGAGAAAAACCACGGGAAATTCCATCGCCCCAGGAAAGCGCAGTTGATGCGTGTGAATTTTCAATCACATCATGTTCACTTTCCACGCGGCTTGGGTAGCCAGATAATCCGCCTTTTTGGCGCAAAAGATCAAAACCTTCGCTGCGCCCAGTTAAAATTTTATGGACGTAGCTTTGATGGCCAGTATCAAAGAGAACAACATCTTTTGGCGAATCAAAGGTGCGATGGATGGCAATAGTTAATTCAACTACACCCAAGTTTGGACCTAAGTGGCCGCCGGTCTTAGTCACCTTATCAATTAAGAAGGTACGAATTTCAGCTGCCAGCGCTTCTAATTCGGCAGGCGAAAGAGCAGCTAAATCTTTCGGAGATTTAATCTGCTCGATCATGTCTACAGTCTAAGGTTTCCAGGCTCAATTGTCCTGCGCTTTGATACTAGCTAGCTAGTAATGAACGCAACACATATTGCATGATGCCACCGTGGCGGTAGTAATCGGCTTCACCAGGCGTATCGATACGTAACTTCGCTTGGAAAGTTTTATCGCCAGCCTTCACGGTTAGCTCCTTAGGTGACGGACCAGTATTTAGCGCATCAATACCGGTGATCTCAAAAGTTTCTTCGCCAGTTAATCCAAGAGATGCGGCAGTTTGGCCAGCTAAGAATTGCAATGGAAGAACGCCCATGCCAATTAAATTCGAACGGTGAATACGTTCAAATGATTCAGCGATAACTGCACGAACCCCAAGAAGTGCGGTGCCCTTTGCTGCCCAGTCGCGTGATGAGCCAGAGCCATATTCTTTGCCGGCCATAATAACTAACGGAATACCGGCAGCTTGGTATGCCATTGACGCATCGTAAATTGTTGATTGCGCTCCACCATCGAGGAAGTTACGAGTAAAGCCACCTTCGACTCCATCGAGCAACATATTCTTCAAGCGAATGTTGGCAAATGTTCCACGAATCATGATCTCGTGATTACCACGACGAGACCCGTATGAATTGAAATCAACGCGTTCGATTCCGTGCTCTGCTAAATACTTACCTGCTGGTGAATCTGCTTTGATATTTCCAGCTGGTGAGATGTGATCGGTTGTAACCGAATCCCCCAAGATCGCCATCACGCGAGCACCTGAAATATTAGTCACTGGCTTTGGTTGCGCAGGCATGCCATCGAAATATGGAGCCTTACGTACGTAAGTAGAATTGAGATCCCACTCGAAAGTATTTCCAGTTGGAGTCGCTAGTGACTTCCAGCGATGATCGCCTTCAAAGACACTGGCATAATCTTTCTTAAACATCTCAGATGAAATAGAAGCTTCGACCACGGCGGCAATTTCTTCTTGCGATGGCCAGATATCGCGCAAGTAAACATCGTTACCGGCTTGGTCTTTGCCTAATGAATCTTTTTCGAAATCGTGATTCATGGTGCCAGCGATGGCATAAGCAACAACTAGCGGAGGTGAAGCTAAATAGTTCATCTTCACATCTGGGCTAATACGACCTTCGAAGTTACGGTTGCCAGAGAGTACTGCAGTAACAGCTAAATCGTGCTCGTTAACCGCTTTGCTAACTTCAACTGGAAGTGGGCCAGAGTTGCCGATACAAGTTACGCAGCCATAGCCAACTAAGTTAAACCCAAGATCTTCCATGTACTTAGTAAGTCCAGCTTTGTCATAGTAATCAGTTACTACCTTTGAGCCAGGTGCCAGTGTGGTTTTAACCCATGGCTTTGACTTCAAACCCTTTTCAACTGCCTTCTTGGCAAGCAAAGCAGCACCAATCATTACTGATGGATTTGAAGTGTTGGTACAAGAAGTAATCGAAGCGATAACGACATCGCCATTTGTAATCGTGGTGTCGGTTGCCCCAACCTTGATTGCAATTGGGTTAGCACTTGTCTTATCGCTTAAATAGCCAGGTAATGAGT
>Ga0114958_10002381_pt1 | contig 14131 bp, 8 predicted proteins | sample C_130208_EF_Meta_FD_89577 | JGI IMG/M metagenome (GOLD analysis project Ga0114958, IMG submission 89577) | Freshwater microbial communities from Lake Croche, Canada to study carbon cycling - C_130208_EF_MetaG | ecosystem: Environmental > Aquatic > Freshwater > Lake | place: Lake Croche, Canada... | reverse complement strand
GCAGCGGTGGGTTCATCGGCCAAAATTAAGGCTGGTTGGTGTGCGATGGCGCGCGCGAACGAGACGCGCTGGCGCTCGCCAATCGATAATTCGCGCGGATAACGATCTAAGAGGGTTGTGAGCTTGAGGCGCTCTACCAAGCGATCTAGCAAGCTGTTTTGCGTGATGCGCCCAGACATCGAGGCAGGCAAAGCGATATTTTGCTTGACCGTCAAAAACGGTAACAAGCCGCCTGTTTGAGGCACATAGCCCAGATGATGTTGACGCAGGCGCGCCCACTGGGTCTCTCTGCGCCCTGCCCGTAACGCTAAATCCCCGACAAGGTCGGTGGTCAATAGTTGAAACTGTGCCACCCGCTCGGGTTTCAGAATAAGCCCAAGTGCTTCAAGTAAGGTGCTTTTGCCGCACCCACTTGGCCCCACAATCGCGACCGCCTCGCCCGCGTGCACTGTGAGCGATCCCAATTCAACCCGATAGGCTTGCCCCGTGCGTCCGCGCGATATGTGCATATCTTTCACAGAAAGAACAGGCGTGTGCACGCTAGGGTAACGACTCTAGTAAAACTGGATAGACATGCTCGCTAGGTGGGCTGTCTTTTGCTAACGAGACCCACGAAGAGACGTCTTGATTGTAAATTTGATATTGCCGCAGTTTGGTGTTTAAGCGCATCATGAACTGAGTTTGTGCCGATACTGACATGCTTTTCCAGCCATCCTCATCGAGTGACAAAATATCGCTTTTGTACGGCAACCCATCAAGGTACTCACCCAATAGGCCCATTTCTCCCAGCTTTGTCGCATTGGCTTGACGCAAGTCATTTGGATCGCGTCCCATGGTGGCAGCAACCGAGCGCAAGCGCTCAAACATATCCCCGGGCGAAACAAGCGACGCGTTGGCTGCATCTACAATCTGTTGCACGACATTACTTAAATCGCTGAGTTGGGCCTTGGTCAACAGCACCCGTACCTCAGTCGTTGGCAAATTCTGTTGGACTAAGTCACGATCACTGATCCATGCTTTGAAAAAAGGTGGAGCTTTGGAATTGGTCACGTCACCCAGGTAAGCCAGTTGCATCGCACGTCCCATCAACTCAGCGTCGCGCGCCATTTGCGCTGCAATCGAATTGGGTGCGACGGCAGCAGGTGTTGGGGGCGACGGCGCGGCACCTGTCGCGCTTGCAGCACTGCCGGCTACAACCTCGCCGGTTGAAGCCAATTTGATTTGATTCACCAATGATGCGCCCATCGTATCAATGGCCTGACCAAACGCACCTACGTTACCTGCGTCAACCGGGTAATAAAGTGATTTGTTTGCAACGGCATTAAACGATAAGACGTCATATTGACTTTTCGCGGACGCGTGATTTTGCACACCCGCTGCGGTTTTTAAGTGCACAACATAGATGGCGACACCTTTTTCTTTGGCAAACTCGCGCAAGCGTTCCGCACTTAATTTTGTCGAACTTAAAGGATCATTACTGTCGATTGCACCCGCATCGGTGACCAAGACAATGTAGCGCGCACCAAACTCGTTCCAGTTGATGTTGAACAGCGCCTCATACAAGCCCGCGTAAGGGTCTTCATCAAACTTGGCACTCGACACAGTTGTCGCTTTGAGATCTTTAATTTTTGCCAAGAAGTCGGTGCCGTCTTTGACCTTAGTGGGATCCACATACATCTTCGAAACATACTCGAGGCCAGGAACCGCTTGAATGTTTGATCTGAAGGCGACCAAGCCAAACTTCACTTTATCGCCAAGTTGCTCTTTTTCCATCCTGTTGTAGACCGTCCGCACGGCCTCGCGGGTACGCTCGATGTAGGGATCCATTGACAATGTTGAATCTAATACAAACACCACACCAGCATTAAAAGCCTTGATTGAGCTTTGCACCACCTGAGGGCTGTTAGCAGCGTTGGCGTTGGGGTCTTGCTTGCTGACTGAGGCAACCTCAAGCACTCGAAGATTAAAGCCTGCATCTGATTTAATTTCTGTGGCTTGCAAAATCGGTAGCAAATAAAAATTCTTTTTCAAATCGACAAAAAGCTCTGGCTCACGCGCAACCACGGCTGGGTCACGCCCGGTTTTTTTCATGTTGTCTAAGATTGGCGAATACGTTTGTGCAGGCGTAGACGAGTCAGTGATCTTTTCGATGGTAGCTCGGTCTTTAAAAAATAATGCCAAGTCTCGTCCAGCTGGGTTGGTAAACGCCAAGGACATTTGCATCTTCCACTCAACCGTACAGGCCGTTTCAAGCCAGCCGATTTTTTTGCCAACAGTGTCTGTACCGACTTCGACCCAGTCTTTGCCAGCGACTTGCTGTCGTTGATAGACGTAATAGCGGCTGAAAGCCTCTTGTGCAGCACCCGATTGATCACCGGGCTTGACCACCACCTTACAGCCTGGCGTCGTCAACACGCGTTGGTACAAGGTTTTTTTGCCGGTTTGTAGTAAGGGCTTATCTGCTGCGTAGACAGTGGATTGCAGTCCAAACAACAGAAATAAAATTAAGCCGCTTTTGATATACCGATTCATTTTGAATCCTTTTAGTCTCAACAGATTACCTACCGAGATGTTTTTCTGTTGACTCAAAACCACTAAGTTTCACGCATTGATGCATTGTGATGTTGAGCCTCATTTCGAAGCAAACATTCGAGTACTTCTTCATTTCCTTAGGTCTTCAACGCGAACTTTTGCTTCAATTTGATTTGAATCTTTTGCCAATACCAAGTCGTACCAGTACAGCGCTGTATCTTTGTCCGCAGCTGTGACACAACCCGCTACAAAGAATTTTGGATCAAACTCTTTTGCATAAGCTAAGGCAATCACCAGATCCCCAGCCTGCGCCTTAAAAGCATACAAACGTTGTGCAACATCGCAACGCTTCGCCGTCTTGGCCAACTCAATGACTGACAAAACCTTGGCCGTATCAGGATTGGTTTTTAGGCAGGTCTGAATAAAAGACAAGTCGTCCTTGGTTTCGGCGAGCGCTTCGCTGCTGCATCCTTGCGTGGCAGCGGGAGATGCTGGGGTGGGTGTAATGTTTGTCGCTGGTGTAGGTGTTAGTTCAGGTGTAGATGACAGTACCGTTGTTGGTGTCGTCACAATCGGTGCAGGCTGCTGTCCTTGATACCAACGCCAGCCAAAGTACGCGGCAATGAGCAACAGCACCAAGACAGTCGCTGCAATGAGCAAAACCTTTGATGACTTCGACTTTGATTGATCGACTTGATCCAGAACTGCAGCTTCAACAGCAATGGGCAAAGGCTCAGTCGCTGCGACTGACCCGATTGCTGGTGCCGACACGGCCTGCGCAGGCTTTGCCACCCGCGATACGGCTTCGCCAGTTTGTCCGGCAGCGTATGACGACAAAACACCTTCACGTATACGTAGGACACCCTGTGCAAGCTCTGCTCCGTACCGCGCTTGCAACAGGTAGGTCATCTGCGGATTTTCAACCAATGGGTCAACAATATTCGGGCCAACGACCAACGCAACAAACTCATTTTGACTCTCGGTCGCATCAACTTGATGCCAAGTCTGCGTCGCCGTCCATCTGCTGTCGGCACCTAAAAAACGATTGTCTTGATTGCGCTGTACGCACACTTCATAGCTGCAATCAAACAAAGCCGCAGGAGTCTCCCATCCCTGAAGGGTTAAGAACCCGAATCCGGGTGCGTGATTCAGTGCGGGTCTGAGCTCAGGTTGCGACTTTTTCATTGCTCAGCCAACTGTGCGGATTTGAACTTGGCGATCATCGCACCAAGCTCAGCATTTTGTTCGGGTTTAATTTCACGCCCACCATCATGGCCGGCATTCTCGACGATCAACTGGGCCAGGCCAACCAACCAGTCACCCATATAAATTCGCGTGTGATCGATGGCCTCGTTACCTATCGAGGGAAGTTGCCCTGAGCCGATACGCGCAGGAGGAGCGAATAATTTTTGCCCCTTGTTGACTCGACTGTCGGGCCGGCTGTCAAGCGGCCTATCGATATAGCCGAGCCACGCAATAAAATCCGCCAACACAGTTTTTGCGGCCAACACCTGCCGATCAACCAGCTTGTCGCGTTTGGTACCTACCTGTTCTGTACGACTCACCACTTTAAAGAGATGTTCTTGCAAGTCGACACGTGCACCAGCCGTTAATACTTCGTCGCAGAGCATCTCAGCAACGACTTTTTGTAAACCAAAATACGCCAATAGTTGTTCATCACCTGGCACGCTGCGAAGATGCTCAAACCAAGCACTTAACACCAATTTAGCAAATCGAGCATCGCTGCCAATCGGAGCAGGCTTTGGTAAGTTTTCAGCTTTAACCGGCGCATCACCGAATAAATCAAGCGCGTCACCCAAACCAAACAGATCATCCCCGAGGTTCACAGCAGAGGGCGTATCGGCGATGACGTCAGAGGGCTCGTCCTGCGCATCAACACCCGAACCTAAATACAGACTTTGCAGCTGGGCGTCGGATAACTGTAACTGTTGTTGAATTTCACCTAACAGACGAATGCGAGGGGTTAAAGCCGTGACAACTTGTTGGGCGATCTTGCGCTTAGCCTCGATCTCACCCATACCATCCTGATGAAACCAACGTCCGAGTCGATTGTCGATCAGGTCGTGCAAGACCTCATTCATTAATTCATTGATACGTTCTAGCTTGACCTCACGCGTTGACACCCGCGCAAGATATTGACTCAAACGGTCAACACCGCCGTCGTTCAGTGTCATCATGGCGCTCCAGGCATGCGCAGGTTCACGAACATGCGTCGTGATCAGGGGCGCGTGGATGAAGGTTTTCTGCATTAACGACAACTGCGACTCAACCGTCTGGGTAATTGATCGCTCTTGGCCGCCTTCCACATCTAAAAACGACACCGGGCTACGGGGCTTACGCACCAGAAAGGTATTGTTAAATTCAACGCCCTTCGCCCAATCTTGCATCCAGGCAAAACTGCCAAAACGCTCGAGCATTGTCATTTGCACAAGGTTATTCCAAACCGTGTGCAGCATGTCTTCATCTTTGGTTAACGAATCGTTTATCTTGATATCAAACATCGTGACGGCCCAAATCAAACCAGGATCTCGGCGTGCCCGCTCTTCAGCGGTCTTACCCTGGGTCTTATCAATCCATTTTGATAAAACAGGGCCAACTTCTGTGACGTCAGACTGTTTGTGTGACGCTGTACACACCACTAGCACATTCATTTCTTGCGACTCGGTATAGCGTTCAAACAAATACGCTACCTTGCCGCGCAATAACAACTGCGCAATCGGGTTACCGACTTGATCTTTGCCTTGTGCGGCGCTGATATCTGTTACTGAATCTAAACCTAAACGCCCGCGATAACCCGGAAAATCCAGTAAATCGACATCTTCAAAAATCTTTTGATGCGGCTGATTGACAAGCGGAAACGTCAGTTCGGCTGTCAGTGCGGCCAATTGCGCCATCGTGACGCGCTGTGGGGCTTGCGTGTTCCCATCAATAATAGGCAACACATTGATCGGTAAATCTTGCGCTCTGCCTAAGCGCTGCAGCATGTCAACATTCATGATGCTATCGGCTTGGGATAAAACTCCACCTTCGGTTTTACGCACTAACGCTTCGATCGGTGCAAAAACTCGGTTTGGGTGCCCAAGTTGAGCGAGGGTTAGAGCCAAACTCAAAAAGGCTTGGGTAAGTGCGTCAGCCTGCCCCCACAAGCAGCCAAAGAGTTGTGCACGATCTTCAACACTAAGATAAGGTGCTAAGTTCACTGCACGCGGCAAAAACTCTGGCGCTAGAGGGCCAATCGAGTTGCCGAAGCTCTCTTTAAGATAATCCCAAAGCGACACCATGTCATCTTCGGTAATACCGGGTACTTTCTGTGCACGCTTACGGGCATCGAGCTCTGTTAATTTTCTTTTTGCTGCGGTCGCATCAATCGGATCGCCAATTTTTTCGAAATTAAAATCATTAAAGTAAGAATTAGCAAAAATCTTAACAAGCTCAATTTCTTCAAATAGTTTTAACTCTAACGGAAAACCTATTGGACCTTGTTTCGCGCGAAAACTAAAACGGGTCACTAAGCCTGTTGCCTCTTTACCTCCGCCGGGCGGATTGATGTGATTAATAAAATCCAGGCGTTGACCATCGACAACTGTTTCAAGTTTGCCATCCCCACCCGCTGCCAACGCAGAAATCAAATATGATTTACCCGCTTGCGACAGACCAAAAAAACCAACAGTTGAGGGTAGCCCCGCAGCTGCGCCCAAACTTTTGGCTTGGTTACGTACTCGTCGCAACCGATAGATCAGAGCATCGGCTTCGCTGTCTACGCTGCGCGCATTACCCCGAACACGGCTGATCCATTCAATCGCTTGCCCAGACTCTTGGCGAATGGTGGCCCAACCGGCTACTAATTGCTCTGCTCGTTGAATTGTCATGCCGATTACCTCACGCTGCCGCTGTCGAGCCAATACTGAGAATCACCCAAGCCCGCATCCACCATCGTATTGAGTCTGAATTTGATTTTGCTTTTTGAGCCCCCTTCTACCGACGCCAGCTCAAAGCTTTCGGGCCCTGAGCGCTCGCTACGTCTGAGTGAGACTTTCAGTACAAGCCCTTTCGAGGCAAGCTTCTCGCGCAGTTCTCGATCGTCCACACTCAAGGTGTACAGAGGCGAAGCCGGCCAACGCTCAGTCTCAAGTTGCCTGAACCCTAAGCGCATTGATCCGCGCATCTCAAAGGTGGTGTCCGGAAACTCGTAATCTTCGTTGTCGAGATCAATATTTCGATAAAACAGGTTGGCGTCTTTGATCGCGTTGTTGTTATCGATCATGCCAATGAAACGTACGGTTGAATAAGGTTTAAACGCAGCCGATCTAAAAAAGAAGTTCGGCAAGCGCAAGCTACGGCTCAACAAACACAGCATGGCACCCACCGCTGCTGTGCTCTTGGGGTCGTCAATGCGACCGTTTTTATGAAACGGATACCAAGGGCCGGTGCGGTATTGATGCATGGGCAAGATGCGCCCTGCTGGCAAGGCCAGCAGCGAGCGCACATACGCCAAGACCCCTGGCATGCGTGAGGGACGACCGGTCAACAATAAAACATCGGGTTGATAGGCATACACAACTTCAGACATCGCTTTCAAGGTCTTGCAGATATTCATCTCGCCGCGTAAAAACAGTTCATGTAAGCGGCGCAAGTTGATCTGAATGCCGATATCAAGAATACTGAAACCAATGGCTCGTGTTCCACCCGCGCGTTGTACCGCAGTGTTGATGTAAGCCAGCACGTCACTGGTCGGTTGCCCTGCCTCGCTGAGCAACTCTGACACAAGCCTAGAGCCTAAGTTGCCGGGCTCGAGCGGATCGTATCTCTCGTATTCTTTAATCACGCTCAAAGCGGCTGGGTAAAGCACTTGCAGCGCAAATTGCTGCCTGAGTACCGCAATTTGCGCGTCAAGCGACTCACTGCCCATTAATTTTGAGACGAGCGCATCAGGTTCGGGTACACCTGCCGTTTTAAAGCCCGTGGTGATCGCGGGCAACACGACCGCTCGAATAACATCCAACACGATGTCATCACCCGCTATTTTGAAACCATCGCGAAACCGTTGCTCAGGCAGAATGTAGGCACCACCACCCACCTCGCGCCCGGCATTGCCCTCGCCCTTGTCCAAGAAATATTCGTTGATCACCAGATCGGTGGTGCCCCCGCCAATGTCAATCGTGGCGATTGAAATATAGGGATCGGTCGAACCAGCACGCGGTGGCTGATCGGGGCGCGCCAAAGCCTGAAAGAACTCTTCAGGCCGACCACCAAAGTTATTTTGCGTTTCACTAAAAAGGTAAACGACCTGACCACAGGTGGCTTCATCCCATTGCACATGCACATCAGGAAACGGTGGAAACGCAAGATCACGCTCTTCTTTCGTATCAACGCCGGCATCCTCAGGATGCCAACCCATACTCTTCCATATCAAACCAATCGCCTGACGCATGCGCTGTTCAAAAATCTTGCGTTCGGGTTGCGGCATTGCAGGGGGCACGGTCAAAATAATCGAACGCAGGTGACGTGGAACGCGTCCGTGACTTTGACGTAATCGCTGCGCTGGGCTGTTGATTTGCGCCAGCGCTTGTGCCAGTACCTCAGACAGCATAAACGTCATTAACGCGCTACGCGAGTAATGAGGATGAAACACCGGCATACGATCAAAGGGATCGAGCGTATACAGGGCTTCGCCCATTTCGTTGATCAGCCGCGAAACCGGGGCCGCGGTAGCGTGTGGCTCAGTTTCAGTTTTGATGTAAGAGGTGTTGAAGCGCCAACCTGGTTCAAAACTATCCTGATCCCACAAATAGCGCTTTGGGCTTGATAAACCTGTAGACCCCTCAGTACCCCGGCGCAGACTTGCCAAGCGTGCAGCCTCGTGGCCGATGCGGGCAATCGTTGGCCACAGAAATGCATCATTGCGCCCACTTTGCACCGAAAAATGATCTTTACCGAACGAGGCTTGCGCAAACTCAATGCGACTCTCAAAGGCTTCGTGATAAACGCGCTCAGGATGCGAAAGGTCTCGCAACTCAAGTTCATACCGACGCCGTAAACCATCGTTTTCTTGGGGATGATCTTCAATCAAGATGCCACAGCTGCGTGAATTGCCCACGTCAAGCACCATATCAACTTCAATCGGCTTGTATAAATCGTTGGCCTGATTCGAAATCACTTTGATTTCGGGCAACGCCAACTGGGTACCCAGTAGGTGCAAAATGTTTAAGTAGTGGGCCTGATGATGCAGTTCAGCAGTTTCAACACGAATATCTTCGGCATCGCGTTTGAGCCTTGGCTTCGCGAGATCGCTAAATAGCTCTTGCAGCCAGGTGTTCAACCATTGTTGATCTAAAAACCAGCCCATTTCATTTGAGCGATGGGCAAACGCAAAACTCGTCCCAGCCTTCACGTCGTCAGTCGACGGCCCCATATAGGCGGTGTCGCTACGGCCCTCAATCACCTTGGTGTCAAACGCAAACGTGATGCGGTGTGTATTGCCCGACGGGTCGAGTCCGGCGGCGACTTCAGTAATACGTACACGCGCCCAATTTGAAGGGCCCTCTTCAAAACGCGCCGGTGGACTGAAGCGAAAATACGGCACGGGCAACCAGGTGTCGATCAACAAACGTAACGACTGATCCAAACTCACATCAAAGCGCGAGGCCACCGCTTGCTTTTTATCGTCATACGAAAAATGCAGCTTGCCAGTTCGCTCATCCTCTTGCAATCTCGCTAGGGGGCCCGCGTCTCCCATTTTTGCAAACTCTCCTGCTTGACCTTTAATCACAAAGGTTGCAGCAAAGTCCAGAAACTGAACCCCGCTACTCATGATGAGCGTGGTCTGTTCTTCGAACGCGTTGATGTCTGCAAGCATGAAGTGAGATCCCGCTATTTAGGTGCGTGTCGCATTGACACAGGAAAAGACGTACCGTTGTCGTATTGCCCCTGGCAAGCGGCTTGGTTGCCAGCGCCTGGGGTGCAGGTGACTTTAGGCAACGCCATGGTGCTGCCATCCGTACATTTCGCGGTGCCACGATCATTAATTTGCACGGTTCGCCCTTGCATCTGTGCGCCGACGGCACCTACGCACTGAACTCCATCACCCCGCTTGACTGTTACGCGTCCTTGCCCGTTACCTTGACTGAAGTCGTATTCAAGACGCACGGGTTTACCGGTCGTAGCATCCTGGATACCGGCCCCCGCACTCCAAGAGCCCTCAAGAAAACGCGTCGAGCCACTATTCAATGCGGCATCTGGTATCAACATTGGATTGCCAGGTTGGACGCTTGGGCTTGGTCCAGGTGTTTGGCTAGTAGGTCTTGGCAGCGCAGCATCAGGAGTCGGCGTCGCGGCATTTGTACTGTTGCCAGTATTGGGTTGTGGCGTATTCGTATTTGACTCAGGTCGATTATTTTCAGTCTGACGGCCCGGTGCAAGCGGTAAGTTTGGTGGCGTGGCGAACGGCTCTTGAGAATTCATGACAGGCGAAGAGCCTGAGGTGTCAGCCAAAACTGGCGGATTAGAGCGCTGCTCTCTCAAAGTATTGGTTGGCTCAACCAGTGCGGACGGTGGTGCACCGACTTGGTTCGAGTTTGACCCGCTATTTGTGATGACGGTTGTGCTGTCTGTTTGCACATCGACCCGACCCGGCACTCCGACGCGTTTTTCAGTTGACGCACCTGGCGTGTTGGTCGGGTTTGCGGGAGTGACGGGAGCATTGGGCGCACCTTGGGGGAGAACAGTCAGTTCTGGTGCGGGCTGTAGTTGCCCCAGCAGTGGCACTGCCTGCACCAGCCAGGGCGGCGCGCTACAGCTTCGCACCAATAACAACAACAGCAATAGCAATAACAACAAGAGCAACAGCCACCACCACCAAGCGCGGCGTGGGGTCGGCGCACTTGCTTGCAAAACGGCGGGGGCTGTCATGACCGGACGCAGACGCACAAAGGGATCGGATGGCAGCGTTGCCCCCTGCGCGTTAAAGCCCCAAAAAGTGACGACAGGCTTACCGTTAACTAAAAATATAAAATTAGAATCTGGAAAGAAAAACACCTTGCCCAACAAAGGGAGGACAGTTTTCTTTTCACGTTGGGCTTGCTCAGAGCGCGCATCGGTGTCTTCCATTTGATGCACCGCTTCATCGAGTTTGCGCTGTGCAGCGTCTAACATGATGAGAGCGTGCTCACGCTCTTCGGGTGTGGCCGCAGACCAAGGCACAACGTCACCCCGTTCAGGTGCGTACCAGTCGATCACGCTGCCTTGTTCATTGCGTTGCGGAATCGCCAGGCAGTTAGCCACCTCAGCGCCCGCTTTCAGTCGGACCGCCTCTCTTAGCTGAAAGGCGACCGAATAAATGGGCTGCCCAGCCTCGCCGATTGCGCTGTAATTTTGCGGATTACCGCTAGTAAGCAATTGACCAGCCATTCAGATCAGACCTTATCTAAGGTTTTGGCGATTCACTACGATTAAAACGACTTGAGTTTCTTTTTTATGCTTGAAACAAAAGAGAAAAATATTATGATCGATTAGGTGAGGATTTTACACAGGTCGTGCTAAGTTTTATTGTCACGTCAGAAGCGACCACAATCATGCAAACCCACCTAGTGCAGTGAATCTTGCAGGTGAGCGGTCTTGTTGTGCTCAGTTCAAAATGCACGGCACGTAAAGATAAATATTGCTTAGTATTCATATAAAACCTTATTTTTCACCACCTTTTTTGAATTTCATCATGCCGAACCCCTTCGCTCAGCCAGCCTACTCCCCACACTACCCTCGCGACCTTGCCGGCTATGGTGCACAGCCGCCCCAAGCCAATTGGCCCGGTAAAGCCAAAATCGCCCTTCAGTTTGTGCTGAATTACGAAGAAGGTGCAGAGAATACTGTGCTCGACGGTGACGCGGGCTCTGAGCGGTTTCTGTCTGAAATTGTTGGCGCCGAAAGCTACCCCGCACGTCACATGAGCATGGAGTCCATTTACGAGTACGGCTCACGTGCGGGTGCCTGGCGGATCTTGCGCGAGTTTGAACGACGCAAACTGCCACTCACTGTCTTTGGTGTGACACTTGCCTTAAAGCGTCACCCCGAACTCACCGCGGCACTGCTCGAACAACAACACGAAATCGCCTCGCATGGCCTGCGCTGGCTGCATTACCAAAGTATCGACGAAGCGACCGAGCGCGAACATCTGCAAGCCGCCACTGCGATGCTCAAAGAGCTGACTCACGGCCAGTGGCCTTTAGGCTGGTACACCGGACGCGACAGCCCCAATACAAGACGTCTGGTGGCTGATCACGGCGGCTTTGAGTATGACAGCGACAACTATGGTGACGACTTGCCGTTCTATATGCCCGTGGCGAAAACCGATGGTTCAATCATCAATCAGCTGATCGTACCTTACACACTCGACGCCAACGATATGCGATTTGCGACCCCGCAAGGCTTTAATACTGCACAACATTTTTTTGAATATCTGCGCGATACCTTTGACGTGTTGTATGCCGAGGGCAACGAAACACCCAAGATGATGTCGGTCGGTATGCATTGTCGAATTTTAGGTCGCCCTGGTCGCTTTATTGCGCTGCAAAGGTTTCTAGATCACGTGGCCAAACACGATCGTGTGTGGGTGTGCCGACGCATCGATATTGCTCGGCACTGGAAGGCGCAGCATCCCGTGTAGAGGGTGAACGAGAGCAGTCGCGCTTATTTAACGCGGTGGCTTCGCGCTCACTAAAAGTGGCTATTCACCACGTCTTGTCCCCACCCGAAACGCTAACTGAGCCTGCCCTGCCTTTGTAACAAAATGCAGTAGACTAAGAATCAAGTTACTGCTGAATTTAGAAGCATCAACCATTTGACATCACAATAAAGTTGGGCGCCAGCGCCCTGGAGACTCTTATGCTGTTCTTAGTCATTAGCACCCCTCGCCCCGAAAAACCCACCTCAATGGCCAGCACACGTCATAGCTACTGGGATTGGATGAACCCCTTGCTCGAGTCTGGTCTGGCGGTATCGGTGCACGCGCGCGTGGGGCGCGGTGCTGTGGCGCTTTTTAACGTGGACTCAACTGAAACCTTGCACCGATTAATGAACGAATGGGGCGACATCGTGCCCGCGCATATGGATGTCTATCCCCTACTTGATCAAGATACTGCCAAAAAATTTTTACAAACTCAAATGACATAAGTTCGTGTTGCTTTTGCGAGTAAAGCTCGACCTTGCTCAGCAAAGCAATCAATCTTAGGTCAGTAGGCACGACCCTCAAAAAAGAAGATACCGTTGTGTTGCTTAACAAAGCGTTTTAGAGACAACAATGAAAACAATTACCTTCACTCTTTGCATCAGCTTCTTTTCTTTAACAAACCTTGCCACCGCTCAGTCTACTGGAGGCGCCAGCATACCAACACCCCAAAGCCTAGCCGCAGAGGCGTCGACAAGCACTTATCCCAATAAGCCGGTTAATCTTATTGTTGCCTTCCCGGCCGGTGGCGGAACCGATATCGTCGCCCGTAAGGTCGCGCAGGGCTTAACTGCAGCATGGGGGCAGTCGGTCATTATCGAGAACAAAGGTGGCGCAGGCGGCACGATTGGTACAGCGTTGGCTGCACGCGCCGACCCGAGCGGTTACACCATCATGCTCGCCACTTTGGGCAATTTGGCGATCAATCCGCATCTTTACAAAATGGATATCGACCCCGGCAAAGACCTTGCCGCGATCACCAACGTTGTTGGTGTAACGTTTGTCTTGGTCGCTCACCCTTCGCTACCCGCCAATAACGTTCAAGAACTTGTCGCGTTGGCGAAACAAAAGCCAGGAAAGCTGAACTATTCGTCTTCGGGGATGGGCGGTGCGCCACATTTGGCTATTGAACTGCTCGCAAGCATGACTGGCACGCAGTTCACACACGTCCCTTACAAAGGCAGTGGCCCGAGCTTTACAGATCTGGTGGGTGGCCAGGTAGACTTCACAATGGATAGCCTTGTGCAATCGTTGCCACATATTCAGTCGGGTCGCTTAAAAGTACTGGCTGTTCTGGGTGCCAACCGCTCACCTGTCTTGCCAAGTGTACCGACGGTCGCTGAATCGGGCGTGCCGGGTTATGACTTCACGAACTGGTTTGGCTTTGTAGCGCCGGCTCAAACGCCCAAGGCTGTGATTGGCAAGTTGCACACCGATATCGCCGCCGTATTGGCTCAGCCAGAGCTGCGAGAGCAGCTTGAAAAAATGGGCACTGAAGTCATTGCAAGTACCCCAGCTCAATTTGCAGAGCAAATCGCGTCAGATACAAAAAAATGGGCGAAGATCGTGAAAGAACAAAACATTAAGGCCGACTGAGGCGTGCAGCCAGTCAATTTGAGTGCACTTCTCAGCTGCGAGGCGACACTGAAATTTGTGTTCGCTGATTGTTTAGAATTTACCGTAACAGGCGGTTACTCAATACAATTGCGGGCTGTAGCCTCTTCTAAATGATCGAATGAAAACTGGCAAAGCATTACCCGCCTTAACCTTAGGCGCAATTGGGGTCGTCTTTGGCGATATCGGCACAAGTCCTCTTTATGCTCTTAAAGAGATCTTCAACGGACACCACCCCATCCCAGT
>Ga0114958_10002380_pt1 | contig 14134 bp, 13 predicted proteins | sample C_130208_EF_Meta_FD_89577 | JGI IMG/M metagenome (GOLD analysis project Ga0114958, IMG submission 89577) | Freshwater microbial communities from Lake Croche, Canada to study carbon cycling - C_130208_EF_MetaG | ecosystem: Environmental > Aquatic > Freshwater > Lake | place: Lake Croche, Canada... | reverse complement strand
CTAGCTCGATACCGATAGATAGATGACCAAGCAGTTCTCCGCGCGTTTCCGACTCGATGCCGAAGCCTCGTTCCGGTGGACAAGTCTCCCAGAGCTTTCCGGTGTCATGGAACAGCACTCCTGCGATGAGAAGGTCGCGATGGAGTTCGGGATAGACTGTGTAAAGGGCCAGAGCAGATTCCATCATCCGCGAGGTGTGCTCTAAAAGGCCCCCCCGCCTGGCGTGGTGATTGCCACGGGCTGCCGCCGCCCTGCGAAAGCGTGCGCCATGCTGGGAAAGGAAGCGGTTGCACAGAGCCTTCAGCCTGGGTTCACGCAGGCTTTCCACAGCCTCCGTGATGATTTTGTAGGCGCGGTCTAGTAGGGCGATCCTTTCTGCCGAGCCTTCCAGCAGGAGATCCACCGCCTCATAGGGAAGTGGACTCATTTCCCAGCCCTTGGCATCAATCCCAAAGGCTGTGCTGTGGCTGAAATGACCCGCGAGCATCACGAACTCACCCGGCTTTGCTTCCGAGCATGATTCAAAAGCTTCACTATCAGCCCAAGCCCGCAGGGTCAGACTCTCGGTGGCATCCCGGAAGATCGCCTCCTGAAAAGGCTTTCCGTTGGAAGCTTCCTTGCGGGTGATGCTTTCGATCTGGGCATGGATCACGGCCTCCTCCGGAGAATGCTCACGAGCGGCTATCTTCAGTTCAGAAATGGTCAGGAGAGTCATCCTGAAAGACTGAAGGTTGAAGGCTGAAGGCTGAAGAAAAAAAGGCACGGGTCAGGACATAGGTAACCCACGGGACATACTTTGCCCTAAAAAGTCACCTTTGGAGATTGTCCGGTGCGGGACTCCCTGCTTTGCTTTTCGGTTCATTATGAAAGTCACCACCGAACAGAAAGAGACCTGCATTGTCGACCTGCACATTGAACTTCCGCCTGAGCGCTTCCAGTCGGAATGGATGGAGGTCGGCAACGAGTACCGCCGACAGGCCAACCTTCCGGGCTTCCGCAAAGGCAAGGCACCCCTTGCCATTGTCGAGAAGAAGTATGGGCGGGATATCGAGCAGGAAGTGACCCGCAAGTTGCTCGATGCCGCCGTGCGCGAGGCGCTCAATGAACAGAAGCTCTCTCCTGTCCAGAGTCCGAATGTCCGTGACATCAAGCTGGAGGGAGATCGCTCCCTGAGCTTCACCGCCACGGTGGTGGTGCGCCCGCCTGTGAACCTCCCCGAGTACAAGGGGCTGCTCATCACGGTCGAGAAGCCCGTCGTGAATGAGGAGCAGGTCGCGCAGTTCCTGGATGGGTTGCGCGGAGATCTTGCTGAGTTCAAGACCGTCGAGGGACGTGATCTGGCCATGGGGGATTTTGCGGTTCTCGATTACGAAGGCTCCATCGAGGGAAAGACGCTGGCTGAATCCTCCCCTGATCTCCAGCCGACCTATGTCGGCCGCAAGAATTTCTGGATCAAGCTCGAGGAGGATCGTCCCATCCCAGGACTCGCGGCCGCGATAGTTGGCATGAAGTCCGGCGAGACGCGTGATTGCTCGGTCAGCTTTCCAACCGAGTTCGGGGAGGAGAAGTTACGCGGCTACAAGGTGACCTATAAGGTGACCCTCCATGAGATCAAGGAGCGTGAGCTTCCTCCGATCGACAACGCCTTTGCCGCAAAGCTCAGCCCCGGCAGCACGCTGGAGCAGATCCGAGGGCAGGTCCGCGAGCGTCTGGCCGTGAATGCCGATCAGAACTTTGCCAGCTCGGTCCGTGGCGAAGCCGTGAAGCAGCTGCTGGCCATGGTCTCGTTCGAGGCTCCTTCCTCCATGGTCCAGCAGGAGAGCACCACGATTCTCAAGCAAATCATTCAGGAGAACCAATCCCGCGGCGTGAGCGAGGAGGAGCTGCGTTCCCATCAGGAAGAGCTTCTCGGCGCAGCCCGCCAGAGTGCCGGTGACAAGGTTAAGCTGAACTTCATCCTGGGTGAGATAGTCGTGAAGGAAGATATCAGGGTTTCCCGTGAGGAACTCGCCTGGCGTATCACCAATATGGCCGAGCGTTATCAGATGACTCCCCAGAAGCTTCTCAAGGAACTTCAGAAGCACCGTGCCATCGCGGGTATCGAGGAGGAAATTTCTCTGGGTAAGGCCCTTGATGTGGTCGTCTCCCATGCTAGAGTGAATGGAGAAGATCCGAAACCGATCGCAGCCAATCCTGAACTCACCCATTCCCATGATGAAGAACCCCATGTCCATGGCCCCGGTTGCGGGCATGACCACTAGTATGATGTCCAATTCCCGTCCTCAGTCCTCAATGCTTGTCCCCATGGTGGTCGAGCAGACCGGACGTGGTGAACGGAGCTACGACATCTATTCCCGTCTTCTTAAGGACCGGATCATCTTCATCGGATCGGGCATTGATGACTATATCTCCAATCTGGTAATCGCCCAGTTGCTCTTCCTTCAGATGGAAGATGCAAAGAAGGACATCCATATCTACATCAACTCTCCGGGCGGTTCCGTCACGGCGGGTCTGGCGATCTATGACACGATGCAGTTTGTCACTTGTGACGTGAACACCTACTGCATGGGAATGGCCGCCAGCATGGGGGCCTTTCTGCTCTGTTCCGGAACCAAAGGCAAGAGGTTCGCTCTACCTAATTCGGACATCATGATCCATCAGGTCTCCGGCGGAGCCCAAGGTACTGCCAGTGACGTGGAGCGCAGTGTAGAGTTCATGTACAAGCTGAACCGCCGCTTGGCCCGCATCATCGCGGAGAACACCGGTAAGAGCGAGGAGCAAGTCCGTAAAGATGCTGATCGGGATTACTACATGACCGCGGATGAGGCTAAGGAATATGGCATCGTGGATGAAGTGGTGAAGTCCCGTAAGGAGCTCAAGAATCCACCCGAGAAGGCCAAGGATTCCGTCGAGTAATCCTACCTATTTTATCAAGGTCGATCCTTTCCATGGCCAGAACCAGTAATCTCACGATGTGCTCTTTCTGCGGAAAGAGCCATGCCGAGGTCCGCAAGCTTATTGCCGGGCCTGGTGTCTATATCTGCGACAGTTGCATCACGGTCTGCAAGGGAATCCTGGACAAAGAAACAGTCGAGGGTGGTGGCGATCCTAGGGCTCACGATCTGAGAGTTCTAAAACCCTCTGAGATCCGCCGGGAACTGGACGCCCATGTCATTGGCCAGGATCTTGCCAAGCGCACCCTTTCAGTTGCGGTTCACAACCACTACAAGCGGATCGCGATGGAACGCGACGGATTCTCACCGGGACTCCTCTCCGAGGGATTGGCCGACGTGGAGGTTGAGAAAAGCAATGTGCTTCTGATCGGTCCGACCGGTTCAGGCAAGACCCTGCTGGCCCGTACGCTGGCCCGCATCTTGGATGTTCCCTTCTGTATCGCCGATGCCACGACACTGACCGAGGCCGGATATGTCGGTGAGGATGTCGAGAATATCGTTCTGCGCCTGCTTCAGAATGCCGACTACGACGTGAAGAAGGCTGAGATCGGCATTGTCTACATTGACGAGATCGACAAGATCGGCCGGAAAACCGATAACGTCTCCATCACGCGCGATGTCTCGGGCGAGGGAGTCCAGCAGGCACTCCTGAAGATCCTCGAGGCCACCACGTGCAATGTTCCTCCCCAGGGCGGACGCAAGCATCCACATCAGGAATACATCCAGCTCAACACACAAAATATCCTCTTTATCTGCGGTGGCGCTTTCGTGGGACTCGACAAAATCATCCAGAAACGCATCGGAGGGAAGACGCTCGGATTTCATGCTAAGGCAAATGATCTCGAGGGGCCACTGGATGAGCTCAAGGTTCTTGAGTGCGTGGAACCCGAGGACCTTCTCGCCTTCGGAATGATTCCCGAGTTCATCGGTCGTCTCCCGGTACTGACGACCCTTCAACAGCTCAACGAAGAGGAACTGGTGCGAATTCTCACCGAGCCTAGAAATGCCCTAGTCAAGCAGTTCACCAAGCTCCTGGCCATGGATGACATTTCCCTCACGGTCACCAAGGATGCACTTATTGCCCTTGCGGAGTCGGCCCTTAAGAAGGGGACGGGCGCCCGTGCCCTCCGCTCGCTTCTAGAAAAGATCATGCTGGATATCATGTACGATGCTCCTGATCGCGAGGATTTTGCCGGAGTTACTCTCAACCGAGCCGTGGTCGAAGGTCGGAAATCCGCTCTGATCCGACTCCGTCAGGTGAAAGACGCTGCTTGATTCCGTGGTCAGGAAAATTGATCTCGAGGTGATTCCGACCCCCGGGCGGATGACGCCCAATCAGGATCTCCAGGCAGCCAGGGAGGAATTGATTCTGAAATCTCAATCATTTCGGAGGGTGGAATGCGATTTTGGAGCTTCCAAAGGAAAATTTCTTTCCGAGAGTGCCCTGCTTAATCCGACGGCTTTTTTCTCAGGAATCGAGGGTATTTCCGACCGAGTGAAGCGAGCCAATAGGAAGATTCAGCGCCTGGGGATTGCCAATGCGGCTCTCTGGAGGGGGTGGGGGAAAGAATCACTCGATGAGCTGGTGCCCGCTGCTTTTCTGGACACCCTACATGTTTCCTTTCCCGATCCCTGGCCGAAGCGACGTCACTGGGTCCGGAGGTTGGTGAATGTCTCCTTCCTCGAAGTCGCCGTTACCAAATTAAAAGCGGATGGAGTTCTTCGACTGCAGACGGATGATCTCCGATATTTTGCTTCTATGAAGGATCAACTGAGCTTGCACGGAGGATGGATCGAGACCCCATGGGAGGATGATCTGCTGAGACCCTTCACCGAGTTCGAGACGATTTTCAGGGAGAAGGGAGATCCCATCGGAAGGATTGCCGTGAAGAGGTTGAAGAGTTGAAGAGCTAAAGTTAGGATTTTGGATGTGATGGAGATTCTCCCAGAGTCCTGTGAATTTCAGGAATCCGACGAGGTCTTGATGCACCTCGTTGCGTCTGGTGACGATGGTGCCTTCCGCAGGCTTGTGGAGAGGCATCAGGGTCTTGTGATTGCCACCGTGGCACGGATGATCGGAATGTCTGATGCGGAAGATATTGCCCAGCAGGTCTTCCTGAACGTCTGGAAGTCCGCACCGAGGTGGCGACCGGAGGCCCGATTCATCACTTGGCTTCTGACCATTTCGAAGCGTCTTGTCTTCAATGAATCCCGCAGGCGGTGCCGCAGCCGGTTGATTCCCCAGTCACGGGATCCGGATGAGGAGCGGCCGGATCATCCCGATGGAACTCCGGGGCCAGATCAGCAGCTCCTCGAGAGGGAACTGCACGGGGCCATTGAACGGGCCCTTGCATCCCTGCCTGAGAAGGAGCGTCTGGCGGTGATCCTGCGTCGCTATGAGAACATGCCCTATGAAGAGATTGCTCTGGTACTCTCGCTGAGCCCGCCTGCTGTAAAAAGCCTTCTTTTTCGTGCTCGCAACACGCTCAGGGAGAAGTTGGCCCTCTATTTGAAAGTGTGAGTTTTTGGCGCTTGCCTATCGCCTTGCAGTCTTCAGTCTAGCAGACTGAGTATGTCTTCCACCGAACAAGTCCTTGTCATCCGCCGCTCTCTTTTTGATGAGCTTGGTTCCTTTCACGGCCTCAATCCCGAGATCGGCCGATACCTTCCTGTCTTTCTCCAACCGGGTAATCATTTCTTTGTTCCCCGTGGCGAGGCTGAGGGGGATCCGTCGCTTAAGCAGTTGATTCCCTATGTGGTCGTGACCTCGGGGGAGAAGATCCTCCATTACCGTCGCGGAAGTGGTTCGGGGGAGTCGCGTCTGCTGAAAAAAGGCTCCGTCGGAATTGGCGGTCATATCAATGATGGGGACGGATTGGGCGAAGCTTTTGATTCGGCAGCCTATCAGCGCGCCCTCATGCGGGAACTGCAGGAAGAGCTTTCCTTCGGCAGCGCCTTTATAGAGCGTCCGCTGGCCCTCCTCAACGACGACACGAATCCCGTTGGAGCCGTTCACTTGGGTATCGTCCATCAATGCCATCTTGCCGAACCTGAAGTGACAGCCAATGAGGATGCGATCGCCGAACTGGGTTTTCTAAGCCGCGAGGAACTTGCGGAGCGTAATGATCAGCTGGAAAGCTGGTCCCAGCTCGTGCTGGAAGGTTGGGGAAACCTGAGGACAATCGGCTGATGTGATAGGGCGGCGCTAAGTGGCGCAGCTACCAGTTCTTGATCCAAGTATTCGTAGAGGTAAAGGTTCCTCCAGCTGTCGACCAGAGATCGTAGTTGTTTGATCCGTTGTTAGTGGCGCCATTCGTCGCATAGTTGTAATTATAGTTTGCACCAAATGGATCAATGAATCCGGATGAATTGGTGATTTTTGTTTTGAACTCGTAATAAACTTTGCCACTAGTAGGCATTAAGGAGGTCACAAGATTAAATGACCCGGGAGATACGCTGCCGTATGTTCCATTTGTTGGATAATCACCATTGTCAGCCTTGTAACTTTCCAGGGCTGCTCCCAAGGCCGCAATTTCCGCCTCAGCCCGCGAACGGGCTCCCTTCTTCTGGGCTCCCCCGGCTGCGGCCAGAACTAATGAGGCCAGGATGGCTATGATGGCCATGACGATCAGTAGTTCGATCAGTGTGAAGCCTCCGGAGGTGGATTTTTTATGAGGGGTGATCATGTTTCTTTATTGCTGCATGCCACTAATGATACTGATGAGCGGAAGAAAGAGCGCTATGACGATGGCTCCGACCACCACGGCAAGGAAAACAATCATGATCGGCTCCATCATGGAGGTGAGTCCCGCAACGGCGTTGTCGACCTCGTCGTCGTAGAGATCCGCGACCTTTAGGAGCATCTCGGGAAGTTGGCCCGTTTCCTCACCGACGTCCACCATGCTGATGACCATCGCGGGAAAAACGCCACTCGCCTCCATAGGGCGGACGATGGATTCACCCTCCTTGACCGCGTCATGGATCTTAGAGATGGCGGAGGAGATGACGGCGTTGCCAGCCGTTTCCTTCGTGATGTTGAGGGCCTGGAGGATGGGGACGCCACTGGTTACTAGGGTTCCCAGCGTGCGGGTGAATCTGGATATTCCGTTCTTGCGGGTTAGGTCACCGAAGAGAGGTGCTTTGAGTATAAACTGGTCGAAGAGCACTGCTCCCTTTGGTGTGGAAGTCAGATACTTCATTCCAAAGAAGATGGCACCTATTCCAAGACCAAGTTCGATAAAATGATGTTGGACGCCCCTGCTGGCTCCAATGACAATCTGGGTAAGGAGAGGAAGGGGTTTTCCCCCGAGCATGTCGGCAAAGATCTGCTCAAATTTCGGAACGATGAACACCAAAAGAAATCCCATGATGATAACGGCGATCACCATGACGATGGCCGGATACATCATGGCTGATTTCACCTTTCCCTTCACCTTCTGGGCTTTCTCTTGAAACTCCGCAAGCCGGTTAAGAACTACTTCGAGTACGCCGCCGAGTTCACCGGCTTTGACCATGTTCACGTAGAGCTTGTTGAAGATCTTGGGATGAGAATTGAGGCCGTCACTGAAAGTCCCGCCCCCTTGGACTGCCTCGGCAAGCTGTGTGATTGTCTTTTTGAGCACGGGATCGGGTTCCTGCTTTCCAAGAACGGTGAGTCCGCGCAGTAGGGGTAGACCAGCATCGATGAGGGTGGCCAACTGTCTGGTGAAAACCATGAGTGTGGCACTCTTGATCGTCTTCTTTTCGAGGAAGGGAAGGGTAATGCTCTTTCCCTTGTCAGAGGCACTCTTGGCGGTTTTGCCACCCTTTCCCGCTTTGGCCTTGGTGGTTCGGGCGTGCTCCTTGACGCTTGTCGGAAAGAGTCCCTGGCTTCTCAAGGAGTTGACCGCCTCGGATTGGTTGACGGCATCGATATAGTCACTGACCTGTTGTCCCTGGGCATCAAGGGCTACGTACGCAAAGGAGGGCATCTTACTTGACTACTTCAATGGGAATCAACCTGTCGAGCTGAGATCAGCTGAGATAGGTAATCTCACGGACACTAAACAGGCCGAATCAAGCCCCAGCGAGATAAGGATTATTCGCTTTTTCCTCGGCGATCGTTGTGGGAGGACCATGCCCGGGAAGAAGCACGGTCTGGCCGGGCAGGGGAAGCAGTTTTGTGGAGATGCCGGAGAGGAGGAGATCGCGGTCACCTCCAGGCAGATCCCAACGTCCGACCCCGCCTGCGAAAAGCACGTCTCCGCCGAACAACAGATTCGATGACGTATCGTGGATACAGAGGCTGCCCGGGCAATGGCCCGGGACCTCGAAGAGGTCGAAGGATGTTCCCAGGAGGCGCTGCCCTAAACCCTCGAGGAGTTTTAGATTGGCATTCACTGGCTCCACCTCAAGATCGATCCCAAACCTTCTCAGGAGATTCCTGTCTGCTAGCATCGTCTCGGTGACGGGGTGCATCGCTACGGGGCAACCATGATGGCGTGCCACGGTGGCTGCATCCCAGACATGGTCATAGTGACCGTGGGTGAGCAGAAGCATGGCGATCGGAATATCCCTGAATGCCTCGGCGGAACCTTCGGGGGCATCGATCAGGATATTTCCATCCGGGCAGGCGACCAAATAAGAGTTGGTCTGAAGCGCTCCTCCGGTGAACATTTTCAGGCCTTCGTGTGTCTGATCTTTATCCATTTCATGATGTTTGCTTTTCCTTCATCTCTCTGCAACGGTTCTGTTTGATGAGTTTCCTGACCAAGAAGTTGTTTCCACTGCTGCTCCTGTTGCTGGTTTCTAGGATTGGTGCCTCTGCGACCAATGCCACCAACGCGACTGCCTCCACGGACATGTCTCCTGTTGCTGCTACCGTAGCACGGATGCTGGAACAGGGCCATTACCTCCATCCACTCTCCCTTTCTGAAAAGAATCCCCCGCGTCTTGAGTCCGAGCCGCCGGAGACGATGTCGGAGCGGGTTCTGAAGAACTATTTCAATATCCTCGATTACACGCATCTCTATTTCACCAAGGGGGATATCGACGAGTTTATCCAGCGCTTTTCCCCAACACTCGCCCCGGATATTCTCCGTGGCGACTTGACGGCTCCACGCGAGATCTTCACGAGATTTCGCCAGAGAGTTGAGGGCCGTGTAGCCAAGGACAAGAGGCTTGCCACAGCCACTCATGACTTTGCCACTTCCAAGAGCGTCGAGATTGACCGCAAGAAAGCGCCTTGGCCCTCCGATCTCGAGGAGGCTGACCGGCTCTGGTCGGATCGGATCGAAGCCGAACTTCTTCAGGAAAGTCTCAATGAGCATCCCCTGAATCCCCCGTCAAAAGTCGTCACAAAACGATATGACCAGTTTCTCAAGAGCGTGAACGAACAGAGCGATGAGGATGTGATCAGGACCTTCCTTGTGGCGCTTTCCCAGAGCTATGATCCGCATTCCGAGTATATGAGCCCCTCGGAAATGGAGAATTTCAATATCCAAATGAGGCTTTCACTGGTAGGGATCGGGGCTGTTCTCAGAACTGATGACGGCTATGCGAAAATCGTGGAGGTCGTCCCGGGAGGGCCCGCTGACAAGGATGGCAGACTGAAGGCCAATGATCGGATCGCGGCCGTTGCTCAGGGCAAGGAACCCTTCGAGGATGTGGTCGACATGAAGCTGGACAAGGTCGTGGAGAAGATACGCGGGGCTAAGGGGAGCCAGGTGCGCATTCAGGTCATCCCCGCCAACGCTACTGATCCCTCGAAGCGTCATGTCATCGAGATCACACGAGAAGAAGTGAAACTCAAGGAGTCCGAGGCCAAGGGTGAAGTGATCGATTCCACCAATACCAAAGGCAAGACCGTCAAGATCGGATGGCTTACCGTTCCCTCCTTCTATGCCGAGATGGACAAGCATGGCGAAGGGGATGCCAAGAGCACCACTAAGGATGTCCGCCGGATTGTCGAACGCATGAAAAAGGAGGGAATCGAGGGACTGGTCATCGATCTGAGGCGCGACGGCGGCGGCTCCCTTGAGGAGGCGATTAACCTGACTGGGCTTTTTGTCGGCAGCGGCCCCGTCGTGCAGGCAAAGGATGCCAATGGTAAAGTCACTGTCGCCAAGGATGCGGAGGGAGAGCCGTTTTACACAGGTCCTGTTGTCGTTTTGGCGAACCGTCTCAGTGCCTCTGCCAGCGAGATTTTTGCCGCAGCCCTCCAGGATTACGGGCGGGCTGTGATCGTCGGCGACCAGCGCAGTTTCGGCAAGGGAACCGTCCAGACACTTCTGGATGTCGGCAAGTTCATGCCGCTTTTTCATGACCAGGGTTCCAAGGCCGGATCGCTTAAGCTCACGATCCAGAAATTCTACCGTGTCTCGGGGGGGTCCACCCAGCACAGGGGAGTGCTTTCCGACATCATCCTCCCGTCGCCCACGGATACTCCGGAGATCGGAGAGAGTTCTCTTCCCAACCCCCTTGCCTACGACGAGGTTGACCCGCAGTCCGTCAATAAATTCGCCTTCACATCACCATTCCTCGAGAGCCTCAAACAACGTTCCGCCGACCGTGTCTACAAGAACCCCGAATTTCGTTACATCACCGAAGACATGAAGCGCTTTCGTGAGAAACTCGACCTGAATCAGCTTTCGCTCAATGAAAAAGTCCGTAAGGAAGAGCTCGCCCAGGAAAAGGCCCGCAAACAGGATCGTAAGAAGGAGCGCAAGCTTCATCCCGCGCTGGAACCCACCGCCTATGAGGTCACGCTTGACACGCTCGACAAACCCGCTCTCCCCAAGGTCACTCTCAAGAAGAAGCCTGCCAGGGAAAAGGAGGCCAAGGATCCTGATGCCGAGGAGGATGACGCCGATGTTGCCCAGACGCCCGATCCAATCCGTCACGAGGCCATCAACATTATCCAGGATTTGACTTCCGATATGCAAAACTTTCGCACTTCAAAAACAGCCCAAGGGGGATAGAGGATAGGGAGGATAGCAAAACACGATTCTTTCCCAGAGTTTTCGGCGCTTGCTCAGAGCGCCGTTGAACGAAGGTTCCTCGTTTGCTTTGTGGAGCATGATTGACAGGAGTACTTTCGGAACATAATTTTCAACTTGAATCTCTGAACTATTGTGAGCGACTCCCCATCCCAGTATACCCCTCCGGTGCCCGATTTGCCAACTGGTCCACCATCTCCCGTCAAGCTCCCTCCGTTGAAGCTCCCTCCAAAGCCCATTCCCGCCGCGGGAGTACCTATTCCTACCGCAGGATTGCCAGTTAGATCTCCAACTCCTTCGGTTTCACCAGCATCCCTGGCTCCTCCTTCCTCCCTAGCATCTTTAAGGCCTCCTGGTTCAGCGCCGGGATCCGTTCTATCAGCACTTACTGCCTCTCCCTCTGCTGGAATTCTCACTCCACCCGTAGCCGTTCCCTCTCTATCTAAGGCTGTTCCGGCGGCATCTGCTGTTCCTTCGGTGGCGCTGAAACCAGAGCCTGTTGTTCCGAGTGTTGCAGGAACCAAGGCCATGCCTCAGGCGACGATCAAGCTCCAGCCGGCACCTGCTGCAGCTGCCCGCAAGATTGGAGAGTCAGCTGCATCTGCGACCGCAACGGCACCTTCAACACCTGCCAAGATTTCGGGTAAATCCACAGGTGACGTTCCTGCAAACCTGGATCTCTCCGAGTCTTCTGATAAGATTGAACAAGAGACTACCTCTTCGTCCGAGTTGTCGCTTCCCTTGGTGATTGCAGTTGCTGTTCTTGCCCTTGTGGCATTTGGTATTCAGCTCTGGACCTTCCTGGCTTAGACACTTTTTTACTCACCAACATCTACTTATCATGGCTTCCGAACACGTCCTTGAACTCAATGATGCAACCTTCGATCAGACCGTTGCTTCCTCGCCCGTCCTACTTGTCGACTTTTGGGCTCCTTGGTGCGGACCCTGTCGTATGATTACCCCAGTCATCGAGGAACTCGGCAAGGAGCTTGCCGGCAAGGTGACCGTGTCCAAGGTCAATGTGGACGAGGCGCCTGGTGTGGCGCAGACCCATCAGATCACCGCTATCCCGACGCTGATGATTTTTCGCAATGGAGTCCTCGCAGAGCGTATGACGGGTCTTTCTTCCAAGGCTGCTCTTCTGGAGAAGCTCCAGGTTGCCTAATTGCCCAATTGCCTAAGCCTAATTGGCAGAGGCTCCAGCTTCCCCTTTTATCTCACTATCGGTTCGAGTGACGGACTCCGCCGCAACGCCTTGTTCCTTGGGTTACTCGATGCCTGCGGAGTGGGAGAGACATGAGGCCACCTGGATTTCCTGGCCGCATGCGGATGGTCAGAGCTTTCCCGAGAGTTATGACCGGGTTGTACCAACGCTTGTCAAGATGGCCTCGGTTCTTGCCGAGGCTGAAATCCTCAGAATCAATATCTCTAACTCCGAACAGGAGAGTGTGCTGAGGCGACTTCTCTCGGCAGTCGCTCCCATGGAGCGCATCGAGTTTCACAACAATCCGACCCATGAACCTTGGTGCCGGGACCATGGTCCGATCTTTGTGAAACGTGCTCTGGCACCCCAGCTTGCAATCAACGACTTCGGGTATAATGCGTGGGGTAACAAGTATCCTCCCTTTGATGCTGATGATATTGTCCCTACCCGGATCGCACGCCATTTTGGTTACCCTCTGTTCGAACCGCCATTCATCCTCGAGGGGGGATCCGTAGAGCCCAATGGAGCGGGTGCCTTACTCACCACGGAATCGTGCCTTCTGAACCCCAACCGTAATCCCTCGATGTCCCGGGATCAGATCGAGCAGGGATTGAGGGATTATCTCGGAGTGGAGCAAATCCTCTGGCTCGGTGACGGTATTGAGGGGGATGATACCGACGGACATGTTGACGACATCACCCGCTTTGTCTCTCGTGACACTGTTATCACCGTCGTTGAGCCAAATCAGGCTGATCCCAACCACCTCCCCTTGAAGGAAAACCTCGAACGTCTTCGCGGCATGAAGCTGTCCGATGGAACTCCGCTGAAAGTTATCGAGATGCCGATGCCCCCCCGAATCGACCGCGAGGGGATCCGCTTGCCGGCTAGTCATGCCAACTTCTACATCGCTAACGAATCCGTGCTGATGCCCTCATTCGGTGCTGATTCCGATGTGGAGGCAGTGGAGATCCTCGCGGAGCTTTTTCCTACTCGCATGATCCGGCCAATCGATTGCTGTGAGTTGATTTGGGGACTGGGGGCGTTCCACTGCCTCACTCAACAGCAGCCCGCATAGGCCTTAGAAATCCCTTTTTGGCGAAAATGTATCGGATGGATGCTTGCAAAAGCCTGTTGGGATGTTTGTCCTATCAGACTTACTTATGAATAACGCAATCCTCCAACTAGCCGCCCGCGATGCCCGCGGACTCGCCATCGACGCCGTCACCGCCTGCAAGTCCGGACATCTCGGCCTTCCCCTCGGTTCGGCTGACATCGGTGCCGTTCTCTTCGGTGAGGCACTCCAGATCGACCCCTCGTCTCCTCGCTGGATCAACCGTGACCGGTTCATCCTCTCCGCTGGTCACGGCAGCATGTTCCTCTACGCATGGTTGCACCTTTCCGGGTTCGATCTTCCTCTCGATCAGGTGAAGAAATTCCGCCAGCTTCACAGCATCACTCCTGGACACCCTGAGTTCCATGTGACTCCCGGAGTCGAGGCGACCACTGGTCCTCTCGGCCAGGGTGTGGCCAATGGCGTGGGCTTCGCGATGTCCCAGAAGATGGCCGCTGCCCGCTTCAACACTCCCCAGCACACCATCTTCAACAACCATGTCGTCGTTCTCTGCGGCGATGGCTGTCTTCAGGAAGGGGTTTCGGCCGAGGCCTCATCGCTTGCCGGCCACCTGGGACTCGACAATCTCATCGTTTTCTTCGATTCCAACAACGTCACTCTCGACGCCATGCTGTATGTCAGCCAGAGCGAGGATGTCGGCACCCGCTATGCCGCCTACGGCTGGCATGTCCAGATAATCGACGGCCATAACTTGGACGAGATCCTGGCAGCCTTCAACAAGGCCAAGTCCACCAAGGGAAAGCCGCACATGATCATCTGCAAGACGATCATCGGAAAGGGAATCCCCGAGGTCGAAGGCACCAACAAGGCCCACGGCGAGGCAGGTGTGAAGTTCTCGGACGAGGCCCGCAAGGGACTCGGTCTTCCT